>Ga0136630_1000589_pt1 | contig 14144 bp, 12 predicted proteins | sample AntDrymUQ5682106_2_FD_105496 | JGI IMG/M metagenome (GOLD analysis project Ga0136630, IMG submission 105496) | Polar desert sand microbial communities from Dry Valleys, Antarctica - metaG UQ568 (21.06) | ecosystem: Environmental > Terrestrial > Soil > Desert | place: Antarctica: Dry Valley...
CGAGCCGCCGCGACGCTGGTGAACGGCGTCGAGGTCGGCAGCCTCTTCGAGGACCAAAAGGTGTTCGAGGTCGTGGTCTGGGGCGTTCCGGAGATCCGTGACAGCGTCACCGGCGTCGGGGACCTGCTGATCGACAAGCCGGGTGGCGGCCAGGTTCGTCTCGGGGACGTCGCAGACGTCGCGGTGGCCGGTAACCCCAACTTGATCAAGCGGGACTCGGTCTCCCGACGTGTCGACGTCTCCGCCGACGTGGACGGTGACCCGGATGCGGTGATCGACCAGGTCAACACCGCGCTGGCGCAGATCGACTTCCCGCTGGAGTACCACGCGGAGGTTCTCGAGCGCGAGGACCAGGGGTCGCAGAACCCGGTGATCCTGGCGCTCGCCGCTGCGATCGGCGCGTTCCTCCTGCTCCAGCTCGGGCTCGGAAGCTGGCGGGTGGCGGCGGTCGTGTTCCTCGCCCTCCCGGTGGCCCTGGCCGGCGGGTGGCTGGCCGCGCTCGTGGACGGCGGCGAGGTGACGCTGGCCGCGCTCGCCGGCATGCTCACGGTGCTCGGGATCGCCGTGCGCAGCGCCGTCGTGTCGATCAACCAGTACGACCGGCTGCGCGGGCTCCCCGGCGGAGGCTCCGACCTCGAGGCAGTTCGGCGTGGATCGGCGGAGCGGATCGTCCCGGTCATGGCCACGACGCTCGGCACCGCCCTGGTGCTGCTGCCGCTCGTGCTGCTCGGCGATGCACCGGGCCTCGAGGTGATCCGGCCCGGCGCGATCGTCGTCATCGCCGGCCTCGTGACGACGGCACTGTTCTCGCTCGTCGTCCTGCCGTTGCTCTACCTGCGGTTCACAACGCCCACATCGGGGGAAGCTCATGCGACCCAGTAAGTGGTCCACGGCCGGTCCGCTGATCATCATGCTCAGCGGTGGCCTCCTGCTGTCCAGCTGCGCCGATCCGCCGGCAGAGGCCGACTTCGGCGAGTCCGGACCGGCGCAGGTCGAAATGATCGAGGGTTCAGAGGTCAGCCGGGTGACCCTCACCCCGGAGGCGGCCGAGCGTCTCGGCGTCACGACCACCGCGGTCGTCGAGGAGCAGGTCGCGGCGCAGCCCGGGGCGGTCGGTGGCGCGGTCGAGCGCAAGGTGATCCCCTACGGCGCGCTGCTCTACGACAACACCGGTGCCACCTGGGCGTACACGACGGTCGAACCGCTCGTGTTCATCCGTGAGTCGGTGACGATCGACTACATCGAAGGCGACCAGGTCGTGCTCGTCGACGGCCCGAGCACCGGCACCGACGTGGTCACGCTGGGGGCCGCCGAGCTCTTCGGCGCCGAGCTCGGTCTCGGTCAGTAGCGCCGGGGTCTCGTCGACATGATGCGGTGGATCATCGGGTCGAGCCTGAAGGTTCGTTACCTGCTCGTTGCCGCCGCCTCGATGCTGATGTACTTCGGGGTCGGTGAGATCCGCGACGTGCCGGTGGACGTCTTTCCCGAGTTCGCGCCGCCAAAGGTCGAGGTCCAGACCTCGTCGCTCGGCCTCTCAGCGGCCGAGGTAGAGCAGCTGATCACGGTTCCGCTCGAGGAGTCGCTCCAGGGGATGGACGGGATCGACATCGTCCGTTCCAAGTCGGTCCCGCAGCTCTCCTCCATCGAGCTGATCTTCGAGCCGGGCACCAACCTGCTCGAGGCGCGCCAGCAGGTCCAGGAGCGCGTTGGAGTCGTCACGCCCCTGCTGCCGACCTGGGCAGCGCCACCGATCATGATCCAACCACTGTCGGCGACCAGCCGGGTGATGAAGATCGGCCTCTCCTCGGACGAGCGATCCGTGATCGAGATGTCGATGATCTCGTACTGGACGATCAGGCAGCGGCTGCTCAGCGTCCCGGGAGTCGCCAACGTGGCGATCTGGGGCGAGCGGCTCCAGATGATGCAGGTGCAGGTCGAACCAGACCGCATGAACGCGCACGACGTCACGCTCGATCAGGTGATGGGCGTGACCGCCGATGCCTTGGATGCCGGCTTGCTGCAGTACTCAGACGGCGCGGTGATCGGTACCGGAGGGTTCGTCGAGACCCCGAACCAACGGTTGGGCGTCCGCCACGTGCTCCCGATCGTCACCCCCGAAGACCTGGCCAAGGTCGTGATCGCCCCGGCCACCCCCGGCACCCCGGCGCTGCACCTGTCGGACGTGGCCACGGTGACCGAGGACCACCAGCCGTTGATCGGGGACGCGGTCATCAACGACGGCCCGGGCCTCATGCTGATCGTCGAGAAGCTGCCGTGGGGCAACACCTTGGAGGTCACCCGCGGCGTCGAGGAGGCGATGGCAGCGCTGGCGCCGGGTCTGAGCGGCATCACGGTCGACACGACGATCTTCCGCCCCGCGACGTTCGTCGAGATCTCGATCGACAACCTCACCCGTGCGATGCTGCTCGGCTTCCTCCTGGTGATGCTGATCATCGGTGCGTTCCTCTTCGAGTGGCGCGTCGCGCTGATCAGCGTGCTGACGATCCCGCTCTCGTTGATGGCGGCGGGGCTGGTCCTCTACTGGCGTGGCACGACGGTCAACACGATGGTCCTGGCCGGCATGGTGATCGCGCTCGGCGCCATCGTCGACGACGCGATCATCGACGTCGAGAACATCGTGCGACGCCTGCGCCAACGGCGCCGCGAAGGCAGCACGGAGTCCACCGCGAGCATCATCCTCGAGGCGTCCCTCGAGGTGCGCGGCCCGATCATCTACGCAACGATGATCATCGTTGCGGCCGCCGTCCCGGTGTTCTTCCTCGAGGGACTCACCGGGTCGTTCTTCCGCCCGCTCGCCACCTCGTACATGCTCGCCGTGCTCGCATCGCTCGTGGTCGCGCTGACCCTGACGCCCGCACTCTGCTTGATCCTCTTGCGTGATGGAGCCAGCGTTCGACGCGAGCCACGGTTGGTGGATGCCCTCAAGCGCGGATACGGGTTCGTGCTCACGCGGATCATCACACGTCCGCGTCGGGCGTACGGGGTCGTCGCGGTCATCGCGCTCGGCGGCATCCTGACGGTGCCACAGCTCGGCCAGTCACTGCTGCCGGAGTTCAAGGAGCGGGACTTCCTGATGCACTGGGTCACCGACCCCGCCACCTCGCAGGAGGAGGAGACCCGGATCACGGTCGAGGCGAGCAAGGAGCTCCGCGCGATCCCCGGCGTGCGGAACTTCGGTGCACACATCGGTCAGGCGCTCGCCGCCGACGAGGTCGTCGGCGTGAACTTCGGGGAGAATTGGATCAGCGTCGACCCGGACGTGGACTACGACGCGACGCTCGCCTCGATCCAGGAGGTGGTGAACGGCTACCCGGGCCTGCGCCGCGACGTCCAGACGTACCTGAAGGAGCGGATCCGCGAGGTGCTGACCGGCACCAGCGAGGCCGTCGTGATCCAGGTCTACGGCGAGGACCTCGAGACGCTTCGAGCCACGGCGCAGGACGTGCTCGCGATCCTCGGAGACGTGGACGGGATCATCGACGAGCACGTGGACCTCGCCGTCGACGTACCGCAGGTGCAGGTCGAGGTCGACCTGGCGAAGGCCCAGACGGTCGGTCTCAAGCCCGGTGACGTGCGCCGCGCCGCTTCCACGTTGCTCGCCGGCGAGGAGGTGGGCGACATCTTCCGTGAGGGCAAGGCCTACGACGTGGTGGTCTGGTCGACGCCCGAGACCCGCCACAGCTTGACCAGTGTGCAGAACCTCCCGATCGACACACCCGGCGGGGGGTCCGTGCTGCTCGGTGAGATCGCCGACATCTCGGTCAACCCGACGCCCAACCTCATCGAGCGCGAGGGCGGCTCGCGCCACATCGACGTCGGGGGCAACGTCGCAGAACGCGACCTCGGCGCGGTTGTCGACGAGGTCGAGGAGCGACTTGCCGGCCTCGAGATGGCGCTGGGGTTCCACACCGAGATGCTCGGTGAGTTCACCGAGCGTCAAGCGGCCCAGCAGCGCCTGCTCCTCTTCGCCGGCGCCGCGCTGCTGGCGATCTTGGCGCTGCTCCAGGCCTCCTTCGGGAGCTGGCGGCTCACGACGCTCGCCCTCGTCACGTTGCCGATGGCGCTCGTCGGCGGCGTGCTGGCCGCGTTCTTCACCGGAGGCGTGCTCTCGCTCGGCTCGCTGGTGGGACTCTTCACGGTCTTCGGGATCGCCGCTCGCAACAGCATCCTGCTGATCAACCACTACCAGCACCTCGAGCGGCACGAGGGCGAGAGGTTCGGGGTCGCGCTCGTGCTCCGCGGGTCGCTGGAGCGGCTGTCGCCGATCCTCATGACGTCCTTGGCGACCGGTTTGGCACTGGTGCCGTTGGTGGTGGCCGGCTCCATCCCGGGTCACGAGGTGGAGCACCCCCTCGCCGTGGTGATCCTCGGCGGGCTCGTGACCTCGACGCTGCTCAACCTCCTGGTCGTCCCCTCGCTGTACCTTCGTTTCGGCCGATCGAAAGCGTCCAGCGCGACTGCTTGAGGTGACGAATGCGGGTGCTCGTGGTCGAGGACGAGCTCCGGCTGGCCGGGGCGCTCGCGCGTGGCCTCGCGCAGAAGGGATTCGAGGTCGAGGTCGCCCACGACGGGGGGACGGCGTACGAGACAGCCGTCCACGGCCGGTTCGATGCGATCGTGCTCGATCTCATGCTGCCGGTCCTCTCCGGTTCAGACGTCTGCCGGCGGCTCCGAGCGGGCGGCATCACCACGCCGATCCTCATGCTGACCGCGAAGCACGGCGAGAACGACGAGGCAGACGGGCTCGATCTCGGCGCCGACGACTACCTCCGCAAGCCGTTCTCGTACGTCGTCCTGCTGGCTCGGCTCAACGCCCTGCTGCGTCGCGACGCGCTCGGCCGACCACCGCTCCTGGTCGCCGGCGATCTCGTGCTCGACCCGGCGACCAGCAACGTGTGGCGCGACGGCGAGCCGATCGAGCTCACCCCGCGCGAGGTCGCGCTGCTGGCGTTCCTCATGCGCAACGCCGGCCGGACCCGGTCGAAGCACGACATCCTGCAGCAGGTGTGGGGCGCCGACTTTGACCGTGACCCCAACGTCGTCGAGGTCTACGTCGGTTACCTGCGCCGGAAGATCGACCAGCCCTTCGGCATCCACTCCCTCCACACCGTGCGAGGCCAGGGCTACCAGCTCCAGCCCGGCGGCTGAGGTGCTCCGGCGCCTGTCGCTGCGGGTCCGCATGGTGCTCGTCACCGCCGCGATCGTGACGGCGGTGCTCAGCCTCGGCCTGGTCGCGCTCAGTGCGGTGGCCGAGTCCGAGCTGATCGAGGATGCCACCGACCTGCGGCTGGAGCAGGCGAAGGAGCTGGCCGGCATCGCCGTGGCGGGCGGGCTCCCCGAGGTCCTGCCGCTCATGGGTAACGACGAGGACGTGGTGCAGATCGTCTCGGCCGGACAGGTCCTCGCGGCCAGTGCAAACGTGCAGACCCGATCGGCCTTCCCCCTCCCTGAGCAGCCGCCCTGGACGACGGAGATCGTGGAGCTCGACCAGCTCTACGCCGACGACGCGACCGACGAACCGAGCCGGTACCGCGTCGTGGCGTACGGCTTCGACGGGCCCACTGGGCCGGCGACCATCTTCGTGGCGTTCTCGCTGGAGGAGATCGAGGAGGTGGTGGGCGTCGAGGCGCGAGTCGGTGCGTTGGGGTTGCCGTTGCTGATCCTGGTCCTGTCGGCCGCGATGTGGGTCGTGGTGGGCCGAACGCTCGCGCCGGTCGAGGCGATCCGCGCACAGACCGACGCGATCACCGGCAGTGCCCTCGACCGCCGCGTGCCGGAGCCGCCACACCAGGACGAGATCGGCCGGCTCGCCCGTACGGTCAACGCAATGCTGGGCCGGCTCCAGGAGAGCGCCGAGCGGCAACGACGATTCGTCGCCGACGCTGCGCACGAGCTGCGGAGTCCCGTCGCGAGCATGCGGGCCCAGCTCGAGGTCGCCAGTGACGGAGGGGGCGAAGGCGATGTCACGCAGTTGATCCCCGACCTCCTCGACGACACGTTGCGCATGCAGCGGCTCGTGGACCAGCTGCTCCTGCTCGCCCGAAGCGACGGTGCTCCACACGCTCCCCAGCGCAGCGTCGACCTCGACGACATCGTCGGCGCCGTCGCCGCGGACGACGCGCAAGCCCGAGGCGTGGCGATCGATCTCAGCGCCGTCGAGGCGGTGCAGCTGATCGGCGACCCGATCCTCCTGGAACAGATGGTCCGCAACCTGATCGAGAACGCGGTCGCCCACGCCGAGCAGGAGGTGCGAGTTGGGCTGCGGGTGACCGACCGCGACGCGATCCTCGTCGTCAGTGACGACGGGCCTGGTATCCCGGCGGACCGGCGCGAGGAGGTCTTCCACCGCTTCGTCCGCCTCGACACCGCCCGAGATCGCGCCCACGGCGGGGTCGGCCTTGGGCTCTCGATCGTGGCCGAAGTCGTACGCGCCCACCGAGGGACGATCGAGGTCGGCGCCGCCGAGACTGGCGGGGCCGAGTTCGAGGTCCGGTTGCCGCTCGACGGCCGCCGATCTGGAGTGGAGGAACGCCGAGACTGAGACGATCACCACGCTGGCGTCAGCGAGAGAACCCGCGGCGCTGGGCGGCCCGAAGTCCAGCCGCCACGACGTTCAGCGGCAGGTGGCGCAGCAGCGCGATGGCGGCGCCGTACCTCCGGTCGGACACCGCGACCACGCGACCGGACTGGACGGCCCGCCACCCGTCGGCAGCCACGGCGTCCGGCGAGAGCCAGACCCAGCCCGGCAGGCCACGGAGCGAGATGCCGGCGCGCTGCTGGAACTCCGTACGGACGTAGCCGGGGCACAGCGCGACGACGCGGACCCCCTTGGCGCCGAGCTCGACGGCGAGCACCTCGCTGAACTTCGTCACCCACGCCTTGCTCGCCGAGTAGGTGCCGCTGGGCAGGAAGCCGGCCACCGACGACACGTTGACGATCGCCCCGTACCCGCGCTCGACCATGCCGGGGGCCGCTGCCTTGGCGAGCCGGAGCACGGCGGTCACGTTGAGGCCGAGCATCGCCTCCTCCGCCTCGATCGCCGACCCGAGGAACGACCGGCCCATCGGGATGCCGGCACTGTTCACGAGGACGTCGATCGGTCGGTCGCGATCGGCCAGGCGCACCTCGACGGCCAAGCGCTGCCCGGCATCGACGAGATCCGCCGGCAGCACCTCGACCTCGACCTGGTAGGCCCCGCGGAGCTCGGTAGCGGTCCGCTCCAACCGGTCGACATCGCGCGCCACCAGGACGACGTCATGCCCCTTGGCGGCGAGCAGCCACGCGAACGAGGCGCCGATGCCGGAGGACGCTCCGGTGATCAATGCGGTGGCCATGGCCAGCACCGTACGACGGCACCGCAGGGCTGCCCGAACGGGTCAGCGGCGGCGGCGCCACCACCACGTGAGCGCGATCGCCAGCGCGGCCAGCCCGGCGACCGGCGGGAGCACCCGCTTGCCGAGCGAGGCACCGGCCACTTCGAGGGGGTCGATGTGCGCCCGTTCGACCGGCCGGTAGTGCGGGCTCGCGGCTGACTCGCGGGTGGGTCCCACGTCGTGGGCTGGCGCGGCGACCGAAGCGGGTGCCGCGAGATCTGCACGATCGGCGAACGGCGCGTGGCTGGAGCCGATCTCGGTCGCGAGACAGTCAGCGAAGCGGTCGATCAACTTCGCGCCGACCTCGGTCAGGGCGTCTCGGTCGACATGCGCGGCCCGTCCCGTGATCGCCACCTCGGTGCACACGAGCACCGTGGTCTCATCCTCCCCACTCGGCTCCAGCGTGGCGGTAACCCTTGCGGTCGCACTGCCGGAACCTCGAGCCTCGCGGGCGACCGCCTCGACGACGGCCCGGCGTGCGGTCGCATCCCGTTGGGTAAAGGTCCCGGCTCCGCGATAGGTCACCGTGATGGAACCGATCTTGATCCTGAGCTTGCCCGCGAACGCAGCCCCTCGACGGACTCGAGCGTGACCCCGGGCAGGCACGGCGCTACCCGCTCGACGTCGAGCAGCATCGCCCACGCGTCGTCCGGCTGCAGCGGAACGACGAACCTGTGCTCGAGCAGCATGCGGACCCACTCCCGTAGGTGGAGCGATCGATGGCTCGAAAAATGTAGCGCCCTGGGCTCCCGAGACGAGCCCGTCCGATCCGTCAAGACATCGGGTTGCATCGGCACCCGTACTATAGTCATCATTGAGTCAATGGACGTTGAGCAATCACCGCGGCTTCGTGAGCGCGCGGCCGTGCACGCTGCGCTCGCCGAGCCGGCCAGGCTGCAGATCGTCGACCGGCTGTCACTCGGCGATGCCTCGCCGAGCGAGCTCGCCGACGAGCTCGGGATTCCGTCGAACCTGCTCGCGCACCATCTCAAGGTGCTTCAGGCTGCGCGTCTGGTCGACCGTTCGCGGTCCCAGGGGGACCGCCGCCGCACCTATGTCCGGCTGACCCCCCAACCACTCGTCCAGCTGATCCCGGCCGGCGCTGCAACTGCTCGACGGGTGGTGTTCGTGTGCACGCGAAACTCGGCCCGCTCGCAGCTGGCGGCCGCCGCCTGGCGACGGAGCAGCCCCATCCCGAGCGCATCGGCCGGCACGAGGCCTGCCGCCCGGGTACATCCGCTGGCGGTCAAGATCGGCCGCCGTCGCGGTCTGCATCTCGGTCAAGCGCGCACTGCCCACGTCGCCGACGTCATCGCCAGGGACGACCTGGTCGTCGTCGTGTGCGACAACGCGTACGAGGAGCTCCAGGGACAGCTGTCGGTCAGCCTGCACTGGTCCCTGCCCGACCCGGTCAGGGTCGGGACCGACCATGCCTTCGATCGGGTGATCGACGACATTGAGGATCGCGTCGGCCGGCTCGCCGGGGCGACGACTACGTCAACCTGAGGAGCAACCGTGGAGACCGACGCTCAACCGATCAACTTGTCCATCGACCAGCACCTCGCGCTTCAAGCTGCCGCGCGGCGGTTGTCCGACGAGTACTCCGGCGTGTTCGGGACGGAGACGATCGAGCTGTTCCTGCACACCAGCTATGACGGGTTCGCGACTCGCTCGACAGTGCCGAACTTCCTCCCGCTCCTGGCCGAGCGGTTCGCGCGGCAGCAGCTGCGGGCGCTCGCCCGGATCGAGGGCAAGGCGGACCAAGGAACCCCGACGGTCCTCTTCCTGTGCGTCCACAACTCGGGTCGGTCGCAGATGGCGATGGGCTTCTTCACGCATCTCGCCGGTGAGCGAGCGATCGCCTGGTCGGGTGGATCGGAGCCGGGCAACCAGGTCAACCCAGCGGCCATCGAGGCGATGCAGGAGAAAGGCATCGACATCTCGGGGGAGTTCCCGAAGCCCTGGACGGACGAGATCGTCCGCGCTGCCGATGTCGTCGTCACCATGGGCTGCGGAGACGCGTGCCCGATCTTCCCCGGCAAGCGCTACGTCGACTGGGTCCTCGAGGACCCGGCCGGGCAGGACGTCGAGGCGGTTCGCCCGATCCGCGACGAGATCGAGCGCCGCGTGCGCGCCCTGCTCGACGAGCTCGACGTCCCGGCGTCGACCTGAGCGGGCATGCCGAAGGCCCTGCCGAGAGCCGGGCCTTCGGCGCGTGACGGTCAGCAGCAACTGTCTTGGCAGCTCTCGCATCCGCACTCGTTGCAGCCGCAGCAGACTGGACTCGCCATGGGGGTCACCTCCTCATCCCTGGTGGGCACCACTTGCCCGGCTCGGGGTCCGGGCAGTCACTGTTCGGCAGGGCGTCGGCCATGCGGACGAGGTCTCTCCGAAGTGCGGTCAGCCGCGCCAGCTCAGCGTCGATCTCGTCAATTCGCTGGCGGAGCAGTCCCTCGGCGGGCTCGCACGGGCAGCTCCCGGTGTCCCGGACTGCCAGCAGGTTCGCGATGTCTCGCAGCCGCAGACCGAGCCGTTGCGCGCCTTGGATGAACTGGAGTCGATCGACGGAGTCCTCGCCGTACCGGCGGTGGTCGCCGGTCGTGCGCAGCGCCGGCGGCAGGAGCCCGGACCGGTCGTAGTAGCGGATCGTGTCGGGGCGGACGCCCACCCGGGCAGCGAGCTGAGCGACACTCATCGACGCGCCTGCAACGGTAGTCATGGTCACGTCGAGCACGCTAGACCTTGGAGTGCGCTCCAAGTTCAACCCTTCGTACACCGGCGGTGGTGGAATGGCCGCGTGCCCATCGATGACGTGACCGTCCGGCGGGCAGTGGCCAACGACGCGCCGACCATCGCCGGGCTGCGGGCGACCGTCGTGCCCTACCTCGTCATGACCGCGGCCGGCATGCGGGCTCGGCTGGTCGGTCCACGCGCGGAGACCGGGTGGCTCGCATCCGTCCACGGCACGCCGGTCGGGTACGTCGTGCACGGGTCGGCCACCGACGGCATCGCACGCGGCACGGTGGTGGTGCACCCGCAGCACCGGCGCCTCGGCGTCGGGTCAGCCCTGCTCGACGTCCTCCAGGACGACCTCATCGCTGCTGGGACGTCCGCCCTGGCCGGCGTCGCCGACGACGAGGCGGGGCGAGCATTCGCCGTCGCACGCGGCGCGGCGATCGGTCGGGAGCACCGGTTCGCTGTCGCGGACCTCGCTGCCGCGCCCGAACCACCGGCCACACCCGGTGTTCAGGTCTTGCCGCTGGCCGACGTCGTCACGCCGCGCGCCGTCTGGACGGTGAACGCCGCCGCAGCGCCGGACGACCCGTCCGGCCTGTCCGTCGACGAGCCGTACGAGGAGTGGCTGGCCGACGAGTGGAGCTCCCCCGACCATGCCCTCGACCTCGGCGTCGCGGCATCCGTCGGGGGCGAGGTCGTGGCGTTCACCCTCGTGCTGGCCGACCGTGAGCGGGGGGCGATCTGGTCGGCGATGACCGGGGTCCAACCGGTGCACCGCGGCCGCGGCCTGGCCCGTCTGGTCAAAGCACACGCGTTCCGGGCTGCCCGGGACGCCGGTCTCACCCAGGCCTTCACCGCAAACGATGCGACCAACGCGCCGATGCTCGCGGTGAACACCTGGCTCGGGTACCGGCCGGCCGCGCGAGCCTGGTCGGTGCACCAGATCCTCGACCGGGCCGACGGTCTGCGACACTGACGTCCCCTCCAGCGGGTGCGCCAGCCGCCAAGCGCGCGGCCGGACGCCGGGTGAGGTCGACCAGATCAGGTGAGCCCAGACCGGAGGAACGCGTGCGCATCCTGCTGATCGGTGCTCCGGGCTCGGGCAAGGGCACGCAGGCCGATCGCCTCGCGGCGAGGTACCAGGTGACCCACATCTCGAGCGGCGACCTCCTGCGCCAGCACGTCCAGGACGCGACGCCCCTCGGCCTCGTGGTGAAGAACCTCGTGGAGAACGGCGACTTCGTCCCCGACAGCGTCGTCATGGACATGCTGCGCAAGCCGGTCCTGGCCGCGTCGGAAGCGGGGGGCTACGTCCTGGACGGGTTCCCGCGCTCGGTCGCCCAGGCGAAGGCTGCGTACGCCGTGGCCCGGTCGCTCGGCGTCGAGATCCAGGTCGCGATCCACCTCGACGTCGACCGGGACGAGCTCGTCCGCAGGCTGCTGGCTCGCAGCCGCGGCTCCGAGGACACCGCCGAGGTCATCGCACACCGCCTCGACGTCTACCTGGAGCAGACGGTGCCTCTGGTCGACTACTACACCGAGCGCGAGTGGCTGGTTCACGTCGACGGCAACCAGCCGGTCGACGCGGTGACGCAATCGATCGTCGAGCGGATCGAGGAGCGGCTCGGGCGCGCGGACTCTACCTCAGCCTGATGCGTAGATCCCGGTCCGCGGGTGCATCGTGGCCCGACGTCAGCGCTGAGAGCTGACTACGAGCCCGTCCTTGGCGTCCGCGAGATCGACCACCACCACGTCGCCATCGAGGACCTGACCGGCGAGCAGCGCCCGGGCGAGCTGGTCGCCGATCGCGGTCTGCACCAGTCGGCGCAGCGGCCGCGCCCCGTACGTCGGGTCGAACCCGGTCGCGGCCAGCCACTCCCGAGCCGCCGGGGTCACTTCGAGGCTGAGCCGCCGGTCGGTGAGGCGGCGGGCGAGGAGGGCGACCTGGAGGTCCACGATCTGGCTCAGCTCGGCCCGGGTCAGTGCGTCGAACACGATCACGTCGTCGAGCCGGTTGACGAACTCGGGCTTGAACGTCGACCGCACGACGGTGAGCACGGCCTCCTCCTTGGCCTCCCGGGACAGCAGCGGGTCGACCAGGAACTGCGAGCCGAGGTTCGAGGTCAGGATGAGGATCGTGTTCCGGAAGTCCACGGTGCGACCGTGCCCGTCGGTGAGCCGGCCGTCGTCGAGCACCTGCAGCAGCACGTCGAACACCTCCGGGTGCGCCTTCTCCACCTCGTCGAGCAGGACGACGGTGTACGGACGTCGCCGTACGGCCTCGGTCAGCTGCCCGCCCGCCTCGTACCCGACGTAGCCGGGCGGTGCACCGACCAGGCGGGACACGGTGTGCTTCTCGCCGTACTCAGTCATGTCGATGCGGACGAACGCGTGATCGTCGTCGAAGAGAAGTTGGGCGAGCGCCTTGGCCAGCTCGGTCTTGCCTACCCCGGTCGGGCCGAGGAAGAGGAACGAGCCGGTAGGCCGGTCCGGGTCGGCGATCCCGGCTCGCGAACGTCGTACGGCGTCGGACACCGCCTCCACGGCGCGGCGTTGGCCGATCAGCCGGCGGCCGAGCTCCGCCTCCATCCGAAGCAGCTTTCCGGTCTCGCCCTCGAGCAACCGGCCGGCCGGGATGCCGGTCCACGCGGACACCACGTCGGCGACATCGTCCGGGCCGACCTCCTCCTTCACCATCGGTGCCGCGGCGCCGGTCCCAAGTCCAGCCGCGGACGCCTCGCTCGCGACCGCGAGCTCGCGCTCGCGCGTCGGGATCTCGGAGTACATCAGCCGTGAGGCGGCCTCGAAGTCCCCGTCGCGCTGGGCCCGCTCGGCCTGGCCACGCAGCTCGTCGAGCCGCTTCTTGAGCTCACCCACCTTGTTCAGCTCGGACTTCTCGCTCTCCCAGCGTGCGTTCAGCGCGTCGAGCTGCTCCTGCTTGTCCGCGAGCTCGCGCCGCAGCTTCTCCAGCCGCGCTGTGCTGGCCGGGTCGTCTTCCCGGGCGAGCGCCATCTCCTCCATCCGCAGCCGGTCGACGGCTCGCTGGAGTTGGTCGATCTCGACCGGCCGGGAGTCGATCTCCATCCGCAGCCGAGACCCGGCCTCGTCGACGAGGTCGATCGCCTTGTCGGGCAGGAACCTCGCGGTGATGTACCGGTCGGACAGGGTCGCCGCCGCGACGAGGGCGGCGTCGGAGATCTGCACCTGGTGGTGCGCCTCGTACCGGCCCTTGAGCCCGCGGAGGATCCCGATCGTGTCCTCGACGGACGGCTCGCCGACGATCACCTGCTGGAACCGCCGTTCCAGCGCCGGGTCCTTCTCGATGTGCTCCCGGAACTCGTCAAGGGTCGTCGCACCGACCATCCGGAGATCGCCGCGCGCCAGCATCGGCTTGAGCATGTTGCCGGCGTCCATGGCGCTGTCACCGGTGGCACCGGCACCGACGACGGTGTGCAGCTCGTCGATGAACGTGACGATCTGCCCTTCGCTGGCCTTGATCTCACCGAGCACGGCCTTGAGCCGCTCCTCGAACTCACCGCGATACTTCGCGCCGGCGACCATCGAGGCGAGGTCGAGGGACACCAGCCGCTTGCCGCGCAGCGACTCCGGCACGTCACCGGCGACCATCCTCTGCGCCAGACCCTCGACGACGGCGGTCTTCCCGACGCCGGGTTCACCGATCAGGACGGGGTTGTTCTTGGTCCGTCGCGAGAGCACCTGCACGACCCGCCGGATCTCGCTGTCCCGGCCGATCACCGGGTCCAGCCTGCCCTCCCGAGCCAGTGCCGTCAGATCGACGCCGTACTTCTCCAGCGCCTGGTAGGTCCCCTCCGGATCCGGCGACGTGACCCGGGCCGAGCCGCGGACGGTTGTGAACGCCTCGCGCAGGGCCTCTGGTCCGGCACCGTGCTGCCCGAGCAGCTCGGACACGGCGGACCGGACGGTCGCGAGGCCGACCAGAAGGTGCTCGGTCGACACGTACTCGTCGCCGAGGGAGGTCGCCTCCTCGCCGGC
>Ga0136630_1000590_pt1 | contig 14140 bp, 11 predicted proteins | sample AntDrymUQ5682106_2_FD_105496 | JGI IMG/M metagenome (GOLD analysis project Ga0136630, IMG submission 105496) | Polar desert sand microbial communities from Dry Valleys, Antarctica - metaG UQ568 (21.06) | ecosystem: Environmental > Terrestrial > Soil > Desert | place: Antarctica: Dry Valley...
CCCGAGGTACCGGGTCGTCGGCTTCTACGGGGCGCCCCAGGCCGCCGAGCTCGGCATCCTCGGCATTGGCACACCGACACGCGCGACGCGCAGGCTGCGCTCGCAGGCCGCCGCCTACCGGCGCGGCGGCCGGCCGGTGATGCCGGCCCTGGAGCTGATCTCGACGATCGTCAACAGCTCCCCGGGCGCCGACGGGAAGTACCGCACGCGCCAGGAGCGGCGAGTGATCCGCCGCTATCTGAAAGCCGCGCGCCGGGCCAGGGCGCTGCTGGTGCTCGACATCCAGCCCGGCCGCGCGGACTTCATGGACGAGGTGCGGGCACTGCGGCCATACCTCGAGCAGCCCGACGTGAGCCTCGCGCTCGACCCCGAGTGGAGCATGCGCCCGGGGCAGGTCCCCGGTCAGGCGATCGGCTCGACGACGGCGGACAAGGTCAACGAGGTGTCGGCCTACCTCGCCCGGACCGTCAAGCGCCGCAACCTGCCGCAGAAGCTGCTGCTCGTGCACCAGTTCACAGACGACATGATCACCGACAAGAAGCGGCTCAGGCGCCGCCCGGGGATCGCGCTGACGCTCAACGTCGACGGCTTCGGCGACCGCCCGAACAAGATTGGGAAGTACAAGGGCTTCACCGAATCACGACGCTTCCACTACGGCTTCAAGCTCTTCTACAAGGAAGACGTGAACCTGATGCGCCCGCGCGACGTGCTGCGGCTGCGTCCGAAGCCAGATCTCGTGATGTACGAGTAGCGCCTCAGCCGGCCACGTTCACCACGGTTCGCCCGCGTACCCCGCCCTCGAGGATCCGCTCGAGGACCTCCTCGAGTCCACCGAGCTCGACCTCGCGCGCGATCGACTCGTCGAGCCCGTTCGGTCGCATGTCGCCGGCGAGGTGCTGCCAGACGTGGCGGCGCAGCTCCATCGGCGTGTTGACGGAGTCCGCGCCCAGCAGGGCGACCCCGCGCAGGATGAAGGGCAGCACGGTGGTCGTGAGCGCGATCCCGCCGGTGTTGCCGCTGCTCGCGACCGCGCCGCCGGGACGCAGCGTGCGCAGGATGTAGGCGAGCGTCGCGCCGCCGACCGGGTCGATAGCTGCCGCCCAGCGGGCCCTCTCGATCGGTCGGTCGCTCTCGGCCGAGGTCTCGTCGCGCGAGAGGATCTCCGCTGCCCCGAGCTCGCGCAGGTAGTCGTGCTCGGCCTCCTTGCCGCTCGACGCCACCACCTCGTAGCCGCGCGCGGCGAGGATGCCGACGGCCGTCGAGCCGACGCCGCCGGTCGCCCCGGTCACGAGCACGGGGCCGTCGCCCGCGCTCAAGCCGCGCTGCTGCTCGAGCAGGTGCACCGACAGGGCGGCGGTGTAGCCGGCGGTGCCGAGCGCCATCGCCTGCTTCTTCGACAGGCCCTCGGGCAGCGGGATCACCCACTCGGCGGGCACGCGCGCGTACTCGGCGAAGCCACCGTGATGGGCCACGCCGAGGTCGTAGCCGTGGACGATCACCTCCTGGCCCTCCGAGAGCTCGTCCGAGCCGCTCTCGACGACGTCGCCCGCGAGGTCGATCCCGGGCACGAGCGGCGACACCCGCGCCACCTGGCCCTTCGGGATCGTGGCCAGCGCGTCCTTGTAGTTGACGCTCGAGTACGCGACCTTGACGAGCACGTCGCCCTCGGGCAGCTGGTCGGGTCGCAGCGTCTGCAGGCCGCGCTCGACCTTGTCGTCCTGCTGCTCGGCAACGAACGCCTGGAACTCCTGGTCCATCTGCACCCTCCGTTCGACGGTCTCAGCACCCTAGCCCGCTACAGTCGGGCTCGCGCTCGCCCCTGTAGCTCAGCTGGTAGAGCGGCGACCTTTTAAGTCGATGCGCGCAGGTTCGAGTCCTGCCGGGGGCATTGGACAGCGGCTCGCCGATCGTCCCGCTCACCATCGCGTTCTTCCTCGCCGGCATGACGTTGCTCGGCTTCGTCGTGATCGTGGTCGAGACCTGGTGGGTCGTCGCCGTCGTCGGGATCGTGCACATCGTCGGATCGCTGATCCTCGGCATCCTGGTGGTGCGGCAGCTGTCCGCCGAAGAAGAAGGAGACCCAGACCAGGACGACTGACGCCGGCGGGCGCCGACGATCCGGCCCATCAACCTCCGTGAAGCGCCTCCCGGAAGCGGGCGGCAATCGCCGCCGGGTCCTCGAGCAGGAATGGAATTCCCGCCTCGTTGCCGCCCTCGATGCGGGCGTAGACGACGGCGAGGCGCCCGCCCTCGGCGGCTCTGGCGAGGGCGGCCCGGAGGCCCTCGGGCTCGTCGGACTCGTCCACGGGCAGGCCGAAGCCTCGGACCACCGCGACGAGGTCGAGCACGGCGGCCTGGGTGGGCACCCGCCCGGCGGAGGCGTGCTCGCGGTTGTCGAGCACCACGAGGGTGAGGTTGGGCGGCCCAGCGGAGGCCAGCGTGGCGAGCATGGAGAGGCCCATGAGCAGCGAGCCGTCTCCCTCGATTGCGGTCACCCGCCCGCGATGCCCGAGGGCCACGCCCGCGCCCACCGCCGCGGCCAGGCCCATCGAGTCGAGCAGGGGTAGATGGTTGGGTCGCTGGGCGAGCGAGGCGAGCTCGCGTGCCGTGGCGCCCGCGGTGACCACGAGCGGCCCGTCGCCGACCTGCTCGTCGATCATCCGCAGGGCCTCGACCCGCCTCACGCGCCGTCCTTGTATGCCGGATGAAGCAGGTCGAGCAGCACGACGACGGGACGGTGCGTGGTCTCGGCCAGATCGCACGCGCCACGGACAGTGGAGCGCCACACCTCGGGCCCATGCGCGGGCCCGAGGTGCTCCATGTGCACCCCCGCAGCGGCGAGCATCGCGGGCACGCCCGCCGAGAACGTGTGGATCATCGCGTTGTACTCCCCGACCCCGCCGCGCGTGTTGGCGACCACGGGGAGGCCCACGTGGTAGGCCTTCACGAAGGTGGTCAGCGCCGTCAGGGCGTTGCCGAAGCCGTTGTCCTGCATGAGCACCGCGGAGCGGGCGCCGGTCAGGCGCAGACCACCGGCGATCCCCATCGCCTCGTCCTCCCGGTTGGCCAGCAGGCCGGGCGTGCCGCGCGCCTCGAGCCCTTTGATCAGCGCGGCCACGTGGGAGGAGGGCACGTGGACGAAGCGCTCGAGGCCCCAGTCGCCCAGCCCGTCGAGGACGGCGTCGTGCACGGCCTGGCCGAGGGAGCCGCTCACGGCGTGCCGCAGCGTGCCGCTAGTGGCGGAAGTGCCGGCGCGAGGTGAAGACCATGGCCACCCCGGCGGCATCGCAGGCGTCGACGACCTCGATGTCGCGCTTCGAGCCACCGGGCTGGATGATCGCCTCGACGCCCGCCTCGATCGCAGCAATCGGACCGTCGGCGAACGGGAAGAACGCGTCGGAGGCGAGGACGGCGCCCGCGACCGGGCCCTGCGCCTTGCGGACCGCGAGCTGCACGGAATCGAGCCGGCTCATCTGGCCGGCGCCGATGCCGATCGTCGCGAGATCGCGCGCCAGCACGATCGCGTTCGAGCGCACGTGCTTCGCCACCCGCCAGGCGAACAGCACGTCACCCCACTGGCGCTCGTTCAGCTTCGCCTCGGTGACCAGCTCCATCTCCTCGCGCGACTCGGTGTCGCTGTCGCGGTCCTGCACGAGGATCCCGCCGCGCACGCGCTTGATGTCCTGCTCGCTGACCGGCGGCACACGCCGCTCGGAGCTCTGCATGATGCGCACGTCGGGCTTCTGGGTGAGCAGCTCGAGCGCCTCGTCGTCGTACTCGTGCGCGAAGACCAACTCGACGAACAGCGAGCTGATCCGCTCGGCGAGCGCCTGATCGACGCGCCCGTTGAGGCAGACCACCCCCCCGTAGGCGCTCATCGGGTCGGTTGCGCGCGCCAACTCGAAGGCCTCGGCCGAGGTGCTCGCGAGCGCACAGCCGCAGGGGTTGTTGTGCTTGACGATCGCCGCCGCGGGCACCTCGAACTCGTCGACGAGCTTGCGCGCCGAGTCGAGGTCGAGCAGGTTGTTGAACGAGAGCTCGCGCCCGTTCAGCTTGGAGACCATCGAGAGCAGGTGTGTGCGCGCCCCGGACATCGCGTAGTAGGCCCCGCGCTGGTGCGGGTTCTCGCCGTAGGAGAGATCGATGACCTTCTCGTAGGCGCGCGTGTAGTGGGTCGGGAAGCCCTCGTCGCGCTCTGCGAACCAGCGCGCGATCGCCGCGTCATAGCGGGCGGTGTAGGCGAACGCCTCGAGCGCGAGCGCCTCCCGCGTCTGTCCCGACAGCCGCCCGTCGGAGGTCCGCAGCTCCTCGAGCACGGCGTCGTAGCTCTCCGGGCTCACGACGGCGGCGGTGAAAGGGTGATTCTTCGCGCCCGCTCGGATCAGCGTCGGACCGCCGACGTCGATCTGCTCGATCACCTCGGCGTCGGTGACCCCGCGCCGTGCGGCGGTGCGCTCGAACGGGTACAGGTTGACGCACACGAGGTCGATCGGCTCGATGCCCTGCTCGGTCAGGGTGGCCATGTGAGCCGGGTTCGAGCGCACCGCGAGCAGGCCCGCGTGGATGCGCGGGTTGAGCGTCTTCACACGGCCGTCGAGGATCTCGGCCGCGCCCGTGTAGTCGTCGATCGCACGGATGCGGACGCCGTCGGCGTCGAGCGTGCCGGCCGTGCCGCCGGTCGAGACGATCTCGATGCCGAGCTCGGCGAGCCCGCGCGCAAACTCGGACAGTCCGCGCTTGTCGGAGACCGAGAGCAGCGCTCGGCGGACCTGGACCTCCCCCGGAGCCGTGACCGCCAGCGCGCTCGTCTCAGTCGCTCCCATCGCCGTCCTCCTCCTCGATCGACACCACGCGCGGATCGGACGGGTCGACCTTCACCGCTCCACGCGCGAGCAGCCGGATCGCGCGCGGAAGAAGGCGATGCTCGATCTGGTGGATGCTCGCCTCGACCGCCTCGATCGGTCGAGAATACGGGAGCGCCAGGACCTCCTGCAATATCACGGGCCCGGAGTCGACCCCCTCGTCGACGAAGTGCACGGTCACGCCGGTCACCTTTGCGCCGTAGCGGAGCGCCTGCTCGATCGCACGCAGCCCCGGGAAGGCGGGCAGGAGCGATGGATGGACGTTCACGATCCGGCCCTCGAAGCGACGGATGAAGGCTGGCGAGAGCAGCTCCATAAAGCCCGCGAGCACGATCAGGTCGACCCCGTGCGAGGCGATCCACTCGGCGAGGGCCTCGTCACGAGCGGCGCGATCAAGATGGTCGGCCGTCGCGAAGACGCGCGCGGGCAGCTGCGCCCGCTCGGCCCGCTCGAGCGCGGGTGCCCCGGCTCGGCTGGCGGCCACGCAGGCCACCTCGATCCCGTCGCGGCCGTGCAGCTTGTCGATGATCGCCTGCAGGTTCGAGCCCTCGCCGGAGACCAGCACGGCGAGGCGATAGCTCACGCGGCTGCCAGCGGCGCCTTTGCCGGGGGGACGCCGAGCACCGGGTAAGGCCCGCTCGAGCTCTCAAGACGCCCCTCGGCGATCAGCGCGTCGATGCGCTCGACGATGTCCGCGCGGCGCAGGTGCGAGAACCCGCCGTAGGCGGGCAGCCCGTCGTAGGAGTTGCGCGTGATCTTCTTCGTGCGGGCGCCGTGCAGGATCTCGGCGCACGTCGTGCGGCCCGCGGCCGGCCGCGCCGAGCCGACGACGGCGGCGATCGCCTCGTCGAGGTCGCCGAAGGTGGCGGGGTCCGGCGGCTCGAGCTCGGGCAGCAGTCCAGCGTCGCAGACGTCGCAGCAGGGCCCCGCGGGGGAGGGCTCGGAGTGGTCGCCGAAGTGGCGCAAGATCTCGCGCCGCCGGCACTTTCCTCCCTCGACGTAGCTCCAGATCTCACGGTACTGGCGCCAGCGGGCACGCGACCCCTCTGCGGCGGCGCTGCGACAGAGGCCCTCGGCGCGGCGGTCGAACGGTCGCGCGAGCCGCCCGGCCAGGCGATCGGGCGCCGCGGGCGAGGGCTCGACGACGCCCGCGCTCGCCAGGTGGCCGATCACGGCGCGCGCCTGGTCCGGCGAGCAGCCGGCCCCGCCGGCGAGCGCCGCGAGCTCGAGCGCGAAGCGGCCGCGCTCGTCCGCGCGCGCGGCGAGCAGCGCGGCGACCCGCCCCGACAGCTGCTCGTCGAGCTCGTCGCGGCGGATGAAGTGCACGTGCAGCGCCTTGTCGCGCGCCTCCGCCAGCAGCAGCGCGCGCGCGGGAGCGCCGTCCCGCCCGCCGCGACCGGCCTCCTGGTAGTAGGCCTCGAGCGACGAAGGCGCCGTCGCGTGCACGACCGTGCGGACGTTCGGCTTGTCGATGCCCATGCCGAACGCGTTGGTGGCGACGACCACGCGCACCTCGTCGGCGAGGAAGCGGCGCTGGGCGGCCGCCCGGCGCTCGCGGTCGAGACCGGCGTGGTAGGTGACCACCTCCTCGCCGAGGGCCGCGGCGAGCTCCGCCGCGATCTCCTGCGTGCCGGCGCGCGTGCCCGCGTAGACGATCGCCGGCAGGGCTCCCTGCCGCCCGAGCTCGCGCACGAGCAGGCGCCGCTTGTCCTGCGCCTTGGGGCGCGCCACCGACCACGACAGGTTCGGTCGGTCGAACCCGGTCGCGACCTCGAGCGGCTCGCGCAGCCCAAGGCGGCGCACGATGTCCTTGGCCACCCGCGGCGTGGCGGTCGCCGTCGAGGCGACGATCGAGCGAGCGCCCAGGTAGCGGGCGGCGTCGGCGAGGCGGAAGTAGTCGGGGCGGAAGTCGTGGCCCCACTGCGACACGCAGTGAGCCTCGTCGACGACGAAGAGTCCGATCGGCACCTGGCGCAGGCGCTCGACGAAGCCGGGCGACGAGAAGCGCTCGGGGGCGACGTAGAGGAGTCGCAGCTCCCCGCCGGAGGCCCGCTCGAGCGTGGCGGCGTTGGCCTCCGCGTTCTGCTGCGCGTTGACGAGGGCGACGCGATCGCCGAGGCCGCGAGCGCGCAGCGCCTCGACCTGGTCCTGCATCAGCGCCACCAGCGGCGAGACGACGATCGTCAGATCCGCGCGCAGCAGCGCAGGCAGCTGGTAGCAGAGCGACTTGCCCGAGCCCGTGGGCATGACGACGGTCACGTCGCGTTCGTTGAGGGCCGCCTCGCAGGCCTCGCGCTGGCCCGGGCGGAAGGCCGGGAACCCGAAATGCTGGCGGAGAGCCGAGTCGAGGTCCACGCCGGGCACCCTAGCTGCGAGGACGGCCGTCGCGGAGGGCCGACGGCGGGGCTTCGCGCGCTGTTGATCCAACGCGCACGACCGTTACATGTCAGCCGCTGCGGGGCGTCTCGTCCGGCGCCGGCTCGCGGCCGGGATCGTAGGAGCCGGGCCGCTCGCCGTTGCGCCCATTGCGCCCGTCGGACTCGTGCTCGAGGCTGCGGGCCAGGCCTTCGATGTCGCGCAGCTTGCGCATCTCGCCCTCGCGCTGGTCGAGCTCGGCCCGCACCGCGCTCAGCACGGTGGCGAGGCGGCCGGCCGCGGTGGTCGGCGCCGGCGGCGACGGCTGGGCGGCGGTCGCGGGGACCGCGGAGCGCGTGACGACGGGCTGCGCCGCCGCGACGTCGTCGAGCTCCGATTCGGCGCGGCGGCGACCGCGATCGAACAGCGTGAACACGGCCGGCACGATCACGAGCGTGAGCACGGTGGCTGTTAGCAGGCCGCCGATCACGACGGTCCCGAGCGACTGCGAGATGATCCCGCCCTCGCCGGAGATGCCGAGCGCGAGCGGGGTCAGCGCCGCGATCGTGGCGACGGCCGTCATCAGCACCGGCCGCACGCGCAGGCGCGCGGCCTCCGCGAGCGCCTCGTTGCGTGGCACGCCGGCCCTGCGCAGCCGCAGCGCCGTGTCGACGACCAGGATCGAGTTGGCGACCACGATCCCGATCAGCAGCAGCTGCCCGATCATCGCCGGCAGGCCGAGCGCGCGGCCCGTGAGGATCAGCGCCCCGAGCGAGCCGATCGTCGAGAGCAGGATCGGCGCCAGGATCGTGATCGGCTGGGCGATCGACCCGAAGAAGAGCACCAGCACCACGTACACGAGCACGATCGCCACAAGCATCGCGAGCAGCAGGTCGCTGAACATCTGCTCGAGGAACTCGGCGTCGCCGCCGTACTCGACGCGCACGTTCTCGAGGTCGAGGGCGGCGATGTCGGCCTGCACATCCTCGATCGTCGCGTTGGTGTCCTCGCCGAGCAGCTTCGCGCTGATCACGCCGGCGATCTCGCTGTCGACGCGCGTCGCGCTCGCGCGCTCGGAGCGACGCTCGACATCGCCGATGTCGCCGATGCGCACGGTCTCCGCGGCCGTCGAGCCGCCCCCCTGGGCGGCGGTCCCGGTCGGCGGCGTGGCGCCGGCCTGAGCATCCGCGGGGGCGCCGCCGCCGGCGCCCTGTGCGCCTGCCGAGGAAGCGCCGCCGTCGTCGGAGGGCGCCGCCGTGGCAGCAGCCGCACCCGTGCCCGCCGGCAGCGGCAGGCGCTCAAGCGCCCCTGTGTTGCTGATCAGCTTGGAGGGCACGCGCACCTCGATAGCGACGTCGTCGGCGCCGGTCGTCCCGGCGTCGGCGGGGGCGATCGTGGCTGCGAGCGCCTGCGTCACCTGCTGCGAGTCGACTCCCTGCTCGACGGCGTCGCGATCGAGCGAGACGACGAACTGGTTCTGCTCCTCGAGCGCCGGGCTCGATACCTCGGTCACGTCGGTGCGCTGCTTCAGCAGGCGGTCGACCCGGCGCGTCGCGCGCACTACGTCGGCCTCCTCGTCGCCGAGCACCGAGGCCTCGAAGGCGCCGGCGGGCGGGCCCTCCTCGAGCTGCTGGACCTCGAAGCCGTCTCGATACTCGCGCTCGCCGAAGGTGCGCAGGCCGTTGGCGGCCTGCTCGGGATCGGCCTCGTCTGAGAGGGTCAGGAAGAAGGTGACCCTGCCGCTGGCGTTCTGGCCGATGTCCGTCTGCAGCGACGCGTCGCCGTAGGCCACCTGGTAGTCCTCGACGCCCTCGACGTCGGCAAGCTCGCGCTCCAGCGGTCGCAGCAGCGCTCGAGCACGTTCGGTGCTCGTTCCGGCGGGCAGGTTGACATTGCCGTAGACCTGCTGCGTGCCGCCCTCGGGGAGGAACTGGATCGGGACCACGCCGGCCGCGATCCCACCGACGGCGCCCGCGAACAGCGCCACCGCGAGGATGATCGTGACGAAGCGATGGCGCAGCCCGAAGCCGGTGATCGGGGTCACGATGCGGGCGAGCCGCGTCGGCTCCTCGCTCATGTCAGTGCGCGGGCGCAGGAAGATCGCCGCGAGCGCCGGGATCAGCGTGACCGCGACGAGCAGCGACGCCAGCAGCGCCGCGACCACGATGATCGAGAACGACAGGAAGATCTCCGAGATCAAGCCGCCGACGAGCCCGATCGGGAGGAAGACGGCCGCCGTGGCGATCGTCGAGGAGGCGATCGCGAGGCTGACCTCGGTCGTCCCGTCGATCGCGGCGCGCAGCCGCGGCTCTCCGCGCTCGAGGTGCTTGTGGATGTTCTCTAGCACGACGATCGCGTCGTCGATCACGCGCCCGATCGCGATCGTCAGGCCGGCGAGCGTGATGATGTTGAGCGTCAGCCCGAGCCCCCAGGCGGCGAGCAGGCCGAAGACGATCGAAGTCGGGATCGCGACGGCCGCGACCAGCGTCGCGCGCAGCGAGCGCAGGAAGAGGAAGATCACGAGCACGGCGAACAGCGCACCGAGGGCTCCCTCGAGCAGGAGGCCCCGGATCGACTCCTTCACCTCGGTGGCGTTCTCGGTGATCGTCGTGACGTTCTCCGAGCCGAGGTCGGTGCGAGCACCGTCGAGCACCTTCTCGGCCTCGTCGACCACCTCGACCTCGTTCGCACGGTCGACGCGGAAGACCGACAGCGAGATCGACGGCTTGCCGTTCGTGCGCGCGAACGAGTCGCCCGACTCGCCACGACGCTGGACCACCGCGACGTCGCGCAGCTCGCGGTCGGCGTCGACCGGCAGCTCGCGCAGCCGCTTGAGCGTGTCGACGCCGGTGCCCTCGACCGTCAGCGGCGTGCGGGCCCCCGCGGCGTCGACGGCGCCGGCGGCCTGGGTCACCTCGGAGCCGCGGATCAGCGCGGCCATGCTCGCGGGCGTGAGGCCCTGCTCGAGCGCGCCACGCCTGAGCCTGACGTCGTACTGCGGCTGGGCGCTGCCGGCGATGTCCACGCGCGCGACGCCTTCGATCGCCTCGATGTCCTGCTCGAGGTCCTCGGCGCGGTCGCTGAGCGCGACGAGGCTCTTGTCGTCGCTCGAGATCGAGACGTTCATGATCGGCTGCTCGGTGAAGCCTGCGGCATCGACCTCGACCTCCTCGGCCTCGGGCGGAAGGTCGGCGTCCTGCATCGCGGCCAGCACGTCCTCGCGCGCGGTGTCCACGTCGCTGCCGTAGGCGAGCTGGATCAGCACCGTCGCCTGGCCCTCGTTGGCGACGGTCTGCACGGCCTCGATCTCGTCGACCGTGCGCAGCGAGCGCTCGAGCTCCTGGGCCACCTGCTCGTCGACCTGCGCGGCACCGACGCCTGGGACCGCCACCGAGCCGCTCAGGAACGGGAAGTTGACCTCCGGGAAGAGCTGCTGGCGCAGCTGCGTCCCGCCGTAGGCGCCGGCGGCGAGCACGAGCACCGCCGTGAGCAGCACGACCGAGCGGCGCTCGAGGCACCAGCGTACGAAGGCGTTCATGGCGAGTTCCTATCGGGCACGAGGAAAGGGATCGGCGCTGTCGGCAAGACTGCCCCGACGCGTGGGCGCAAGCGATGCGGGCAGCCTGCGTCGGGCGGTGCGGGTAGCCGCACCGAACCGCTGCGCTCAGGTATCGGCGTCACGACCCAAGAGGCTAGAGAAGTCCTCGCGCAGTCGGCGAACGCCCGAGGCCTCGGATAGCCTCCGAGGGGTGACGTCGTCCACCGCGATCGAGTCCCTCGATCTCCTCTCGCAGGGCAAGGTCCGCGACATCTACGCGGCCGGCGATCGCCTGCTGCTGGTCGCCTCCGACCGCATCTCGACCTACGACGTCGTGCACCCCACGCCGATCCCCGACAAGGGCAAGGTGCTGACCGGGCTGTCGGCCTTCTGGTTCGAGCGCACCCGCGACATCTGCCCCAACCATGTCGTGTCCCACCGCGACGTGCCCGGCGACGTGCACGGGCGCGCGATGCTGGTCGAGCGCCTCGAGATGTTCCCGGTCGAGTGCGTCGTGCGCGGCTACATCACGGGCTCGGGACTCAAGGACTACCGGCGCAGCGGCGCGATCTGCGGGATCGAGCTGCCCGCCGGGCTCGAGGAGTCAGAGCGCCTGCCGGAGCCGATCTTCACGCCGGCCACCAAGGCGGACCTCGGCGACCACGACGAGAACGTCGACTTCGATCGCGCCGCCGAGATCCTCGGCGATCGTGCGCTGCTCGAGGAGCTGCGCCGACTCTCGCTGGAGCTCTACGGCTTCGCCGCCCGCCACGCCGAGGGCAACGGGATCATCCTCGCCGACACGAAGTTCGAGTTCGGCCGCGACGCGACTGGTCGGATCGTGCTCGGCGACGAGGTGCTGACGCCTGACTCGTCGCGCTTCTGGCCGGCCGACGGGTACCGGCCGGGCATCTCGCAGCCGTCTTTCGACAAGCAGTTCGTGCGCGACTGGGCGACGCGGTCCGGTTGGGACAAGTCGCCGCCGGCGCCGGCGCTCCCGGACGAAGTCGTGGCGAGCACGCGCGCGCTCTACCTGGAGGCCTACGAGCGCATCGCCGGGGAGCCGTTCGATGCCTGGCTGCGCCGCAGCGGCGCCTGACTCGCGCGTGCGTGCGCGCGTGCTGATCCGCCCGAAGCAGGGGATTCTCGACGCCCAGGGCCAGACCGTCGAGCGCGCACTGCCGGCGCTGGGGTTCGAGGGCGTGTCGAACGTGCGCATCGGCCGGCTGATCGAGCTCGAGGTCGAGGACCCGGCACGGATCCGCGAGATGTGCGAGCGCCTGCTCGCCAACCCGCTGATCGAGGACTACGAGGTCTCGCTCGAGGAGCGATGAAGTTCGGCGTCGTCCGCTTCCCCGGCTCCTGCGACGAGCACGACGCCCTGCTCGCATGCCGGCGCTTCGCCGACGCAGAGCTGCTCTGGCACGGCGAGCGCGACCTGAAGGGAGTCGATGCCGTCGTGATCCCCGGCGGCTTCTCCTACGGCGACTACCTGCGCGTGGGCGCGATCGCTCGCTTCTCGCCGGTCATGGAGGCCGTCGGCGAGTGGGCGGCCGCAGGCGGCCCGGTGCTCGGCATCTGCAACGGCTTCCAGGTGCTGTGCGAGGCGGGGCTGCTGCCGGGCGCGCTGCTCGTGAACGCGGAGCTTCGCTTCCTCTGCCGCCAGGTCGACGTCGAGGTCGTGAACGCGGAGACCCCCTTCACCTCCACCTGCGACCCCGGCGAGCGGCTGTCGGTGCCCGTCAAGCACACGACCGGGCGCTACTTCGCCCCGGAGCTCGAGCTCGACGAGCTCGAGCGGAGCGGCCAGGTGGTGCTGCGCTACTTGCCCGGCCAGAACCCGAACGGCTCCCGGCGCGACATCGCCGGCGTCACCAACCGCGCGGGCAACGTGCTCGGCCTGATGCCACACCCCGAGCACGCGGTCGACGCCCTCACCGGCTCGACCGACGGCGCAAGGATCTTCGAGAGCCTGGCGAGCCTGACACCCGCTTGAGAGCGAAACCCGTGGGCGGATGACCGACAAGCTGATGAGAGCCGAGAGAACATCGGGCAACGAGGAAGAGGCCCGCTCCCTCGGACTGACCGCGCAGGAGCACCACCGAATAGTCGACCTACTCGGTAGAGAGCCCAACGGCGTCGAGCTCGCCGTCTTCTCGCTGATGTGGTCCGAGCACTGCTCCTACAAGCACTCGCGCAAGCTGCTCCGCCGGCTGCCGACGGAGGGAGCGCACGTCGTCATGGGGCCGGGCGAGAACGCCGGCGCGGTCGACGTCGGCGACGGCCTGTGCGTCGCCTTCAAGGTGGAGTCGCACAACCACCCGAGCGCGGTCGAGCCGTTCCAGGGGGCGGCCACGGGGGTCGGCGGCATCGTGCGTGACGTCTTCGCGGTCGGAGCGCGGCCGATCGCGCTGCTCGACTCGCTTCGCTTCGGCGAGCTCGACTCGTCGCGCTCGCGCTACCTGTTCTCGGGTGCCGTCGCCGGGATCGGCCACTACGGCAACTCGATCGGCGTGGCGACTGTGGGCGGCGAGATCTACTTCGAGCCAGCGTACGAGAGCAACTGCCTCGTCAACGCGATGTGCGTCGGGCTCGCACCGCGTGAGCGCCTGATCCGAAGCGCGGCCGCGGGCGAGGGCAACCAGCTCGTGCTGCTCGGTGCGCTGACCGGGCGCGACGGGATCGGGGGGGCCTCTGTGCTCGCGAGCGCCCAGCTCGACGTCGGCGATCCGTCGAAGCGCCCGAGCGTGCAGATCGGCGACCCCTTCGAGGAGAAGAAGCTGCTCGAGTGCTCACTCGAGCTGCTCGAGCGTGGGCTGCTGCGCTCGCTCCAGGACCTGGGCGCAGCCGGGCTCTCCTCGAGCGCCTCGGAGATGGCGTCGAAGGGCGCCGTCGGAATCGACCTCGACGTCGCCCGCGTGCCGCTGCGCGAGCAGGGGATGGAGGCGTTCGAGATCATGGTCTCGGAGTCTCAGGAGCGGATGCTGTGCGTGGTCGAGCCGGAGCGGCTCGGGCACGTGCTCGGCGTGTGCGCGCACTGGGAGGTGCGAGCGACGACGATCGGGGAGGTCACGGGCTCCGGGCGCCTGCGTGTCCTCGAGCGCGGGCACGTGGTCGGGGACATGCCGGTGACCGCGCTCGTGGACGACTGCCCGCTGTACGACCTCGCGCCCGCGCCGCCGACCGCGCGCGTCTACCCCGACCCGCCGCGGCGGCTGCCGGACGCAGGCTCCGCGGCAGACACGCTGCTCGCGCTGCTCGCCTCGCCGAACATCGCCTCTAAGCGCTTCGCCTACGAGCAGTACGACTCGATCGTCGGCTCGCGCACCGTGCGCAGGCCCGGGACGGCCGATGCCGCCGTGCTCACGCTCGCGGGCGACGGAGG
>Ga0136630_1000593_pt1 | contig 14112 bp, 11 predicted proteins | sample AntDrymUQ5682106_2_FD_105496 | JGI IMG/M metagenome (GOLD analysis project Ga0136630, IMG submission 105496) | Polar desert sand microbial communities from Dry Valleys, Antarctica - metaG UQ568 (21.06) | ecosystem: Environmental > Terrestrial > Soil > Desert | place: Antarctica: Dry Valley...
GATCTCGCCTACGGCACCTCGGACCCGATCGAGCCGCAACCGAACGCGGTCCGATGCACTCACAGCACCCAGCATGCCACGCCCCTGTCGGTCGGCACCGGGGACACCGCAGCCCGGGCCAGCTTGGAGACCGCCGCTTTGCGCGAGGAGCTGCAGCCGCGTCATGGGACGGCGTCCTTCGAGGTCTCGTGTGCGACCGCCGGGGCCACTTCGCTTCAGTAGTCCTCTTCCACCGCGCTCGACGCCGAGATGCCCGCGACCCGCCACCGGCCACGCTCCTCGGCCATCGTGACTCCGACTCGTTCCGGAGGCCGGTCCGGGTAGCGCAGGGTTGCCGTGGCGAGCCTTTGGCCGGGCTCGACGCCCTCCTCGACTTCGATCCGCCCGATACGCGCGGGCGGGATATCGACGTCGGCGGCCGCGGGCGGCTGCGCGAGCAGCGGCTCGGCGACCTCGGGTCCGGCCACCGCGCGCAGCGCCCGCTTGCCTGCGAGGTCGAACGGCCGGGTCGCGTAGCGGCGGTGGACGAGCTCGAAGTAGCGCCGAGCGACTCGTCGTGGCCCCCGCTCCTCTTCGGCCTGTTTCCCACTCTTGCTAACCGCATTCTCCTCCGCTCGAGACGGGAGCACCAGCGCACGGCCGTCGCTCGGTCGCGAAGGTGTCGAGCGGGGCGGCTCGCCCCCGCGCCCGAGAAAGATCGCGGCTAGGAGGATCGCAAGCGCCGCGAGGAGCACTGCAAGTCGCGCGCGGCTGGTCGCTCGGTCGCTCACAGTCCGGGCGGGTGGCGGACGGCGTAGCCGCTGCGGTAGGGGTTCCGCGAGTAGCGAAGCCAACCCGGACCGCTCCAGCCGCCGGAGCGACCGCCCGTCCCGGTTCCCCACGCGCGCGGAGGTTTCCCGCCGGGACCGTCCGCGTCGATCGTCCCGTAGACGTGGCCGGCGTCGGCGTAGATCGTGACGTAGCGGCCGGGGCCGGGCTCGCCCCAGCGCATGAACGCCCGGCTGTCCATGGTCGGGATCTTGAAGCCGGACGCCTGCAGGACGCGCGACCAGCTCGAGGAGCAGTCAAACGGGCCGTCGCGTGGTGCCGGCGTCGAGTGACCGCCGCCGTAGACATAGGGGAGGCGAAGCTCGTGGATGCGATCGGCCTCGGCCACCAGGCGCTCGATCCGGTCGCCGCCCCCACCGTCCTGCGGGGCGCACGGTGCTTTGCCGGCGGACTCGGTCCCCGCTGTCCCTCCGAGCGTCGTGACCCAGGCCGCCGGCGACCCCGGTCGGGCGGCCGAGTGGTCCCAGCTGAGGTGAAGGTGGTTCCCGCGGCCGTGATCCTTGTCGCCGTCGTATCCGACCCACCTGAACGGCGCGCGCGGCTGGCCCTGCTTGGGCTCGGCCCACCGTGCGAGGCGGTCGACGTCCTCCCAGGAGCCACCACGGCCCGGCACGATGTCGAGCGCGAGACCGAGCGGGTGCTCGCCGTTTCGGTCGTGTCCGGAAAGCGCGTAGCCGTCGGTGACCTTGATCCGGTACTCGCGCCTCAGGTAGGCGATGTCGGCGAGCAAGCGGGAGTCGATGCGTTCGCCCGGAAAGCCCGGGATCGGCACGAAGCGACCGGCGGAGGTCACTCGCTGCGCCTCGTCCACCGGCCCGGATGGTGCGGACGCTCCCGCACCGCAGCTGCATTCCGCCGCCTCTGAGTCGGCCGCGGCCTCCTCCGTCTCCCCAAGGCCGCCGTCGAAGCGCCGCGCGCCGGCCAGGATCTTCTGCACATACCAGTCGGCGTGGTTGTAGGCCCAGATCGCCTTCTCCCACTGCTGGGGCGCTCCGGAGGCGGCGAGATAGCGCGCCGCGGAGTGGATCGCGTCCTCGGCGTCGTACTGGCTCGCCTCACCGTCGCCGTTCGCGTCGGTGCCATACATCCGCCACGTCCCGGGCATGAACTGCATGTGTCCCTGGGCGCCGGCGCTCGAGGTGACGCGGTTCAGGCGCCCGAAGCCGGTCTCGGTCTGATGGATCGAGGCGAGGATCGCCGGCCCTCGCGGTCCGAGTCCGTAGCGGCGGGCGGCCGCGGGGTAGATCGCCGCGAAGCGACTCGGGATGCCCTTGTCGTTGAGCGAGCCTCCGCCGGGCTCCGACTGCCCCGGAGGACACCGCGGCATCGAGGCCAGCGCCATCATGAGTAGCAGGACCACGCCGACGGCGAGCAGCGGGAGCAGCGAGACGACCGCGCCGAGCGCGGCCCTGCGCGGGTCCGCGGTCACGACGTCGGCCGCTCGGCGGCCGACGAGCGCGCGCACGAGCGGCTTCGCCGCCCGGCGCGCGGCCCACTGGCCGAGCTCCTGGGCGACCGTGCTGGCGGCGCCCGCCGCCGCGGCCGGGAGAGCCACCCTTAGCTCCGATTCGCGCCCCGGGTTTCTCTCCCCAGGGCCAGTCGTCTCACCGCCGACCTCCGATGCCGGCGTTCGAGCGCGCGCGCTCGCGATGGCGGCTGTGCTCTCGCCCACCGCGCCGGCGCGCGGGCACGGGCGGCGGTCCGCTCGGCCGGGCCGACCTGACGGGCGGGTCGCTCGGGCGCTCCACCGCGGCGAGCGCCGAGCCGAGCTCCCGGTCGATCTCGCGGTCGGCGCGCTGGCGGGCCTCGCCGCCCAGGCGCCCGTACTCCGCGGCGCTCATCGGCTCGCCCCTGCGACCCGGCTCGCGCGAGCGAAGCAGCGGGGCGGCCTGTGAGCGGTCGAACGCGCGCGGGTCGCGCGCCCAGTCGCGGGTGATCCGCTCGTTCCACTCCGCCCGCTCGTGCGGTGCCACGCGCGACCCGTGCGTACGCTGGTTGGCCGCGAAGCTCGCGACCGCGCGCCGGTCGGCGTCGGTCTGAGGGCGCATGCGCCGCTCCTCGGCGCGAAGCGCCTCGCGCTCACCCGCCAGCTTCTCCTGCGCACGCGTCGGCGTGAACGGATAGGAGGTCGGCATCGCTCGCTCGCGCTCCCGTCCGGCGTCGTAGTCGCGCAGCTCCGCGGTCTGGTCAAGAGAGCGGAGGCGCTGGCGCGTCTCGTCGTGGGTCCCGATCCGCTCGCGAGCCCCGGCCTCCTCGGCCGCCGCCGCGCCCTCGCGCACCGGTCGCACCTTCGCCTCGGCCGAGTCTCGGCGGCGCGCGAGCCGGCTCTCCGCGCGCGCGGAAGGGCCACCGCCGACGCGCTCGTTAAGTGCCCGGCCGGCGCGCGCGGGCGAACCCGCCAGCTCGCCGGCGGTCTGCTTGAGCAGCCGGGCGGTGAGAAGGCCCCGCGTCAGAGCGAAGCTCGGGCCCGAGTGCCCTCCATCGCCGCTTCGCACCGAGATGAAGCCGAGCAGGCTCTCGCGGGCCAGGAAGAGGACCCAGAAGAAGAGGCTCTGCAGCAGGAAGGCCATCGCAAAGCGCGATCCCCCACCGGCGAGCTGGATCACCCGCACACCGCAGAGGCAGATCGCGAGCAGGCCGGCGTAGACGACCTTCGAGACGAGCGCCCCGAGGAGTCCGCGCAGCCAGGCCAGAAACGACTGACGCCCAGACTCGCCGAGCGCCGCGAGGAAGAACGCGAACGGGGCGAGCAGGAGCAGCACGAAGGCGAGCGCCGCCTGCCACACCAGCCGTAGTGCGAGCCAACCGAACAGCAGCAGCGCCCCGAGGAAGCCGAGCGCGACCACAAGCAGGAGTCCGATGCGCACGAACGTCCCACCGTCGCCCTGGATCGCCACCTTCTCGGGGGCGATCCCGGCCGACTCCCCGCCCCGGATCCTCTCGAGGATGCCCTCGACCGCCCTGCGCCCGAGCGCCAGCCCGGGAGCGAGCAGCCACTGCAGCCGCCCGCCGGCGGTGTCGGACTTCTTGCCCGAGTAGGCCTCGTAGAGCGCGCGTCGCGGCGCCGAGCCGCCGGAGTAGCGAAGCCACATGTCCGCGCGGCTGTTGATCCCGACCCGTCCGGCGTGCTCGCGTACGAGTCGCTCGAGCTCCTCCTCGCGTGCCTCCTCCTCGTCGATCGCCCGCAGCCGCCGCACGACGCCGGGCTTCGCCGCGACCGCGTCGACCAGGGCGGCGTCCTTGACCGCCTCGGTCTCGGCGACCTCCTTGGCGAGCTGGCGCTCGGCCGGGCTCGGCGGCTTCGCGGCCCAGTCGGCGTCGGCGAAGTTGAGCGCCGCCCACGGCTCGCGCACCAGCACCCGGAACAGGTAGCGGACCTCGTCGGCGAGCGCCTCGCGCGGAGCCGAGATGCGCGCGCCCGCGGGACGGCGCTCGCCCTCGCCCGGCGGGAAGGCCGACAGCGGAGCGGCGATCACCACCATCGCCACGTCGTTGCTGAGCGCAGAGAGCCGCCCCACCGTCGCCCGCGGCGAGTGGATGATCCACATGGTGAGCACGATCAGCCCGACCGACAGCGCCACTCCTCCGAGCATCTGCGCCGAGCGACGTCTGAGGAGGCCGACCCAGATCGCCCACAGTCCGATCGCGCCGAGGACGGCGCGAAAGAACGGCGCGTCGAGCGTGCGGTACATGCGCTCGAGCGCGAGGTCGGTCGCGCTCATCGCCGCCCCGCGGAAGACGTCGACTCCGAACGCCCACTGCAGCGCGTTCAGGATCCCCTTGAGCAGGTAGACCGCGAACAGCCAGAGCGCGCCGAGCAGCTCGTGGAGCATCCCTCGGAAGGCCTTGAGAGGGTTGGCCCCCGGGTCGACGTTCACGTCCAGCGCGTGGTTCGAGAGCCAGTAGGGAGAGGCCACCGAGCCCGACGTCTCGCAGTTGCGCCGTGCCTGGGACCCCACGGCGTGACGACAGAGCGGGTCGTTGAACCCGAGCGTCGACCACGGGTCGGCGATCCCGGGTCCCGGGGCGTTCGCGCTCGCATCGCTCGTGCCCGTGTCGGGCGCAGCCGGCTCCGCATCGTCGTCCGCGGGGAAATCATCGCGACGACTACGGCTTGCGCGATCGGCGCGGCGGCGCTCGCGACCGCGCTCGAAGCGATCGGCCGGCAGGAGGCTCGGGCAGCCGCGCTCGCTCCCGCGCAGGCAGCGATCGACGCTCGCCGCCGGGTCGTCGATGATCCGCGCGCCCTCGGCGCTCGGAGCCGCCGCCCCGACCACGAGCAGCGCAAGCGCCGCCGCGAGAAGTGCGCGCGCCCTACAGGCCCGCGACCGGAGCATGGGGATCCGAGAGACTCTCGTCGGCCTGGTCTTCCTCGACCAGCTCCTGGTCGCCGCGCGGGGTCGTGTCGAGCGCGCGCAGGAGCCGTGGCCCGGGGTCGATCCTGATCGTCGCCACCTGGCCCTCGACGTCGCGGAACAGGCAGCGGCCCTTCCTGAAGGCAAGCAGCCGGCCGCGCAGCTCCGAGTCCTCGGGGTCGAGGCGCAGCAGCCGAAGCGCCTGGCGCGCCTCCTCCTCCGACTCCATGCCGAAGACGAAGCGGCTGCCGATCAGGTTGTCGATCGACTCGGCGTCGGCCACCAAGTGGGTGACGAGGATGCTCGTGGCGTTCTCCGAGCGCCCCCAGCGCGCCAGCTGCTCGATCAGGCGCCGCCCGTCGGCGTCCTGGAGCAGGAACCACGCCTCGTCCATCCCCAGTGCCTTGTGCTCTGAGCGCTCGCCGCCCATGAGGTGCATCGCGTAGAGGGCGACCAGGCGCAGGATCGCCTGGCCGATGCGCTCGCGCTCCTTGAGCTCGGCACGCGGGGTGCCAGGCGTCGGCAGCGGCAGGTGGCGGATGCGCAGGCTGACGACCTGGGCGTGGCCGACGTCCGGAGCGGGCTTCTCACGGCTCCCGAAGCCGAGCTGGGCGAGGCCCGTGTCGGCGTGCACGCGCAGGCTCCGGGCGGCGTCGGCGGCGTGCTCGTCTCCCTCGTCGAGCAGCGAGAGGACGTCGTTGAGGGCCGGACGCTCGTCCTCGTGGGCGGCGTGGGCGAGCACCGCCTTGACCGCCTCCTGAATCGCCCGGGTCGTCTCACGCGGTGGATCGCGCACCAGGTCGAGCAGGAAGTCGACGGTCGTGTCGTAGACGATCTCCGGAGCGGAGATCCGCAGCGGATCGAGCAGGCCGCGCCAGCGCTCGGAGCCGGTCAGCTCGATCTCCTCGTGGTGGTCCTCGACCCCCGGCAGGCGGTCGAGGTTGTGGTCCTGCTTGGGATCGACGTCGACGATCCGGCTTCCCTGCAGGAAGGCCTGGTAGAGCATCGACTGAAGGGCCATCGTCTTGCCCGAGCCGAGCGTCCCGGCCATCAGCACGGTCGGCGGACGCGACTGACGGCTCGCCTCCGAGAGGTCGAACTGGATCGGTCGCCTCGCCTCCGACAGCGTGTAGCCGATGTAGGGGCCGAACTCCGAGCCGGCGTAGTGGTCGGCGATCGGCACCATCGCGCCCACCTGCTCGACGAGCAGGTGGTCCTTGAAGTCGCGGATTGGAAAGCGCTGCGCCGGCAGGTGGCAGAGGAAGATGCGGTGCTGCTCGCCGAGCGGGCGATGGAGCTCGATCTGTCCGAACTCGTCGCGCAGACGAGCGACGCGCTGCTCGAGCTCCTCGTGGCCCTCGGCCCCCACGGCGAGCGTGAGCGCCGCGAGCAGGAGCGGTGGGCGGTCGGTGCCCGAGAGCGTCTGCTCGAGCTCGCGCGCCTGATGAGGGCGCTCGGCCGTTTCCGAGGACGGCCCATGCTCGCCGTGGGACTCCTCGGAGAAGAGGTTGTCGGCGTCGACCTTGCGCCGGCGGGCGAGCGCGAGCGCCTGGCGGTTCGGCACCCACTCGACCGACAGCGCGCAGTCGACCGGGAACGGGCAGTTCTCAAACGGCGCGAACATGAGCTCTGCCTCGGGCCCGGGATAGAGCACCTGCTCGGGCAGCGCCCCCACAACGAGCATCGCCTGGTAGCCGCGCCCGAGCTCCGAGTCGACGCGCAGCCCGCGCGGGCCGACCTCCACGCGCGAGTCGTGCAGGCGAAGCAGATCGGCCTCGAAGGGCTCGAAGCGCTCCTGACCCTCCCCGTCGAGGAAGGAGAGCGCCTGCGGGCGCCAGCGGGCGTCGCAGCGCGGCTCGCCGAGCCCGCGGGTGTAGGAGCGCCGCACGAGCCACTGGACCTCGTCGGAGCTCGCGCGCTCGCAGTCGAGGAAGCCGAAGACGCGCTCGTAGCAACGGCTCTCGAGCGCGTGCAGGCGGGCGAGCTCCGCACGGCCCACGCCGCGAGCGTCGAAGAGCCCGAGCGAGCCGGAGATCGTCGCCCACAGCGACTCCCCGGTGCCCGAGAGCGCCTTGTCGATGACCCGCGACAGATCGTCGGAGGCGTCTCGCAGCGAGACCGACAGATAGACCTCGGCCCTCGTCGTTCGCCGACCGGCGAGCAGCTCGCGGTGCTCGGCCAGGTGCTCGTCCCACATCGCCGGGTGGCCGAAGCTCGGCGAGAGCGTGCTCCGTGCGCGCTCGATGTACTCCTCGACCGACCAGGTGCGGTTGACGCGCACGATCTGGAAATCCGCCCCGACGCCGTAGGCGAAGCCCTCGAGGAGGTTCTTGACCTCGAGCTTGCGGGCGAGCGGAAGCCCGGGGTAGGAGAGCGTGTCGAGTCGGTAGAGCGCCCAGACGTCGCGCTTCGACGGCGCGAACAGCAGGTTGCCCGCGACGAAGCCGAGCGGCCCCCTCATCGCCCGACGCTTCCAGGAAGGCACTTCGAAACGGGGTCTCCGGGCCGCGGCCGGCTCACCGGAACACGACCTCTCCGCCGGGAGGAACGGTGATGGTTCGTCCGCGCCTAACCGCGCGGGCTCCCGGTGGCGAACGGACGACGAGACCGCCATCCTCGGCGCGACCCTGTGCCTCGTAGCGCAGGAGCAGGGTCGCCGGTCCGTGCACGCGGCCGGGTCGGTAGGACGGCCCCCGCCAGTCAGGACGGACGGCCAGCTCGCCGACCGGCGAGAGCCGGCTACCCGGCCGCGGGCACGGGCGCAGACCGGAGAGGCAGCGGGGCGAGAGCCTCCAGCGCAGAAGGGCGGCAAGCGCGCGATGGGGCGGGCGCCCATCGATCGCCACGTTGAGCAGGAGGAAGACGACGATGCCCGGGCCCACCCCCCAGTGGACCTGCGGCGGGAGCAGTTCGAGCAGGTAGCCGACTCCCGGCAGGGCGGTGAGCAGGACGACCGCGCCCCAGACCGCCGCCGCATAGACGAGCGCCCTGACCGGCAGGCCGCCGGGCAGCGGCACCCGCCAGCGATCGAGCTTGTAGATGCGCCGCTCGAGTCGGAACACCAGCCGGTAGCTGCGCACGGGCACGCGCGATCCCTGCTCGGGCACTGTCGCCTTTCGAAGTCGGGAAGTGGATCGCCGCTCTAGGCGATCCGCTCCCAGATGGCGGTGATCAGCCCCTTCATCTGCTCCTGGCCGAACAGGAAGCCGCCGATCACGATGCAGATCACGAGGATCCCGAACGCCATCCCGACGTCGCGCTTGGCGAGCGCCGCGATCCCGAGGATCCCGGCCACCGCGAGCAGGATGGCCGAGCCCCACCCCGTAATGAGCTCGCCGAGCGCCTCGCCCGCCTGGTCGGCCTTGCCACCGCTCCCACCGCCGCTCGAGCGCGAGGTCGAGCCCTTGCGCTTGCCCTGAGCCTCCGCATCTGAGACCAGAGGGCCTCCGATGGCCGGGCTCACCGCCTCGAGCGCCGGGGCCGCCGCGGCGAGCACCAGTCCGAGCACCATCACCTTCGCCAGAGACCTCATGTTCCTCTCCTCCTGTCAGGTTTGCTCCGGCGCGACCTCGACCGCGTAGACGCGCCAGCGGTTGTCGACTTGCTCGACGCCGAGCTCGTAGGTGAGCGTGTAGACGCCCCCCTGCTCGTCCTCGGCGCTCACGGTGACGAGCACCCCTTCGCCTCCCGGCCCTCCCGCCCACACCACCTCCCGTGCCTTGCGCACGGTCAGCGGCACGGGCGGGAGGGTCACCACCGCCTCCGGGGAGAGGTCGGCGTTCAGGTTGCGCTTGTCGCGCACGAGGTAGTTGGCGACGACCCGCCGCGCCACAGCCGCGAGCTCTGGCTCCTTGACCTCTTCGCGCTCGGGCAAGGAGACCTCAGTGGTGGAGGCCGGAGCGCCGACGAAGCTCGGGTAGCCCGCGAGCGAGATCATCCCCGTGCCGTCGCGGCGGACGGGCACGGCCAGGTACAGCGGGCCGTCGTAGGCGGTGGTCTGCGCGGCGACGGTGACGATCCGACCGCCGGCGAGCGCCTCCTGGTCCTGGACGGCCTCGGCCCAGACGACGTCCTGGGGCTCGGTGGTGTCCGGCGGCGTGAACCCGGCGTCATCGTCGAGCTCGGACGGCGTGAAGCCGGCGAGCGCCTCTCGTTGGGCGGCCAGGTCGTTCGGGTCGTAGCTCAGGTACGCGCGAACGAAGTCGACCGCGAAGCTCTGCTGGGCGTGGTCGACGAGCACCCGCGGCACGGGCGGCGGTGCCGGAACGGCCTCCGGGAGGACGAGCTCCCGCAGACCGATCAGGGCGAGCACCGCCACCAGCGCGAGGAAGACGTGACGCGGCGCCTGGCCGCGCAGTCGCACGAGACGCCAAGATTGGCGCTCGAGCGCGACGCGTGGCCGGGACAGTGCGCTCACCGCGCGAGTCCTTGGGCGGCGGGCCCGGGACCCTCGCCGAGCCCGGGCGACACCGGCCCGAACGGGCGCCCGCGTCGTCCGGCCGGGGTCTGCTCGCCCGAGGGTCCCGGCCCCGCCGCCCTCCTTGTCGCCTGCGAGGTCATCGTTCGATCGAGAACTCGCCGCCTGCATCGCCGCCCTCCTGGCTGCCGCCGGATGCCCCGCCGTCAGGGACTGGAGCGGTTCGCCTGGGTGCTGATCCCTCACTGGCTCGCGATGCTGAGCGCGATACGGGCGCGTTAAAGCGGGGGCCCGAGGAGGGAGTCGATCTAGCGCGAGAGACGGTCGCGCTGGGGCTTGTCGCGGAGTCGGTCGCCCCTCCGTCTGGAGACCGCGTCGACGCGCGTGCGGGTTCCCGGCCGATTGGGGCACTGCGAGCAGCGGTCGAGCCCTCCTCACTTGACTGCTTGCGCGGGCGCGAGGCCTGCGGGCCTCGGGGAGCCCGTTCGAGCGGGCGCACACCGGCGAGCGGCGGCGGGGCGCCCGCGGCGGAACTCGGAGTCCGTTTTTGGGCCACGTCGGCGCGCTCGCCCGTTCCAACCACCGCGATGGACGTGACGCCGACGAGCGCCAGCAGCGCCGTCGTCCGAGCGCCCCGAAGCCTCGTCGTTTTCGGCCGCCGTGCACGCGCCTCACGTCTTGCTCGCCTCGGGCCGGGTGGTGACTCAAGCCGCACCGGGTCGAACTCCTGTTCGGCGTCGACGCGCTCGAGCTGCTGGGGCTGGTGCGGCAAACCCAGGGCCTCGCCAAGAGACTGGCCCGCATCTTGCTCGCTGGGTGCGGGCGAGCTCTCGATGTCGGAGGCCTCCGCTCCGTTCCTGGCGTCGTCACCCGCGCCTTCCAGGGCTCCGCCGCGAGCAGCCTCGGCGCGCGCGGCCAGCTGGCGCCGGTCACCTTCGATCGCTTCTACGAACTGCTGGCGGCCTCCACGCCGGTGGGCCTCGAGCTCCTCGGCGAGCCGTTCGTCTTCCGCGGCTAGGAGGCACAGAACCTCCGAGCGCCAGCGCTCGGCCTCCTCCTGACCCACCCGCGCCGTTCGTTCGGAGCGATCACGCTCTGCGATGGCCACTCGAGTTTTTTCGATGGCGCGTTCGCGCTCGGTCTCCGCCGCACGTCGCTCTTCGCCCGCCTGACGTGTCTGCTCCGTGAGAAGCTCTCGCTCCTCCTCGGCGCGGCGCGCCTCCTCTGAGGCGCTGCTGGCCTCCGCCTCCGCGATTAGCCGGAGGGCGGCAAGCTCCTCGGCCAGGCGCTCGCCTTCCGCATGGGCCGCGCGCGTCTCCTCCCTCGCGCTTCGCGCGTCCTCTAACGCCGCGGTGCGTTCGGCCTCAAGCCGCTCCCGGTCCTGAGCGACCAAGAGCGCTTGCTGCTCGTAGCGCTGGCGCTCGGACTCGACCTCCTCGGCCCGCCGGCGCTCCGCTTTCTCCACGGTTCGCTGCGCGTCTTCATGCGCCTGGCGCGCCTCTTCCCTCTCTCGGAGCAGCTCTTCCTCGGCGCGGCGAAGCTCCGCCTCGATTCGCTCACGTTCCTGGGCTGCCGCGTTCGCCTGCTCCTCGAGGCGACGGCGCTCCTCCGCACGGTGGGCGTTCTCCTCCGCTCGCTTCCGTTCCTCTTCGACCTGGTGGATCTCGACCTCGGCGAGAAGGCAACAAGCCTCGGTCTGCCCGGCCCGCAGGCGCTCGGCCTCGGCGCGGTGCTCGTCCTGAGCGCGGCGGGCGTCGTCCGAGGCACGAGCGAGTGCGGCCTCTGCCTGGCGCGCCGCTTCCAAGGCCCGCTGGCGCGCCTCCTCTGAGCTCTCGCGCTCCTGCTTCGCCTCACGTGCCCGCTGCTCGACCCGCTGACGCTCGTGGTCGCGGCCCGCCGCGCGTTGGCGCTCTTCCTCGAGCGCCCGCCTGGCCTCCCGCGCCTCGGCTTCGACTCGGCCGTGAGCGGTCCGCAGCCGCTGGATCTCGTCGTCGCCCGCCAGCGGCATGAGCTGCGCATCGGAAGACCCGCCCTGGTCGTGCCGGTTCGAAAGATGATCGAGGCCCCCGTTGGGAGGATCCCCTGCCTCAGGCTGGAGCTCTTCCCGGACGGGCAAGAAGGGCCCGTCGAACGGCGCGTCCCACGCCTCCCTGGCCGCTTTCCGGGCCCGCTGCTCGTGCGCCAGCTCCTCGGGTTGGGGGGCTTCGAACCGAGTCAGGTCGCGATGGTCCCCGCCATCGAAGTCGGGGTCGTCGTCCTCGGCGATCCACTCGGGCTCGGCCGACGTTGCCCCGAGGTCTTCGGCATCGGCCTCCGTGGGTCCAGATTGCGATTGCCGTGGCCCGCGATGACCACGGCCAGTACTTCCCAGCGCGAGACGCCTCCTGCGACGGCGCAGGTGCGGGGAAGGCGCAAGCTGGTGGGTCGAGGCGGTGCGGTCGGCGTCGTGCGGAAGCGACTCGTTCCGGAGGCCGAGCGGGGTCTCTTCCTCGTCGGCGGGCGGATCCTCCTCGCCGATGATGAACACGTCGCGGCTGCGCTTCCTGAGCAGGGGCATCGAGTCTGGTCACTCCCTCGGGCCTCGGAACGGCCCTCTACCGGGGGAGTGACGCCCAGCCCGAGAAAGTGCCGAGTTCGTTGCCGACTAGGTCAGGCGTTCAAGGTCGCCCCCCTCCACGCCGAATTCGTCGAGCCACGAGCGTTTCGAGCGCCGGGACGCTCGCCGGCCACCATCGAGTTCCTCCGCGGAGCGGCGGCACTCCCTCGGCGTTCAGGAGCCGTGCCACCTGCGAGCGAGAGATGCCCGTCTCGAGCATGGCGTGGATCCGCTGCTCGAGCTCGGGAAGGTCGGCGAGTGCCCGCCCACCGACCCGGCGGCCCTGTGCGCGAGCCCTCGCCTGTCCCGCACGAACCTTCTCGCCGTGCTCCCGCCGCGCCTGCTCAGCGCCGAAGCGCTCACCCTCACGCCGTCCCCCGAGCCACGCCCGCCGCTCCGCGGCACGAGCACGGCGTCGCAGGTTGCTCAGGCGCGCCTCACCGTCCGAGAACTGCCAGCGCGCCCCGGCGCGAAACAGATCGAAGCCTCGTCGTCCCTCGCGGGTACCGGTATCGAGGCCCTCGGCGACGCAGACGAGGTAGGCCCCGCGTCGGTCGAGATGCTCGGCCAGCGCGTCAAGCTCCGCCGGCGAGCTCGCGAGCCGGCGCAGATCGGCTGCGATCAGGCCATCACCCTCGGCCAGCAGCTCAAGTGCCCGATCCAGTGAGGGGGGCCATGCTCGGTCGCCCTGCGAATGATTACCGATGATGGTCGATCGAACCGCGAGGGCGTGCCGTCCGCAGTACGCGCGGATCTCCGTCGCCTGCCGTCGCAGGTGTTCGCCGACGTATCGGGGTCGTAGGTACGCGACCAGTCCCTGAGCCTCCGCCATGCAGGCCTTAAACAGCTACTGGCTGATGACGACGGACTGATCCGTCGCGGCCGGGCTGAGACTTGCGGGCCATGAACCCCGAGAACGCCACTCCGCCGACCGAGTCACTCTTGACCGCCGATGAGGTGGCCGCGCTCCTCCAGGTAACGACGCCGTGGGTTTACGCCCAGACTCGGGCAGGGCTCATCCCGCACGTGGCCCTCGGTCGCTACAAGCGCTATCGCCGCTCGGCGATCGAGGACTGGCTGATGGGGATCGAGCACGAACCACCGAGCGTCGGCGTGGGCGCTCTGTCCCGGGGAAGAGGTCGAGTGGTCCGCTTCGACCCCTCAGCACGGTCCTCACCCCGGCGGGGAACTCGGCGCTAGCTGCCATGGCCGGGGACCCGCAGCGCGGCACATGGAAGTACCGCATAGCGAGCCTACGCAAATGAGTGACTTCCGCTTCGAGATCGAGGCATCCGTGCCCTCACGAGCGTACGAGCGACTCATCGGAGGCGGCGACCTGCGGCTCGTACGGGTCAGACTGTTCAACGGCCCCGGCGTCGTGGACGAGCGCGGCCGCCTCCGGCGTCGCCCGGACGTCTTCACCGACCTCCGCCCCGATGAGGCATCCCAGTTCGCGTTCGAGCTGCTTGCTGCCGCCGCGCGAGCTCGAGACTTGTCGGCGAAGAGCCTGTCGCACACCCGTTGAGTTAGTCGTCCTTGGCGCGAAGCGCCTCGGGCCCTGGTGTGCTCACTCGTCGGCCGGGCGTCCGCTCCGCGTCCGCCGCCTGCTTCCCCGCTAACGCGTGTCGCCTGACGCACCACCTCGCCGATCGCGGGCAGTCAGGTGGCGACCACCGTTCCTGAATACGCGCGGCGGCGGCTTCGCGCCGGCTCCCGACGAGCCCAATGTCGCCCCTGCTCGCGAGCAGTTCGCCGAGAAATTGGTACACGATTGGTACATCGTGCGGTTCGGGTCCGGCGATAGCGCTAGAGCAAACCAACGCACTTGCAGGGGTTATAAGGAGGGTGAGCGACGGGACTCGAACCCGCGACCGCCTGGACCACAACCAGGAGCTCTACCAACTGAGCTACGCCCA
>Ga0136630_1000595_pt1 | contig 14111 bp, 15 predicted proteins | sample AntDrymUQ5682106_2_FD_105496 | JGI IMG/M metagenome (GOLD analysis project Ga0136630, IMG submission 105496) | Polar desert sand microbial communities from Dry Valleys, Antarctica - metaG UQ568 (21.06) | ecosystem: Environmental > Terrestrial > Soil > Desert | place: Antarctica: Dry Valley...
CGCTCCGGCCTCGCGGAACTTGCGCTTGACGACATAGACATCCTGGTAATAGAGAACGTCGGGAACCTGGTCTGTCCGGCGGAGTTCAAGGTCGGGGAGGATGCGCGTGTGATGGTCTACGCCGTCACCGAAGGAGAAGAGAAGCCCCTCAAGTACCCGCTGATGTTTCGCTCGGCTGACCTCGTGCTCATCAACAAGGTGGACCTGCTGGAGCATCTGGACTTCGATCTGGAGCAATTCCTCGGAAACCTCGATGCCGTCAACCCAGGCGTCGAGCGCATCCTCGCCAGCGCCCGCACGGGCCAGGGCGTCGAGGAATGGTGCTCCTGGCTGCAACGGCGCAAAGGCTGATGCGGGAGCCGGGAAGCGAGTTGAGCGTGTGCGCTACGTGCTGCTGATAGTGGGAGGGTTGATGGCTCTCATGGGCGGCGTCTGGACTTTGCAGGGCGTCGGTATTTTGCCTGGCAGCTTCATGACCGGACAGACGTTCTGGACCGTCGTCGGCTCGCTCACGCTGGTCGCCGGAGGAATTCTCGCCTTCTTCGGGTTTCGCCTGGACAAGCGCCGCTGAGAACAAGGCGAGGGATATCGCCGAGTGGCGAAGAGCGTCCCGCCGTCTCCCGATCTAGGGTAAGCTCTGTCACGACCGATGCCGGTTCGGGACAATAAACTCCAGATAGGCGTTTCGAAGGGGGTTCGCGGTTTTGCGTGGCAGTGAGGAAAGCATGGACGCGAGGACGATGCTCGCCAGGGATCGCTCGGCACGGCTCATGCAGCGGGCGGTGCGCAGTATCCCCGGCGGGGTCAACAGCCCCGTGCGGGCTTTCCGATCCGTGGGTGGAGACCCGCTGTTCATGGAGCGTGGCGAGCGGTCCCGAATCTTCGATGTGGATGGCAACTCTTACGTGGATTACGTGATGAGCTATGGTCCGCTCGTCCTCGGGCACGCTTATCCGAAAGTTATCGAAGCTATCGAAGAAACCGCTCGCAAGGGCACCACATTTGGCGCCCCGACGGAGATGGAGGTGGATCTCGCGGAACTGGTCTGTGGGGCCGTGCCGTCCATCGAGTCCGTGCGGATGACAAACTCCGGCACCGAGGCCACGATGAGCGCCATCCGGCTAGCCCGCGGCTATACGGGACGCGAACGCATCTTGAAGTTCGACGGCAACTACCACGGCCACGGCGACGCCTTGCTAGTCTCCGCAGGCTCCGGCGTCGCCACATTGGGCCTCCCCGATAGCCCCGGCGTCACGAAGGGGGCTGCCAAAGACACAGCCGTCCTGCCGTACAACGACCTCGACGCGGTGCGGGAGCTTTTCGAGCGCGAGGGCGAGGAGTTCGCGGCGGTCATACTGGAGCCGGTCGCAGGCAACATGGGGTGCGTGCCGCCAGCCGAGGGCTACCTGGAGGGACTCAGGAAGATCACGTCCGAGTACGGCGCAGTCCTCATCTTCGACGAGGTGATGACGGGCTTCCGGGTCGCTCGCGGCGGGGCGCAAGAAAGTTATGGTGTCACGCCGGACCTGACGTGCCTCGGAAAAATTATCGGCGGTGGTCTCCCGGTCGGGGCGTACGGCGGGCGGCGTGAGATCATGGACCTCATCGCCCCATCCGGCCCCGTCTACCAGGCCGGAACACTCTCCGGCAACCCGCTCGCAATGGCCGCCGGTCTCGCCACCCTCCGCGCCACCGCCGAACCCGGCTTCCACGAACACCTCGAAGACCTCGGGGGACGCTGGCGGCGCGGCATGACGGAGGCGGCTTCTTCGGGGGACCGCCCATTCACCATAAACCAGGTCGGCTCGATGGTGAGCATCTTCTTCACCGGAGGACCAGTAACTGACTTCGATTCTGCCGCCGCCTCGGACACGGAAGCATTCAAGCACTTCTTCTGGCACATGCTCCGTCGCGGCGTGTATCTGGCCCCGAGCCAGTACGAGACTGGATTCATCTCCGCCGTCCACTCGGAAGCGGATCTCGACCGCACCTTCGAGGCGGCGGGAGAATGGTTCTCGTCGTCTGGGAGCGGCTAGTTGGAGCGAACAGCCGGTCGCACGCCCGAGGTCTCGCTGGAGGAGGTATTCCTGAAGGCTGCTTCCGGGCTGCCCCGGCCGGATGAGCGCGGCGAGGTCGTGGCGGAGGCGCTCGCGCATCTTCAGCGGGGCTTTGACTCCCACTATGCCGCGGAGCCCCGTGGGGACCGGCGCGCTACCGACGAGGACGTTCTGGTCGGGGACAACGCCTATGCGTGGGCCGTCGAGACGATAGCGCGTCTGGACGAGCCCCGTTTCGTGGCCGTTGCGGGGCGCATGATCCGTGACGGCGCAGGCTGCATCGCCTCTGGCGGCGAAGTCTCCCTGAAGACGTGGACGCCTCATCTCGGCGGCTTGCTCGGCATCATATCCGGAGAAGACCCGGAGACTTCCGAGGCCCGCATCCTCCGGGCCGCGAACGAACTGGGCGGCGAAAGACCATAGCCCCCGAGACCCGAAAGAATGGTGGTCTGCCTTCGGGGGAGGATCGGGCGCGGCTCGTGCGGGAGATGTTCGACCGCATTGCCGGGCGCTACGAATTGCTCAACGTCGTGATGACCGCCGGGCTGAACCGGATCTGGAACCGCAAAGCCGTCCAGGCGGCGGGACTCCGTACCGGTGGACGCGCCCTCGATCTCGCATGTGGAACCGGCAGCCTGACCCGCGACCTCGCCCGCCAAGCCGGTCCCGCCGGGTACATTCTCGGCATGGACTTCTCGCCCGAGATGCTTCGGGCGGCGAAGAAACGCCCACTGCCCAACGTGGAGTATCGCGTCGGGGACGCGACGAAACTCGAAGGCGTCCCATCGGAAAGTTTCGACGCAGCCACCATCGCCTACGGGGCGAGGAACATCCCCGACCTCGACGCGCTCTTCTCGGAGATGGTCCGATGCGTCAGGCCGGGTGGACGGGTGGTGTGTTTGGAGATCTCACGCCCGACCGGCAGGCTCTCCAGCGTATTCTACGGGCTGTGGTTCGATAGGATCGTTCCAAAATTGGGGGCTGTGATCTCCGGTGACCGCCGCGCATACGCATATCTGCCCGAATCAGTGAAAGCGTTCGTGGCAGCGGCTGAATTAGCTGGCATAATGGAGAACAATGGATTACAAAGCGTTACATGGGAGAGATTTGCCGGCGGCATCATCACCCTCCACCGCGGAGAGCGTCCTTGACGCGCCGGAGGTGCCCGAGGCGGCGTTCGAGGTCGTGGAGCGGGTTGAAGATTTGCTCGCTGGGGTGGGTGAGCGAGCGCCGGATCATCTGGTAGAGCCCGCGACGGAGGCTCTGACTTCGGGGGGGAAGAGGCTGCGGCCCTTGCTCCTGATCCTGAGCGCCCGCATGAGTGAGCCCGAGGAAGACGCTCTCCTCGAAGCCGCTACCGCTATCGAGGTTTTGCACACGGCGACGCTTATCCACGACGACATAGTGGACCGGGCCGAGACCCGGCGCGGGTTGCCGACAACCGTGGCGAGCTACGGGCGGGAGATCGCGGTTGCGACCGGCGACTATCTGTTCGCCGAGACTTTCACCGCGCTCGCGCAGATCGGGGACTCGAGGCTGATCCGCGCCTTCTCGGAGGCATCCCACGGCCTCGCCGCCGGAGAATTGGAACAGTACCGGTCCAGCGGCGCGAACGTCGAGGTCGAGGCGTATCTGGATCACATCCGCATGAAGACAGCCGGACTTTTCAAGGCGGCGTGCGTCGCGGGTGGCACGCTCGGCGGTCTCTCATTGCGGCAGATAGATGCGCTGGCGACTTATGGGCAGGCTTTGGGGATCGCCTTTCAGATGTCAGACGACATCATGGATCTGGTCGGCAAGCCCGGTTTGATGGGCAAGGGGATCGGGACGGACCTTGTGGAGGGCACGGTCACGCTCCCGATCATCTTCGCCCTGCGCGAGGGAGACGCCGCGACGATACGGCGCGCGCTCGCCGACCCGGACCCTTCGCCGGATGTGCTCGAAGCCGCCATCGAAGCCGTTCTCGCCACCGGCGCCGTCGCCAGGACCGAGGCGTGGGCAATGGGAGAGATAGACGCCGCATTCGAGGGGCTGGGTCTGTTGCCCGGTGGGCCGGAGCGCAAAGTCCTGGAAGCCGTGGCCGCCGAGGTGGTCGGCAGGAGTGCGTGAGGCGGTGACGCCGGAGTCGGTGACGCCGGAGCAGCCGGTGATCTACGCTTCCGGGCTCGTCTTGCCCGTCTCCGGCCCCGCCATTCGTGACGGGGCCGTACTGGTGAGGGACGGTAGAATCTCCTCCATCGGGACCATTTCGGATCTTGAGAGAGATAACCCGAATGCCGAAGTGCGGCGTTTTCCCCGTCAAACCATTGTCCCCGGCGCGGTGAACGTCCACGCTCACCTCGGTTTCAGGCGCGGTGATGGCCCGGAGGGTGGTCCGTTCTCGAAGTGGCTCGCCGCGCTGATCGAACGCCTCCCCGAGAAAGAAGCCTGGACGGCGGAGGCTGCCCGGAACTCCGCCCGCGAGGCCGTCGAGGCGGGGACGACGTTCATGGCCGAGTCTTCGCCATACGGAGAATGCCTGCCGCAACTCGCCGAATCTGGCATGGTCGGCACGGTCTACGCGGAGTTTTTTCCCCATGACATCGGGGACGGCACGCCGGAGGGGGCGGTGGACTTCATCTTCGAGGAGGCCCGCAAGCTGCGTGAAGGGTTGCCCGAGCGGGTGGACTGCGCGGTCAGCGTCCACTCCACGTACACGGTGGACCCGGAAAGCTCGCGGCTGGCGGCGCGCCGGTCACGGGAGATGGGGTGGAGGCTCGCGGTCCACATCTCGGAGAGCCCGGAGGAGGTTGAGTTCGTCCGAAACGGGACCGGCGGACTGACGGCCATCTTCGGGAGCAACGAGTGGGGCGGGACGGGACTGTCGCCGGTGCTGTATGCCGAAAACATCGAGTTGCTCTCTCCCGGCACGATAGCGGCGCATCTGGCGACGGAGGTATCGGAGGAGGATATCGGGGTTTTGGCGCGCACGGGCACCGCGGCGGCGCATTGTCCCCGCTCAAATGACTTTCTGGATTGTGGCGTCTCGCCGGTGCCGCGCATGATCGAGCGCGGCGTGCGTGTCGGAATCGGCACGGATGGGCTATGGAGCAGCCCGAGCCTGAACGTTTTCGAGGAGGCACTCTTCGCGGTGGACCTTCACGGCTTCGACGGCGCGACGGGGCTGGAGCTTGCGACGATTGGGGGCGCGCGGGCGCTCGGGGTCGGGGATGAGACCGGGAGCCTCGAGGCTGGGAAGTGGGCTGACCTGGCGGTGGTGGATGTCGCTCCTTCGGGCAGTGAGCCGGAGCGGCAAATCCTCGAAGCCGCGGCTGATGGTGGCGTCGTGGCGACGGTCGCGGGCGGTCGTCTGATATACAATCGGGATGAGGGCTAGGTTCCGGAGGATATCCTCACCATGATGTTGGATCGCGAAAAGCTTACTTTCTGGACGAGGGTGTTCGCCATCGGGCTCTCGGCAGTGTTTATCGGCAGCACGATCTTTTTCGGAGTAGGTTCCAACTTTTTCTACAACCCTCTGGACCTGATCGGCGGCAGCTCCAATCAGCAGAGCGCGGGGCAGTCTTTCGATCCGCAAGACCAGATCGAGCAGGCCGAAAAGGAGCTCCAGGACAACCCCGAAGATCCCAACGCAGCCCAGGATCTCGCCAGCCTATATCTCCAAAACGGTCAGACCGACGATGCCATCCGCGTGCTGCAAAAAGGACGCGAGGCCGCCCCGAACGACGAGGATACGGTGCTTCTTCTCGGACAGGCGTACTCTCAGAAGGCGCAGGCAGCCGCCGAAGAGAAGGAACGGAACGAATTGCACGGCAAGGCTGGCGACGCATTCGCGGCGGCGGCGGAGACCGAGAAAGACAACGAGGATGCGTACCTGTTCGCGGGGCAGTCATACGAGCAGGCTGGCGAGACGGCGGAGGCGATCAAATATTACAACGGCTACCTCGACCTCGAACCGCAGGGTCAGCAATCCGGGCAGGTCAAAGACCGCATTTCATCATTGCTACAGGGCGGGGAGACCACCGGGGCGTCGGGGTCGTGATCCGCGCATTGGCTGACCATCGTATAATGAACCGTGAGACAGGATAGCGTACCAGGAGGAAATATGGGTCTTGCTTTGATACCGGGGATAGGTTCATTGGGTGGAACCGAGCTTATCATCGCCCTTGTCATCATTTTGCTGCTCTTCGGCGCGAAGCGCATACCGGAATTGGCCCGCGGACTCGGCAGCGGCGTGCGCGAGTTCCGCCAGGGCACCCGCGAAGGCCAACTAGAGGACAAGAAGGAAGAAGAGAAGAACGAACAGGACAAGAAGGACGAGGAGGATCTCGCCTCCACCGAGGTAAAGAGCGACGACACTGTGGACGCCAGCGCGGACGCCAGCGCGCAGCCGGATGCCTCCGTTGAAACCGACAGTACCGAGCAGAAGCACCGCTAGAATCTGAATGGCTAGCCGTCTGAGACTGCCTTCGCGTTCGCGCGGCCCGCGCGAAGAGGCGCGGATGACTCTGATAGAGCACCTGGGAGAGTTCCGGTCCAGGATCATCAAGGTCGCCATCGCGTTCTTTGCCGTCGCCATCGTCTCCTGGTTCTTCATACCGCAGATCTTCGCCTTGTTGCTGGAGCCTTCGGGGCTCGAAGACCTGAACTTCACGTCCCCCGCCGAAGCCCTCGTAGCGGACGTGAAGCTGGCGTTGTTCACGGCATTCCTGCTCACCATCCCGATCTTGCTCTACCAGATATGGGCATTCGTGGCCCCGGCGGTCGGAGATCTGGGCAAGGCGTTTACTTATACTTTGATCACCCTCGCCTCCGCCCTGTTCCTGGCGGGCGTGGCGTTCGGCTACTTCGTGGTACTGCCGATAGGAATACAATTTCTTCTCTCATGGGGAGGCGACCGCTACAACGACCTAATAATCTCGAAAGACTACATGGCGTTCGTGACGCGCTTTTTGCTGGCGTTTGGCATCGTGTTCGAGTTCCCGGCGGCGACCTACGTGGGGGCGAAGCTAGAGCTTGTAGACGCCCCGATCTTGAAGAAGTACCGCAAGCACGCCATCGTTGCCAACACCGTCCTCGCCGCCGCCCTGACGCCGGGACAGGACCCATTCAGCATGGTCCTGATGGCGCTGCCCATGATCGTGATGTACGAGGTCAGCATCGTTATCGCCCGCTACGTGAACCCGGTATCCGAGGTTGCAATCCACGAGCGCGACCCGGAGAGCGGCGATTTCGAGGAAGTTGACGAGGACGCGCCGGGCCGCAACGGCTACGAGGACGAAGACCCGGACGGACGGTAGTCTCCCGCCTCCGAAAGACGTTCCCCGAGGCGGCGCATGGAGCGGCGGAGCAGGTCTTCGGCCACCCCCCGGAAAAATGACCGGTGCGAGATCCGGTTCAGCCACGCCGGTTTAACCTCATAGTCGGTCCAGAACGCCATCCGCACCGTATCCGGCCCCGCTTCCTCGACCTTCCAGCCTCCGCTTCCCACCGCGCCCTTCACGTATCGCCACTCGATGACGCGCGGCGCTTCGAGGACGGTGATGATGCTGACGATTTCGTGGGTGAAGCCGACGGCGCTGAGGGCGAACTCCATCGAGACGCCTTCTTCGAGTTTAACCGCGCCGTCCAACAGGCGCGTCCGGCTCAGGCCGAAGGACCACTCGGGGAAGCGGGGCACGTCGAGGAGCGCGGCGAAGGTCTCCTCCCGCGTGGTCCCCGAGACTAGCTGGCTCGCGTGAACGGGGCGGTTCATGTTCGATATTGTATTGGCCCGGATGCGTGGAAGCCGCGTTTCCCCGCGGAGGATAGAGAATTTGGCTGTCGTTTATGATAGAAACGGCTCTCATGGAAGCGGGTAGCTCCATCAACTTTGCGAGCACCTACCTCCGGCTGGCCCGTCCGAAGCAGTGGACCAAGAACGGGTTCGTGCTGGCCGGGTTGGTGTTCTCGGGAAGCGCCTTCGAGGTCTCCTCGGTGGTGGCGGCGATGCTTGCCTTCGTGGCCTTCTGTTTGTTGTCCGGGGCCGTGTACGCTATCAACGACGTGCTCGATGTGGAGGAGGATCGCAAGCATCCCCTCAAACGGTTCAGGCCCGTGGCGAGCGGTGAGATCTCCGCCCGCGCCGCCATCGTGTACTCGGTCTTGCTCGCGGCGGCGGGGCTTGCGACGTGCTTCTCCGTCAACCTGGGGGTTGGGTTCGTGGGGCTGACGTATCTGGGTTTGCAGGCACTCTACTCGCCGATCCTCAAGCACATGGCGATCCTGGACGTAATGGGTATTTCGGCGGGGTTCGTGATTCGGGCCCTCGCCGGCGTCATGGCCGTTGGAAGCCCCATCTCGCCCTGGCTGATAGTCTGCACTGGACTCCTGACGCTCTTTCTCGGCTTCTCCAAGCGCCGCCACGAGTTGGCGACTCTCGGGGAAGGCGCATCCATCCACCGGAAGAACCTCAGTGACTACTCGGTGCCGATGTTGGATGAGATGATGAACATTATGATCTCGGCCACCATCATCGCCTACGCTCTGTATACGTTCACCGTCTACGAGCGTGACGCCGAGATGTTCATGATGGGGAGCATACCGTTCGTGGTCTACGGGGTGTTCCGCTACATGCTGCTGGTCCACCGCGACGGCGGCGGTAACCCCGATACCTTGCTCCTTCAGGACCGGCCTCTGCAGATCTCGCTCCTCCTCTGGCTGGCGGTGGTCGGGTCGGCCATCTACGTCTTCTAACCCGTCGTGGAGCGCCTGAGACGCAACCTCGCCCTCGCTATCGCGCTGGGCGTCGGCGTTTACCTGGTCCTCGCCATCTTCTCGGATTTCGGGGAGTTGCGTAATGCCCTGAGCGGCTTCGACTACGCTCTGATACCGGCCATCCTCGGCCTCGTGCTTCTCTCCTACGTGGGACGCTTCTTCCGCTGGCTGTACTATTTGAGGATACTCAAGGTCTCGGTTCCCCTCGGGGTCAACGCGGCGATCTTCGCGGCGGGGCTCTCGATGGCGATCTCACCGGGCAAGCTCGGCGAGGTTCTGAAGAGCGTCTTCGTCCGCCAATCCTCGGGTGCCCCCATAGCTCGCACCGCCCCGGCGGTCGTGGCGGAGCGGGCCACCGACGGCACCGGCATGGTCGCCTGGGGATTTCTGGGCGCGTTCTCGCTGGGTCTCCCGCCCTGGACGATGGTGGGATTCCTGGCCGTGGCGGTCTCCGGCATCGCGGTGCTGCGCTCCAAACGCCTCTCGCTGCTCGCGGAGCGCGCCCTCTCCCGTCTGCCGCTCCTCGACCGTTTCGCCCCTCACCTGCGGGACTTTCATGGAGCCTCCAATCAGTTGCTTGGGACGGGTCCGCTCGTGGTGGGGACCCTGATCTCATTTTGCGCCTGGGGGCTGGAGTGCCTGGGTGTATATCTATGCGCCGTGGGGCTGGGCGTGGATCAGCCGTTCCTGCTCATCGTCTTCGTGTTCGCGGTCAGCTCGCTGATCGGCGTCGTGAGCATGTTGCCGGGTGGAATCGGGGCGGTCGAGGCCGGGCTGGTGGTGCAGTTCGCCACATTCACCAATCTCCCAGGCGGGCTCGTTGGCGCGCTGACGTTCGTTATACGGCTGGCGACGTTGTGGTTCGCCACCCTGGTCGGGGTTATCGGGCTGCTGGTGGTGCGGCGTCTGCTCGGCGACACCGCGCCGCCGGAGGCCGCCGACTCGAACGCCTGACGGGGCTGCAACTCTGTGGGGCTACCGTTGCTTTTTGAAGCGCCGGACGAGGCGGATGTAGCGGTTCCGGTCGAAGTGCTTGCCGGGGCATAGGGTGGCGCTCGCCTGGCGGTGGCCGAAGATGTGATCCCGATCCGCCGGTATGTTGAACTTTCGGCAGAGGTGCGCCGAGAGCTTCGCGGAGGAGCGGACCATGCGCCTGGTCCACGTCCCGCTGTATTTCCCGTACCCCGCATGCTCTATGCCGATGCTTCTGGTGTTCACCGGCCAGTTTCCCGCGTGCCACGCAATATCCGCATTGCGTACGCACTGGGCGATTCCGCCGCTACGGCCCACGACGTAGTGGGCGGAGACGTTGGCGCGACTGTCCTGGAACCAGTTTATGGTGCCGGACTTGGACCCCTCGGCAACGTGAATGACGATGAAGTCTATTTTCCTGGCCCCCCGGTTGGCGTTGGTGAAGTTACCACCGTAGGCCGGATGCCAGGCGGCGCGTCCGTAGTCGGCTACCCTGCCCTGAGTACGGTAGATGACCGGTGCCTCGACTACTTCCTGGGCTTCGAGTCTCAGGCTCTCCCCGGTGGAGTTGGTCAACGAGGCGCCGCTCTCCAGCGTCTCGTACACCTCTTGAGCATAGAGTGGACCGCCGCCGTACTCCGCCACGGCCTCCTGCCAGCCTTCGAGGCCCGAGGGTTTGCTCTGTCCGGCGATCTTCGCCAGCACCGCCGCGCCGCCCCGGACATTGGATGCCCGATCCCTCTTCAGCCGACTCTCGGAGAGGCCGGTGAGCGCGGCTGCCATGCCCAAAGTATCCCGTGACGGGTTCTGGAGGAGCTGCATGGTTCCGTACGCGCCGCGCCCGTGCAGGTCGCCTTCCTGATAGTCGCTGACGGCGGGCGGCGGCATCTCCCAGAGGGTGTTGACGTAGCCCATCGCCAGCAGCAATTCCTCCGGCACCCCATACGCTTTCTCCGCCGCCCGAAACTCAGCCGCCAGAGAAGTTCCGGATAAAGTCTGCGCCATCAACCGGCGCGGGCCGAACGCGCCGGTAGCCGCCGTGGCCGTGATCACGCCCGCTAGCCCGGCCCCGCCAAGCTGCAAGAACCTTCGGCGGTCCATCGTCTTGATTGACGCCTCGGGCGTCCCGGAACACTCACCGCACATATCCCCCTCCTTTGGCGGCCACGAATGCCGCCTTTGGCAACCTTGTATCTCTATTATCGGGCCATGCGGCAAATTTTTATAGTCCTGGCGGCCGAAGATGCACAAGTTCGGTGCGCAACATCTGGAATTCGGGCGCAACGCGGCTACCAGAGCTTGCATTTCGCTCGGATTTTTCACCGTGGTGGAAGTCTCTGGCGTTCGTGAAGCGAAAGCCGAGGTTGTGTTATAACCGAGATCAATATGCGATTAATAATTTCCGAGAAAGCCAACACAGCAAAGAAAGTGGCGCAGTTCCTGGCCGAGGGGAAGGTGAAAGAGGGCAAGCACCGCAGCGTGCCCCATCACACCTTCGACTGGGACGGCGAGGAGACCGTCTCCGTCGGGCTCAAGGGACATGTGCTCAACCCCGAGTATTCGGAGGAGTACTCCAACTGGCAGAAAGTCGAGCCGAGCAAGCTGATAGACGCGGAGATCCTCAAGTCCGTCTCCGAAAAAGGCGTGGCCGACGCCGTTCGGTCCCTATCCAAGAAGGCCAGCCGCGTCGTCATCGCCACGGACTTCGACCGGGAGGGGGAGTTGATTGGGGTCGAGGCGCTTAGTCTCGTCTTCGAGGCGAACCCGAAGCTGATGGATCACGTCGAGCGCGCCCGCTTCTCCGCCCTCACGAAGACCGAGATATCGAATGCCTTCGAAAATCTCGTCGAGGTCTCCAGGGAGCTCGCCGCCGCCGGTGAGGCGCGGCAGGATATAGACCTGATCTGGGGCGCCACCCTGACTCGCTGGGTCTCCCGCGCCACGAAACGCTACGGGAGCGCGTTCCTCTCCGTCGGTCGGGTCCAGTCCCCAACCCTCGTGCTGATCTCCGAGCGCGAACGCGAGCGCCGCGCCTTCGTCGCCGAGCCGTACTGGGAACTGGCGGCGACGCTACGCAACGGCGAGACGTTCCCCGTGCGCCACAAGACGAGCCGCTTCAAGGAAGAGTCGGCGGTGCGGAAGGCGCTGGAGAACATCACGGACACGGCGACCGTCAGTGAGGTCAAGGAGAAGGCCGCGACCCGTCCGCCGCCCGCGCCGTTCAATACCACGGCGTTCCTCACGGCGGCGGCGAACATCGGGATCAGCCCTTCCAGAGCCGCCCGACTGGCCGAAGACCTGTACACAGACGGCTACGTGTCATATCCGAGAACGGACAACACCGTCTATCCGGAGTCGCTCAACATGCCCGAGATCCTGGGCTACCTCAAGGGCGTCGAAGGCGTCGGAGAGTACGCTGGAAGGCTCCTGAACGGTGGCAAGCTCACGCCGACGCGGGGCAAGAAGCAGACCACGGACCACCCCCCGATCTACCCGACGGGACGCGCCTCGAAGAATGCGCTGCGCGACGACCAGTGGAAGATCTACCAGCTAATCGTCCGACGTTTTCTGGCGACGCTCTCTGGACCATCGAAGAACCTTCGCACCACCCTGAGTTTCGACTCCGGCGGAGAGACCCTCGCTACCCGAGGCACCGTCGTGACGGAAGAGGGCTGGCTCGAAATTTACCGCTACGGTCGTCGCCCGGATGAAGAGTTGCCTTCCTTGAAGGAGGGCGAAGAGTTGACGGTCGTGGGGGCGGAGATCTTCGCCAAAGAGACCCAGCCGCCTGGCCGTTACGGTCAGGGGCGCCTCATCAACGTGATGGAGGACCTCGGGCTCGGGACGAAGGCCACGCGCCCGAACATCATCCAGAACTTATACGGTCGGGGCTACGTGCACGACGACCCGGTGGTGCCGACGGAGAAGGGGATGGGTGTCGCGCAGGCTCTCAAGGAATTCGCCTCGGAGATAGCCTCGCACGAGATGACCGCCGCGCTAGAGCGCAGCATGGACGACATCTCGGAGGGCAAGATCAGCAAGGACTCCGTCGTTGATGAGTCGCGCGACGTGCTCCGGCGCGTCTACGAGCACCTCCAGAGTTCCGAGACCGAATTCGCGGACATTGTGTGGGAGGGCATACGCACGGACGAGACCCTCGGCAAATGCCCCGAGAGCGGCCATGATCTCATCATTCGTCGCAGCCGCAAGAGCCGCAAGCGGTTCGTTGGATGTAGCGGCTACCCGGACTGTCACGTCACCTACCCGCTGCCGCAGCGAGGCGAGATCATACCTCTTGGTACCCAGTGCGACGCTTGCGGCTCGCCAGAGATAAAGGTACTTGGCGGGAAGCGGCCCTGGATCACCTGCATCAACATGGACTGCCCGAAGAAGGAAGAACAGCGAAAGCAGAAAGAACAGCGCGAAGCCGCCGAGAAGGCTGAGGCCGCGCGCAAGGCAGAGGGCGGTGAAGCGGCATCTCAGAAGACCACGCAAGAGCCCGTGAAGTCCACCACCTAGAGGATCGCCTGGACCTCTTCGACCCCGGACAGACTTCTCGCCGTCCGGCCACCGCCCTCGTGTACGCCAGCGGTCATATGCTCCTGTGGGCGATCCTCGTCGCGGGGTGCTATTCCGCGACTCTTGGATTAGTCTTAATGAAGGTCGTGTGAAGGACAAATTTAAATTAACGTACGACTCGTGCCGAAGAAGGTTATAGCTGCTCCCGAGAAGTTTGGAGAAGGATCTAGCATGGTTCCTGTAATTGGCGTGACGGCAACGCTCAAGCAAGACGTGGATGAGGTGGTGGATCGTCCGCTCGGGCGGTACGTGCGGGCTGACTTCGACTACGTGGACGGCGTGGCTCAGGCTGGCGGAGCGCCGGTGGTGTTGGCGCCGGTTGCGGGCTCGCGGGTTGCTGAGACGATAGCGAGCGGGCTGGATGGTTTGCTCCTTAGCGGTGGCAGCGACCTTCACCCGAGCTACTACGGGGAGGAGCCTATCCCCGAGCTTAACGTCACCGTCCCGGAGCGTGACGCATTCGAGATGGAGTTGCTGAAGCACGCGCTGCGGCGTGGGATCCCGGTGTTCGGAATCTGTCGGGGGATGCAGGTCTTGAATGTGGCGTTGGGCGGGACGCTGTACCAGGACCTTCCTTCGCAGATGGAGGGCGGCGTGCTGCTCGGACATCGCCAGGAGACGCCCAAGTGGCAGCCGAAGCACGAAGTCGAGGTGGATGGCGGCTCGCAGGTCGCGGGGATCATGGGTTCGCGTGCGTTCAAGGTCAATTCGTACCACCATCAGGCGGTGAAGGACCTCGCGCCGGGC
>Ga0136630_1000597_pt1 | contig 14057 bp, 15 predicted proteins | sample AntDrymUQ5682106_2_FD_105496 | JGI IMG/M metagenome (GOLD analysis project Ga0136630, IMG submission 105496) | Polar desert sand microbial communities from Dry Valleys, Antarctica - metaG UQ568 (21.06) | ecosystem: Environmental > Terrestrial > Soil > Desert | place: Antarctica: Dry Valley...
CCGACGACAGGTGAGGCCTGCACGTGGAACTTCCCATCCTTGTCCAGCTCTTCCTCCTCTTCGCCGCCGCGAAGCTGGCCGGCGAGGTGTTCGAGCGGCTGGGGCAACCCGCCGTCATCGGTGAACTGCTCGTCGGCATGGTGCTCGGCGCCGGCGTCCTCGGCGTGGTCGACGTCGCCGAGGAACCGTTCCTCCGGGAATTCGCCGAACTCTGCGTCGTGATCCTGCTGTTCCGCGTGGGGCTGGAGACGCGGCTGTCCGACATCCGCGCCGTCGGCCGGACCGCGGCCCTGGTGGCCGTGGTCGGCGTGGTGATCCCCTTCGGCCTGGGCTACGGCTACTACGTGGCCATCGGGCGCGAGTCCATCACGGCGCTGTTCCTCGGGGCGGCGCTCGTCGCGACGTCCGTGGGCGTCACCGCCCGGGTGCTCGCGGACCTGAGGCTCCTCGGCGAGCGTGAGAGCCGCATCATCCTCGGTGCCGCGGTCATCGACGACATCCTCGGGCTCATCGTGCTGAGCATCGTCGCGGGGGGCGGCGGCGAGGGGGGGATCGACCTCGTCCAGGTCGGCGTGACCGTCGCGCTGTCGACGGCGTTTCTCGTCGTCTTCGGGCTGTTCGGGACGCGGGCCGTCGCGCGCGGCGGCCACCTGTTCGAGCGCCCGCGGCTGCCGAACGCGCCGTTCGCGCTCGCGGCGCTCACCTGCCTCGGCGTCGCCGCGCTCGCGCAGGTCATCGGCCTGGCGGCGATCGTGGGGGCGTTCCTCGCCGGCATGGTGATGGCGGAGACGCCGGACCACTACGAACTGGAGGAGAAGTTCGAACCGCTCGGGGAGTTCCTGGTGCCGTTCTTCTTCGTGATCACCGGCGCCACCGTCGACCCCACCCAGTTCTTCGGCGGCGGAACGCTGGTCGTCGTGCTCGTCGTGGTCGCGCTCGCGGCGGTCGGGAAGCTGGTCGGGTGCGGCCTGGCCGCCGCCGGGCTCGGGTGGAGGTCGGCCGTCATCGTCGGCGTCGGGATGGTCCCGCGAGGAGAGGTCGGCATCATCGTCGCGAACGCCGGCGAGAAGGCGGGCGCCGTGGATGCCGAGACATTCGCGGTGATCGTGGCGATGTCGATCCTCACCACCCTGATCGTCCCGCCGGTGCTCAAGGTGCTGTTCGCCGACCGACTCGCGGGCCGTCGCGCCGGCCGGGGCGGGTCGCCCGTGCCCGCGGACTGACCGCGGGGCCCGCCGGGGTCAGCCGGCCTCGGCCTCGAGGCCGACGGCGAACCGCATGTGCACCTTCATGCCCTCCCCGCGCAGGAACCGCACGTCGTCGGCAAGACCGCGGATGAGCGTGACGCCGAGGCCGCCCTCGGTCGACAGGTCCTTCTCGGCCGCGGCCTCGGGCGTCTGGGGCTGGAATCCCGGGCCGGCGTCCACGATCGTCACCTCGAACGACCCGCCGGAGGTGGGACCGAACCGCAGGATGACCGGGCTGGAGGAGCTGTACTGCTGATGGGCGACGATCGCGTTCGTGGTCGCCTCGCTCACCGCGATCTTCAGATCCTCGACCCGCTCGTCGACCATCCCCGCCTGACGTGCCGCGACGGTGACGACGAGCCGCGCCAACCCGACGTACTGGACGTCGGAGGGGAGGCGCAACTCGACGTCGAGCATCACTGGGTGTCCGCAAGCGCCTCGTCGAGCGTGTCGAACATCGGGAAGACCTTGGTGAGCCCGGTGATCCTGAAGATCTTGAGGATGCGCTCCTGGTTGCAGACGAGTGCGAGCGTGCCGTCGTGCGAGCGCACCCGCTTCAACCCGCCGACAAGGACGCCCAGGCCGGTGGAGTCCAGGAACTCGACCTTGGTCATGTCGACGATGATCTTGTAGTGCCCCTCGCCGACCAACTCGACGAGCCGCTCCCGCAGCTTCGGGGCGGTGTAGACGTCCACCTCGCCGCCGACTTCGAGGATGGTGCGGTCGCCTTCCGAACGGTGATCCAACGACAGGTCCACGGACTGCTCCTGGTGCTCGCTAGCCGGACAACACGAAACGACGGTCCCCTGCGGACGGTTCCTGAAGTCGTGCCCGGCCGGGCAGGCGGCGAAACGTCAGACTCCGCGGGTCGGATGTGGGCGCGCCCCGACCGGCCGGCGGCCCGCGTAGCCTTCGCCCGTGGACGGGCGGACGCTGCTGGAGACGCTCGACGCCGAGTTGAGCGCGTCCACGCCCGGCGCCGCCCGGCGGCCGCGGCTGGTGCAAGTGCGCGCACTGCCGGCGAGGGCCGCGCAGACGGTTGCGCTGCCGGGTGACCTCCCCGTCCCGATCCCCGGGCGGCTCCGCCTCGCCGGCATCGAGGCCCTCTACCGCCACCAGGCCGAGGCGCTCGACCACGTCCGCGCCGGTCGCCACGTGGTCGTGGCCACGGGCACGGCCAGCGGCAAGAGCCTGTGCTACCAGCTTCCGCTCCTCGAGCGGCTGCTGCGCGACGACAAGGCGACGGCGCTCTACCTGTCCCCGACGAAGGCGCTGGCACACGACCAGTTGCGGGCATTGCGCAGCTTCCGGCTGCCGCACGTGCGGGCGGCCGCCTACGACGGGGACACGCCGGTCGGCGACCGCGACGCCGTCAGACGCACCGCGAACGTCGTCCTGACCAACCCCGACATGCTCCACGTCGGGCTGCTCCCAGGTCACCGCCGCTGGGGCGACTTCCTGCATCGCCTCGCTCTCGTCGTGGTCGACGAGTGCCATGTGGCCAGGGGCGTCTTCGGGTCGCACGTGGCGGCGATCCTGCGGCGCCTGCGCCGCGTGTGCGACCACTACTCGGCCACGCCGACGTTCGTGCTCGCCAGCGCCACGATCGGCAACCCCGGCGAGCACGCCGCGAACCTGACCGGGCTGCGGGTCGCAGAGGTCCTCGACGACGGTGCTCCAAAGCCGCCGGTCGTCTTCGCCCTGTGGGAGCCGCCGGTCACCGACGTCGGCACGGGCGCCCGGCGCTCGACGCTCGCCGAGGCCGCCGACGTGCTCGCGGGCCTTGTCGAGCGCGGGCCGGCGACGATCGCGTTCGTGAAGTCGCGGAAGGGAGCAGAGCTCGTCGCCGCGGGCGCGCGGCGCGCTCTGGAGCCGGCCGGGCTGGGCGGCACCGTCCTGGCCTACCGCGCCGGACACCTCCCCCAGGAGCGGCGCGCCGTCGAGCGCGGCCTGCTCGACGGCACGCTGCGCGGCGTGGCGGCGACCGACGCGCTGGAACTCGGTGTCGATGTCGGCGCGCTGGACGCGGTCGTCATCGCCGGCTGGCCGGGGACGGTCGCGTCGCTGTGGCAGCAGGCCGGCCGTGCGGGGCGGCGGGGACGTGAGTCCGTGGCCGTGTTCGTCGCGGACGACAACCCGCTGGACCACTACCTGCTCGCGAACCCGGCCGAGCTGTGGGGGCGGCCGCTGGAGGCGGCGGTCGTGGACGTCACCAACCCCTACATCCTTCTTCCCCACCTGCGCTGCGCTGCCTGGGAGCTGCCGGTCGACGCGCGCGAGACGATGTTCTCCGGCCCGGACCGCGCCGGGCCCGCGCTGAGCGGGCTGCTGGCGCAGGAGGTGGCCGACGGCCGTCTCCGGGAGCGCGGCGGACGCTTCTTCTGGTCGGGGCGCGGATCCCCGGCGGCCGGCGTCGGCATCCGCAGCGCCGGCGGTGCGCCGTTCACGATCGTCGACGGCGCGACGGGGGTGCTGATCGGCGACGTCGACGAGGCCCGTGCGTTCCGCACGGTGCACGCGGGTGCGGTCTACCTGCACCAGGGCCAGGCGTACAGGATCCGTGCCCTGGACCTCACCGCCCGGACGGCCGTGGCCGACGTCTTCCGCGGCGACGAGTACACACAGCCGCGGTCGGACACCGACATCGCCGTGCTGCGCGTCGAGCAGGTGGCCGGGTGGGGCAGGTGTCGTATGCATCTCGGCCGCGTCGAGGTGAGCCGCCAGGTCCTCGCCTTCGAGCGCCGGCAGCTGGTGACCAACGAGTCCCTGGGTCTGGTCGAGCTCGACCTGCCCCGCCAGCACCTGCAGACCCAGGCGCTCTGGCTCACGATCCCCGAGCCGGTGCTCGACCTCGCCGGCCTGGGTGGGGACCGGGTGCCCGGCGCGGCGCACGCCGCCGAGCACGCGGCCATCGGCCTGCTGCCGCTGTTCGCGATGTGCGATCGCTGGGACATCGGCGGGGTCTCGACGGCGTGGCATCCGGACACCGGCGAGGCCACGATCTTCGTCTACGACGGGTACGCGGGCGGGGCGGGGATCGCCGAGCGCGGCTTCCGCAGCGGCGACGCCCATCTGCGCGCGACCCTGACCGCCATCTCCACGTGCCCATGCTCGGCCGGCTGTCCCTCCTGCGTGCAGTCCCCGAAATGCGGGAACGGCAACGAGCCGCTGGACAAGGCCGGCGCCGCCGCGCTGCTCCGCGCGGTGCTGGCCGAGCGCGCCGGCTGACGCGCTCGCCGGCCGCGGGCGGGCCGCGGCCGCCGACCCGGAGAGCACCACGGCCGCCGACCCGGAGAACACCGACCTGGGGAGCACCGCGGCCGCAGACCCGGCCGCCGACCCGGCCGGCGACCCGGAGAACACCGATTTGGGGAGCACCGGCCGCCGACCCGGAGAGCACCTCAGCGGTCGACCGCGGGCGCACCGCAGCGGCCGCCCGCGCACTCACCGCCGGGATGATCAGCCGGATGCCCGGGGTGCGCGGGGTCACCGCGACGGTGACCTCCACCCGCAGGGGCCAGCCGGTGGTCCGGACCTCGACCACGCGGCTGCCGTTGGCGGCTGCCGCGTCGGCGGCCGCCCGGCCCACGGCGCCGCCACCGCCCGCGAGCGGGGACTCCGCCATCGCGGCGAGTGCGGCGGCGTCCGCAGCCGTCCGCGCACGTGCGGCCGCCAGTGAAGCGTCCGTGGCCCCGACGAGGACCATGAGGCCGACGCCGGCCGTGATCAGGGCCCCGAGCACGGTGGTGAGTGCCGTTCCACCGAACTCGCTGACCCACCTCGGGCCGCCGTGAGCGAGGGCATGGGCCCTCCAACTCGAGCTGCATTGCTTCGGGGGCGCGGTCATGAGTCCTCGACCCGCATCGTGGCTCGGGCCGGAATCCACAGGGGGGCGCCGAAGAGCGCGAAGGTCCGGCTGCGCAGCTCCAGGCGAGCCGTGACGAGGTCGCCGGGCGACCGGCCGGGCGACGGCGGGCTGAACGACACGCTGACCGTACGCCCACCCGCCGCGGCGCTGGTCGCCGCGCGGGCCGCCGTGTCGTCGGACACGGCCGCCGCGCGAGCCGCCTCCCGGGCGAGCCCCTGCGCCACGACGAGGTCCGTGCCTGCCACGGCTACCTGGATGACCAGGACGACGAGCAGCAGCACCGCCGGGAGGACGAGGGCGAACTCGAGGGCCTGGCTGCCGCGCTCGCCGCAGCACGTCCGGGCGCCGCGCTCGCCGCAGCACGACCGAGCGCCGCGCTCGCCGCAGCACGTCCTGACCACAGGATCGCGGCGGCGCGGCGGCGTCGACCACATCGATGGCACGGACCCCAACGGACCACGCGCCACCGACCCCGCCTTGCGGCGCCCGGCCGGGTGGGGGGCGGCGATCCCGCCCCCCACCACTCGGCGCGCGCGCCAGCTGTCTAGCCGGCCCACGACTGGATCGCGCCGACGAGCAGCTGCATCAGCGCGCTGAGGAGCGCGTCGAGCAGACCGGCCCGCACCGCGACGATCAGCGCCGTGCAGACGGCCACGGCGACGCCGGCCAGCAGTGCGTACTCGACGACCTGCGCGCCGGACTCGCCGTCGTCGCGGAGCCGGTCGCCGCGCCCGTGCGCCGCGTGGCGGACGCGCAGGCGGGGCACGTGCGCCCGCTCGAGCCGGGCGACGGTGCGGTTGGGAGTGGCGATTCGCTGCATGTGGTTCCTCCTCAAACGGGGCCGACCCCGCCCAGCCCGGCCAGGGACGTCCACAGCAGCGGCGGAACGATCCCGAGCACGAACGCGGGCAGCGTCAGCAGGGTGGTGGGGAAGACGAGTGCGAGCTGGACGCGCTCGGCGGCTTCCTCCGCCGCGGCGCGACCGTCCGCCCGCAGATCAGCGGCGAGACGCCGGAGTGCCTGCTCGGCCGGCGCGCCCCACCGGTCGGCCGTCGCGAGCACGGCGCCGAGCGGGGCGAGCCCGGTTCCGGTGAAGGCGGCGTCCGCCGTCCAGCCGCCGCGCAGCCGGCGGCCCGCCGCGGCGAGGACGTGCCGGGCCGCGGGCGGCGCGAGCGGCGCGACCGTGTCGATCGCGGCTCCGGCCGGCAGGCCGCCCGCGAGCGCGATCGCGACGAGCTCGATCGCCTCGGCGGCGCCGCCGGCCTGCTGCTGAAGGGGCCTCCGGCCGACGCGCGGGCCGGAGGCGGCCGTGCCGGGGAGCCTGCCGCCGGCGGCTGCGGCCGGGTCGGCCGCCGTCGCCGGCTGCCGTCGCCGGGCGGCGAGCGCTCCCACCAGCGCGGCGAGCAGGAGACCGGGACCCGGGCCGAGCGCCACCGCTGCGAGCACCAGCGTCGGGCCCGCCGCCGCGGCGACGCGACCCCGGTCGACCTGTGCCCGCGGCGGCGCCAGGGGGTCGGCGGCGGCCGCCGCACGGCCCGCGGCCGCCACCAGCCGGTGTGACCACCGGTGCCCGGCCAGCGTCAGTCCCAGCGCGAGTGCCCCGGTCAGCACTCCCGGCGGCGTCGAGTAGAACCCCAGCGCGCGACCGTCGAGCGCCACGAGGAGCAGCCAGAGGACCGGCGGGAGCGCGACCAGCACCACCGCCGTGCCGCGGGCCTGGGCGGTCCGGACCCGGATCAACCGCCGCAGGGCCGTCTCCTGGCGCACGGCGTCGAGCGCCTGGTCGACCGCGGCGGTGGCCCCGGCGCCGGCGAGCTCGGCCACGCCGAGGGCCCGGACGAGCAGATCGGCGGCAGGGTCGCCCGTGTCGACGGTCGCGGCCGCCTCGGCGAGCGGCTGCCCCAGCCGGACCGAGCGGGCGACCGGCGCGAGGCAGCCGCCGCCCGCCGCGGCGCCCAGCGCGGCGCCGGGCGCCGCGCCGGCGGACAGCGCCGCCCGCAGCTCGCTCAGCACCGCCGGGTCCAATCCAGGGCCGTGCGCCTGGGCCCGAGGTGGCCGCCCGCGGCTCCCCGGACGCAGCGCGTCGATGTCGGGGGTCGGCACCGTCACCACGATCCCCGACGCCAGAGCTCGGTGGCGCGCAACGGGCCGTCAGCGACCCGCGGGGCGGTCTCGGCGACCTGCACCACGCCGCGCCTGCCGTCGGGCGCCCGTGACAGGACGACGAACAGGTCGAGTCCGACGGCCAGCTGGGCGCGGGCCGCTTCCAGCGGCAGCCCGGCGAGCAGGGCCATGCCCTCGAGGCGGACGAGCGCCTCGTCCGCGGCGCGGGCGTGCACGGTCGTCATGCAGCCCTCGTGGCCGGTCGCCAGCGCCTGGAGGACATCGACGACCTCCTCGCCCCGCACCTCTCCGACCACGATCCGGTCGGGACGCATGCGCAGCGCCTGGCGCACCAGGTCGCGGATGGTCACCTCGCCCGCCGCCTCGGCGTTCGGCGGCCGCGTCTCGAGCCGGACCACGTGCGGGCAGCGCGGGCGCAGCTCGGGGGCGTCCTCGATCACGACGACGCGTTCGCCGGCCCCGATGTCGCCGAGCAGAACCCCGAGCAGCGTCGTCTTGCCGGTCCCGGTGCGACCGCAGCAGACGATGGCGCGCCTGGCCGCGATCGCGTCCCGGAGCAGCGCGCCGACGTCGGCTGGCACGGCACCGGAGGCGGCGAGCTCGTCCCACGTGGGCGACAGCGACGCGAACTTGCGGACCGTCACGACCGGTCCTCCGGGCGCGAGCGGCGGGAGGAGGGCGTGGAGGCGGCTGCCGTCCGCGAGCCGGGCGTCCACGTGCGGGCGGGCGCGGTCGAACCGCAGTCCCAGCGGCCCGACGACCCGCAGGACGGCGGCCCGCACGGCCTCGGCGTCGGGGAACGACACGTCGACCTGCTGGAGGCGGCCGCCCCGTTCGACCCACACCTCGTCCGGCCCGTTGACCATCACGTCGGTGACCGCGGGGTCGCGCAGCAGCGGCTGGACCGGTCCCAGCCCGGCCAGGGTGTCCGCGAGCTCCCGCACCACGGTCGCCAGGGCCCCCGACGGCAGCAGCATGCCCTCCTCGCGGACGGCCCTGGCCACGGCCGAGCGCACCGCCGCGAGCCGCGCCGGCCCGTCGGCCGTGGCCGCCAGGACCGGGTCGTCGGCCACCCGCCTCCGCAGGCGGTCCAGGGACACGTCCGCCGCGCTCACCGGTGCACCCGCCGCAGGACCGCGCGGAGGGTGGAGATCCACGACCCGGGAAGGCCGCTGGGAACGCGCCCCGAGACGCCCGCCCTGGCGACCCGCACCGACCACGGCACCCACCCGACCGGCGCCCGGCCGAGCAGCCGGCGGACCCCGGCCCGGTCGAGCGGCCCCGACTCGCCGACCAGCACGGGGACGTCGCCCCCCAGGCGCCCCAGCGCACGCAGGCGGGAGTCGGCGCGCGCGCAGACGAGGTCGGCGCCGTGGAGGTGCGTCGGGGCGCGCAGGTCAGCGACGACCGCGGCGAGGGGCCAGCCGCCGGTCCCGGCGACACCACCCCCGCCGCCGAGAACCGTGAGCCGGTCGACGCCCGGGACGGCCTTGGCGAGGCCGGGAACCTCGGCCGCCGCGTCGGCGGGCGCCAGCGCGGCGAGTTCCGCGGCGCCCGGGCCGGTCCAGGGACCCAGACCGCAGAGGGCGAGCAGGTCGTCGCCGCCGACGACCAGGGTCGGGCGGCCCGACCACGCGAGCAGCCCGCCGACGGCCAGCGTGACCGTGGACGTCCCGACGCCCCCTGCACAGCCGGCGACGCGGAACACCGCGGGACCCCCCGCCTGGCGTCCGGTCGCCCGCACGCGGAGCGGAGCATCGAGCAGGCGCCGGCGGTCCTGGGGCCAGGCGATGACGTCGAGGGCGCCGGCCAGCAGCGCCGCACGGACCTGCTCGCCGTCCGCCGGGCCCTCGACCACGACGACACTCGGCACCCCCGGCCGCGGGCCGCTCGCGATCGCCAGCGCCGGCGCGAGGCCGCCGTCGGTGCCCACGACCTGCCATCCCGCCTCCGTCTCCACGAACGAGGCGACCTCCGCGGCGAGGCCGTCCGGCAGGTCAAGTGCGACCGGCAGGTCCTCGTTGCGCATCCGTGCCTCCTCCTCCGGTCGTGGCCAGCGGCGCGGCCACCGGTCGGGTCGCCGCAGCGCGACGCTACGGCGGGTGGGGGACCCAGCCGCCCGGATCGCCCGGACGACCTGTGGACGGCCGGCCGGTCGGGGGCGGCGCCCGGCGGGGCGGCTACCCTGCAGCCATGGACGGGAAGGGTCGCGCCGGGGAGGAGACCGGCACCGCGGCGGGACGACGAGAGGCCGCCTTCTTCGACCTCGACAAGACCGTCGTGGCCAAGTCGTCGACGCTGGCGTTCGGGCGCCCCCTCTACCGCGAGGGGCTGATCTCGCCCAGCGTGGTCGTCAAGGGGGCCTATGCCCAGCTGGCCTACCAGCTCGTCGGCGCGAACGAGCAGCGCATGGAGCGCTCCCGGGTGGCGCTGCTGGAGCTGACCCGGGGCTGGGAGGCAGAGCGGGTCCAGCGCCTGGTCCGTGAGACGCTCGAGGAGATCATCGACCCGCTGATCTACCAGGAGGCGCTCGACCTGTTCTCCGAGCACCGCCGCGCCGGCCGCGACCTCTATCTCGTGTCGTCGTCGGGCGTGGAGGTCGTCCGACCGCTCGCCGAGTACCTGGGCGTCCCCTACGTCATCGCGACCCGCGCCGGCATCGACCGCGACGGCTTCTACGACGGGACGCTGGAGTTCTACGCCTACGCGGAGAACAAGGCCGTGGCCATGCGCCAGGAGGCCGCCGCGCGCAACATCGATCTGGCGGCCAGCTACGCCTACTCAGACTCGGTGACCGACCTTCCGATGCTCTCTGCGGTCGGCCATCCCGTGGCGGTCAACCCCGACCGCGAGCTGCGCGTCGCCGCGCGTGAGCGCGGGTGGGAGACCGTCGACTTCGTGCGCCCGGTGGCCATGCGCAGCCGCCTCGGCGGGGTCCCGCGGCCCCCGGCAGAGGTCATGGCCGGCGCCGGCGCCCTCGGTGCGGTCGCCCTGGCCGGTTGGGTGCTCTACCAGCGCCGCCACGACCCGGCGCGTGCGCCGGTCGCGGCCGGCCGCGGTTGAGTCCCGGGGTGTCCTCCCCGGCGGGCACCGGCGACACGCCGGCTGCCGACGCCGACGCCGTCCGCGAACGCGCCGCCGCCGCGCTGCGCCGGCTGGGTCACGCGGTCGTCGGCCATGAGGCCGATCCGGGCCTCCTCGACCGGATCGCGACGCTCGCCCACGCCACGGCCGCGACGGTCGAGACCGGCGCGGCCCGCACGCGGCCGATCGAGTCCATGAAGCGCCGACTGTGGGCCAGCCCGCCGGCGGACGGGCAGCCCATGAGCCACTTCGCCGAGTGCGTCGTGTCCGGTGCAGCCAACCCGATGGGCATCGCCATCCAGGTCCGCCGCGCGGGCGACGGTGCGGTTGCGGACTTCAACCTCGGCCCGGCCTTCGAGGGCGCCCCCGGCCGCGCGCACGGCGGCGTCGTCGCCGCCGTCTTCGACGACGTCATGGGCTACGTGCTCGTGATCCAGCGGACCCCGGCCTACACCGGCCGGCTCACGGTGCGGTACCGGGCGCCGGTGCCGGTGGGCGCAGACCTCACCGTCCTGGCCCGCCTGGTCCGCCGGGAGGGCCGCAAGCTGTGGATGGAGTCGCAGATGCTGCACGGCGACGAGTGCGTCGCCGAGGCCGATGCGCTCTTCATCGTCATCCCGCCCGAGCGGCTCGGCCTGCCGCCGGCTCAGTAGCGGTCGCGCAGGGCCAGCACGTTGTCGATGTAGCGCACCGTGTCCTCGTACATGCCGTTGCGCTCCACCGAACGCAGTCCCTGGTAGTAGCCCGCGAGCGTCCTGCGGGTGTCTCCCCCGGTCAGGCCGTGGAGGTGGTCGAGGAACGCGACCCCGGCCTCCACGTTGTCGGCCGGATCGCGGAGGTCGAGGGGCCGCCCGACGACGCGCTGCGAGACGAACTCGCCGGTGGAGGGCAGTACCTGCATGATGCCGACGGCGCCGACGCTCGAGACCACCCGGTTGTTCCAGCCCGACTCCTGCATCGCCAGGGCCTTCACCATCGCGGGGTTCCACCCGTAGTCGCGCGCCGTCTGCTCGAGCAGGGTGCCGACGTCCGCGCGGGAGGACGCCGACCGCGGCGCGGGAACGACCGCCGCGGGGGCAGGGACGCGCAGCCGCCGCCCCTCGATCACCACGTTGACGTCCGCGACGTCGTTCGCGGCCGCGAGGTCCGCGACGCCGATGCCGTACCGGCGGGCGATGTCGGAGAGGGTCTCGCCCGGGCGCACGACGTGGCCGCCACCGCCGGAGTCGACCGAGGCCTCCGCGCGCCCGCTGCCTGCGGGGATGTCCAGGGACTGGCCGGCGTGGATGAGGTCCGCGCCCGAGATGCCGTTCGCCGCCGCGACGGCGGACGCCGAGACGCCGTGCGCCGCGGCGATGCCGGACAGCGTGTCGCCGGCACGGACGGTGTAGTGGGCAGAGCCGGCAAGGACGAGCGCACCGATCACCAGCAGGCAGGAGCACGCGCGGCGGCCGACCGAGGGGAGGGCAAGCATGGGGAAGACCTCTCGGTGGAGTACCGTCTCGACGGCGCCTCCCGGCGGCAGAGACGAGATGGGAGTGTGTCAGGAGTCAACCGTAGTCAAGCGCTGAGGCGTTTGCCAACTCTTGATCTGCGGGGCCGCCCCGCGAGCGCCCGTCAGTAGTAGTCGCGCTGGTACCGCACCCCGTCGGTCGAGGCCTCGATCCACGTCGACCGGGGCAGGTCCTTCCACCGCCGTCCCCCGGCCGTGAAGCTGACCGTCCACTCCACCGCCACCGTCGAGCCGTCCGCCGACTCGAGCATCCGCTTGGTCGTCACGTCGATGCTCTCGCGCGCCGACATCCACGAGCTGAGGTAGGCCTGGATGAGCCGGGAGGTCTCGTGCGGCGGGTTCTGCGGCTCCAGCCACAGGGCGTCCGGGGCGTAGATGTCGAGGAGCGCGTCGACGTCCTGCTTCTCCAGCGCAGCACTGAGTACGTCCCACAGACCCCGTGCCCGGCCCATCTGCCCTCCTGCGGTCGCGTCTGCGCCGCGGACCGGCGGCCCGCGGCGCGACGAACAATAACCGGGGGCGACTGGCGGGCGAAACCTGAGCGGAGCGTGGTTGACCCGGACCTGATCAGTCAAGGAGCGACGCGAGGTCCAGGGCTACAGGTATTGACCGGTGCTCTCGCGCGGGCCGCCCGGGGCCGGTCGTCCGGGAGGGCCCGCGTCGCCGACCGGCAGGCCCCGCTGGCGCATGGCGTCGAGCTGCTGGCGGGCCTGCGCCTGCTGGGTGAAGATGGCGGCCTGGATGCCCTGGAACAGGCCCTCAAGCCAGCCGATCAGCTGCGCCTGGGCGATCAGGATCACCGACTCGGACGGCACCGGGTCGTCGAAGGGCAGCGTGAGGCTCGACAGCTCCTTCTGCAGGTCGCCGCTGAGCACTTCGCACAGCTGCCCCAGCGCCCGCTCGTGGACGAGCTTCAGCCGCTCCCGTCCGGCCTCGTCGGTCGGCGCCCGCCGCACCTCCTCCTGCATCTCGCGGAGCATCAGGGCGATCCGCATGAGCTTGCCGGGCTCGACCATCGTGCTCTCGCGGTCGGGTGCGGGCTCTTGGACGACTTCCACGTCTTCGGACATGGCGGCATGCTACCCAGCCGGCCGGATCAGAACAGCGCCGCCGCGAGGCGGGGCCGGAATGCCCTCACGAGCTCGTGGTCGTCGCCGAGGACGCGGAACACCTCCAGGACGGCCTCCCGGCCCTCCTTGCGGGTGTCCGGATCACGGACCGCGTCCAGGAGGATGGTGAGGGCCTCCGCGTGCGTGCCACGGGCGGCGAGGCTGCGGCCGAGTTCGAGCCGGGCCCCGCCATCACCCGCCCGCGCGCGGGCGGAGAGCTCTTCCAGCGTCTCGCCGTCCGTCGCCGACGCGGACAGCCGCAGTTCGGCGAGCAGGCGCTCCGCCGACCGGTCCCCCGGCACGCGCTGCAGCAACGCGACCGCCTCCTCCTCGTCGCCCCGGCTCGCGAGCTCGCGCGCCAGTCCCACGCACGCCCCGGCGTGGTCGCGCTGCAGCGCCAGCGCGGCCCGCAGGAGTCGTTCCCGCTCCGGCCCGTCGGCCCGCTCGGCCTGGGCAACCAGCCGGTCGGCCTCGGATGGCGCGAGCGCCGCGAAGAATGCCTCCACCGTCGCCTCGGGCTGAACGCCGACGAACTCGGCGACCACGCGCCCGGCGGCGAAGGCCTTGACGGCCGGGATGCCCTGGACGCGGAACTGGCGCGCCACGCCCGGCGCCGCGTCGACGTCGACCTTGACGACGTCCACGTCGCGCGACCAGCGGCCCGCGGCCCGCTCCAGCAGTGGCGACAGTTGACGACACGGCCCGCACCAGGCGGCCCAGAAGTCCACCACCACCGGGCGGGTGTGGCTCGCGTCGATGACCTGGGCGGCGAACGTGGCGTCGGTCACGTCGCGGATGGTGGCGGTCTCGCTCACGGCGTCCTCTCTCGTCAGTCTCGGTGCACCGAAGTGTGACGGCGGCGACCGGCCGCCGCAGCGGCCGCCTTCGTGGGAGCGATCCCGCCGGCGTATAGGCTGCCCGGAAGGATCTGGTCGAGGAGCACGCGGGGGCGAGCCGCTTTGGAGCCGCACGACGGGACCGCCGGCGCGCCGCTGTGGTGACCGCCGCGAGCGTCGTCGTCCAGCGACGGATCGAGTGGCCCGACACCGACGCATCGGGGCACTACCACTACTCGACGGCGTTCCGGCTGGCCGAGGCCGCCGAGGCCGTGC
>Ga0136630_1000598_pt1 | contig 14033 bp, 13 predicted proteins | sample AntDrymUQ5682106_2_FD_105496 | JGI IMG/M metagenome (GOLD analysis project Ga0136630, IMG submission 105496) | Polar desert sand microbial communities from Dry Valleys, Antarctica - metaG UQ568 (21.06) | ecosystem: Environmental > Terrestrial > Soil > Desert | place: Antarctica: Dry Valley...
CGCGCTCGTCGTCGACCTCCTCGTACGCCGCGACGGCCGCTACGAGGAGGTGGTCCCGCACAAGGTCTACCGCAAGATCGCATAGCGGCCCGCGCGCCCGCCCGACCCGACGCCGGCTACCAGGCGACGATCAGGCGCACGTTCTCGCCGAGGCGAAACGTCAGCCCGCTGGGGCGCGTGCCGACCGACTCGACGGGCGCGTCGCTGAGATCGATGCGGGCGTCGCCGACGGAGTAGTTGCCAAACAGGTCGAAGTGCGCGGGCGGCTGCTCGAGCAGGGCGCCGGCTTCCTCGGCCGGCGGGCTCCATGGCTCCAGCGTGCCGGTCGCCATCAGCAGCGGGCTGTCGTGCGCGATCTCCATCCACACCGTGACCTCGCTACCCAGGCGGTCGTTGAGTATCAGCAGCGCCTCGTCGAGCGTCATGGACTGCGCAACCTAACCCCGTGGGCGCTCAGGCGATAGTGGTGCGGCCCGGGGGATCCGTCCGCGAGCCCCGCCGGAGGACCCGAGACGGCCGTCGCCGACGCGAAGCCGGCGGCGTTCAGAGCGCCGAGCAGCGCGCTGCGGTTGGGCGCCCACCAGTTGGACACGTCGCCGTTGAGCTCGGCGCCGGGAAAGAAGCGCCACATGGCCTCGTGCTCGAGGTCGGGCACGACGACCGCCTCGGTCTCCACGACCGCGAGCTCGCGCGTTACGGCGGCCACGCGCCGCAGCGCTCGCAGCGGATCCTCCATGTGGTAGAGCACGCCGAGGTAGAGCACGACGTCCCATGACCCGAGCGCCTGTAGGTCGCAGGTCATGAAGTCGACGGCGAAGGCCTCGACGCGGCTGCCGAGGGCATCGCGGGCGACGTCGAAGCCGCGCTTGCCGGGCAGCGTGTCGGGGTGCCAGAACTCGGTCTCGTGATATGGCCGCGGCTCGACCCCATCGGCCATGCAGCGGCGCCAGTACGCCTGCTGGCCGGGGACGTCCATCGCCCACATGTAGTGGTCGACGATGCCGACCCGCGCCGCGCCGCGCCGCTCGGCCTCGAAAGCGAAGAAGCCGTCCCAGCCGCCGATGTCGAGCACCGACTTGCCGGTCAGGTCCGGCAGCGCGAGCGCCCTGAGCTCGTCGCGTAGCGCGGCGGCGCTCTTGTGCCCGGCTGTCTGGACCCGATGGCTGAGGTCGATCGAGTGCCACCAGAAGGGCACAGCGTCGACGCGCTCCTGCAGGCGCCGGCGCTGATCGCGAGGCCAGGCCACTAGAAGGGCAGCTCGTGTGCGATCTCGTGCAGCATCGGCGCCTCGCGATCGCGTCCGGAGATGATCAGCTCCATCTGCGTGGGCCACTGGACGCCGACGTCCGGGTCGGCGAAGTGAAAGCCGCGCTCGATCGCGGGGTCGTAGTACGTCGAGCACTTGTAGGTCACGTCGGCGACCTCGGACAGCACGCAGAAGCCGTGCGCGAAGCCGATCGGGATGTAGAGCTGGTGGGCATGCTCGTCGTCGAGCTCGAAGCTCTCCCACTCGCCGAACGTCGGCGACTCGCGCCGGATGTCGACGATGACGTCCATGATCCGCCCACGAGCGACGCGCACGAGCTTGGCCTGGCCTGCGCTGATCGACAGGTGCATCCCGCGCAGCACGCCGCGGACCGAGCGCGAGTGGTTGTCCTGCACGAACGTCTCACCGACGCCGTGCTCGGCCCACAGATCGGCGCGATAGCTCTCCAAGAAGAAGCCACGCGCATCGCCGTGGATGACGGGCGCCAGCAGCAGCGGACCGTCCAGCCGGGTGTCGAGCACGCGCATCGGCCGCGCAATCTAGTGAACCCGGCGCGCGCACCCACGGCCGGCCATAGACCCTAAGCTTCCCCGTCGCATGAGCGAGGAACGCTTCACGGTCGGCGCCGAGCGCTACGCACAGATCGCACGCTTCGCGCTGTGGACGCTGGCGCTGATCGTGCTCACCGGTGCCGCCGTGCGCGTGACGGGCTCGGGGCTGGGCTGTCCGACGTGGCCCAAGTGCACCGAGACGTCCCTCTACACCGAGCTGAACACACACGGCGTGATCGAATTCGGCAACCGCGTGCTGACCTCGGTCGTCGGCTTCGCGGCGATCGCCGCCTTCGCCGGAGCGCTGCGCCGCCGGCCCTACCGCAAGGACCTCGTCCTGCTGGGCGCGACGCTGCCGCTCGGCGTCCTGGCGCAGATCATCCTCGGCGGCTTCACCGTTCGTTACGACCTGGCGCCCGGCTTCGTCATGAGCCACTACCTGTTGTCAATGTTGATCCTGATCGGCGCCGTCGCACTGGACTGGCGCGCGCGGCGCGAGCCCGACGAATCGCCGGTCACGAGCGACCGGCTGGTCGGCTGGGGCATGCGCCTGCTGCTGGGTCTCGGCGCCGTCACGATCTTCGCCGGCACGGCCGCCACCGCTGCCGGTCCGCACGCGGGCGGCGCCGGCACCGGCGACGAGATCAAGCGGCTGGACTTCAAGGGCTCGGAGACGCTGAACTTCGTCATCTCCCAGCACTCCAGGCTCGCCGCCGTTCTCGGCGTGCTGGCGGTCGCGCTGTGGGTTCTCGCGCGCCGCCGCGGCGCGAGCGTGCTGCAGCGCTCGACGCTGACCGTCGTCTGCGTGCTGCTCGCCGCACAGGGTGTGATCGGCGGCCTTCAGTACGAGCTCGAGCTGCCGGCGGAGATCGTGTGGGTCCACGTCTCGCTCGCCGCCGCGACCTGGATTGCGATCCTGCGCGCCGTCGCTGCGGCAAGACGCCCGCAGGAGAAGGCGGCGCCGACGCGCCGCAACAGGGAGGCCGCCCCGGTCTGACCGTGTCGCGCTAGGGCAGGTTGGGCGCCAGCGCGGCGACGACCAGGGCCGCTGGGGCCACGGCGCAGGCCGCGACCATCGCCAGCCCCCACGGGCCGCGGCTGCGCCGCCGCCTCCAGCGCCGGTCGCGCCTGTCCAGCGTGCTCGCGTAGATCTGGCGAGGTTGCACGGAACGATCTTGCAGCACGTACCGGATGTCACAGCCGTCGAGGTGGTGCCGTCAAGCGGGCAGGATCGGTCAGCCCGCAGCCTGCGCGAAGAAAGCTCGCGCGGGCTAGCCTCGGTGGCGATGCGCCGAGCACTGATCGTCGCGCTGGTGGTAGTGGCCACGCTCGGAGCCGGGCTGACCGCGCTGACCACGTTCCGGCTCGATCGCAAGCTCGACGCGGGCACGATCCGGTTGGGGGTCGACCTGGGTCGCGAGGGATCGCTGGATCTGTACGTCCCCGTGGTCGACTGGGGGGTGCGCTTCCCCGTCGTGCGCGTCCCCGTGCGCATCAACGTCGACGTGCGCTCGGTCAACCGCGGCGATGTCGTGCGGCTCGCCGAGGCGGGCCGCTTGGACGCACGCCAGGTGCGCGAGCAGGCAACCGACGCGCTGGCTTCCTACCTGCGCCTCGCGCTGGGCTTCACGGCGCTGTCGGCGCTCGTGTTGGGCGGCCTCGTCGCCGTCGCGATCCGCGGCGGTCCAGGACCGCGCCTGCGCGTCACGCTCGGCGCGGTTGCGCTGACGACGCTCGCGGGGACCGTCGCACTGATCGTGCTGCTGCCGCCGCGTTCGAGCGTGGGCAGCCCGGAGTACTACGCCAACGGCCCCGAGGTGCCCGCCGCGCTGCGAACGTTGCAGTCGCTCGGCCGGTCCTCCAAGACGCTCGAGCAGGAGCTCGACGCGCAGCTGGTCGGGATCGCTCGGCTCGTCGGCGCGCCCGCGGGCCGCGCGCCGCTGGAGCGCTTTCCGCGTCTGACCGTGGCCTCCGACCTGCACAACAACGTGCTCGCCCTTCCGGCGCTCGAGAGCGCGGCCCGCGGCGGGCCGCTGCTGTTCGCGGGCGACCTCACCGACCGCGGCTCGCGTCTGGAGAGTCGCTTCGTGTTGCGCGTCGTGCGCGCCGGCGACCCGTTCGTGTTCATCTCCGGCAACCACGACTCCGACGCGCTCCAGCGCCAGCTCGCGCGCGCCGGGGCGATCGTGCTCACGCGCTCCGGCCGGCTGCACAGCGATGGCTCGCGCGGGCCACGTGTCGCCCGCATCGGCGGGCTGCGGATCGCGGGCTACGACGATCCGCTGATTCGGCGCGCGCGCGATGACTTCCGCGATCGCGGTGCCAAGCCCAGCCAGGAGCAGCAGCGCGCGTTCGCCGATTGGGTCGATGGCCTGCGCGGTGAGGCCGACGTCGTCATGGTTCATTCCCGCGCGCTGGCGCAGGAGGCGATCGCGCGGCTGCGCGCCGATCCGCCGCCGGCACAGCTGTTGGTCGTCTACGGGCACGACCACCGCCAGGCGCTGGACCGCTCGCAGAACGTGACCTATCTCGATGGTGGCTCGGTCGGCGGAGGGGGCACCGGCAACCTCTCGGAGGCTGGCTCGGACATCGGCCTGGCGCGCCTGATCTACCGTGCGCAGCCGAGCTTCAAGCCGCTGGCCGCCGACCTCGTGCTGATCGATCCCGGCGATGGCTCGGCGCGCGCCGACCGCGAGCGGGTCGACCGGCCTCTCACGGAACCTTCATAGCCGGCGACCGCAACATCCGGGCGCGCGGCCGGTTGTAGTCGCAACGATCGCTCCGGAAGGGGTCAGGCCAGGTGTCTCTCAGACCATCCAACGTCATCGTCGCCGTGCTCGCCGCCAGCATCCTGCTGCCGGCCGCGTCTGCGCAGGCGCGCAGCTCGATCCGCATCGGCATCGGCGACCAGAGCCCAGCGATGTTCGCCTCTTCGCAGTTCCAGCAGCTCGGGATCCGCCGGACGCGCTATTTCGTGCCCGCAGACGTGATGCGCGACGCTGCCGAGCGCGCGCGCGCGGCCGAGTTCGTCAACGTCGCGCGCGGCGCGGGCGTGTCGGTCTTGCTGCACGTCTCGACGAGCGACCTGCGGCCCAACCGCGGTCCGCGGGTCTCAAAGAGCCGCTACCGCAGCGATGCGAAACGGCTCGTCACCTACTTCCGCGCGCTCGGCGTGCGCGACTTCGGCGCCTGGAACGAGGCCAACCACAAGACCCAGGAGACGCACAACCGCGTCAGCTACGCGGCGTCCTACTTCAAGTCGATGTATCGCGCCGTGCGCTCGCGCTGCCGCTCGTGCTCGGTCGTCGGGCTCGACGTGCTCGACCAGGGCGGCGTCGAGCGCTACATGCGCGCCTTCTACCGCCAGCTGAGCCGCACGTGGCGCAAGCGACTGAAGGTCGTCGGCATCCACAACTACGCCGACGTCAACCGCGGGCGCACGCGCGGCACGCGCTCGATCATCACCACGGCGCGCCGCTACAACCGCAAGACGAAGTTCTGGTTCACCGAGACCGGCGCACTGGCGAGCTTCCACGGCGCGTTTCGCTACAGCGAGTCGCGCCAGGCCAGGCGCATTCGCAACATGTTCAATCTCGCCAGCCGCTTCAAGCGCCAGGGCGTGCAGCGCGTGTACTCGTACAACTGGTTCGGCATCGAGAGCGGCGGCTGCGGCTCGGGCTGCCGCTTCGACGCCGGGCTCGTTGGGCCGGGCGGCTCGGCGCGGCCGGTCTACCGGGTGTTCGCCTCCAAGCTGCGCAGCTACTCGCGCTGAGCGGGCTCACAGCTCGATGTAGGAGCCCATCGTCACGATGCGGTGCTCGGGTAGGCCGAACAGCTCCACGGGGCTCACCGACGTGCGCGACAGCGCCAGGAACAGCTTCTTGCGCCATGGGCGCATGACGGGGTCATCGCCGCGGGTGATCGTGATCCTGGAGACGAAGTAGGTCGCGTTGGCGACGTCGATGTCCACCTCGAGGCCCTGGCCATGGGCTTGCAGCAGCGCCGCCGGGACGTTCTGGTTGTCCTGGAAGCCGTAGCGGAGCGTGAGGTGCAGGATGCCGTCGTCCTCGTAGCCGAGCTCGTCGACGACCACGCGCTCGGCACGGTGGACGTGGGGGATCCTCAGGGTCTCGACGGAGACGATCACCACGCACTGATGCAGCACGTGGTTGTGGTCGAGGTTCTCGCGCAGTGCGAGCGGCGTCGTCTGCTTGCCCACGTTCAGGCAGATGGCCGTGCCCGGGGCGCGGTACACCGGCGGATCCATCGCATGGAGCTGCTCGACGAAGTCACGCAGCAGCCCCTCCTCCTGCGCGCGTTTGGCCGCGACCAGCTCGCGGCCGCGCTGCCAGGTGGTCAGCAGCGTGAACACGACGAGCGCGAGCACGAGCGGGAACCAGCCGCCCTCGACGACCTTTGGAACGTTCGCCCCGAAGAAGGCGAGGTCGACGATCAGGAAGGCGGTCGCGCCCGACAGCACGAGCCACAGCGGCTTGTGCCACAGCATCCGCACGACGACGAAGAAGAGGATCGTGTCGATCGCCAGCGTGCCGGTGACGGCGATGCCGTAGGCGGAGGCGAGGCCGGCCGAGGTGCCGAAGCCGACCACGAGCGCGACGACCGCGACGAACAGAATGCCGTTGACCGCGGGGACGTAGATCTGCCCTTCGGCCTCGGAGGTGTGGCGGATCCTCAGCCGCGGCAGGAAGCCGAGCTGCACCGCCTGACGGGTGACCGAGAAGGCGCCCGAGATCACGGCCTGCGAGGCGATCACGGCCGCGAGCGTCGCGAGCAGGACCATCGGCACCCGTGCCCACTCGGGCATCAGCAAGAAGAACGAGCCCTCGATCGCCTTGGGCGAATCGAGGATCAGCGCTCCCTGGCCCATGTAGTTGAGCGTCAGCGCGGGAAAGACGAAGAAGAACCACGCGCGGCTGATCGCGGGGCGGCCGAAATGGCCCATGTCGGCGTAGAGCGCCTCGGCGCCCGTGACCGCAAGCACCACTGCCCCGAGCGCCAGAAACGCGACGCTGCCGTTGTCGATGAAGAACTGGACCCCGTAGTGGGGCGAGAGCGCTTTGAGGATTCCAGGGCCCTCGATCACCTTCGCCAGCCCGGCCACCGCGAGGATCGTGAACCACAGCGCCATCACGGGACCGAACAGGCGGCCGACGGCCTCGGTGCCGAAGCGCTGGATCGCGAACAGGGCAGTGATCACGACGAGCGTGATCGGCACCACCAGTGACTTGAGGTCCGGCGACGCCACCTCGAGTCCCTCGACCGCCGACAGCACGGAGATCGCCGGCGTGATCATCCCGTCGCCGTAGAACAGCGCCGCGCCGAAGATGCCCAGCGCGACGAGCATCGTCTTCGCCGCCCGGCCCTTCAGCGACACTCCCTGAACGAGCGCGATCAGGGCCATAATGCCGCCCTCGCCCTCGTTGCCGGCGCGCATGATGAACGTCACGTACTTGACCGAAACGATCAGCGTGATCGCCCAGAAGACGAGCGAGATGACGCCGTAGACGCCGGCCTCGTCGGGCTTGACGGCGTGGTGCTGCGACGCGAAGACGGTCTCGAGCGCGTAGAGCGGGCTCGTGCCGATGTCGCCGAAGACGACGCCGAGCGCCCCAAGCGTCAGGGCCGCCACGCCCGCCTTGCCGGCGGCGCCCTTGCTTGTGCCCGGCGTCGACTCCTTGGGTGTCTCGCCGGGCATCGGTGTCGAGCCTAGCCAGGGTGCGCGCGGCGAGGCTTCTCGGGTGGCGCGCTAGAACCCAGGCGGGTGGCGCACGGCGTAGCCGCTCGTCGGCCGCATGTCCGCCTGCCAGCGCGAGCCGTCCTTCTTCGTCCCCGACGTATCGAAGCGCACGCCGGCGACGACCAGGAAGACGTGGCCCGGATTCGAGTAGATCGTGACCCACTTGCCCTTCCCGGGCTTGCCCCATTTCATCAGCGGGCCGGAGGCCAGCGGGGCGTTGAGAAAGCCGCCCGACGCCAGCGCGTAGGAGACCGAGCCCGAGCAGTCATAGCCCTTGTCCAGCCACTTGCCGTGGCCGCCACCCCACAGGTACGGCGTGCGCGCGATCTGGTTGCCGGCCCGCACGATGTTGCGCACCTCCTCGGGCGCCTCGATCGGCGGCAGCGCGATGCCGTTCTTGAGCACCTCGGCGCCGCTTATCCCCGCGTCCTCAGTCGGGCCGCTGTCGAACTTCGGAACCTTCTCGGACTTGCCGCCTGACGATGCGGCCTCGGTCGGCGCGCTGTCACCGGCGCTGGCCCCTTCCTCGGTCGGCAGCGCCGCGACGTCGCCGCCCTCGCCGGCGACCGGTTCGACGACCTGGCTGCGCCTGCGGCGCGCCGTGGGCTCCTGCGCAGCCGCCGCCGCTGCTGCCGGTGCCGCCGCGCGCTCGCTCTGCGCGGCGTCCGGGTCCGAGCCGCGCGGTAGCGCGATCGCCGCGACGATGGCGGCGGCGATCAACGCGCCAAGCGCGGCGACGACACGGGGACGACCTCGCACGCCTTGCAGTATGCCGACGCGAACGCGCACGCGAGCCATCGCTGGCCGAAACTACGAGCCGTCGCGGCGCGCCGCGAAGCCGCGCAGACGCAGCGAGTTCCCGACGACGAACAGGCTCGAGCAGACCATCGCCGCACCGGCGATCATCGGATTGAGCAGACCGGCCGCCGCCAGCGGCAGCGCCGCCACGTTGTAGGCGAAGGCCCAGAAGAGGTTGCCCTTGATCGTGCGCAGCGTGCGGCGCGAAAGTCGCAGCGCATCGGCGGTCGCGCGCAGGTCGCCCGTCACGAGCGTGATGTCGGAGGCCTCGAGCGCGACGTCGGCGCCGCTGCCGATCGCCATGCCGAGGTCGGCCTGGGCGAGCGCCGGCGCGTCGTTGACGCCGTCGCCGACCATTGCCACGACGCGGCCGTCACGTTGCAGCTGTGCGATGACCTCGGCTTTGTCGCCCGGCAACACCTCGGCGATGACGTCGTCGACGCCTATCTTCGCCGCGACGGCGCGCGCCGTAGGCGCGTTGTCGCCGGTCAGCAGGACCGTCCGCAGCCCGAGCTCATGCAGCCGTCGCACCGCCTCCCGCGAGCTCGGCTTGATCGTGTCGGCGACGACGAACAACGCCTGGGCCGCGCCGTCCCAGCTCGCGGCGATCGCCGTACGTCCCGCCGTTTCGGCAGCCCGTCGCGCGCGCTCGAGCTCCGGCGGCAGCGCCAGCGCTGGGTCAGCGGCCTCCAGTAGCGCAGGGCGTCCCGCGATGATGGCGCGTCCCGCGACCGTGCCCTGTACGCCCAGCCCTGGTCGGTTCGTGAATTCCTCCACGCAGGGCGGCTCGCTCTCGAGTACGCGCGCTGCCGCGGCGATCGCCTGTCCGATCGGGTGCTCGGATCCGTTCTGCAGCGTGCCCACGAGCCACAGCGCCTGCGCCTCGTCGACTCCCGCGGCAACGTCGACGCTCTCCAAACGCATCCTGCCCTCCGTCGCGGTGCCGGTCTTGTCGATCGCGATCGTGTCGATCCGCCGCGTCGACTCGAGGACTTCGGGGCCCTTGATCAGCACGCCCAGCTGGGCGCCGCGTCCCGTCCCGACGAGCAACGCGGTGGGGGTCGCGAGTCCCAGCGCGCAGGGGCAGGCGATGATCAGCACTGCGACGGCCGCCGCGAACGCCAGGCCCGTGTCGCCTGCGCCGATCCAGAACCCGAGCGTCGCGGTGGCGACCGTCAGCACCACAGGCACGAAGACGCTCGCGATCCGGTCGGCCAGGCGCTGGACCGGTGCCTTGCCGGACTGCGCCTCGGTGACGAGGCGGCCGATCTGCGCAAGCGCGGTGTCGGCGCCGACGCGCGTGGCGCGCACGATCAGCAGGCCGGGCCCGGTATTCACCGTGGCCCCCATGACCTCGTCGCCGGGAGTGACGTCCACGGGGAGGCTCTCGCCGGTCAGCAGCGATCGGTCGATCGCAGACGCGCCCTCGTAGACGATCCCGTCGGTGGCGACCTTTTCGCCGGGGCGCACCACCAAGCGGTGGTCGACCTTCAGCTGCTCGATGGCGATGCGGTGCTCGACGCCATCGGCATCGAGGATCGAGGCCTGCTTGGCGCCGAGCTCGAGCAGCGACCGCAGCGCCGCGCCCGCGCTGCGCTTGGCGCGCGCCTCGAACCAGCGTCCGGCGAGCAGGAAGGTGATGACGACGCCGACAACCTCGAAGTAGACGTCGCCCGCCGGCCCGCCGCGCTCGGGCTGCAGGCTGAGCGCGTGGCGCATCGAGCTGTCGCCGGCGCCGAGGAACAGCATCGAGATCAGCGACCAAGTCCAGGCCGCGATCGTGCCGATCGAGATCAGCGTGTCCATCGTCGCCGTGCCATGACGCAGGTTCAGCCAGGCTGCGCGGTGAAACGGCCAGCCCGCCCACACGAGCACCGGCGTCGCGAGCTGCAGCGAGATCCACTGCCAGTTGTCGAACTGCAGCGCGGGGATCATCCCCAATGCGAGCAGCGGGAGCGACGCCAGCGCGGCAAGGATCAGGCGCCGGCGCAGATCGGTGACGTGGTCCGCTCGCCGGGGTTCGGCGGACCCGCCGGTCGCAGTCGGCGGCAGGACGGCGTGGTAGCCGGCCCGCTCGACCGCCGCGACGAGGTCGGCGGGTGTCAGCGCGCCCGCCGCGTAGCTGACCGTCGCCCGCTCCGTGGCGTAGTTCACCGATGCCCGCACGCCCTCGAGCTTGTTGAGGCGCTTCTCGATGCGCGCCGCGCACGACGCGCAGGTCATGCCCGTGATCGGCAGCTCGAGGCGCTCGCCGGGCTGCGGCCGTGCCGCCGTGCTCATCACCGGACCTCGTGCGTGAAGGTCGCCGTATGCACGCGTCCCCCGTGGCGGAACTGCAAGAACAGGCGGTAGACGCCTGCTTCGAGCGCGATGCGCTCAAAGCTGATCTGCGCGCCGCGCGACCTGGACTCGGCCGCGTGCGCGTGTCGGTAGGCGAGATCGCCCTGACGCAGCACGACGAGATGCCCGCGCGCGCCGAGATATGGCTCGAGGTCGGTTACGGGCACGCCGTCGCGACCGACGACGAAGCTCAGCTGCCCGTTCGCGTGGGGTCGCCATGCGATGTCGTAACCCGCGACGCGCGCGACATCGGCGGGCGGCGGCAGCTCGCGTGGCGCGAAGCGGCCGGGCGCGAGCTGGTCTACGCCGAGGACGTGCTGCCGCCTGGCGACGCGGAAGTCGGCGAACGCGCGGTAGACCCCCGCGGCCGGCAGCGTGAGCGCAACCGACCAGCCTCCGTCGACGGCCTGAGCGGGATGCAGATGCTGATAGCGGGTCAGATCGCGCCGCACGACGATCAGGTGCATCCGGCGCGCCCGCTCGACATCGAAGTCCCGCACCGTGGTGCCGCGGCGATCGACGATCCGAAAGCGCAGCTGCGCACGACGTCCCGTGGGCAGGCGGGTCGTGCTCGGCTGCAGCCGGTAGTCCGTATCCGCCATGGACAGGCCGTCGGCCGCGCGGCCGCCGCGCTGCGGCGTGCCGCCGTGGGCGCCGCCCGCGCGGTGCGCGCCCTGGCCATCGGTAGCGGGATCGACCGCGCTACCGGCGACCGTCGCCGTCGCGAAGGTCACTGCCAGGAGCGCGGCGAACGCCGCCACGCGGGCGGCGGCGCTCATGCGACCAGCGTGTAGCCCGCCTCGTCCACCGCCGCACGGATGGCGCCGTCGTCGAGATCCTCGCCGGCGACGGTCAGGCGGCCGCTGTCGAGGTCGACGTCGACGGCGCGGACGCCGCTCACGGTCAGGACCTCCTCGATGACCGAGCTGCGGCAGTGTCCGCAGGTCATCCCTTCGACGGTGTAGCTGCGCTTGGGGAGGGACACGTGGGGCAAGCTCCGATCCGTACGGCGAGGGGGTATTTTGCGCAACGAACCGTACCATACCCCAGCGGGGTACTGATACGCTGTTCGGTATGAGCCCGCCCCGCACGCAGCCCGAGCCGGCCGCCGCGCCTGTGACCCGCGGCTACAGCGCCAGCAAGGACCAGCTGCTCGCCCGTCTGCGCCGCATCGAGGGCCAGATCCGCGGCATCGAGCGCATGGTCGACGAGGACCGCTACTGCATCGACGTCCTGACGCAGATCTCCGCGGCACAGGCCGCGCTGGAGAAGGTCGCGCTCGGCCTGCTCGACGGCCACGCGCGCTCGTGCGTGCTGCCGCTCGAGGGCCAGGCTCAGGCCGACCGCACCGATGAGCTGATGGCCGCCGTCGGCCGCCTGGTCAAGCGCGGTTAGCCGCGCCGGCGACGCGCAGCGCCAGCGCCAGCTCGAAGCGGGCGTCGACATCGTCAAGCGCCGGGCCGAAGGCCTCGCGCAGCTGCCCGAGGCGATAGCGCACCGTCTGCGGATGGATGCCGAGCTCGCGCGCGGTCTCGTCAGTGCGACCCTGGCGATCGAGCCATGTCGCAAGCGTCAGCGTCAGACGGGCGCGGGCGGCGGGTCGCAGTGTTTCCAGCGGTGCGAGCGCGGCGGCGGCGAACTCCGTCGCCAGCCGCGGGTCGGCGTGCAACAGCAGTGCCGTCGCATGCTCGGCGGCGACGATCAGCCCCTCTCCGGGCAGCGCGCCCGATGCGCGCAGCTCCAGCGCCCGCCGCGCGCGCTCGGCGCTGCGGCCCGCCTCGCCGACCGCCACGGTCGGGCCCAGCGCGGCGGGATGCGATCCGACGGCAAGCTCGAGCTGCGCACGCCGGCCGGGCGCGTCGGGATCGGGCACGAAGGCCAGCATGTGGCCGGCCGGCCCGGCCTGGTCGCCCGGGCTCGCGTCGGGGTCCTCGGCGCCATCGAGCACCGCGGCGACGGCGCCCGGTCCCAGCCGGCTCGCCATCGGGTCCGCCTCGGCGCCGTCGACGATCAGCGCGGCGATCCGCGCCGGCGGAGTCCAGGCGGCCCGGGTGGCTGCGGTCCGCAGCACCTCGGGGGCCGGGGGCGGGTCGAGGGCAAGCAGCGCGACAAGGCGCGCGCGGCGGCGCTGGCGCTCGCCCGCCGCGGCGGATTGCTCGGCGGCATAGCCCTCGATCGACTCGCCGGAGATCGCGTCGATGTGGGCGAAGATCGCCTCACCGAGCTGATAGAGCGTCGCGGGCTCGAGCTGTGCCCGCTCACCGGCCTCGACGAACCGCCGCCATGCCACCTGGGCCCCGACGCGGTAGGCGGCGAGCAGCGCATTGAGCGTGCGCCCCTGACGCATCTCCAGGCGTCCCAGCTCGATATAGATACGCCGGTCACGGTCGCTGACGTCCTGTCCCGGATTCTCGATCGAGTTGACGAAGCGGCGCAGCGCACGCTCCGTGCCGTAACGCAGCATGACGCCGAGGTCGCCTTCGAGCGGGCGCGAATAGGCCGGCACCTCGGCGCCGATCTCACGGATGGTCTCGGCGGCGAGCTCGGGGAGGAGCGGGCGCAGAATGTCCGCCACTTCCGGCGGAATGACGCTCATTTGTTCGATACCTACAGATTACACGGCCTAGGCCGGAGAGATTTGACAAGAGACAGGCATGCGTTGGGAGATAGCCTCAACTCCATGCCCAAGCTTCTCAAGTACGTCAACCTCGGCGCCGTCGTCATCCCGTTCATCGCGTTTGTCGTCGCCGTCGCTCTGCTGTGGAACAAGGCGGTCGGCACGGTCGACCTCGCGATCATGCTGGTCATGTACGTCGTGACCGGCTTCGGCATCACGGTCGGCTATCACCGGCTGCTCACGCATCGAGCCTTTCAGACCAGCAAGCCGGTCGAGTACGCCTTCGCGATCGCCGGCTCGATGGCCGTCGAAGGCCCGCCCATCGCCTGGGTCGCCGACCATCGCCTGCATCACGCGCACACCGATGTCGAGGGCGATCCGCATAGCCCCCATCTCGGCGAGGGCTCGGGCCTGAAGGGCCTGTGGCACGCGCACAGCGGCTGGCTGATGAAGACCCAGGGCGGCGCGGAATTTCGCAAGTACGCGCCCGAGCTGTGCGAGGACAAGGGAATGCGCTGGATCAGCCGCCACTTCCTCTATTTCGTCGGCCTCGGCCTGCTGATCCCGTTCGCCGCCGGCTTCGTCGCGCACGGCTTCTCGCTGACGGCCGCGCTGTGGACGCTGCTGTGGGCCGGTTTCGTGCGGATCTTCTTCATCCACCACGTGACGTGGTCGATCAACTCGATCTGCCACTTCTTCGGC
>Ga0136630_1000600_pt1 | contig 14029 bp, 15 predicted proteins | sample AntDrymUQ5682106_2_FD_105496 | JGI IMG/M metagenome (GOLD analysis project Ga0136630, IMG submission 105496) | Polar desert sand microbial communities from Dry Valleys, Antarctica - metaG UQ568 (21.06) | ecosystem: Environmental > Terrestrial > Soil > Desert | place: Antarctica: Dry Valley...
GCCGCCGCTAGCGAGCGGTGGCGGGTCGCACCATCACCAGGAAGCGGCCCTCGTCGTTGACGACGCTGGTGCGCTCGCTGAAGCCGAGCACCTCGGCCAGCCGGCGCGAGCGCGCGTTCCAGTCGACGATCAGCAGACGCAGCCGCGCCGGTTCGAACTCGGCTTCGGCGTAGTCGAGGATCGCCGCCACGAACTCTCGCCCGAGTCCGCGACCGACCAGCTCCGGCCGCAGCCCGTAGCCGACGTCGAGGCTGCCCGCCTCGGCCTCAACCCCGCGGACACGCGCCTCCTCGTCGAAGCAGCAGTAGCCGATCAGCTCCTCCCCGTGCTCGACCGCCATCAACGGCCGCTGCGGCGCGACCGGCCCACCGAGCTCGTAGGTGCTCAGCCGCCCCGGGTAACGCCATTCGCCGATCGCCACCCGCTCGGCCTGGCTCAGCCGCCTCACCTGCATCGGGCAGCTCAGCCGTCAGGGAACGGTTGCAGCTCGACCCCGTGATCGCGCTCGCGCATGCCGATCTCATAGGCCGCCCCGCCGACGCATTCGAGCAGCCGCGTTTCGGCTCCCTTGCGCTCGACCCTCAGCTCCATGTCGGAGATCGAGCAGTTGAGCGCGTTGTGCTCGGGGCCCGCGGGGTCGGCGTAGACCCAGCCGACGAAGTTGCGGGGCTCGGAGAGCACCCGGCCGCGGACATTGAGCCCTTCGGCGCCGCTGAGCTCGAACTCGCACCCGGTCGGCTCCTCGTCGACCCTGGTCGAGCGGATCCGGTCGAGGCCGCCGAGCCGGTGGATCTCGCCGTCGAGCGCGATCGCGCCGTTGGCGATCCAGGGCGTGGTCAGCGGGCCGACCTTGATCCGCCCGAGGGCGGCGTCGAACCAGCCCTCGGCCTGGCGAAACTCGCCGGCGTGCATCCAGATCCAGCGCTCGGCGTGCTCGGAGCCCCAGTTGTGGCCGACCATCCCGAGCCAGCTGTCGATCTCGGTGGGCCGACCGTCGACGGTGACGGTGCCGGTGAAGCGGACGTCCGGATGGGGGGTGAGCAGCTTCGTCCTCGGCAACGGCGCCCGGTAGAGGAACGGGGAGGGCAGATGCCTGAAGGCCTGCGCCGGCGAGCCGAACTCGAGCTCCCAGGAGACAGCGACGCCATTGTCGCTGCCGATCTCGCCGCAGGCCTGGCCGGGCTCGAGCCTCGCCCCGCCGATCTCGATGTAACCCCCCGGAGGGGCCGAGAGCTGGGCGGCGGGCAGGGTCACCTTGGTCGCCCGCGGAGCCGCCGCGTCGGCATCGAACAGGGTCACCCAGATCGAGGCGCTCGGCGGCTCGCCGGGCGGCTTGTGGACCGTGTAGCGGATCCAGATGCCCTGGCCGCCGCCGGGCCGGGCCGCCTTCAGGTAGAAGCTCTCGTAGTGAGCTGCCCGCTCACCGACCTCGGGGAAACGCGCTTCGGTCCGCACCCGAGCGGCGCTACTGCTTCGGGATCACGACCTGCGCGCAGGCGGGCGCCGGCTTCTCGCGATCGAGGAGGGCACCGGAGGCGATCGCCGCGAGGCGTCCCTGCGTCATCGTCGCCGAGCCTAACATGCAGTCGAGGTGCGAAACGAGATGAGCCGCAGGGGTGTGCTGACTCGCTCCGCCGGCGTCACGCTGCTGCTTGTGCTCGCCGCCGGGGCGGTCGCGGCGATCGCGCTGGCGCTCGGCCTCGGCGATCGCGAGCCGCTCGAGCTGCGGGTGGCGCGGATCACCCGCGAGGCGAGCGCCGCCGCGGCGCCGGAGTCGGATCCGCTGGCCTGGGCCCAATCCCGCCGCCGGCAGTTCGAGGAGCGGGCCGCGATCGGCGCCTCGCACGTGATCTTCGCCAAGAGCCCCGACGGCGTCGTCGCCTCGGCGCGGCGCACAGCCAAGTTTCGGCCGCAGATCGAGGACGCGGCGCTCGCTCACGGGGTCGACCCGGAGACACTCGAGGCGGTGATCTTCCTGGAGAGCGCCGGACGGCCCGAGGTCTCCGCCGGACCCACGCCCGAGGCCGCCTCCGGGCTGGCCCAGATCATCCCCTCGACCGCGACCGACTTCCTCGGGATGCAGGTCAACCTCGCCCGCAGCATCGAGCTGACCGAGCAGATCGCGGGCGCGTCCAACCCCGAGCAGGCCGAGCGCCTGCGCGCCGAGCGCGCCGCGATCGACGAGCGCTTCGATCCCGAGGCCGCGATCGAGGGGGCCGCCACCTACCTCGAGATCGCCGCTGAGCGCTTCGGTGCCGACGACCTCGCGATCGCCTCGTACCACATGGGTGTCGGCAACCTGGAGACCGTTCTGCGCGCCTACGCCGGCGACCAGAGCGAGCAGCCGATCGGCCAGCTGGTCGCCGCCGAGGGGCTCTCCTACGCGCAGGTCTACTTCGACTCCTCGCCGTACCGCCACCGCGAGGCCTACGAGATCCTCAACGACTTCGCCGACGAGTCCTCCGACTACCTCTGGAAGGTGTGGGCCTCGGCCGAGGTGATGCGGAGCTTCCGCGACGACCGCGAGCGGCTCGAGCAGACCGCCGAGCTGGCGACCGCGAAGGCGACCCTGGAGGAGGTCTTTCACCCAGAGTCGGAGACCGAGGTCTTCGACGATCCCGGCTCGATCGAGGACGCGGTCGACGATGGCGACCTGCTGCCGATGCCCTTCGACCCGAAGCTCGGCTGGGTGCCCGACAAGGATCTCGGCGAGCTGGCCGGCGAGCTCGACCAGGAGGCGGAGCTCTACCGGGCGCTGCGGCCCGAGGCGCTGGCGACGCTCGGCTACCTCGCCGGCCTCGTCCGCAACCAGTCCAACGGCCAGGCGCCGCTGAAGGTGACCAGCGCGGTACGAGATCGCGAGTACCAGGACCTGTTGGTGGCGTCGAACCCCGAGGCGACCAGCGAGTACTCGCTGCACACCACCGGCTGGTCCTTCGACATCCGCCGCGACTACGCCTCCAAGCGTCAGGCGGTCGCCTTCCAGCACACCCTCGACCGGCTCAGCGCCCTCGCCCTGATCGACTACGCGTTCGAGCCCGGCGCCATCCACATCACCGTCTCGAACTTCGGCGAGGAGCTGCTCTCCCCGGACCTCACACCTTGATCGTGATCACGTCGCCGTCGGCGATCTCGTAGGTGCGACCCTCGGTGCGCAGCAGGCCCTTGTCCCGCGCCGCCGCGTAGCCGCCCGACTCGACCAGGTCGCTCCAGCCGACGACCTCGGCACGAACGAAGGCGTCCTGGATGTCGGTGTGGATCTTGCCGGCGGCCTCCCAGGCCGAGGATCCGCGGCGCAGGCTGTGCGACACCGCCTCCTTGTCCTCGCCCGCGGTGAAGAAGACGATCAGCTCGAGCAGCTCGAAGGCGGCGTGGATCAGCCGCGCCAGGCCCGACTCGGAGATCCCGAGCTCGGCCCGCATCTCCGCCGCCTCGCCCTCGTCGTCGAGATCGCCGAGCTCGACCTCGATCCTGGCCGAGATCGGCACCGCGGTGGCGCCGGTGCCGCGGGCGTGGGCGGCGACCGCCTCCGGGACCTCCTCGACCCCTTCGTCGACGTTGGCGACGTAGAGGATCGGCTTCGAGGTCAGCGCGAACAGGCGCTGCGGCGCTCCCTTGGCGGCGTCGGGCACCGGCACGTCGCGCACCGGGGTGCCCGAGCCCAGCGCGTCGACGACCTGCTCGAGCCAGCCCTGCTCGGCGACCGCCACCTTGTCGCCGGTCTTCGCCTGCTTGGTCACCCGTTCGAGGCGGCGCTCGGCCTGCTCGAGGTCCGCCGCCAGCAGTTCGGTCTCGATCAGGTCGATGTCCTCGCCGGGATCGACCCGGCCCTCGGGGTGGGGGACGCTGCCGCTGGCGTGGCAGCGGACGACGTGGCAGATCGCATCGGTCTCGCGAATCGCGGCCAGGAACTTGTTGCCGAGGCCCTCGCCCTGGGCGGCGCCGGGAACCAGGCCGGCGATGTCGTGGAACTCGATCGTCTCGTTGACGACCTCGCTCGAGCGCACCGTCGCCGCGACCCGGTCGAGCCGCTCGTCGGGTACCGGGACGACGGCGACGTTGGGGTCGATCGTGGTGAAGGCATAGTCGCCGGTCTCGGCGCCGGCGCGGGTGAGCGCGTTGAACAGGGTCGACTTGCCGGCGTTCGGCAGCCCGACGATGCCGATCTTCACGCCGTTTCGGAGGTGGGGCCGGCGTGCTCGTCGGCGCCGAGCGGCGCCGCCGCACCGCCGTTGCCGCCGGCGTGAAGGGTCGCCTGGTCGCGCTCGTTGGCGTCGACGGCAAGCTCGAACAGGCGCTCCTCGGTGGGGGCGGCGCCGAGCCCGGGGACGAGCATGCCGAGCACGAAGCCGAGCGCGGCGCCGCCGAGGACATCGGAGGGGTAGTGCATGCCGAGGTAGGGGCGGCCGATGCAGATCGCGGCCGCCAGCCCGAAGAGGTACGGCCGGGCTCGCGGCTCGACCCGGCCGAAGGCGGTCGCCGCCGCCACCGACGAGGTCGAGTGGGTCGACGGAAAGGAGAGCTTGGTCGGCGCCTTGGCAAGCGGAGGGTGCTCCTCGATCAGCGGCCGCTGGCGGCCGATCGCCCGCTTGGCGACGAAGTTGATCCCGATCGAGACCGGCCCGGTGACCGCCGCGGTCAGCCACTGGCTGCGGCGGCGCTCGTCGATCGAAGCCCCGGCAGCGCCGATCCCGATCCAGATCGCGGCCAGCTCGCCGGAGTGGCCGAGCGCTTTCATCACCGTCTCGACCGGCTCCTGGTGCCCATGGGTGCGCAGGAACCGCAGCGCCGCCTGGTCGGCGTCGCCGAGTGCCGCCAGCAGCGGATGGCGCTGGCGCCGGGCGAACAGCGAGCGGCCCTTGGTGCGGGCCAGCACCGTGCCCCGTCGCTTCTCTTCGAACACGGGCGCCAGGATAGGGGGCGACCGGCGGGCCGGGGTCAGAGCTCTCGGCGGAGCACGGTGGTCGCCGTCTCGGTCAGCCGCTGCAGCGGACCGCGGTCCTCCCAGCGGCCCGCTTCGATCAGCTGCGAGCGGTCGAGGTCGGCTTCGAAGGCCTCCGGTGAGCGCGTCGGCGAAGCGCTTGTCCCTACCAGCCGAGCGCCGCAGTGGCGGTCAGCCGGTACCTGTGCCAGCCCTGCTCCAAGGGCCGAGGGGGCCTGTGCAGGCGCGGCGGGTCGAGCCGCAGATCGCCGGGCAGGCGCATCAGCCGACGACCAGCTCGAACGCCCGCGGCTCGATCGTGAACCGAAAGCTCTCGCCCTCGACCAGCTCACCGTCGACGTTGAAGCCGGTGGCACCGTCGGTCTCGACCAAGACCTCGCGGCCGTTGCAGCTGATCGCCCCGCTTCGCCCCTCGATCCTGCCGCTGCGCAGGCCGTAGGCATGAAGCGCCAGCCAGGCGCGTGAGCGGGCCTCGATCGTGACCACGTCGAGGACGCCATCGCGGGGATCGGCCTCGATCTCAGCACCGCCGCCGAAGGCTCCGGTGACCGCGACGGTCACCTGCCAGGCCTTGCCGGCGAAGGCCTCGACGTCGTCGCAACGCACCCGGCAGGAGACGGGCGCCGCGCTGAGCCCGGCGCGCAGGCCACCGACCGCGTAGGCGAACGGCCCCAGCGCGTGCTTCAGCCCGTGGGCCTTGCGCGCCGCGATCGGCGAAAGTCCGACGCTCGCGGCGTTGACGAAAGGTCGCTTGTCCATGCGGCCGAGGTCGAATCTGCGTGTCGTCGCGCCCTCGACCGCGAGCGCGCAGGCCTCGCCGAGATCGGTCGGCAGCTCCAGCGAGCGAGCGAAGTCGTTGGCCGTGCCGACCGGGATCACGGCGAGCGGGACGTCCGCCTTGCCGGCGACCTCAGCGGCGCAGGCGACCGAGCCGTCGCCGCCGGCTACGGCGATCCGATCGGGGTTCGAGCTCGAGGCGTCGGCGCAGCGGTCGAGCGGGAAGCGATCGATCTCGGCGCCTCGCTTGGTGAGCAGGGTGGCGACATCGTCAGCCTCGCCGGCCCCCGATTCGGGATTGGCAACCAGCGCGATTCGCATCGCGCTAGGTCGGCATCTTCGAGGCCGCGTCCATGAGGTCGTTCCTTCCCTAGCTTCCGTGCACGCCGCGGGTACCCGGGGGTCAGGCGACCAAACCGGGCAGAATCCCGCCGCGTGGCCGCGCACGAGCAGCTCGCCGAGTATCTGGGACTGCGCGGGGCCCGATGAGCGCGACCATGGTGGCCGGCTACCGGCACCACCCCGGCAACCACTGCGGCTCGACCGCGCTGCGCAACCTGCTCGGCTTCGCCGGGGTCGAGATCAGCGAGGAGATGGCCTTCGGCCTCGGCGCCGGCGCCTGCTTCTACTACGTGCCGCTCGACGGGCAGACGCCGTCGCGGTTGATCGCCGGCCGCGTCAACCGCCTCGAGGAGCAGTTCCTCGAGCTCACCGGCTCGCCATTTCGGCTGCGGACCTTCGCCGACCAGCAGCAGTCCTGGGCGGCGGCGCGGGAGAGCGTCGACTCAGGTGTCCCGGCGCTGTTGCTCACCGACCTCTACCACCTCGACCACTACGGCAACTCGGCTCACTTCCCCGGCCACGCCGTCGTCCTCGCCGGCTATGACGAAGAGGTCGCCTACCTCTCCGACACTGGGTTCGAGCAGCTGCAGACGACCCGGCTCGAGCAGCTCGCCCGCGCCCGCCACGGAAACCACCCGATCTTCCCGCTGGACGGGCAGATGCTGACCCTGCCCACCGGCGAGCCGCCCGCCGATCCGCGGGCGGCAGCGCCGGCAGCGATCGCCCGCAATGCGCGCCAGATGCTCGAACCGGAGCTCGGCGAGTACCAGGGGCTGCCGGCGCTGCGGCGCTTTGCCGCCGAGGTCGAGGAGTGGCCGGCGACGGTCGACGACTGGAGCTGGTGCGCGCGCTTTGCCTACCAGACGATCGAGCGCCGCGGCACCGGCGGCGGCAACTTCAGGCTGATGTACTCGCGCTTTCTCGGCGAGTGTGGAAACGAGCAGGCGGACGCCGCCGCCGAGGCCGCGCGGCGCTGGGCCGCGCTCGCCGCGTCCCTGCTCGCGGCAAGCGAGGCCGAAGCCCCGGAGCAGGCGCTCTGGACCACTGCAGGCGAGCGCGCCGCAGCGGTGCTCGAGGCCGAGGAGCGGCTCTGGACCGGCCTCGCGAGCTGACCGCGCTCGGCGAGGTGCGACTTACTCTCGGATAGCGAGAGCAACTCGACAAGGGCCGCGCACTCAGTCGCGCAGCAGCCGCACCACCGCGCGCTCGATCTTCTCGCGCTGGGGCCAGCCATCTGGCGGGCTGTCGCTGACGATCCGCGCGAGCGAGCCGCGGATCGTCTCCCCGGAGTCGTAGCGGTCGAACACCCTCGGGTCGATGTAGGCGGCGCGGCAGACGGCGGGTGTGTTGTTGAGATAGGCGGCGACCCGCTTGGTGGCGGCGCTGGCGGCACGCTTCCTGGCCGCCTTGGTGACCGCGTCGTGGCCGTGCTCGGCGAGGTCGGCGGCGGCCAGCACGGTCGCGTTCCAGGTGCGGAAGTCCTTGGCGCTGTAGTCGCCTCGCATCATCACCTTCAGGTACTCGTTGATGTCGGCGGCGCGGACGTCGACCCAGCGCGAGCCGTTGCGGTAGGCGAGCAGCTCGTAGCCGCCGCCCTTGCGCTGGTGAAGCGCCTTGATCGTGGGCACGATCAGCGGACTGGCGATCTCCTGCTGGTGGTCCTTGGATCCCTTTGCCTTGAAGTCGAAGAAGGCGACCCCGCGCTGGACCCGGACGTGCTTCTTGCGCAGCGTCGCCAGCCCGTAGGTCTCGTTCTCCTCGGTGTAGCGCTCGGAGCCGATCCGAAAGAAGCCGAGATCGAGCAGGCGCACGGCGCAGGCGAGCACCCGGTCGCGGTCGAGCTTTCGCCCGGCCAGGTCGTCGTCGGTCTTCTTGCGCATCGCCGGCAGCGCCTTGGCGAAGGTCTCCATCGCGGCGAACTTCTCGCGATCGCGGTTCTCGCGCCAGGATGGGTGGTAGAGGTACTGCTTGCGGCCCGCCTCGTCCTGGCCGGTGGCCTGGATGTGGCCGTTGGGGTTGGGGCAGATCCAGACCTTCTCCCAGGCCGGAGGGATGACCAGCTCCGCGATCCGCTCGATCACCTCGCGGTCGGCGATCCGGGTTCCGTCTTCCTCGGTGTAGCCGAAGCCGCGGCCACGTCGGACGCGGCGGATTCCGGGAGAGCTGCAGTCGACGCGGCGCAGGCGAGGCATGGGCAGATTCTCCTACCCGGTCGGCGAAGCGCCGAATCGGCCGCCGCCGCCGCGGAAGCTGCTCAGGCGCCGCTGAAGCCGACGGTGTGCGAGCCGCCCGCTCCGCGCATGAACACGACCTTGGCGAGGTCGAGGGAGAAGCGTCCCTCCTCGCTCTCGAGGTCGTGCCAGCCCCTGCCGCCCTCGACCGCACGGCGCAGCTCGCCCAGCGCCTCGGTGTCGAGGCGCACGCTGACGACCTGTCCGCCGTCGAAACCGATCTCAACTCTCTTCGGGTCGCCCGCCATCGTCCTCCGCAGACTAATGAGTTGCGGCGGCCGGCTCGACCAGCTCGGTGAGCACGCCCCCGGTCGCCGACGGATGCAGGAAGGCGACCCGGCTCCGGCGGATCCCGATCCGGGGCTGCTCGTCGATCAGCCGCACTCCCTCGGCCCGCAGCCTGGCCAGCGCCGACTCGATCTCCTCGACCCGGTAGGCGACATGGTGAAGCCCGGGGCCGCGCCGGGCGAGGAACTTGCCGACCGCGGTCTCGGGCCCGAGCGGACGCAGCAGCTCGACGTGGGTGGAGCCGACGTCGAGCAGGACCGCCTCGACGCCCTGGTCCTCGACGGTCTCGCGGTGGGCGACGCCCATCTCCATGGTGCCCTCGTAGAGGGCCAACGCGGCGTCGAGGTCCTCGACCGCGACGCCGACGTGATCGATCAGCGCGAACATCGCGCCGGCAGGTTAGCCGGGGCTCGGCTCGGGCGGCGGCTCCGAGGCGAGCACCTCGGCGGGCCGTCCAGGGGGGGCGACGAGGATCTCGGCCGAGCGCTTCGCCGGGTTGCGCGGCGCGGTCATGATCTCGCGGATCTCGCGGTGCTCGATCACCTCGTTGGCGAGCAGCCGCTCAGCGATCACCCCGAGCAGGTCACGGTGGTCGGTGAGCAGGGCCAGAGCCCCTCGATAGGCCTCCTCGGCGACCGCTTGGACCTCCTCGTCGCGGGTCTGCTTGAGCGCCTCGGAAACCGAGTAGTCGTCGGCGGGTGCCTGATGGGCGCGGATCGTGGTGCCCATCCCGTACTCGTGGACCATCGAACGGGCGATCGCGGTCACCCGGAGGAGGTCGTCGGCGGCGCCGGTCGTCACCTTGCCGAAGGTGAGCTGCTCGGCGACGCGCCCGGCGAGCAGCACCTTCATGTAGTCGATCAGCTCGTCGCGAGACTTCAGGTAGCGGTCCTCCTGCGGCAGGTTGAGCGTGTAGCCGAGCGCCTTTCCGCGGGGGACGATCGAGACCTTCTGCACCTTGTCGACGCTCGGCAGCAGCTCCGAGACCAGCGCGTGCCCGGCCTCGTGCCAGGCGACCACACGCTTCTCGTGCACGGTCATCACCTTGCGCGACTGCAACCCGGCGACCACCCGCTCGAAGGCGTCCTCGAAGTCGCTTTGGGCGACGAACGAGCGCTTGCGGCGCCCGGCAAGGATCGCGGCCTCGTTGGCGAGGTTGGCGAGATCGGCGCCGGTCAGCCCGGAGGCGTGGCGCGCGACCTGGCCGAGGTCGACCTCCTGGGCCAGCGGCTTGTCGCGCGTGTGGACCGCGAGGATCTGCTCACGCCCCTTGATGTCGGGGGCGGGCACGTACACCTGGCGGTCGAAGCGCCCGGGCCGAAGCAGCGCCGAATCGAGCTTCTCCAGCAGGTTCGAGGCCGCCATCACGATCACGTCGCCGCCCGTGTCGAAGCCGTCCATCTCGACCAGCAGCTGGTTCAGGGTCTGGTCGCGCTCGCCGGAGATGTCGGAGCCGCGCTTGGCGCCGACCGCGTCGAGCTCGTCGATGAAGACGATCGCCGGGGCGTTGTCGCGGGCCTCCTTGAACAGGCGCCGGATGCGGGCGGCGCCGAGCCCGGCGAACATCTCGATGAAGGAGGAGGCCGACTGGCTGAAGAAGGTCGCTCCGGACTCGTGGGCGACAGCCTTGGCGAGCAGGGTCTTGCCGGTGCCGGGCGGGCCGTGCAGGAGGATCCCCTTCGGCACCCTGGCGCCGAGCTGGGTGAAGCGCTTCGGGTCGGAGAGGAACTCGACCACCTCGCGGAGCTCGTCCTTGGTCTCGTCGACGCCGGCGACGTCGTCCCACGAGACCGAGCTCTTCGACTTCGGGTGGATCTCCTGCGGCTTGGTCCGCGGCATCAGCCGCAGCGTCTTCCAGATCAGGAAGACCAGCGACAGCATCAGCAACACCGGCAGGTTGAAGAGGAAGAACTCCTCGAACGAGTCGATCCAGAAGATGGCGCCAGCTTGCATTCAAAAACCCTTGCTGCGCACGGTCTTTCGACCGCCGCTTAAACGGTATCGGCTGCGAGGCGCTCGGCCGTTAGCAATTCATCCAGTGCAGCAATTCCGACTTCGAGCTGCTGCGGGGTCGGCTCGCGGGTCGAAACCCGCCGCTGGATCTCGTGACCGGTGCCGTGGACGGCGCGGCTGACGGCGGCATCGGGATTGCGCTCGGCATAGACGAAGAGCTCGACCGCGCCGCCGGCCCCGGCGAGCGCCACCGCGGCCCGGGCCAGGGGGCCCGGGTCGCTGGCGAGGCGTTCGATCAGCACCTGGCCGGCGATCGAGAGCGCCAACATCGGCACGATCAGGTTGGAGCCGCAGCGCTGGTGCTCCTTCGGCACCTCGGTCGGGTCGAGGCCGCGCTCGTAGCCGGCGATCGCCTTGTGCTCGACCGCGTGGTAGGCGGCGAGGTCGTGATCTCGCAGAGCCGCCAAGGCCGGCAGGGTCCCGATCGCCGAGATCACCAGCTCCCGCCGAGCCGTCTGCCGGCCGAGCCGGCGGACCACGGCGGTGGTGGCGCTACTGGCGAGCATCGTCCCGACCACGGTGGAGTCCTCGAACGGCAGCCGCGTCGACGGCAGCCCGAGCCGCGCGATCGGGATCACCGCGAAGGCCTCGGCCAGCCGCAGGGCGCCGCGCAGCAGAGGGATCTCGGCAAGCCGGCCGCGGGCGAACCTCGGCTTCGGCCCCGAGGCGACCTCGACCCCGCCGTCGGCGGCGCGCGCGGCGACCGCCCACGAGGTCGGGCCGTGGATCAGCAGGCCGTTCTTGAGTGCCATCCCGCCGAGGCGCATCGGCTTCTCCGGCTCGGTCGAGCCCGAGCCGTTCTCGCTGCCGGGCGCCGTCTCGCTCACCCCAGAACCCGCCGGCAGAGGTCGGTGTAGAAGTCGGCGGCGAGCTCGACGTCGGCGGTGGCGGCGCGCTCGTCGGCCCCGTGGATCAGGGGCGCCGCCCCGAACAGGCCGAGCTCGCGCTGGGGGCAGAACCCGTAGACGGTGGTCGCGGCGAAGGCGCGGCGAAACCAATGGCTGTCGCTGAAGCCGGGCATGACCACGGGGACCAGGGTGGCGCCGGGATCGGCGAGCTCCAGCCAGGCGCCGATCGCGTCCGCCAGCGGCGACTCGGCCGGCGAGCGGTTGCCGACGACGCTGCTGAGGAAGTCGATCTCGAGCTCGCCCGCCAGCGGCCCGAGCACGCCCTCGGCCTGCTCGCGGGCGTGTTCGGCCCCCGAGCCCGGCGGCACCCGGCAATCGACCAGGATCTCGGCGCGCGAGGGGATCACGTTGTCCTTCTCGGAGGCGAACGCCCGGGTCGGCACCATCGTCACCCGCATCATCGGCTCGGCGAGGTAGGACGCCAGCCGGGGAGAGAGCCCGCGCAGGCGCTCGACCGCGCCTTCGAGCTCGCTGATCCCGGCGTCCTCGAACTCGTCGTCGAGCAGCGCCGAGAGAAACGCGCGTCCCTCCGGCGTCGGCTCCAACGGTGGTTGCTCGCGCAGCGCCGTCAGCGCCGGGCCGAGCTTCAGCAGCGCGTTCTCGCCGAGCGCCGGGACCGAGGCGTGGCCGGCGCGACCGCGTGCCCGCAGCAGGAACCTGCAGACGCCCTTCTCACCGACGCAGAGCGGGTAGAAGCGCCGCCCGCCGAGCTCGAAGGCGCTGCCGCCGCCCTCGTTGACGACCAGATCGGCAAAGACCGCGTCGGGATGTGAGTCGCAGAGCCAGTGCGCCCCCAGTCCGGCGCCCATCTCCTCGTCGGCGGTGACCACCACCTTGAGCTCGCCATGCTGCGGGCGCCAGCCCTCGTTCGCCAGGGTGATCGCGGCGGCGACTTCGGCGGCGACCTGATCCTTCATGTCCTGGGCGCCGCGCCCGCGCACCTCGCCGTCGACGACATCGCCGGCCCAGGGATCGAAGCTCCACTCGGAAGCGTCGGCGGGGACGGTGTCGACGTGGCTGAGCAGGCAGAGGACGTCGCCCTCGGACTCGCCCGCGAGCCGCGCGACCAGGTTCGGCCGGCCGGGCTCGGCAGCCAGCAGCGAGCATTCGAAGCCGGCGTCGCGCAGCCGTGCGGCAAGCAGCTCTTGGGCCTCCGCCTCGCCGCCGGGCGGGTTGGTGGTGTCGATGCGGATCAGCTCCCCCAGCAGGGCCACCGCCTCGGTGCCGGCGGCGCGTACGGTGTCGGCGCCGACCAGCCGGCCCTGGGCAACCGTGGTCTCCTCACCCATGCGCTCAACCTTACCCGCGGGCGATTTCGGGCCCGTTTCGCCGTCCGCCCCGGAGGCGGTCGAGGCCGCCACCGCAGCCGGGATACTTGCTCGCTTGGAGAGGCTCTTCGAGAGCGGCGATCGGTCGGGGGAGCGGCGCACGCCGGTGCCGGCGGGCGACGTCCCGCTCGCCGTCCGCATCCGCCCGCAAACGGTCGAGGAGCTGGTTGGCCAGGAGCACCTGCTCGCCCCGGGCTCGACCCTGCGGACGGCGATCGAGACCGGCGAGCCCCACTCGATGATCCTCCACGGCCCGCCCGGCGCAGGCAAGACGACGCTGGCGCGGATCGTCGCTGGCGCGGCCCGCGGGGCCTTCGAGGAGGAGTCGGCGGTCAACGCCGGCCGCGCCGAGGTGCGGGCGGTGATCGCCCGCGCCGACGAGCGCCGCCGCGCCACCGGCCAGCCGACGATCTTCTTCCTCGACGAGATCCACCGCTTCAACAAGGCCCAGCAGGACGCCCTGCTGCCCGCGGTCGAGGAGGGGCTGGTGACCTTGATCGGGGCGACCACCGAGAACCCCTACTTCGAGGTCAACTCGGCGCTGCTCTCGCGCAGCCAGATCTACGAGCTGCGAGCGCTCGGCCCGGAGCAGGTGCGGACCCTGCTCGAGCGCGCGCTCACCGATCCCGAGCGCGGGATCGAGCAGCCGCCCGAGGTCACCGACGAGGCGCTCGACCTGTTCGCCGAGCGCTCCGGAGGCGACGCGCGCACGGCGCTCTCGGCGCTCGAGCGCGCCACCGAGACCGCGCAGGCCACTGGTGAGGTCGTCGACCTGGGCGTCGCCGAGGACGCGCTGCAGCGCAAGGCGGTGGGCTACGACAAGCAGGGCGATCGCCATTACGACTACGCCTCGGCGCTGATCAAGGCGCTGCGCGGCTCCGACCCCGACGCCGCGCTCTATTACTTGGCGACGATGCTCGAGGGCGGCGAGGATCCGCGGTTCATCGCTCGGCGCCTGGTGATCCTCGCCTCCGAGGACATCGGCAACGCCGACCCGCAGGCGCTGCTGATCGCCACCGCCGCCGGCCAGGCAGTCGACAGGGTCGGCCTGCCCGAGTGCACGCTCAACCTCTCGCAGGCGGTGATCTACCTGGCGCTGGCGCCGAAGTCGAACGCGGCGACCACGGCGATCTCGGCCGCGATCGCCAACGTGCGCGAGCACGGCGCCAAGCTGCCGCCCGACTACCTCCGCGACGCTCA
>Ga0136630_1000601_pt1 | contig 14028 bp, 19 predicted proteins | sample AntDrymUQ5682106_2_FD_105496 | JGI IMG/M metagenome (GOLD analysis project Ga0136630, IMG submission 105496) | Polar desert sand microbial communities from Dry Valleys, Antarctica - metaG UQ568 (21.06) | ecosystem: Environmental > Terrestrial > Soil > Desert | place: Antarctica: Dry Valley...
CTCCGCGTAGGGCTCCAGCCCGCGGCACAGGCGACAGCCTTCGGCGGTGAAGAGGGCGAGGCGGACCGGGCCCGCACGCGGGTCGAGGTCGAGCGCCAGCACGGCGCCCAGCGGCGGCCCCTCACCGGCGATCTCCAGTGCGCCGCCGGGGACGCTCACCCGGCGTGCGTGCACGACGAGGCCGGCCGCAAGCAGGACGGCGGCCGCGCCGCCCGCAGCGTGCACGGCGGCCGGCGCCGCGGCAGGCGCGAGCGCCAGCAGCAGCGCCGCCCCCGACAGCCCCGCCGCGCGTGCCGCCGAAGCCCACGAGACCCGCCCGCCGGCGCCGAAGCAGCCGCACGGAGCGCCGCCGCGGCCCGCCGCGACGACCGTGGCCTGCGCAATCGCGAACGCGGCGAGCACGGCTGCCGCGGCCCAGGCGGCGGCCGTCGATCCCGCCAGCAGGCCGGCGGCGAGCAGCGCCTCGAGCGTGGCGAGCGGCAACCAGATCCAGCGCGCCGGCCGTCCTGTCACCCCATACGTCGCGGCGGCGATCGCGCTGCCGGTGCGATCGGCGAGCTTGAGCCCGGCGGAGACCAGCAGCACCGCGCCGAGCAGGATTGCAAGGACCACTTGAAGGAGCATTGGCGCGCGACGCTAGCGGATGACCGAACCCCTGCGCCCCGCTAGCATCGGAGGAGAAATGCCACCTCTTGCCCGGTTCGCACGCTGCAGCACGCTGGCCTGAACGGCCGCCGGGCCTGCACCCCGGCGCCCGCACCGCGACCGCTTCCGTGACGAGCCTCGGAGGACCCTCGATCGACGTCCCACCCGCCGGCATCGGGCGCCGTGACGACCTCGCCGCAGAGCTCGCGCAGCTCGAAGACGGCGACCTCACGGGCGCGCGCGTGCTCGCCCAGCACCGCGGCCGCTGGCTCGTCGCCACCGGCACCGGGCCGCCGCGGCTCGTGCCCGCCCGCGGGCGGCTGCGCGCCGGCGAGGAACGCACGCCGACGACCGGCGACTGGGTCGCGCTGGACGGCGACGGCGCGATCGCCCACGTGCTCGAGCGCCGCGGCAGCGTCGTGCGGCGCTCCCCCGGCGCCTTCGGCGCGCAGGTGCTGGCCGCCAACGTCGAGCTTGTGCTCGTGGCCGAGCCGCTGCCCGAGCCCAACGAGCGTCGCGTCGAGCGGATCGTCGCGCTCGCGCTGACCGGCGGCGCCCCCGCGGCGCTCGTGCTGACCAAGGCCGACCTCGATCCCGATGGCGCGAGCAGGGCCCTCGCGCTGGCGCGGCAGCTGGGGCTCACCGACGGCATCGCGGTCAGCGTCCACGACGAGGACTCGCTCGCGGCGCTGCGCTCGCTGATGGTCGCGGGCACGACGACGGTCCTCCTGGGACCGTCGGGCGCGGGCAAGTCGACGCTCGTCAACGCACTGCTGGGCGACGAGCGTCAGGCGACCGGCGAGGTGCAGACGAGCGCCGCCGGACGCGGCCGCGGACGCCACACGACGGTGACGCGCGATCTGCTGACGCTGCCCAACGGCGCGCTGCTGATCGACACGCCCGGGATTCGCGAAGCGGGGCTCTGGGACGGGCTTGGCGCCGCCTTCCCCGACATCGACGAGCTCGCCACGCACTGTCGCTTCAGCAACTGCGCGCACGGTAACGAGCCAGGCTGCGCGGTGCGCGCGCAGGGCGATCCGGAACGCATCGAGGCGTGGCTGAAGCTCCAGCGCGAGCAGGCGTGGGTCGACGACCGGCGCGCCGCCGCGCGCGACCGCGACCAGCTCGGGCGCACCTACAACCGTGTGCAACGCGAGGCGCGGCGGGTCAAGGGCAACAGCTGAGCGCGGCTGAGCAGCGCTCCTGCGCTGCTCAGACGTCAACCCCGGCGCTGCCCGCGAGGTCGAGGCAGACCACGCAGTACGGCCACGGCGGGTTCCACGGCCAGCCCGTCACGTCCTTGCCGCACAGCGCCGTGTCCGGATCCTTCTCGGTCACGATGTGGCAGATCTTCTCGCCGTCATCGACGGGTCCGTCGGTGCGGCGCTTTGTCGGCACGCTGGTCGGCATCGCCTCCTGGAAGGATGCCCAACAGTCCCTACAATCGCCAGTCCCCTGAGGGCGCGTAGCTCAGTGGGAGAGCGCTCGCTTCACACGCGAGAGGTCGCAGGTTCGAAACCCGCCGCGCCCACTCACCCAAACCCCGCCGACGCGGGGGGTCCGGAAATCTCGTCGCATGCGATGTTTGATCCACCGAGCCGCACGATCTGGGTACACCATCGGCGGGGCATCAATGGCCAATCCCACTCATCGTGACGAGCCCGACGTCGTGCTGAGAGCGGCGCGCCGCAACGAGGAACCGCTGGCTGTGCTCGTGCGGCACGAGCGAATCGGCGTCGTCGTGGAGCAGTCGCGTCGGCGCCGCGCGCCTGTTCAGCCGACGCAGCGGGACTCTGGACACTTTCGCCTCGAGGGTCACTGCCACGTCTCTCTTCAACGCATCGATGAGCGAGCGCGGCGCCCTGCTTATGGCCGGCGTTTGCCGTCCGGTCCGACAACCCACCACAAGCCGCCGTTGAGGTTCACGTTGTGGCAGCGAACCTCGCCCGGACCCTCGTTGACGTAGTAGTACAGCGGCTTGCCGGCGTAGGTGACCTGAAGCTTGCGGTCGCGGCGCTTGACGGTGCCCAGCAACGAGGCCTGGACGCCCTTGCGGGCGAGCGGGTCGCCGTCCGTGAGCACGGGGGGCCACGCCCTGGCGCATTCCCCGTAGCAGACGGATTTGCCCTTCGAATCCTGCTCGAAGACGTAGATGGCCTGCTTTTTGGAGTTGAACAGCATCGTGCCGAACTGCGACTCGTCGAGCGTGATCTCGGTGCCATCGCGTTTGGCCCTGGACAAATCCTCGTCGTGCTTCGTGGTGACCGCGTTCTTGGCGTCCGGATTGGTATCCGCGTTGTCCAGATCCTTGTTCTCGAGCGCTGCGTCGGTGCTCTGACGCGTCCCCGCAGCCGGCGTTTCGTCATCGCTGCCACAGCCGGCGGCGCTGAGCAGCAGTCCTGCGATCAGCAGCGTCGGGATCGCCTTCATCCGGCGATGATCGCCCCTGCCTGTTACGTACGGATTACGGCTCCAACGGAGTCGACCCAGCGGTCAGGCGACCGAGACGATCTCGAAGACGATTCGCCCGTCCTCGATCGAGGCCATGCCCATCGTGTGCGCCGGCGCGCGGCGGCGTTCGGTCGGTGAGCCAGGATTGAAGATCTGAAAGCCGTCGCGCTCGTCGTGCTCGGGCATGTGGGTGTGGCCGAAGATCACCGCGTCGCAGCGTGGGAACGCGGCGCGCAGGCGATCGAGCCGCCCGCTCGCGGGCCCCGGGATGTGCGTCATCCCGATGCGGACCCCCGCGAACGCGCGCTCCAGGCGCTCGGGCAGAACGGCCCGCAACGACGCCCCGTCGACGTTGCCGCTGATCGCGTGCAGCGGCGGCCCGAGCGTGCGCAAGAACTCCAGGACGCTGAGGTCGGCGAGGTCACCGGCGTGCAGGATCGCGTCCGCCTCGCGGCAGCGCTGCAGGCACGCCGCGGGGATCGTGCGGTTGCCGCGCGGCATGTGCGTGTCGCTGATGATGGCCAGGCGCATGGCTCGCCAGACGCGAGGCTACGCGAGTGCCGGTACCTCGCGAGCGTCCGCGCTCAGCTACGGTCGCCCTGCGCCATGAAGGCACCGCCTGCTCTCGCCGCGCTCGCCACGCTCGCCGCGCTTCTCGCGAGCGGCTGCTCGACCGACTACGCGGGCGGCGACAAGGAGGAGTTCCTCGCCGCGGGCAACGCGATCTGCCGCGACAGCGGAGCGGCCGTCAAGCCCGCCCTCGAAGAGCTGACCGCAGGTCGGCTGCCGACGACCCCCGAGCTGCGCAGCTTCGCCGGCGACGTCGCCCTGCCGAGCCTGCAGGAACGCGTCGGCAGGCTGCGCCGGCTCGATCCGCCGACCGAGGATCGAGCTGAGGTCGACGAGATCATCAGTGCCTATCAGAAGGGCATCGACCGGATCTCGGCGGACCCGAGGCAGCTTGCGGAGGCTGATCCGTTCCTGGAGGCCTACGGCAAAGCGAGTGCCTACGGCCTCACCGCCTGCGCCGAATAAACGAGCCCATGCGTACGTTGGGCGGCGACGGCAAGCGGGTAGTGCTCTGCCCGACCACTCCCAAGGAGCGCACATGGCCGACGACACCAGCGACGGCGAGCAGGAGCCGGCGGAGGAATCGCAGGACCAGTAGCCGCCCGCTGTACACATGACCGGCGGAACCGAGATCGAGCGCAAGTTCCTGCTGCACGGTCTGCCGCCGCAGCTCGCGTTCGCGCGGCGCGAGCGCATCCGCCAGGGGTACATCGCGCTCGACGGTGACACGGAGGTGCGCGTCAGGATCTCGAGCAAGGGCTCGAGGCTGACGATCAAGCACGGCCGCGGCGCGATGCGCGTCGAGGAGGAGCTCGCGCTCGACGACCGCCAGGCCGAGTCGCTGTGGAAGCTGACCGAGGGAAGGCGCCTGGAGAAGACGCGTCGCACGATGCGCGTGCACGGAGTCGAAGTCGAGGTCGAGGTCGACGAGTATTCCGGGCAGCTCGACGGCCTCGTCGTGGCCGAGGTCGAGTTCCCCGACGAGGATGCCGCGCTGGACTTCACGGCGCCGGCCTGGTTCGAGCGCGAGCTGACCGGCGACGAGGCCTACAGCAACCGCGGCCTGGCCAGCGACGGCCTGCCACCCGCTGGCAGGTCCTGACGGCCGCCCGCCGGCGGCGATGGGCTAGGGTCAGACGATGCCGATCGCCGGGCGCGCGAGCGCCGACATCGAGGCCCCCATCGACGCCGTCTGGCCGGTCCTGCAGGACGTCGAGCAGTGGGCCGCCTGGCAGGGGACGCTCGGGCACGTGGACGTGCTGGAGCGCGACGCTGAGGACCGCGTGTCGCGCTGCGAGGTACAGATCGACGCCAAGATCCAGAAGATCAGGCTCGAGCTGGCGATCACCTACGACCCGCCGCTCGGCGTCTCGTGGGAGCGCGACGGCGGGGACCTCAAGCACATGGAGGGCTCCTGGCAGCTGGAGGATCTCGGCGATCGGCGCACGCGCGCGACCTACGCGCTGGAGGTCGAGCCCGGCGGGATCCTCAACCTGCTGATCAACGCGAGCGTCGAGGAGAAGCTGCGCGGCACGCTCGTCGATGCGCGCCCGGCCGAGCTCAAGGCGCGCGTCGAAAGCGGCTGACCGCACGCGCTCTGCGATCATCGCCCTGCGTCTGGCTTCACCGACCACATCGAGCTGCGGGCCGAGCCGCCAGACGGAACCGCAACACACACCCTCTTCCGCGAGTACCACGCGCTGATCCAGGATCGTCTCGGCCTGCAGTTCCGGTCGACAGAGGGCGTTCTCGCCGCCGAACCGGACGTTGGCGCCGCGGGGTTCGCGTGGCTTGTCCTCTACGACTCGGGACACGCGATCGGCTGCGGCGGGCTGCACACGCTCGAGCCCGGCGTGGCTGAGATCAGTCGCATGTTCGTCAGCCAGCGCTACCGGCGCAACGGGCACGGCCGGCGACTGCTGCGCGAGCTCGAGCGGATCGCCGTCGAGCGCGGACACGACCGTGTGCGGCTGCTGACGACCGAGGTGCTCAGCGAGGCGCGCAGGCTCTGCGCGGCGGAGGGCTACCGCGTCGTGCGGCGCATCGCCCGCGCGCGCGCGCCGGTCGAGATCTGGCTCGAGAAGGACGTGCCCGACGCTCGTTCGGACTACTCGTAGACGATCAGATCCGGCGGCGGCGACAGACCCAGCACCTCGCGCGGACCCATCAGGTTGGTGTCCTCCTCGTAGAAGAGCTTGAAGCCGTCGTGGAAGCGCTCCACCTCACGCGTGAACTCGACGTACTTCTGGCGCTTGTTGGACCGGTCGCCGAAACCGTCGACGTTCATCGTCAGCGCGAGCCCGGGACGGTCCAGCACGCGCTCCTTGCCTTCGATCATCGCGCTCGTGAACTGGTGCACGACGAACAGCTTCTCGGGCAGCCGGCGCTCGGCGACGAAGCCGGCGACGTAGGCCGTCACCTCGTTGATCTCCTCGGCCGTCACCGAGCCGATCGCCTGGCCGGGAATCTCGTCGGCGGCGACGTGCCACTCGGGATCGAGCGCCAGGCCCACGTCGGGCTCGCGCAGCCAGCGCTCGAGGTGCCGCGCCTCGCTGAGAAAGTCGCCGCGCCCGGGCTGAACGTCGAGCAGCAGCAGCGCCTTCGCGCGGCGCGCCGCGCGCAGATAGCGGTCGATCGTCGCGGGCGACTGGCGCAGACGGTGCAGTCCGTCGTCACCGGGTCCCTCGGCGGCGATCGTCGAGATGAGCTCGAACGCCGGCAGCACCGGGCGCTCGCTCGTGGCATAGCGCCGCGCGACGCGCTCCAGCTTCGCGGCTGCGCGGTCGGGCGAGCCGATGCCCAGCACGCCGAGCCGCTCGCTCTGGGGCGCCCCGTAGAAGCCGACCACGCGATGGCGGGGGAAGATCGTCCTGCCGCCGCGCGGCAATTCGGGCGCGACGCTCGGCTGCGCAGCGCTGCTGCCCGGGCCCGCGGTCTGCTCGGGCTCGCCGGCGCACGAGCGCGCGACGAGCACGATCGCCACGAGCGCGGCGACGAGCCCGGCAAGCGCCATCAGGCGGCGCCGGCGGAAGACCTCTGAGGACTCGATGACCGCGTTCAGTCTGCACGGTCGGCGGAGAATGCGTCGCGGGCCTTCAGCCGGGCAGCGCTTGTGCCGATGCAGCGGGCGTGCAGCACCGTTACGAGCGCATCTCGATCGAGACGACCCGCCATCGCATCACCGGTACGGCGACGCTGGCCGCGGACGGATACCGCAGCCGCCTCTCCGACGTGCTCAACGCGCCCGAGCGGGAGTTCCTCGCGCTGGTCGACGCGACCATTGAGCCGCTCGACGGAGGCCGCGACGTCACCGTTCACGACTTCATCGCCGTACACCGCCATCACATCGTGTTCGTCGTATCGCTCGGCAGCGTCGAGCAGCCGGCCAACTCGAGCCCGGTGGCGTAGCTCAGCGCGAGCGGGCGTGCGCGGCCAGCGCGGGCCCCAGCCAGCCGCGCTGCTCGAGCTCGTCGACGAAGCGCTCGAACGTCGCGCCTAGCCGCTCCGCCTGCTGCGCGCGCGGCTCGACGATGTCGTCCACGCGCACCATCTCAGCCGCCACGTCTGCCACGCGGCGCTGCGCCGTCGTGGCCGCCGCGAGCACGGCCATGCCGAAGGCCGACTCGGCCTGCTCGACGAGGGCCACCGGACGTCCGAGCACGTCCGCGCGCAGCTGGCACCACACGCGGCTGCGTGTCGCCCCGCCGGTGAAGCTCAGCTGGCCGTCGGTTGGCGCGCCGAGCAGGTCGACGTAGTCGAAGCACAGGCGCTCGACGAACGCCAGCCCCTGCAGCAGCGCCGCATAGTGCTCGTCCTCGCCCGCCGGCTCGCCGAGCAGGAACGCCTCGGCCTGCGGCGCCGCGAAGGGGAAGCGCTCGCCACGCGAGGCCAGCGGGTAGGCGAGCACGCCGCTGGGCAGGTGCGCCGCGGCGCGGCGCCCCAAGCTGTCGAGGTCGCGCCCGCCGAAGCGAGCCGACAGCACGCCCGCGCCCGAGCTCGACGCGCCGCCCGGCAGCCAGCCGCCGTCCGGTGCGCGGTGGCAGTACAGGACGCCAGCGGGATCGCCGATCGGTTCGCTGCAGACGCCCTTGAGCACGAGCGTCGTGCCGAGCACCGAGTTCCACTGCCCGTCTCCAAGCGCGCCGGCAGCGAGCTGGCCGGCGCAGCCGTCGGTCATGCCGGCGATGAGGGGCGTGCCGGACGCCAGACCGGTCGTCCGCGACGCCTCGTCGCAGACCACGCCCAGCGACGATCCGCAGCGCACGACCTCGGGCAGCATGCCCTCGGGCACGCCGAGCTGCTCGAGCAGCGCATGCGGCCAGCTGCCGGCGACGACGTCGTAGCCGCTCTTGAGCGCGTGGCTGCAGTCGGCCGGCACGTCGTGGCCGGTGAGCCGCCGCGTCACGACGTCGGCCTGATGGGCCAGCCGCGCGCCGGCGGCGACCTGCTCGGGCCACGCCTGCAGCGCCCACACGAGCTTGGGCAGTCCCCATGTCGCGCCCACTGGTACCGGCGCGCCGATCGCGTTGATCCTCCGTGCCTCGTCGTCTGCGCGAGCGTCGTCGTACATGTAGCCCGGTGTCAGCGGGGCGCCGGCGCGATCGACGAGCACGATCGTGCCCGACGTCGCGCAGACCGCTACGCCCTGGACGCGCTCGGGCGCGAGGTCGCGCAGCGCCACACGGCAGGCACCCGCCACAGCCCGCCACCAGCGCTCGGGATCCTGCTCGTGACGGGCGCCGTCGCGGCGGCTGTCGAGCGATTGCGACCCGCTCGCCGCCACGCGCCCTGCTTCCCCGACGACCAGCGCGCGGGCGCTCTGGGTTCCCACATCGAGGCCGACCCACAGCGGGCCGTCGTCGCTGCTCGCGCGCGCCATGAACCCGGCACGCTAGTCGAGCGAGCCCGCCGGGTAGTGGCGTGTGCATGTTCATACCCCGCTTCCTCGTGGTGGTCGTGCTGGCGATGCCCTTCGTGGTCGGCGGGTGTGGCGATTCAGGGTCCTCGGATGGTGAATCCGCAAAGCTGGGCGACAAGCCCGCCAAGCAGATCCTGGCCGATGTCGTCAGCGCCCTGGGCAAAGTGCGCAGCTATCACGTGCAAGGGCGCTTCACAGACGAGGACGGCCCCGCCAGCCTTTCCGGTGACGTCGCGGCCACGGGCCAAGCGCGTCTGAGCTACGAGCGGGGCGGCCAGCGTTTCCAGCTGCAGGTCATCGGCGCAACGACATACCTGAAGGCCAACGACAAGTTCTGGAACAAGCAGGCCGGAGCGGGCGCCGCGAGGGTGCTGGCCGATCGGTGGGTCAAGACACGCAAGCGCAATCAGCGCGAGCTGGTCGACGAACTGTTGCCGCGCACGCTCGCGTCGTGCCTCTCCAAGGATCACGGGGCGATCACCAAGAAGGGCGCGGGCGCGGCGTCTGGTCAGAAGACCGTCGTGCTGCACGACGACGGCAACACCCCGGGTGGCGCGCCCGGAGATCTGCACGTGGCGGCCACCGACCGCCCGCTTCCCCTTCGGGTCCTGCAGACCGGGCCTTCGAAACCCGGCAAGCCGACAGATCCCAAGTGCGGCGACGGCGACTCCGAGACCACGGAGTCGGACATCTCACTGAGCAAGTTCGATGAACCGGTACGAATCGTCGCTCCGGACAATGCGGTCAACCTGGACTCGCTTCCGCAGGGGCGCGGCGAAACCGGCCAGGCCAGCTGAGCGAGCTGTGCCGCGTTTCGCGATGACGCGATGACGCGTCGTCCCGGGTATCGCGGAGGCAGTGGAGAACCCCTGCTGCTGGTGCACGGGGCCTTTCAGACGTGGCGGGCGTGGGAGCCATCGCTGGGTGACCTGGAGTGCTCCTTCGAGGTCCTTGCTCCGACCCTGCTGGGCCACTTCCGGCGAAGGGTCTCCCGCGGGCGTCGCCCCGGGTCGAGGCGCTGGCTGATGGCCTGGGAGCGAGAGCTCGACGCGGCCGGCTGGGACAGCGCGCATATCGCAGGCCGCGACGCCCGTCCAGCGCGCTCTGTCACCCTGAGGTCATGTCGAAGCTCGGCGACGCCCTGCGGGCGCCCTTCCTCAAACGCTTCGGCGGTGCCGGAGCGCGCGACCGTGCGCGGCTGCGCGCCTGGCTGGAGGAAGTCGGCGACTTCACGCCGACCTACGCGCGCATCCTCGAGGCCTTCAAGGCCGGCAACGTCGACGGCGCTCGGGCCGAAGTCGATCAGCTGATTGCGGCCGTCAGCGCTGCGCAGGAGCGGATGCCTGACTTCGACAGCGAAGACCTGCAGACCGTCACGCACGACTATGGCTCCGCGCTGCTGGCGCTGGCTCGCTCCGCCGAGGGCGTGCTGCGCCTCGACGAGGAGGCCGGGCGCGACGGTACCGTCGTCGACCGCTCGGACGCCGACGAGGCACTGGCGGAGTTTCGCCGCCGCGGGATCGAGGCGCGCGCCGCCAGCCAGGAGCTGTTGACGCGGTTGACCGCAGACCTCAGCGGTGGCAAGCGCCAGCAGGTCGACGAGCTCGTGCGCAAGCACCGGCAGTAGCTGCGGCCGCCTGGGATTCCAGGCTGCGGCCGTGTGCAAAGCGCCACCGCCGGATAGCCTGTGGGCATGTGTCGAAACATCCGAACGCTCTACAACTTCGAGCCGCCGGCCACCGACGACGAGGTGCGCGCCGCGGCGCTGCAGTACGTGCGCAAGATCAGCGGCTACTCCAAGCCGTCGGCGGCCAACGCCGAGGCCTTCGAGGGCGCCGTCGACGAGGTCGCGGCCGTGTCGCAGCGGCTGCTCGACGGGCTCGTGACGTCGGCTCCGCAGAAGGACCGCGAGGTCGAGGCGGCGAAGGCGCGCGAGCGCAGCGAAGCGCGCTACGCGGCCTGAGCCGCGCTCAGTCCGCCGCGCCGGGCGCGGTCGCCGCGACGATCCAGGTCGAGGCCGGCGCCGTGACGCCGTCGGGCCCCTCAAATCGCGCCAGGTCTTTGCGCAACGCGGCGAGGATCTGTGGCCGCTGCTCGTCGGCGCGATCGCCGAGCAGACGCAGGACCTCGCCGGCCGGGCCGAGCGCGGTGACGAACTCGATGGCGCCATCGATGTCGGCGCCGATCAGGATCGGGATGTCGCAGCGATGCAGCGTGATGTCCGCGAAGCCGGCGCTCAGGAAGATCGCGCTCGTCGTGTCGGCGTCCGCCATCGAGAACGGACCAGGCCCACAGGTCGGCTCCTCGGAGTCCTCGGGCTTCTCGACGAAGCCCTTCACGACGAGCTCGGCGCTGTGCATCCAGTCGTTGTCGAGCTTGCGTCGCCATACGACGCTGCACAGCCGACCGCCCGGACGCAGCGCGCGCCGCACGTTGCGTAGCGCGGCGACCGGGTTGGCGAAGAACATCGTCCCGAAGCGCGAGTAGGCGTAGTCGAACTGCTCGCCGTCGAAATCGGTCAGCTCGACGTCGCGCACGTCGAATCGCACGTTCCTCAAGCCTGCCTGAGCTGCCTCCTCACGCGAGACCTCGATGAACCGCTCGGCGACGTCGACGCCGACGACCTCACCGCTCGGGCCGACGAGCTCGGCGATGCGCTGCGTCGTGTCGCCAAAGCCGCAGCCGACGTCCAGCACGCGCTGTCCGGACTGCGGCGGGTAGAGCTCGAGCGCGACCTCGCCGTGCGCGCCGAGGCCGGTGATGACGATGTCGCGGAAGCGCACGAAGCGATCGAACAGCGGGCCGTTCCACGCCTCGATCGCCTCTTCGTTGGCAACAGCAAACGGCTCCATGGCGCGATCGTAGTCGGGCTGCGGTCGCGGGTCCAGCGGCGCGTCAGGCGCCGAGCTCGGCGCGCAGCCACTCGCGGTAGCGCTCGTAGGCGCCCGCGCCGTCCTCGTCGAAGACCGGGATGCGGATCACCGGCGGAAGGCCCATCGCGGGAGCGGCAAGGTCGCGCAGCGTGTCGTGGTAGGCGCGCTCCTGCGGCAGGCCGCCGATGCCCCAGCCGCGCGTGGCGACGTCGCGCCGGTAGCGGTCGAACTCGTCGGCGTGATCGCGGCATGCCGCCTTGTACTCGTCCATGTGAAAGCCGATCGGCGCCCAGCTCGGATACATCTCAAGCGACGTCAGGCGCGATGAGGTGAAGTGCGGCCCCTCGTCGATCTCGATCAGCGTCCCCGACGGGCGGTGCAGGAAGTCGCCGACGAGCGGCAGGCTGACGCGGCAGGTGGGCAGGACCTCCGGGTTGCCGCCGAGGCGAAACCAGACCTTGTCGCAGACCTCGGCGACCGCCGCGACGCGCTCGAGGATCTCACCGTCGCCCTTCTCCTGCGCTATCGCCTCGAGGCCGATATGGCCCTGCTGGTTGAGCCACGGGAGCAGCTGATCCTCGAGCTCGAGTCCGTCCGCCGAGGCCGCCTCACCGAACGCTTTCGCAACTTCTCCAACCGCCATCCGGGTCCCCTTGTTCGTTTCGACTCCTCCCCGAGAGCCGACTCGCGGGGCGCGCACGAGACGTTAGTGCAAGGTGCTGTCCGCTCGGCGCTCTCCGGCGTGCAAACGCTCAGCCATCGCGCTCGGCGGAAAGCTCGCCGGCTGCCTGCAGGTCGATGATCGTGCGGTCGGCGACGGCGCCCAGCAGCGCCGTGGTCTGACGCACCGCTCGGCGGCCCGCGGCGTCGGCCACCGGTGCGATCGTGCCGGCGAACATGTCGAGCAGCACCTCGCCGGCGTCCTCGCCCGCAAAGGCGTCGTCGGGCAGCTCGTCGAGCAGGTCACCGAAGAGCTGGCCGAGCATCAGCCCGGTGCGCAGGATGGCCTCGACGAGGTCGCGGACCTCGGGCTCCGGGACGGTCTGCATGCCCGTACTAGGCGCCGCCTACGAGAAGTTCTCCCCCCGCGACTCTCAGCGCATTCTCAGCCTCGCCCGAACGTTCTCCCAGCCCGGGCGTCGATCTTCTCCTCCAAGCCGTCCACCGATAGGAGGAACAGTGTCGTCCGCGACTCGTTCGCCCCGGGCACGCGACGCATGCTGAGCGCGGTCAACTACAGCGAGATCCTGATCGGCCCGATAAGGGCCGGCAAGGCAGCACGCGACCACGTCGATGCCATGCTCGGACACTTCTCGATCGAGATCATGACCGTGGACGGCGCGTTGGCGCGACAGGCCGCGACGGTTCGCGCCCGCACCAGCCTCAACCTGCCAGACGCCTACGCGCTCGCGACCGCCATTCACGCCGAACACAACGGGCACAGCGACGTCCGCCTCGCGAGCTTCGACAGGGCCGTGATCCGCGCCCACGCGGAACTGCATCCAGACTGAGCACGAGATGACGGAGAGGGAGGGATTCGAACCCTCGGTGGACCGTAAAGCCCACACACGATTTCCAGTCGTGCCCGTTCAGCCGCTCCGGCACCTCTCCTGGCCGGGATCAGGCTACCGCGAGGCCGCGCCTCAGATCTGCCAGGCGCCGCCGCGCAGGACGGGCACGCGCTCGCCCTCGGCGGTCAGGCCGGTGACGTCGACATCGGAGTCGCCGATCATGAAGTCGACGTGGATCTGTGAGCGGTTGATGCGCGGCAGGTCCGGCTCGCCGGCGGTGAACTCGTAGGCCGAGCCCAGCGCGATGTGCGAGGCGGCGTTCTCGTCGATGAGCGTGTCGTAGAAGACCGTGTCCAGCGGGCCGATGCGCCCGTCGGCGTCGACGAGCGCGACCTCGCCCAGCCGGCAGGCGCCCTCGTCGCGCAGGCTGTACTGGTGCAGGACTTCGGCGCCCTCGTCGGCGTCGATCGAGACCGCCTGGCCCTGCTCGAAGCGCACCTGCAGACCGCGCACGATCGTCCCGCCGACGACGAGCGGCTTCGTCGCGCGCACGACGCCGTCGACACGCGCGGGGTCGGGCGTCGTGAAGATCTCCTCGGACGGCAGGTTGGGCATGTGCTCGATGCCGTCGATCGTGTGAAAGCGGGCCGACAGCCACAGCGACGTCGGCAGCAACCCGACGCGCAGATCCGTCCCGGGGCCCTCGACATGCAGCGCGTCGAAGCGGCGCTCGGTCAGCCGCTCGCTGACGCCGACGAGCACGTCCTGGCGCGCTCGCCAGGCCGCGACGGGATCCTCCTCGTCCACGCGGCACACGTGCAGCACCTGCTCCCACAGACGAGCGAGCGCGGCGCCGGGCGCAAGACCGGGGTGGACGAGCCCGGCCCACGGCAGCGTCGGGCATGGAACCGCCGTCCAGTTCGTGGTGCCACTGTAGCGGCGGCACACCTACCCGCGCCCGATACATTTTCCGCCGATGGCTGTAGCCGCGCCAAGTGGAGTCCTGACCGAGCGCTCGGCGGTCGATCTGGCACGTGCCATCCGTGAGCGGGAGGTCACA
>Ga0136630_1000603_pt1 | contig 14021 bp, 11 predicted proteins | sample AntDrymUQ5682106_2_FD_105496 | JGI IMG/M metagenome (GOLD analysis project Ga0136630, IMG submission 105496) | Polar desert sand microbial communities from Dry Valleys, Antarctica - metaG UQ568 (21.06) | ecosystem: Environmental > Terrestrial > Soil > Desert | place: Antarctica: Dry Valley...
CCGGCAAGGGCGTCGAAGAGCTCGTCGAGAAGCTGATCGAGCACCGCGCCCACATCGAGCAGGAGGGCACGCTGTCCGAGCGCCGGCGGCACAACCTGCGCAACGAGGTGATCGCCCTTGCGACCGGCAGGCTGCGCCGCCAGCTCGAGGGGCGTCTCGCGCAGGACGCGCAGTTCGAGGAGCTGATCGACGACGTGGTCGCGCGCAAGCTCGACCCGGCCAGCGCGGCCACCGCGGTCCTGCAGCGCGAGATCGCGGAGAGTGCCGACACGACGTAGCGCGCCGCTGCCTTACAGCCCCGTCAGCCGCCGGCCGCGGCGCCACGCAAGCCACTCGTACACAAGCAGCGCCGCGAGCGCGCCAGCGGCGCTGGCGAGCGCCACGGTCGTGCCGGGCGAATCGGTTCCGAACAGCGGCAGCATGCCGTCAAGCGGCCCCAGCGGAGCGCGCGACGAAGGACCGATCAGCGCGCCGCCGCCGATGCGCAGCTCGGCGTACAGCCACACGCTTGACAGGATCGTGATCGCGATCAGGCAGCTCCCGATGCGCGGAGCGCGCTGCAGCCCCCACGCGCACAGCGCCACCGACAGCGGCAGCGCCGCGAGCAGGTAGCGCCCGGGAAACCAGAAGCCGAACATCGTCGGCGCGAGCAGGGTCGCGACGGCGACCTGCGCAGCGCAGACGAGCGCGCACAGCGTGACCGCGACCTCGACGTCGCGGCGCTCGGGCAGGGCGCGCGCGAGCTGGTCGCGGCGCGAGCGCCACAGCAGCCACAGCGCATAGAACGCCAGCGCGATCACCGGCGCCCAGCGCAGCGCACCGTAGGAGCGGTCCAACCACAGCCCCACGAGCCGCGGAACGCGATCGATGAAATCGCCCGGGAAGCTGTCGCCGGCCAGGCCCTCGCCGGGCAGCGCCGCGCTCAGCGGCGTGAAGCCGCCGTACAGGCCGTCGTTGATGGTCACGTACATGACGCCCGAGAACAGCAGCGCCTCGATCGCGACGAGCATCCCGAAGCGCCGCGCCCGGCGGTGCAGCCAGCGCACCAGGGCCAGCGCGATCACAAGCCCTGGGATCGCGAAGGCGAGCTCCAGCCAGGGCAGCGCCCCGAGCGCGAGCGCGCTGCCCGCGACCCAGCGGATGCGCGGGCGCTCGCGAACGCGCAGCGCGAGCAGCGCGGCGCCCGCCAGCAGCGCGCCCGCGACCGGCTCGGGATAGACCGCCGTGCCGTAGGCGAGCGCCGGCGGTGACAGTCCGCACGCCAGGGCGGCCCCCCCGGCCCACGGCTCGGGCACGACGCGGCGCGCGATCGCCGCGCCGAGCACGAACGCCAGGGCCGCGATCGCGGCCAGCAGCACCTGCACGGCCAGCGGACCGCCGAGCGCGTAGGCCGGTGCGATCAGCAGCGCGAAGCCAATTCCGTGGGGCTCGTGTGCGCGCCCCTCGGTCAGTCGCCCGTGGCGCTCGAGCGCATACGGGTACCAGTCGCGGTAGGCGCGCGTGGCGTACTCGTCGCGCAGGTCGACGTCGCCGTCGCTGACGATCGACTCCGCCGTGAGCAGATAGTGCGGCTCGTCGCCGCCGAACTGGCTGTCACCGAATGCGGGCAGCCCAATCGTCGCGGCATAGGCCGCGAACAGCACGATCCACAGGGCCGCCGCGCGGCGCAAGGCGCGCGGGCGCTACCGGACCCGGTTGCCGGCCGGATCGAACTGCAGCGGCCCGTCGACGATCCGCACGGCCGGCGGCTCGCGGCGCGGGACGAAGCGCGGCCCGCCGCCGTCGCCGCCGACGTGATCCCATTCGCGCCCCACGCGGTCGACGCCGAGGCCGTACACGGTCAGCCCGCCGTCGGGCGCGAGTCGCATCCGCAGGAAGTTCTTGTAGTCAGCGATCGACTGACCGGAGTAGACCTGGTTGGCGTTCTCCGGCGCCTTGCCCCGGCGGAGCTTGTGGACCGCGAGCAGGAACAGGCCGAAGATCGTGGTGCCGACCGCTGCCCCCGCCGCGAACAGCGCAGCCGCGCCGACAAGCCAGATCGCGATCGAGGCGTCGCAGATCTCGGGCACGACATCGATCGCGACCCACAGCACAAGCGTGACCAGCAGCAGGTGCAGCGCCGTGTGCACCAGCGCAACGCCAAAGCGCGCGAACCCCGTGGCCAGTCGCACGCCGCCGCTGCGCTCGAGCGGCGGCGGCTTGATGTCGCAGCCGCCGAAGATCGCTGCGAACAGGATCAACGCGACGATCAGGCTCATGCCCCCGGCTGCGCTGGCAAGAAAGCCGATAAAGCCGTCCTGCGTGGCGTTGGCGACGAGGCTGCCGGTACCTGAGTTCAGCCCGCCGAGGATCGCGACCCCGAGCAGCGCATAGAAGCCGCCGATGAACTTGGCCAGCCCGGGGTTCAGCGTCGCGATCTTGACGATCCCCTTGGCGAGCGCCTCGGACTCGGCATCGCTGGGATAGATCCGGTCACGCGTATAGGCGACCGCGGGGTGTTCCTCCTGCGCGCCGGTGGGCGTCCGGCGCGGCAGCGACCGCAGGTCGAGCGCCGGCTTGAGCGTGTGCGTGCACGACAGGTAGGCCCCGCCACCGCCCGCCGTGATGCGGGTCGGTGCGTCGCGCGCGCCCTCGCCCGCCGGCTCGTAGCGCGCGTAATGATGCAGGTCGCCGGTGACCGTCATCACCAGCCGCGCGCCGCTGTCGCGGATCAGCCGTTGCTCGAAGAACGACAGGTAGCGCCACGACGCCGGCTCCACGCGCCCGTCGTAGGCCTTGACCCAGCTCGGCTTCGCGGTCAGCAGGATCACCTTGTCGCCGGGGCCGATGCGCTGCGCGCGGAAGTAGTCCAGCTGGACGTCGTCGATATAGGTGTCGAGCTGGATGTCGATCGCGAACACCCACCAGTCGTTTGGCAGCTTCAGCGCGAAGTAGCTGCGCCGCTGGCGCGTCTTCCAGCCGCCGATCCAGCCGCCGGCGCAGAACAGCCGCAGGAAGCTGACCAGGCCGTCGTACCAGTCGTGGTTGCCGGGCAGCGCGTACATGTCCGGCTCGCGGCCCGCATCGGACTGCGGCAGGGCGCCGGCGAACGGTCCCTTGAAGCGGTCCTCGTAGGCCTCGGGCTCGGCAGTCGGATAGACCTGGTCGCCTCCCAGCAGCAGCACGTGGCCGCGCTGCAGGGTCTCGCCGTCGGCCTCGAGACTTCGCTGGGCGGCGAGGTAGGCCATCGTGTAGGTCGCCTCCCAGCCGTCGCCCGTGTCGCTGATGTAGTCGACCCACAGCTCGCCGGTCGTGGTCGAGTAGTCGAACTGCTCCTGCGTCTCGCGCTGGATCTCGCGCTTGTCGGCGAACTTGCCGAAGGTTCCCGACACGATCACCTCTATGCCGGACTTCGCCAGCAGCCCCGGCTCGAGCCAGCGTACGGCCGGCTGGCGCGTGAATCCCAGCTGGTCGCGTTCCTCGCGCAGGTCGGCGGCGGAGCGGCTGCGGAGTTTGTCCTTCAGCGCCACGAGCTCACCGTAGTCAGCGCGGCAGACGATGTGAAGCGCCGAAGAAAACGGTTCGTGCGACGACGCGAGAGTCCTCGTAGGCGTTCCCGCGCCGCGATGTCGGTCGCGTCACAGGCCGATAACCGCACGCCGACTGACTTGGTCTGAAGTGCCGGTTTCTTGTTCATCCAGAGGGAGACATCACCTTGCGGGGCCGTCACGCACGCATGCGTGGCGGACCGCGTCGTTTCAGCGAGCCAGCGAGCGGGCGAGCTCGACGAACAGCCGCACGCCCCAGCCCGAACCGCCCTTGGGCGTGTAGGGCTTGCCGGCGCCCCACGCGGTGCCGGCGATGTCCAGGTGAGCCCACGGCACGTCGCCGCTGAAGCGCGCCAGGAACTGCGCCGCGGTGATCGAACCGGCCTTGCGCGACTCGTCGGCGTTCTTGAGGTCGGCGACCTCGCTCTTGATCTGCTTGGCGTAGTCGCTGTGCAGCGGCAGCCGCCAGGTGATCTCGCCCGTGGCGGTGCCGGCGGCCGCGACCTGCTCCACCCAGTCGTCGTCGTCGCCGATCAGCCCGGCATGCGCGTTGCCCAGCGCGGTGATGATCGCGCCGGTCAGCGTGGCGATGTCGACGAGCCGCTCGGCGCCCTCGTTGACGGCGTGCACGAGGCAGTCGGCGAGCACGAGCCGGCCCTCGGCATCGGTGTTGATGATCTCGATCGTCACGCCGTTTGAGGCGCGCACGATGTCGCCGGGGCGCATCGCGTGACCGGAGGGCATGTTCTCGGTCGCGCCGACGACCGCGATCAGCGACACCGGCAGGCGCAGTTGGGCGATCGCCTCCACCGCTCCGAGCACCGCCGCACCACCGGACATGTCGTACTTCATGTCCGACATCTTGTTGGCGGGCTTGATCGAGATGCCGCCGGTATCGAACGTGACGGCCTTGCCGACGAGCCCCAGCACGGGACCGCTCGCGTCGGGGTGCTCGTAGCGCAACGTGATCAGCGCCGGCTCTTCGTCCGAGCCCTGCGCGACCGCGCCGAACGCACCCATCTCGCGGCGGCGCAGCCCGTCGCGGCCATCGATCTCGACGCTGACGTGGTCGAGCTCGCCCAGCGCGCGAGCGGCGTCGGCGAGGTGGCGCGGCGCCATCTCGTTGGGCGGCGAGTTCTGCAGGTCGCGGGCGCTGTTGACGGCGCGCGTGACGATTGCGGCGTCGGCGACGACGGTGCTCAGGTCGTCGTGCGCCGAGATGACCAGCGCTTGGATCTGCTGGCGCTGGTCGTCGTCGTCGTCGTTGTCCTTGCTCTCGTCGTGGGCCTTGAAGCGATCGAAGCGGTACGCGGTCAGCAGCGTTCCCTCGACGATCGCCGTGGCGATGTCGCTGTCGACCTTGTGCGGCATCTCCCAGCACAGCCGGCGCGTGTCGAGCTCGCGCGCACGCTCCAGCGCCGCCGCGGCGGCCGTACGCATCCGCTCGCCGTCCAGCTCCGAGCGCTTGCCCAGCCCGACGAGGAGCCAGCGCTTGCCGGCGGCATGGATCAGCGCGAGATGGCGGTGCTTGGCCTTCGCCTCACCGGCCTCGACAAGGCCGTTGAGCGCGCCGTCGACGTCGTGGTGGATCTGCTCGTCCCCGAGCACGCCGATCACGACGGTGTCGGCATCGGCATCCTGCGGCAGGGCGGTGGTGGCTTCGACGATCACGGCACGGAATCTATCCGCCGGGGGGCGCGGGCACACGGTCGCACGTTCATAACTCAAAACCTATCTTCGATGAGAACAGCATCAAACATAAGCGCGGTTGGTTCCCACTCGCTTATGCTCAACGACCTGTCCTGACGAACGCCAGATCGGAGACCGCCCCGCCATGCCCAAGACCGTCATCCTCGGCTCCGCCCGCACCCCGATCGGAAAGATGGGCGGCGGCCTGTCGACGCTGGATGCGACGGAACTCGGCGGGATCGCGATCAAGGCCGCGCTCGAGCGCGCGGACGTCGCCGGCGAAGAGGTCGAGCACGTGATCATGGGTCAGGTTCTTCAGGCCGGGCAGGGTCAGATTCCCTCGCGTCAGGCGCAGATCAAGGGCGGCATCCCGAAGGAGGTCAGCTCCGAGACGGTCAACAAGGTCTGTGCCTCGAGCGTGCGTGCGGTCGGCATCCTCGACGCCCAGATCCGCGCCGGTGACGTCGAGCTCGCCGTCGGCGGCGGCATGGAGTCCATGTCGGGTGCTCCGTACCTGTTGCCCAAGGCCCGCTTCGGCTTTCGCATGGGCGACGCCAAGGCGCTGGATGCGATGGTCCACGACGGGCTGACGAACCCCTTCAGCGGCCGCCAGATGTTCGACGAGGCGACCGAGATCGGCGACGAGCTCGAGATCACCCGCCCCGACCTCGACCGCTGGGCGCTGCGCTCGCACGAGCTCGCGATCGAGGCGACCGACTCCGGCCGCCTGCCCGAGGAGATCGTCGCGGTGACCGTCAAGGGTCGCAAGGGCGACACCGTCGTCGAGGTCGACGAGGCGCCGCGCCGCGGCAGCACGCTGGAGTCGCTGGCCAAGCTGCCGGGCCTCGTCAGCAAGGTGGGCTCGCACACGGCCGGCAACTCGCCGGGCGTCAACGACGGCGCCGGCGCGATCGTGCTCTCCTCCGACGAATGGGCGCAGCGCAACGGCAAGGAGGTCCTTGCCGAGATCGTCGCCCAGGCGCAGACGGCCGAGGACTTCGCCTACCTCGCGCGCACGCCCGCGGCGGCGGCCAAGCTGGCGCTGCAGAAGGCCGGTCTGACGGCCGACGAGATCGATCTGTGGGAGATCAACGAGGCGTTTGCGTCGGTCGCGCTGAACTCGATCCGCATGCTCGGCATCGACGAGGACAAGGTCAACGTCAACGGCGGCGCGGTCGCGCTCGGCCACCCGATCGGCGCATCGGGCGCGCGCATCCTCGCCACGCTGGTGCACGAACTGCGCCTGCGTGGCGGCGGCCTCGGCTGCGCCGCGATCTGCTCGGGGGGCGGCCAGGGGGACGCCGTCGTCCTCCGGGTCGGGGACTGAGCGGGCCTGACTCCGAACAAGCTCGCGGAGCCGGCGCGCGCGGACTTCGAACGCGAGCAGGCGCTCGCTGACGGTGCTTCGCGCAGCGCCGCGTTCTTCGATCTGGACCGAACGCTGATGGCCGGCTCGTCGGGCTATCACTTCGTCCGCGCGGCCTACGAGCGCGGCATGATCAGCCGCCGGCGGATGGCCGGCGACGCCTGGGACGCCGTCAGGTTCCGGCTCTTCGGCTCGACCGACGCCGGCACCGACAAGGTGCGCGCGCGGCTGGGCGCCTACATCGAGGGTGTGGCGGTACGCGACCTGCAGCGGCTCGCACCGCGCGTGCTGTCGGGCGTGCTGCCGCGCCTGTATCCGCAGATGCTCGAGGTGGCCTACGAACACCAGGACGCCGGTCGCGCCGTTTACATCTGTACCGCTGCCTCGCAGGAGATGGCCGGGCTGCTGGCCTACGTGCTTGGCTTCGACGGCGGCATCGGCTCGCGTTCGGAGATTCGCGACGGTGTCTACACCGGTCGCGAGGGCGGGATCTTCACCTACCGCGAAGGCAAGGCACAGGCCGTGCGCGAGCTCGCCGACGCAGAGGGAATCGATCTCGCTCGCTCCTACGCCTACTCGGACTCCGAATCGGACATCCCGCTGCTGCGCGCCGTCGGCCATCCGGTCGCCGTCAACCCCGACAGTGCGCTGATGGCGATCGCACGCCGGGAGGGCTGGCAGGTGCTGCGCTTCGACCGCCTCGGGCGCCGGCTGCAGGTCGCCGCTGCGGCACTCGCGGCAGCGGCAGCTGCGGGCGCCGGGCACCTTGCGCTGCGCCGCAACGCCGTCGCGCCCGCGGCGGCGCCATCGCGACGCCACGCACGCCGATGAGCCTGCACGAGCTCAACGACGAGCAGCGCGAAATTCGCTCGCTGGCGGCGCGCTTCGCCGATGAGGTCGTCACGCCGCAGGCCGCGGAGTGGGACAGGGAGCACCGCTTCCCCAGCGACGTCGTCAAGCAGCTGGGCGAGCTCGGCCTGATGGGCGTCTGCATCCCCGTGGAGCTCGGCGGGGCAGGGGCAGACTTCCTCAGCTACGCGCTCGTGCTCGAGGAGCTGTCGCGCGGCGACGCCGGCCTGGGCGTCACGCTGGCCGTGCACATCGGCGCCGGCGCGCTGCCGATCATCGATCACGGCCGCCGTGAGCAGCGCGAGCGTCTGGTGCCGCCGCTCGCCCAGGGCCACGAGCTGGCGGCCTTCGCGCTGACCGAGGCGGGCTCCGGCTCGGACGCCGGCGCGCTGCGCACGCGCGCTGTCGAGGGCAAGCTGACCGGCTCCAAGCAATGGGTCACCAACGGTTCCAAGGCGCACGTGTTCATCGTCTTCGCCAAGGATCCCGACAAGCCCAGCGCATACATCGTGCGTCGCGGCGCAGCCGGCTTCAAGCCCACGCGCGAGGAGGACAAGCTCGGGCTGCACTCGTCGACGACGACCGACCTCGTGCTGGAGGACACGCCCGGCGAGCGGCTCGGCTTCCCGGGCGCCGGCCTGCGGATCGCGCTGTCGACGCTCGACGGCGGGCGCATCGGCATTGCCGCGCAGGCCGTCGGTATCGCTCAGGCCGCGCTGGACTGCGCCGTCGAGCACGCCAAGCAGCGCCACACCTTCGGCAAGCCGATCGGCGCACACCAGGCGATCCAGCAGAAGCTCGCCGACATGCAGACCGAGATCGCGGCGGCGCGCGCCCTGACATGGCGGGCTGCGCGGCTGAAGTCGGCCGGCCGCGCGCACACCGTCGAGGGCGCGCAGGCGAAGCTGTTTGCCTCGGGCGTCGCGCGCCGCGTCACGAGCGAGGCGATCCAGGTGCTCGGCGGGATCGGCTACACGCGCGAGTTGCCGGCCGAGCGCTACTACCGCGACGCGAAGATCACCGAGATCTACGAGGGAACGTCGGAGATCCAGCGGATGGTGATCGCGCGCGCCCTGCTTGGGGAGGTCGCCCGCGAATAGGCTTTCCGAGCAGATGACGACCAAGCCGCTCGATATCGATCCGATCGCCGAGGCGCGCCACCACTGGGCCGAGCGCTGGGGCGAGGAGCCGGCCCGCCCGATGGCGGCGATCACCTCGATCATGCGCGCGCAGCAGATCCTGCTGGCGCGCTACAACGAGATGCTCGGTCCGCTGGCGCTGACCTTTCCGCGCTACGAGGCGCTGATGCTGCTGTCGTTCACACGCGGTGGGACGCTGCCCCTGGGCAAGATCGGCGAGCGCCTGCAGGTTCACCGAACCAGCGTCACGAACATCATCGACAAGCTCGAGGCCGACGGTCTGGTGCGGCGCGTGCCGCACGAGGCCGACCGCCGCACGACGCTGGCGGAGATCACCGACGAGGGGCGCGACGTCGCCGGACGCGCGACCGACCTGCTCAACGCCGACGCCTTCGGCCTCGGCGCGCTGTCGGACGAGGAGCAGGAGCGCGTCACCGAGCTGCTGCGCATGCTTCGGATTGAGGCGGGGGACTTCGCGGAGTAGTCGGGCGGCGCTGGATCCCTCGGGCCCAATTGGTATGCTCAGAAACGATACGCGGGCTTCCGACTATCTGACGACCGATCTAACCCTGCCCCGATCGTGGCCACCACCCCCATCCCCCCGGCGACGCCGCCCACGACCGAGGCGCAGTGGCGCGAGGCCTACGGTCTGCAGCCCGAGCGCGAGACGTCGTTCACCACGCTGAGCGGCGCCGCGGTCAAGCCGCTCTACACCGCCGCCGACGCGCCCGACGACCCCGGCTTCCCCGGTCTGTATCCATACACGCGCGGGGTGTACCCGTCGATGTACCGCGGCCGGCTGTGGACGATGCGTCAGTTCGCCGGCTTCGGCACCGCCGAGGAGACCAACGAGCGCTTCCGCCACCTGCTCGACCACGGCCAGGACGGGCTCAGCACCGCCTTCGACATGCCGAGCCTGATGGGCTATGACTCCGACCACGCGCGCAGCGTGGGAGAGGTCGGGCGCGAGGGCGTCGCGATCGACACGGTCGACGACATGCAGACGCTGTTCGGCGGCATCGACGTCGGTCAGATCTCGGTCTCGATGACGATCAACGCGCCGGCGGCCGTGATGCTCGCCTTCTACGTCGCCGCCGCCGAGTCGCGCGGCATCCCCGCCGACCGCCTGCGCGGCACGATCCAGGCCGACATTCTCAAGGAGTACATCGCCCAGAAAGAGTGGTGCTTCCCCGTCGATCCGGCGATGCGCCTGTGCGCAGACATGATCGAGTTCTGCACGCGCGAGATGCCGGGCTGGCATCCGATCTCGGTCTCGGGCTACCACATCCGCGAGGCCGGCTCGACCGCCGCTCAGGAGCTCGCGTTCACGCTCAAGGACGGGCTGACCTACGTCGAGCAGGCGATCGCGCGCGGCCTGGACGTCGATGACTTCGCGCCGCGCCTGAGCTTCTTCTTCAACGCCCAGATCGACTTCTTCGAGGAGATCGCCAAGTACCGCGCCGCGCGCCGTATCTGGGCGCGCGAGCTGCGCGAACGCTTCGGCGCGCGCGACCCGCGCTCGTGGCGGATGCGCTTCCACACGCAGACCGCCGGCGTCTCGCTGACCGCGCAGCAGCCGCTGAACAACATCGTGCGCACGGCGATCGAGGCGCTCGCGGGCGTGCTCGGCGGCACCCAGTCGCTGCACACGAACTCCTACGACGAGGCGCTCGCGCTGCCGACGGAGGAAGCCGCGCGGATCGCCCTGCGCACGCAGCAGATCATCGCCCACGAGACCGGCGTGACGAACACGATCGATCCGCTCGGCGGCGCGTACTTCATCGAGGCGCGGACCGACCAGCTCGAGCAGGAGGCCTACGACTACTTCAGTCGCATCGACGAGCTCGGCGGCATGGTCGCGGCGGTCGCGCAGAACTTCCCCCAGCGCGAGATCGCCGACGCCGCGTTCGAGCTGCAGCGCGAGTACGACACTCGCGAACGCATCCTCGTCGGCGTCAACGACTACGTCGAGGAGGACGAGCGTGAGCTTCCGATCCTGCGCATCGATCCCGAGCTCGAGCGCAAGCAGATCGGCCGCGTGCAAGCGGTCCGTGCGCGTCGCGACGGTGCCGCGGTGGAGCAGGCGCTGGCCGAGCTGCGCAGCGTGTCGGCGCGCGAGCGCGCGAACCTCATGCCCGCGCTGCTGGACGCCGCCCGCGCCCACGCAACCGAGGGCGAGGTCGTGGCGGCGCTGCAGGACGTCTTCGGCACGTATACCGAGACGCCCGTCTTCTGAGCACTCCGCCGTGCGATCGGTGGTGCGCCCGACTATGATCGGCGCGCCCGCGGGCGCCTATGTCTGACACCTCCTCGAGTAAGAAGATCCGCGTCGTCGTCGCCAAGCCGGGTCTCGACGGGCACGATCGCGGAGCGAAGATCATCGCCCGCGCACTGCGCGATGCCGGCATGGAGGTCATCTACACCGGCCTGCATCAGACGCCCGAGCAGATCGTCGAGACGGTCATCCAGGAGGACGCGGATGCCGTCGGCCTGTCGATCCTCTCGGGCGCGCACATGACCCTGGTCCCGCGGATCGTCGAGTTGCTCGCCGAGCAGGAGATCGAAGACGTGCTCGTCACGGTCGGCGGCACGATTCCCAGCGACGACATCCCCGAACTCAAGCGCCTCGGTGTCGCCGAGGTCTTCACGCCTGGCGCGCCGACCGAGGCCATCATCGACTTCATCCGTAACGGCGTCCCCGACTAGCTCCCGCGCCACGACACGATTGACTGGTCAGTCAATCGGATACGCTGACGTGATGTCACGTCCCGCCGAAGGAGGCTCCAGTTGAAGATCTGCGTCCTGGTCAAGGAGGTTCCCGACGCTGCCGTCGAGAAGCGGATCGACCCGTCCACGGGGCGCATGGACCGCAGCGGAGAGCGCAACCTCAACCCCTACGACACGCATGCGATCGAGGCCGCGATGCAGGTCCGCGAAGGCCCCGACGTCGAGGTCGAGGAGATCGTCGCCGTCACGATGGGCCCGCCGACGGCCGTTCGGGCGCTGCACAAGGCCGTGTCGCTGGGGGTCGACCGCTCCGTCCATCTGTCCGACGACGCGCTCGCCGGCTCGGACGTCGCGGCCACCGGCTTCGCGCTGGCCAAGCTGCTGGCGCGCGAGAGCCCGGACCTCGTCCTGCTCGGCCAGCAGTCCGATGACGGCGAGTGCTACACGATCGGCGCCGTCGTCGCCGACCACCTGCAGATGCCCTCGCTGACGCAGGTCATCAAGATGGACGTCGCCGCGGGCGCGCTGCGCTGCGAGCGCCAGGCCGAGTACGGCTACGACACGGTCGAGATCGAGCTGCCGGCCGTCATCTCCGTCGGCGACGCGATCAACGAACCGCGCTACCCGTCGCTGAAGGCGATCATGGGGGCCAAGAAGAAGCCGCTGGATGCCGTCGGCATCGCTGACGTCGGGATCGAGGCGGACGCCGTCGGCGAGGCGGGCTCGAAGGTCGTCTGCGGCGACTTCAAGGCGCCGCCGCAGAAGGCCGTGGGGGAGATCATCGAAGACGAGGACACCGCCGAGACGGTCGAGAAGATCGTCGCTTGGCTGGACGAAAGGAAGCTCTTGTCGTGAGCGGGATCCTGGCCTTCGCCCTGCACTACGAGGGCGCCTACAACAAGAACTCGCTGGGTGGCGTCTCCGAGGCCGCGCGCCAGGCACAGGCGCTCGGCACCGAGGCCCACGCCGTCGTCGTCGGCGACGTGTCCGACGAGCTCGCCGCCTCGCTGGGCAACTACGGCGTGACGAAGGTCTTTCGCGCCTCGGGCGTGCCCGAGGGACTCGCCCAGCCGGTCGTCGACGTGATGGCGCAGGTCATGCGCGACAACGGGCATGACTACGCGCTGTTCGGCGGTGGTCTGCTCGGCTTCGAGATCGGCGCCGGGCTCGCCGCGCGGCTGAACGCCGGCGTGACGATGGAGGTCACGCAGGTCAACGCCGTCGACGGCAAGCTGACCGCCGAGCGCCCGATCCACGGCGACTCGTCGATCTCGACGTCGTCCTACAAGGAGCGCGGGATCATCATCGGCCGCCTGAACGCCTTCGACACGGCAGCGCCGAGCGACGCGCAGTCCGAGGTGCAGGACGTCGAGGTGGCGCTGTCGCCGTTCTCGACGAAGGCGAGGATGGTCAAGCGCGGCGAGGCTCGCGGCGAGGAGATCGACATCGAGGGTGCCGACTACCTCGTGGCCGGTGGCCGCGGACTGGGCAAGCCCGAGGGCTTTGAGCTCTGTGAGGCGCTCGCGGAGGCACTCGGCGGCGCCGTCGCCGCGACGCGCGCGGTCGTCGACGCCGGCTGGTATCCGTACTCGACGCAGATCGGCCAGACCGGCAAGACCGTGTCGCCCAAGCTCTACCTCGCGGCCGGCATCTCGGGCGCGATCCAGCACAAGGTGGGCTTTCAGTCCTCCGAGAACATCGTCGCGATCAACAAGGACGCCAATGCGCCGATCTTCGAGTACTCCGACCTCGGCATCGTGGGTGACCTCAACAAGATCCTGCCCAAGCTGACCGAGGCCGTGAAGGCCAAGAAGGGCTGAGGGTTGGCCGAGCTGACGCCGTCGATGTTCCCGCCGCCGGTCGACCCGGCGGGCGAGTTCATCGGCCCGCCGACCGACGCCGAGGACGAGCGCATCGAGGTCGGCGTCGCGATCGTCGGCGGCGGCCAGGCCGGAACGGCTTGCGCGATCCACCTGCTGGCGCTGCTCGCGGACGATCCGCAGCTCAGCGAGCAGCTCGGCGAGGTGCCCGTCGCGATCCTCGAGAAGGGCAAGGTGGCCGGCGCGCACCAGCTCTCTGGCGCGGTGATGAACCCGGGCCCGATCCGCGAGCTGTGCCCCGACGACGACAGCTGGCCGAGCTATGACAGCGTCGCGAGCGAGCGCGTCTACCTGCTGCCCAACTCCAAGCGCGCGATCCCGCTGGTCCCCACGCCGCCGCCGTTTCGCAACCACGGCAACGTCGTCGTGTCCGTTGCCGAGATCACACGCTGGCTGGCGGCCAAGGCCGAGGAGATGGGCGCCTACGTGCTGACCGAGACGGCGGCGACGAAGCTGCTGGTGCAGGACGGTCAGGTGCTGGGCGTGCGCACGGGCGACAAGGGCCGCGACCGCGACGGCTCGCAGAAGGGCAACTTCGAGCCCGGCTCCGACGTCACCGCGCGCGCGACCGTGCTGGCGGAGGGCTGCTGGGGCCATCTGACCGGGGCGGCGATCGGCGCGCTCGATCTCGCCGGCTCGGACCCGCAGGTATGGGCGCTCGGCGTCAAGGAGGTCTGGGAGGTCCCCGAGCCCCTGGCCAAGGTGATCCACACGCTCGGCTGGCCGCTGCGTGCGGGGGCCAAGTACAAGGAGTTCGGCGGCTCGTGGATCTACCCGATGAACCGTAAGGGTGAGACGCCGCAGGTCTCGATCGGCTTCGTCGTCGGCCTCGACTACGCCGACG
>Ga0136630_1000604_pt1 | contig 14002 bp, 12 predicted proteins | sample AntDrymUQ5682106_2_FD_105496 | JGI IMG/M metagenome (GOLD analysis project Ga0136630, IMG submission 105496) | Polar desert sand microbial communities from Dry Valleys, Antarctica - metaG UQ568 (21.06) | ecosystem: Environmental > Terrestrial > Soil > Desert | place: Antarctica: Dry Valley...
CAGCGTCTCGAAGCCGACGCGTTCGAAGGCCGACTGGACGCGGGAGAGGTGCAACGGCGCCGCGTCCGGGAACACGTAGCGCTCGGAGAACGGACCCGCCTCCGGCTCCCCGTGCCGCAGCCGCGCGATGCCGTGGTTGAGCAGCCGGCCGCCGGGACCGAGCAGCCCGGCCAGTGCGTGAGCGTAGGCGTCGATGTTCGTGGCGCCGACGTGCTCGACCATGCCGATCGAGGCGACCGCGTCGAAGCGCTCGCCGGCCAGTTCGCGGTAGTCCAGGACGCGGACGTCGACGCGGTCGGCGACGCCCGCCTCGTGCGCCCGCCGGCGCGCGCGCTCCGCTTGCGGCTCGGACAGCGTGATGCCCGTCACGTGTGCGCCGTGCTCGCGCGCCGCGTGGACGGCGAAGGCGCCCCAGCCGCAGCCGACGTCGAGCACGCGGTCGCCTTCGCTCAGCCCCAGCTTCGAGCAGACCAGCTCGAGCTTGGTCCGCTGGGCCTCCTCCAGCGTCTCGGCGCCGCGTGACCAGATCGCGCACGAGTACGTCATCGACGCACCGAGGAAGAGGGCGAAGAACTCGTTGGACACGTCGTAGTGATGGGTGACCGCGCGCTTGTCGCGCGCGACGGAGTGGCGCCGGCCTTGCGGGCGCAGCTCCACGGCGGGCGCGCGCGGAACCTGCCGAAGCGCGCCGGCGCGCACCGCGGCCGCGGCGAGGCGTGCCTTGGCCGGGAGGTCGACCGGCGGCGGCCGATAGCCGTCGAGCAGGGCGAGCACCTTGTCGATGTCGTCCACGTCCAGCGCGCCGGAAACGTAGGCGCGGCCCAGCCCGAGCTGGCCCGGCGCGCGCAGCATGTGGCCGAGCGCGAGCGGTGAGCGGACGGAGAACACCGGCCCGTCGCCGGACGTGGACGGCAGCTCGCTGCCGTCCCACAAGCTGATCCGGAACGGCCGGTCAGGCAGGATCTCCGCGAGCGCTTCGCGCAGGGGCGCGGCGCTCAAGCGGCGTCCACCAGCTTCGTCGCCTGCCGCTCGGGCGAGATGCGCACGACGTCCCACGCCAGACCGATCTTCTCCAACCCCGTGATGACCCACGCCGACGGGTCGATCTCCCAGCGGCGCATGCCGTGCGCCGCGGAGGTCGGGAAGGCGTGGTGGTTGTTGTGCCATGCCTCACCCATCGTGAGCGGGGCGAGCCACAGGAGGTTGCGCGACTCGTCCTTGGTCGCGAACCGCCGGCGGCCGAAGAAGTGGCACAGCGAGTTGATCGAGTACGTCGAATGGTGCAGCACGAGCACCCGGACGGCCCCGCCCCACAGCATGCCGGTGAAGCCGTCGCGCAGCGTGCCGCCGAACGCCCAGCCGAGCAGGAACGGCGCGAGCAGCCCGCCTGCCACGCACAGGACGAACCGGCGGTCGACGGCGCTCACCACCGGATCGGCGATCAGGTCGGGCGCGTAGCGGGAGCGCCGGCCGCGGGTGGTGTGGAAGAACAGCCAGCCGACGTGCGCGTGCAGCAGGCCGCGCAGCGCGCCGCCCCAGCCCGACCCGTGGTCGACGTGCGGGCTGTGGGGGTCGCCCGGACGGTCGGAGAACGCATGATGCTTGCGGTGGTCGGCGACCCAGGAGATGACCGGGCCCTCGATCGCCGCGGAGCCCAGGACGGTGAAGACGCCGCGCACGAGAGGCGTCGTCTTGAACGCGCGGTGCGTGAGCATCCGGTGGAAGCCGACCGTGATGCCCAGCGCGGTCAGGACGTACATGATCAGGAAGACGAAGATGTCGTTCCAGCCCAGCCACTGGCCCCAGACCTGCCACCCGACGATCAGCAGGCAGAGGACCGGCAAAACCGTCACCGCGCCAGTGATCACGCGGTCGCGGGTCTCGTGCTCGCAGGGCTCGATGTCGTCGACGCCCGGAGCGTCCGGCTCGGCAAGGGTGCTCATGTCCGGCGCATGGTACGAGGTCCGGCGCGGAAGCCGGCGCTACACTGATGGTCCGGGCGGCGTCCTGCCGCTCGTGAGGTTCTTGTCCTTGAAGGCGCTCCGATGGCGCGGTTGGGGTCAGTCGAATCTCCCCACCGCAGAATGCGGCTTCCCCCAAGTGGCCGCGAGAAGGAGCTCCCCCGATGTCTTCCACCTTCGCCCGACTCGGCGTGTCCGAGGCTGTGGCCGGTGTCCTGGCCAAGCGCGGCATCGTGACGCCGTTCGCCGTCCAGGCCATGGTCGTGCCCGACGTGCTCGCCGGCCGCGACGTGCTCGTGAAGTCCCCGACCGGATCGGGCAAGACGCTCGCCTTCGGCGCGCCGTTGGCCGACCGCCTGGACTCCAACGGCGCCTGGCCGCAGGCGCTGATCCTGGCGCCGACACGTGAGCTGGCCTCGCAGATCGTCGACGAGCTGGCCGGCGTCATGCACGCTCGCGCGCTGAAGATCACCGCCGTCTACGGCGGCGTCGGCATTCACAACCAGGCCAAGCAGGCCGGCCGCTCGCACGTCCTGGTCGCCACGCCCGGCCGCCTCGTCGACCTGCTCGAGCGCCGCGCCGTGCGCCTCGACGAGATCGACGTCCTGATCCTCGACGAGGCCGACCGCATGCTCGACATGGGCTTCAAGCCCGTCGTCGACCGGATCGTGGGCATGACGCCGTCCGACCGCCAGACGCTGCTGTTCTCGGCCACGCTGGAAGGCGAGGTCGGACGCCTCGCCGCCGCCTACACGCGCGCCGCCCGCCGCCACGAGCACGAGCCCTCGCTCGAGAACATCGGCCACATGGAGCACCGCTTCAAGCGCGTCGCGCACGAGGCCAAGGTCTCCGCGCTCGTGCACGAGCTGGGTGACCCCAAGCGCGGTTTGACGCTCGTGTTCGTGCGCACCAAGCGCGGAGCGGACCGGCTCGTCAAGCGCCTCGGCGCCCATGACGTGCACGCCGTGGCCATGCACGGCGACAAGTCCCAGTCCCAGCGCGAGAAGGCGCTCTCGCGCTTCGAGTCCGGGCACGTCGACACGCTGGTCGCGACCGACGTCGCCGCGCGCGGCATCGACGTCGCCGGCGTCACCCACGTCATCAACTACGACGCCCCGGACGCCCGCGAGGACTACGTGCACCGCACGGGGCGCACCGCCCGCGCGGGCGCCAGCGGCGTCGGCATCACGTTCGTGCTCGAAGACCAGGCCCGCGACGTGGCGAAGCTGGCCGGCGAGCTGGGGCTGAACCATGGCCTGGGCGTCGCCGCGCCCTCCGCCCGCAACGGCCGGCGGGCCAACGGCACCAGCACCGGCGGGTCCGGCGGTGGGCCGAAGTCATACAGCGCGCGCCCCCGCGGCCGCAGCCGCGGCCGGCGCTAGCCGGGCCGCCACGGGCTGGCCACGCGCCGCTATGCGGTCGCGGCGCGCGTTCGCCGGGAGGCGCGCGTGCGCTCGATCTTCGCCAGCGCAAACTTGCGCAGCCGCACCGCGCCGGGAGTGACCTCGACGCATTCGTCCTCGCGCAGGAACTCGAGCGCCTGGTCGAGCGAGAGCCGGCGGTGGGGCACCAGCCGGACGAGCACCTCGGAGGTCGAGGAGCGGATGTTGTTGAGCTGCTTCTCCTTCACCGCGTTGACGTCGAGGTCGTCGGCGCGCGCGTTCTCGCCGACGATCATGCCCTCGTAGACCTCCTCGCCCGGCCCGACGAACAGCGTTCCGCGCTCCTGCAGGTTCATCAGCGCGAACTGCGCCGCCGTTCCGCCCCGGTCGGCGACGAGCGAGCCGGACGGGCGCGTGCGCAAATCGCCCGCCCACGGCTCCCAGCGGTCGAAGACGTGATGCAGCAGCCCGGTGCCGCGCGTCTCCGTCAGGAACTCGGTGCGGAATCCGATCAGCGCGCGGGCCGGGACGAGGTACTCCATCCGCACCCAGCCCGTGCCGTGGTTGACCATCTCCTCCATGCGTCCCTTGCGCAGCGCGAGCAGCTGGGTGATGACGCCGACGTAGTCGTCGGGCACGTCGATCGCCATGCGCTCGACGGGCTCGTGGACCTTCCCGTCGATCTCCCGCGTGAGCACCTGCGGCTGACCGACCGTCAGCTCGAAGCCCTCGCGGCGCATGATCTCGACGAGGACGGCGAGCTGCAGCTCCCCGCGGCCCTGGACCTCCCAGGCGTCGGGCCGCTCCGTGTCGTTCACCCGCAGCGAGACGTTGCCGATCAGCTCGGCGTCGAGCCGGTCGCGCACCTGGCGCGCCGTGAGCTTGGAGCCCTCCCTGCCGGCCAGGGGTGACGTGTTGATGCCGATGGTGACCGACAGCGAGGGCTCGTCGACGGTGATGACGGGAAGCGCCCGCGGGTCCTCGAGGTCGGCGAGGGTCTCGCCGATGCTGACGTCGGCCAGCCCTGCCACGGCGATGATCTCGCCCGGCCCGGCCTCGGCGGCGTCGACGCGGTCCAGCGACTCGGTCACGTAGAGCTCGCCCACCGTCGCCCGTGTCACCGAGCCGTCGGCACGGCACCACGCGATCTGCTGACCCTTGCGGATCACGCCGTTGCGCACGCGGCACAGCGCCAGCCGGCCGACGTAGGGGGAGGCGTCCAGGTTGGTCACGTGAGCCTGCAGCGAGTGCTCGGGATCGTGCTCGGGAGCGGGGATGCGCTGGAGCAGCAGGTCCATCAGCGGGGCCAGGTCGTCGGCGAGGTCGTCCTCCTGCAGGCCCGCGCGCCCGGCCTTGGCGTTGCAGTAGACGATCGGGAACTCGATCTGCTCCTCGTCGGCATCGAGGTCGAGGAACAGCTCGTAGACCTCGTCGACCACCTGTGCGGAGCGCGCGTCGGGCCGGTCGACCTTGTTGATGACCAGGATCACCGGCTTGCGCCCCTCGAGCGCCTTGCGGAGCACGAAGCGCGTCTGCGGCAGCGGGCCCTCGGACGCGTCGACGAGCAGCAGCACGCCGTCGACCATCGTCAACCCGCGCTCCACCTCGCCCCCGAAGTCCGCGTGGCCCGGTGTGTCGACGATGTTGAGCTTGACGCCGCCGTAGCGGACGGCGGTGTTCTTGGCGAGGATGGTGATGCCCTTCTCGCGCTCGAGGTCCATCGAGTCCATCACCCGCTCGTTGACGTCCTGGTTGGCGCGGAAGGCCCCGGACTGCCAGAGCATGGCGTCGACCAGAGTGGTCTTGCCATGGTCGACATGAGCGACGATGGCGACGTTGCGAAGGTCCTCGCGGGCGACGAGCATGACGCATGAGGCTAGCGGCGTGCTCGAGGGCGATACGCTCGTGACCCATGTCCGACCTCGAGCCCCGCCGCCGCTCCGACCTCTCGCGCAAGGCGCGCGCCGATCGCGCCTACACGCTCGTCCTCGCGACGGGCGGCCTGCTCCTCCTGACGATCGTCCTCGTCGTGCTCGCGGTCCTGAACATCGTCGGCGGCGGCCTCGCGGTCGTGGCGGGCGCCGTCACGGCCGGCAGCGGCATCGCGCTGCGCCGCACGCTCAAGCGCTAGCGTCCCCCTTCGCGTGCCACCGCCCGGGCGGCGAGCGCGCAGCCGGCGCGCAGCGCGACGGCCGGTGCGGCGCCGGCCATCCGCGCCCCCAGCAGGCCGGCGGCGAACGCGTCGCCTGCCCCGGTGGTGTCCGCCTCCGCCACTGCGGGCGCCGGGGAATGGACCAGCGCGCTGCCGTCGGTCCACAGCGCGCCGCCGGCGCCGAGCTTGACCACCACCTCGCGCGCGTGCGCGCAGAGCGCGCGCGCTGCCGCCTCGGGATCGTCCGTGCCGGCGAGCACCGCTGCCTCGGCGCGGTTGGGGATCAGCAGCTCGGCGCCTTCGACCCAGCCCAGGAACGTCTCGGGGCCGGTGCGCGCGAGCGGCGCGGCGCTCGAGGGATCGACGGACACCGGGAGGCCGGCGGAGCGAGCCCGTGCGAGCGCCGCGCGCGCGGCCGGCCGCGATCCGGGGTGCAGCAACGCGTAGCCCGCGAGATGGAGATGGCGCGCCCCGACGGGAAGCGGCGCCGCCCGGAGGCCGGCGTTGGCGCCCGCATCGGGCAGCATCGTGCGCTCGCCGCCGGGCTCGACCAGCACGACGCATGTCCCGGTCGGTCGCTCCGCGTCGACGTCCAACCGCGCGTCGACGCCCTCCGCGCGCAGGCTGACGACGGCCGCCCGTCCGGCCGGATCGTTCCCGACACGCCCGATCAGGGTGACGGCGATGCCGGTCCGGGCGAGCCAGGCCGCCAGGTTCGCGCCCGCCCCGCCGCCGCGTTGAACGATCCGCGCGGGCGTGTCGGAGCCGTGGGCGATCGGTTTCGAGAGCGTCGCGACGATGTCGGTCATGACGTCGCCGACGACGATCACCCGCCCGCCGGCGGCGGCGGGCATCAGCCGGCCGCGGCCCGTGCGATCCGCGCGGCCAGCGCGGCGTTGCGGCGCACCAGCGCGACGTTCGCCTCCAGCGTCGCGCCGCCCGTCTCGCGGTGGAAGCGGTCGAGCAGGAACGGCGTCGTCGCCGCGCCTCTGATGCCCCGCTCCGCTGCGGCTGCGAGCGCGGCGGCGAGCACGCGATCGTGCAGAGCGGGCTCGACCTGGTCGGCGAGCGGGAGCGGGTTGGCCACGACGATCGCGCGGGACTGGAGCCCGAGGGACGCCTGCGCGCGCATCACTCCCGCCACCTCCTCGGGCGCGTCGACGCGCCAGGGCGCCGGGAACCCAGAGTCCGTGAGGTAGAAGCCGGGGAAGCGGTCGGTGCCGTAGCCGAGCACGCAGACGTTGAGGGTCTCGAGGCGCTCGAGCGTGGCCCCCACGTCGAGGATCGACTTCACGCCCGCGCACACAATCGTCACGCCCGTGGCAGCGAGCGTGGTCAGGTCGGCGGACTCGTCCCAGCTGTCGCGCGCCTCGCGGTGCACACCGCCCAGCCCGCCCGTGGCGAACACGCGAATCCCAGCCAGAGCGGCGAGATGCGAGGTCGAGGCCACCGTGGTCGCGGCCGAGCCGCCGGCCGCCATCACCGGCGCGAGGTCGCGCACGCCGGCCTTGGCGAAGCCGCCGCCGAGCGCCATCGCCTCCAGCGCGCCGTCGTCCAGGCCGACGCGCGCCTCACCCGCCACGACGGCGATTGTGGCCGGCACCGCGCCGCCGGCGCGTACCACGGCCTCGAGCTCGCGGGCCACGTCCAGGTTGCGGCCACGAGGCAGGCCGTGGGCGATCAGCGTGCTCTCCAATGCGACGACGGGAAGGCTCGCGGCGAGGGCCTCGGCGACCTCCTCGGCGACGTGGACGGCGGCGGTCACGGGGGCGTCATCGTACGGATGGGCGGTGCACGACCCCGTTCATCCGTCCAACGCGTCGTTGAGTGACCGGCACGCACGCATTACGCTGGGAGGCGTTGGGCGAGAACGCAGCCGAATTCCCGTCAGGATCGCATACCCGCCGCCGGGACATCGTTCTCGCCGCGGGCCAGTTCGCTCTGCTCGCGGCCGCTCTTGCCGCGGCCGCGCTGTGGACGAGCGCGAGCGACTGGGAGCCGTGGCGCCTGTTCGCCTCGCTACTGGCCCTGGCGCTGGTGGGCCAGTTCCTCTCGGTGCGCACGGGAACCGTGCAGATCGGCCCGGCCTTCATCGCCACGGCGCTGGCCATGGCGCTGCTGGGCCCGGCGCCGGCCGCCGTGATCGCCGTCGCCGCCGTGCTCGCGTGGTCGCTGAAGGCGCGGACGCCCGCTCCGCTGGCGTTCAACAACGTCGTCGCGCTGACCGTCTATCCGGTGGTCGGCGCGCTGGTGTTCAAGGCGGCCGGCGATCCGGGTGGCGCCGCCGCGGCCGAGCTGTCGACGGCCGCGATCGTCTTCGTCGTCTACCTGGCGACGAACTTCCTCAACTTCGTCCTCATCGTCGGCTACCTGTGCGCCCGTGACCGCGCGAGCCTCGTCGACGCCGCGCGCCGCCTGTATCTACCGCTCTTCCCGTGGGAGGTGGCCACCGGCGCCCTGACCGCCGGCACGGTGCTCGCCTACCAGGAGGCGGGCCTGATCGCGGTGGCGATGCTCGCCGTCATGCTGATCTCCTACCGCTACCTGCTCGGCTCCGTGGTGGACGTGCAGCGCCAGCGCGACGAGCTGCGCCTGCAGGTCGACGAGCTCGAGGCGCTGCACCATGGCGTGATCCGGGTGATGGTCGAGACGCTCGGCATGCGCGACCGGATGACCGCGCGCCACTCGGCCGCGGTGGCCCGCTACGCCAAGGCGACGGCGGCCGCCGCCGGACTGTCGTCGCGCGAGCAGGAGCTCGTGCACACCGCCGGGCTGGTCCACGACGTGGGGAAGTTCACGTTTCCCGACCACACGCTGACCAGCACGCAGCTCACCGAGGAGGACTGGGAGCTGATCCGCTCGCATCCGCAACGGGGTGCCGACATCGTCGGGCGCGTGCACGGCTACGCCGACGTCGCCGAGATCGTCCTGTGCCACCACGAGCGGATCGACGGGCGCGGCTACCCGCGCAACCTCGCCGGCGACGAGATCCCGCTGCTGTCGCGGCTGCTGTCGGTCACGGACTGCTTCGACGTGATGACGGCACGCGACTCCTATCGCTCGCCGATGCCGTTCGAGGACGCGATCAGCGAGCTGCGCCGGGTCGCCGGGACGCAGCTCGACGCGCGTTTCGTCGAGATCTTCGTCGGTGTCGTGAAGGGAGCCGGGGTGGACTTCCAGCACGCCGACGACGAAGACCTCGAGGCCGAGTTGCGCAGGCAGGCGCCGCGCGGCTCGGCGGTTCGCTCCGCGCGCCCGTGAGCGGTCCGGCTTTCCGGGGTACACACCGCCGCGAGGGCCGATCTCGGAGAAGGGGAGACCACATGAGGCGCATCGCGCTGCCGCAGTTGCACTCGTCGCCGCGCTTGCCGCGCTTGCTCCCGCCGCCGCCGTGGGGGCGGATGGCGCACGGCACTCGCTGCGCTCCCCGGTGACCGACGAGACCTTCTACTTCGTCATGGCCGACCGGTTCGAGAACGGCGACCCGGCGAACGATCGCGGCGGCCTGGCCGGCGACGAGATGACGCACGGCTTCGCGCCGGAGAAGCGCGGCTTCTACCACGGCGGCGACCTCAAGGGGCTGCTCTCGCGCATCGACTACATCCAAGGGCTCGGCACCGACTCGTCTGGCTGACCCCGGGCTTCAAGAACAAGGCGGTGCAGCCGGAGGACAAGAGCGCCGGCTACCACGGCTACTGGATCACCGACTTCACGCAGATCGATCCGCACCTGGGCAGCAACGACGACCTCAAGGCCCTGGTCGACGCGGCGCACCAGCGCGGCATGAAGGTCTACTTCGACATCATCACCAACCACACGGCCGACGTGATCGGCTACGAGGAGGGCGCGCGTCAGGCCTACGTCTCCAAGGACGAGGAGCCCTATCGCGACGCCGATGGCGACCCGTTCGACGATCGCGACTTCGCAGGAACGGGCGCGTTCCCCGCGCTCGACCCCGAGACGAGCTTCCCGTACACGCCCGTCCTGGAGGAGGACGAGAAGCAGCTCAAGGTCCCGGGCCGGCTCAACGACGTCACGCTCTACCACAACCGCGGCGACACGACGTTCGTGGGCGAGGACTCGCTCTACGGCGATTTCTTCGGCCTCGACGACCTCTTCACCGAGCATCCCACGGTCGTCGAGGGCATGATCGACATCTACAAGGCGTGGATCCGCGACTTCGGGGGTCGACGGCTTCCGGATCGACACCATGAAGCACGTCGACGACGCCTTCTGGCAGGCGTTCGGGCCGGAGGTGCTCCGGTACGCGCGGTCGCAGGGCAAGCGCGAGTTCTTCATGTTCGGCGAGGTCTTCGACACGACGAAGAGCTTCACGTCGCACTTCACGACGACCGACGAGATGCAGGCGGTGCTGGACTTCCCGTTCCAGGCGGCCGCCCAGGGCTTCGCGGCCGACTCCAAGCCGACCGACCTCCTCCGCACGTTCTTCGCGGACGACGACTGGTACACCGACACCGACTCCAACGCGTACCAGCTGCCGACCTTCCTGGGCAACCACGACATGGGCCGGATCGGCCGCTTCATCGCCGTCGCGAACCCGGGGGCGAGCGACGCGGAGCTGCTCGCGCGCGACCGGCTCGCGCACGCGCTCATGTACCTCTCCCGCGGCAACCCGGTCGTCTACTACGGCGACGAGCAGGGGTTCACGGGCGACGGCGGCGACCAGCTCGCACGCCAGGACATGTTTCCCAGCGTCGTCCCGGAGTACAACGACGACGACCTGATCGGCACGGACGCGACCGCCGCCGACGCGAACTTCGACGCGCAGCACCCGCTCTACCGGTCGATCGCGCGGCTGGCGCGGCTGACCCGCCGGCATCCGGCGCTCCGCGACGGCGCCCACCAGCACCGCCTCTCGCAGGCCGGCCCGGGCGTCTATGCGTTCTCGCGCCTGGATCGGCGCGAGCAGCGCGAGTACGTCGTCGCACTCAACAACGCCGAGCAGGCGAAGACCGTGGCGATCCCGACCTACGTGAGCAGGCGGCACTTCGGCCGCGTCTACGGGAGCGGCCCGCGCTGGCTGCGCTCGGGCCGTGACCGCCGCCTCACCGTGACCGTGCCGCCGCTGTCGGCCGTCGTCTACGAGCTCGCCGGGCGCATCCCGCGCTCCAAGCAGGCGCCGGCCATCGCGCTGCGCGCCCCCGAGCCGGCGGCGGCGTCCCGTGGTCGCATGGAAGTGCGGGCCGACGTGGATGGCGGCTCGTTCTACGAGGTCACGTTCCAGGCGAGCACCGGAAGGCGCTGGCAGTCGATCGGCACGGACGACAACGCCCCCTACCGCGTCTTCCACGACGTCTCGGCGCTCGAGCCGGACGCGCCGCTGCTGTACCGCGCGGTAGTGCGCGACAACCGCGGCGACACCCGCACGAGCCGGGCGCGCGGCGCCACGGTGCCGGCGCCGGTCCTCACCCTCGAGGCGCCCGCGGAGGGCGCGAGAGTCCGAGGCGAGGTGCAGCTGCGCGCCACCGCCGATCCTGAGCGCGCCTCGCACGTCGTGACGTTCGAGCGCAGCGTCGACGGCGGGCCCTGGACGGCCGTCGGCTCCGACGACTCGTCGCCGGCCTACGTCGTGTTCGACGACCTCGGGGACCTCGCGCTGGCCCCCGGCACTCCGATCCGCTACCGCGCGATCCTCACCGAACCCGACGGCACGCGCGTGGTGAGCGCCGAGCGGGCCGTCGAGCAGGCGCCGCCGCCGGTGACCACGGCGGTCATCCACTACAACCGGCCGGCGGGCGACTACGACGACTGGGGCCTGCACTTGTGGGGTGACGCGATCGCCGACGGCGTCGCCACGGACTGGACGGCGCCGCGCCAGCGAACCGGCGTCGACGCCTTCGGGGCCTACTACGAGATCCCGCTCGAGGACGACACCAAGCCGGTGAACTTCATCATGCACCGGCCCGGCGGGGACAGCGTGCCGACCACGCGCGAGCCCGGTGGCGATCGCTCGTTCGTCCCGTCCACGAGCCCGGAGATCTGGCTCCAGGCGGGCGACCCGACGATCCACACGACTCAGCCCGCGACCGGATAGGCGCAGCGCTCGAGGCCGCCACCCGCGTCGCGCAGATGGGCGGTGCTCCCGTCCACCACGACACGAGTGGCGGCCGAACCGAGCGCCAAGCCGGCGATGTAGACGGAGCCGATGCGGTGCACGTCGCGGACGTGCCCGAGTCGCTCGAGCGAGCGGGTCTCGCCGCTGGTGGCGTTGCTGCCGGCGCGCAGCACGATGCGCAGGTCGCACGCCTCGGCGCGACCCGCGAGCGCGATCTTGATGTTCTGCAAGTCGTCGGCCGTGACCGCGGCGAGCGCGATGGCTCGATCCAGCGAGAGGCGCCGCAGCAGCGAGGGGTCAGCTCCCCGGCCGATCACCACGGGAAGGCCGAGCCGGCGCGCGTGGGCCGACGTTCTCCCCATCGGGCTGATCGTCGACCGCGACGACGGAGATGCCGCAGGCGCGCAGCAGCACGCACACGCGCAGGCCGACCTGGCCGAGCCCGACGACGATCACGTGGTCCGAGCGCGGCACTGCACGGCGCCCGAGGAGACCCGTGAGGTTGCGCCCGATCAGCCGCTCCACGAGTCCGCCGGTGAAGGCAGCCGCGAACAGCAGCGCGACGAGCATGCTGAGCGAGATCACGACCTTGAACCACTTGGGCCCGTCCTGGACCTCGGGGTTCGGATCCACCGTCACCAGCGTCCGCGCGCGGCGGGCACGCACCTCCGGCAGCGGCGCGAGCTTCGCCTCGCCGCCACTGCAGCGCAGGCCGGTCGGAGGCTCGGTGTCGAGCACGGCGGCCAGGTCGTCGCCGAGGCACGGGCCGGCGAGCGAGGGCGCGACGACCTCGGCCAGCGACGTGATCGTGCAGTTGCCGATCTCCTCCTCGAGCTCGCGCCCGGTCGCGGGATCGAAGATCGTGGCCACGATCGGCACGTCGGCGTCGAGGTGGCGCACGAGCAGCGCGGCGCGCAGCGGCCACGCGTCGTCGCGCGAAACCACCGCGACCGCGTCGACGCCGGCCGACAGGGCCTCGCGCAGCTCGCCGACGTCGGGGTCCTCCAGCCGCTCGACGGACGCGCCGGCCGCCGTGAGCGCCTCGCACGTCTCTCCCGTGAGGTCGCCCGCGCCCAGCAGGAGGATGCGCCGCGGCGGCATGGGCACCGCACTATGTCACGGAGCGCTGCCATCATCCTCCGGCGTGACCGGCGAGACCGGCGTGACCGGCGAGACCTGGGCTCCGGTGCCGGATGGCTCGCCCTTCGGGTTGGCCATCCTGCCCTACGGGAGCTTCAGCCCGGCGGGCGGCGGGCGCCGGGCGGGCGTGCGCATCGGCGACCACGTGATCGACCTGGCCGGCCTCGCCGGAGACGGCCTGCTCGGCGGGTTCCCGGCGGCACACGCGGCCTTCGCCTCGCCGGCCCTCGACGTCTTCATGGCCGCGGGCCCGGAGGCGTGGCGCGCCACGCGCGAGCGGCTTGCCGTCGTGCTCGCCGACCCCGGCGCCCGGGCCGCCGCCGAGCCGCACCTCCACGCGCTCGCGGGCGTTGAGCTGCACCTGCCGTTCGCGGTGGCCGACTTCGCCGACTTCTACGCGTCACTCGAGCACGCGACCAACCTCGGGCGCCTGTTCCGTCCGGGCAGCGAGCCGCTGCTGCCCAACTGGCGCCACCTGCCGGCCGGCTACCACGGCCGGGCGGGGACCGTCGTGGTGAGCGGCACCGACGTGGTGCGGCCGTGCGGGCAGTTCCTGGCGGACGGGGAGGACTCGCCGCGCTTCGGCCCCAGCCGGCGGCTGGACATCGAGCTGGAGCTGGGCTTCGTGATCGGGACGCCCAGCCGCCTCGGCGACGCGGTGCCGGTCGAGCGCGCGCTCGAGCACGTCTTCGGCGTGGTGATGCTCAACGACTGGAGCGCGCGGGACCTGCAGGCGTGGGAGCACCAGCCGCTCGGGCCGTTCCTGGGGAAGTCGTTCGCCACGTCGATCGGCGCCTGGGTCACGCCGCTGGCGGCGCTGGAGGCGCTCGGCGTCGTGGCCCCCGCACAGGCGCCCGAGCCGCTGCCGTACCTGCGCGAGGCGCCGTGGGCGTTCGACCTCGACTTCGAGGTGGAGCTCAACGGAGTGGTGGTTAGCCGCCCGAGCGCTCGCCATCTGTACTGGAGCCCGGCGCAGATGATCGCTCACCTGACGGCGAACGGCGCCTCGCTGCGCACGGGCGACCTGCTCGGCTCGGGAACGATCTCCGGACCGGAGCGCGAGCAGCGCGGCTCGCTGATCGAACTGAGCTGGAACGGAGCCGAGCCGATCGCGCTGGGAGGCGGCGAGACCCGCACGTTCCTCCAGGACGGCGACACGGTCGTGCTGCGCGGGAGCCGGCTGGCCGAGGTCGCCGGACGCATCCTCCCGGCCGTCGCACGGGCCGCCAACCGAGCTGGAGGCGGCGAGGTCTGAGAAGTTTGGCGCGGAGCTGACGATTTCGTCGCCTCA
>Ga0136630_1000606_pt1 | contig 13996 bp, 13 predicted proteins | sample AntDrymUQ5682106_2_FD_105496 | JGI IMG/M metagenome (GOLD analysis project Ga0136630, IMG submission 105496) | Polar desert sand microbial communities from Dry Valleys, Antarctica - metaG UQ568 (21.06) | ecosystem: Environmental > Terrestrial > Soil > Desert | place: Antarctica: Dry Valley...
CTACATCGAGGGCTTCGCGCGGCTGGCGGAGGCCTTCGCGGCCGTCGAGCGGGGACACGACCCCGTCGCCGACCTGCGGGCGCTCGGCCTGGCGTACCGGGCCCACGGTCTGGCGAATCCCCACCTCTACGAGCTGATGTTCGGCCGCCCGGTCCCGGAGTTCGCGCCTGCCGTGTCGGATGTCCGCGATACCCTGAACTCGTTCCAGGTCCTCGTCGGCGCCGTGCGGCGCTGCATCGACCAGGGCCGCTTCGCCCCTGCGGACCCCTCGCGGGTCGCCCTCCAGCTGTGGGGGCTCGTTCACGGCCTCACCAGCCTGGAGCTCCGCGGGGCGCTCGGCCCTCCGGAGCAGGCCGACGAGGTGTGGGACGCCGCGCTCGCCAACTCCTCGCGCGGTCTGGCCGCCGCATCCGAGGAAGGTCGCTGAGCCTTCAAGGTCGCTGAGCCTTCCGATCAGCCGCGCTCCAGCGCCTCGAGGCGGGAGCGGAGGTCGTCGACCTCCGCGCGCAGCCGGCCGAGCTCCTCGACGGTCGCGGAGGACGACGGCCGGCGGTCGGGCCCGTCGACCGGCTCCGGCTCCACGTCCGCCGGCTCGCCGCCCAAAAGGTGGACGTGGCGGGCCTCCTTCTGACCGGGCCGGCGCTCGAGGCGCCTGACAAGCGGGCCGTAGGGATGCTCCGCCAGCGCGGCGAGGGCTGCCTCGATCTCCGCCTGTCCCGCGAAGGCGAACAGCCGCTCGGCCCGGGCCCGCAGCTCGCCGGGGGTCTGGGGGCCGCGGAGCAGCAGGATCGCCAGGACGGCGGTGTGCTCGGCGCCCAGTTCGAAGAAGTCCTCGAGCAGGTGCCCATACTTGGGGGTGCGGCTGCCCGTGGCGTAGAAGGTCTTCACGAGCGCGTGGTCGCGCAGCCCCGCCAGGGCCCCGCGCACGTCGTCCTCACCGTAGTCGACGACCGGCTCCCGGTTGGTGCTCTGGTTGCAGGCGGCGATCAGGGCGTTGAGGCTGAGCGGGTACTGCTGCGGCGTCGCCAGCTGCTTCTCGACCAGGCAGCCCAGCACCCTGAGCTGTTCGGGCGTCAGATCCACGCGAGGACCCTACGACGGCGGGGCGGTCAGCCGGTGGGCGGCACGCGCTGGGCGAGCCGGTCGAACCAGTCGCCGGTCGTGAGCAACTGGTGGAAGTCGATCAGGTCGTCGACGGTCAGCGGGGTCCCCGTCGCCCGGCCCGGCCCCAGCACCGGCCCCGGCGGAGCCTCGGTCGCCACCACGCCCCCGAACACGAGCAGGCAGACCGCGTGCTCGTCCGCCGGCTTGCGGACGCGGTCGCCGCACCTCGGGCAGTCGAACGCGTAGAAGCCGGACCCGTCGCACAGCAGGACCAGTTCAAGGTCGGGCGGGCGGAGTGCGACCCTCCCGCACCGGGGGCAACTGCACTCGATGGTAGCCATCGCCGACTCCAGGTCCCCGCGGCCGATCCGCGGGCTCATACAGGAGAACGTTCCAGAACGTGGATTGATACGCAGCTTCTCCGTCTCACGTTCGGACAGGGTGAGGCATCCAGGACGGTCACTACCCTGGCCACATGGTCGCAGAGGACGGCGGGCGCGCCCCGGAGGCACCGACGGGCGACGTGGTGCTGCGCGGCGGCCGCGGCCGGCGCCCGCGGGCGCTCGCCGTGCTGGCGTTGCTCGCGGTCGCCGCGACGGTCGCCGCCGGGCTCGCGTTCGCCGGCGCCCGTGTCGGCGACTCGCGGTCCGATGCGGGCGAGCCGCCCGTCGCGGCGACCGCGCCGGCCACCCCCGCGAGCGCGGTCCCCACGCGGCATCCGGACGTCGCCGCCGTCGCGGAGGCCTTCCTCACCGCCTGGGCGGGCGAGGACTGGCCGGCGCTGCAGGCGCTGATCTCCGATCAGTCCCTCGACGCCGCCGCCGTCCACCAGGAGGCGGACCGGGTCCTGCACATCTCGCAGGCGGACTTCCGCCCCGAGGAGCCCGTCGTGCAGGGCGACACCGCGACCGTGGGTTTCTCCGCCACGTGGACGCTGGAGGGGCTCGGCGACTACGCCTACGACGGCGAACTGGTCCTGCGGCTCCCGGCCGTCGAACCCCCGACCACCGATCCGCCCACCTCCGCCTCGCCGCTGCCGTCCACCCCGGCGCCGCCGTCCACCCCTGCGCCGCCGTCCGTCCGGGCATCAGCGGCCGTCGAACAGGCGCCGTCCATCCCGGCGCCGCCCATCGACTCCGACTGGCGGGTCGACTGGTGGTACCCGACCGTCCACCCCGCACTCACCCCGGAGGCCAGGTTCGAGCGCGTCCGCGAAGCGCAGCCCCGTGCGCCCATCCTCGCCGCGGACGGCACCCCGCTCGCCGTCACCGACGACAGCGTCGTCATCGCCCTCCAGCCCGAGCGGATGACCGACCCCCAGCTGATCCTCGACGCCCTGGGCGCGCACACGGACGCGAACCTCGACGAGGTCGCCGCGACGCTGGCGCGCACAGATCTCGACCCCGCCGGCGTCTACCCGCTCACCGCCCTGCCCCGGGACCGCTACGACGCGGTGCGCGACGCCGTCTATCCCGTGCCTGGCCTGGTGTTCCGGGAGGAGATCACCCGGCGACTCGCTCTCCCCGAGGTCACCGGCCGGCTCGTCGGCAGCGTCGGGGACATCACCGCCGAGCAGCTCACGGAGTGGGGCCCGCCCTACCGCCAGGGCGACCGGGTCGGCCGATCGGGGCTGGAGCAGGACTTCGAGCGGCAGCTCGCCGGCGTGCCGGTCGAAGAGGCGCGGATCGTGGACGACGCCGGCCTGGTCGAAAGCCTCATCTACGTGGAGGGTCGCGACCCCCAGCCCGTGCAGACCACCGTGGACCCGGCGGCGCAGCAGGCGGCCCACGCGGCGCTCGAGGGCGTGCCGCAACCGGCGGCCGTCGTCGGGATCGACGTCGCGAGCGGCGAGATCCGCGCCGCCGCCTTCGCCCCGGCGGACGGCCTCGACCGCGCGCTGGCGGTCGCGTACCCGCCGGGATCCACCTTCAAGATCGTCACGGCGGCGGCCGCGCTGGCCGACGGACTGGCCCCCGAGGCACCGGTCGACTGCCCGCCGACGGTGACGATCGGAGGCCGGACGCTGGGCAATGCCGGGGGGTACGGGCCCGGCGCCATCACCTTCTCCGAGGCGTTCGCGCGGTCGTGCAACACCGCCTTCGCCCGGATCGCGGCAGACCGGGACGACGGCGAGCTGGACGCCATGGCCGAGCTGTTCGGGTTCAACGCGGCGTACGACCCCGGCCTGGCGGCCTTCGGCGGATCGTTCCCGGCGCCGGCCGATCTCACGGAGCGGGCCGCCGCAGCGATCGGCCAGGCCAGAGTGGAGTCCAGCACGATGCACATGGCGTCGGTCGCGGCGGCGGTGGCCTCGGGGACCTGGCGGGCGCCGCTCCTGGTCCGCACGGGCGAGCCCGTGGAGCAACGGGCCCTGCCCCCGGAGATTCTCGAGCCCCTCCGGGAGATGATGCGGCGGGTGGTGGCGGAGGGGACGGGCGCCGCCGCGGCCCTGCCCGGGGAACCGGTGGCGGGCAAGACCGGCAGCGCCGAGTTCGGCACGGGTCCGGGGCCGCTGCCGACCCATGCCTGGTTCGCCGGCTACCGGGGCGGCATGGCCGTCGCCGTCCTGGTCGAGGGCGGGGGTGGCGGCGGCGCCGTCGCCGCCCCGATCGCGGCGCGATTCCTCGCGGCCATGCCGGCACCCGAGCCCGCGGGATAGCCGATGCCCCCGCGGTTGGCCGGCTCAAGAGTGACGGCCGCGACATGCCGCATGAACCACCGCTGACGTGAGTAAGCCGTTGATGATTGCCGGGCGGCTCCGATCGGCAGCGGCGAGCTCGGAGACACTTGCGCCCTTCTTGCCGGCCGAACGAGTGCACGGATGCCGCCGGCTGCCGAGAGGCGTGACGCGCAGGGGGAGGCGAGGCCGTCGGTGCCGCGCAGTCCCGAGGCGATCACGGCGTCGGCGAGCCTGTCGCGGATCAGTTTGGTGAAGCGCCGTCAACCTGAGGCGGCGAACGAAGAAGTTGGTGGCGGCCGTCGCGTGGGTGGGGCAGGGCTCGTTGGTGCCCGCGCTGCTGGGTCCAGTGTCGAAAGCGGCGACCGTGCCGTCGTCGAGCGGCCCGAGTGCTGAGGACTTCTGCCGCACTGATCTCCGTGTCGCCATGGCTGAGAACGCGCCGGACCGCCGGACCGCCAACACGAATTCAGTATCGCCAGTCCCGATAGATCAGGGCCGCTCTGCTGAGCCGGCGTGAGACACGGGGCGCTGGATGGCGTAGACGTGGGAGAGGCCGTACTTGTCGACGTAATCATCCCAGAGCATGGTCATGCCAACCTTGGCGGCGACGCTGCGCGAGGCGCTGTTCTCCGGCTCGAACATGCAGATCAGGCGCTCGATCGGCAGCGTCGCGAAGGCGTATTCGACGATCGCCCGCGCCGCCTCGGTGGCCAGGCCCCGGCCCCAGTAGCTCTTGTCGAGCAGGAAGGCGACCTCGACCTCGGTGCGGCCGCCGATCTCCCAGGGCAGCAGCCCGCAGCGGCCGACAAAAGCGCCCGTCTCCTTGAAGATCGTCGCCCAGAGGCCGTAGCCGTACTGGCCGTAGTAGACGTCGATGATCCACTCCAGCTCCTCGCGCGTCTGCTCGAAAGTCTGGGTGCCGTCGGGGAAGTAGCGCCGCACCTCGGGGTCGCGGTAGAGCGCGGCGAGGGCGTCGAGGTCGGCCATGGTCAGGCGCCTGAGGATGAGCCGCTCGGTCTCGATGACGATCGGCTGCGGGTTGGACAGCTCTGCGTTCACTTGTGCACCTAGCTGAGGTCGCATGTTCGCCGCAAAGCCCGGTCGCGCCTTCGAAGACGCGTACCGGGCCCGGAAGGATGGACTTGAGCAGTGGACGGAGATTGCGGACCGAGTGGCCGACCTGTTGGTGAGGATGGACACTGCCGAGGCGGAACTCGCGGCTACGGTACATTTTGCTTGCACTGGATTGTGTGACCGGCTCGGTGAACTACCCACTGAGGCGGCTGTCATAGACGAAGTGCTCGAGTGAAAACGGCGTCGCCGGCCACCTTTGGACCCGAGCCGCGTCGCGTCGACCATCCGCAGTCTCAATTGGCAGCTTCGTCGTTCGCGTCGGCGACAGCGAGACGCGTGAACGTCAGGTCGGGTATGTGGTCGAACCGCCGCTGCGTCCAGCGGACCGCGCGGTCGTTCGTCAACCGGAGCCCGGACGGCGACTAACGGCTCGCCGCGGGCAGTCCCATGGGATTGGGATACGGCAGCCCGTCGCCGCCGGTGATGCGGGCCACCGCCGGGCGCAGGAGGTCGGCGAGCCGCTGGCAGCCCTCCTCGCCGAGGTGCCGCCACGGCGCGAGCGCCAGCGTGTCGGTCCGGGCCTCCACCGCGTCGCGGACGGCGTGACCGGCGTCGGTCGGGATGCCGTCGTCGCGCAGCCACCCCCGGGCGCGCAGCCGGTCCTCGGCGGCCGCCCACTCCTCCTCCGACCAGCCGCGGGCGCGCCGGAACACGTCGGCGGGCATTCCGCTGTTCGATGACAGCGTGATGTGGGCTTCGCACCCGTCGATCCCCTCGGCCAGGAGGCTCGTCACGTGCCCGTCGCCGCGGAACTCGCGCAGCAGCGTGAGCGCGTGCCACAGCGACACGTGCGGCTCCTCGGGCCAGTCGAGGTCGGCGTGCGCCGCGTGCAGCGGTCGGCCCGCGGGGTCGCAGTGCTCGGCGGCGCGGCGCGCCAGGTCGGCGGCCTCGACCGCCTCGGGACCGCCGCACAAGTCCCCGAGGAGGCGGCGCAGCGCTGCGTCGACACCGGCGCGGCGTGCGGCCAGGACCCGCTCCGGTGCCGCGAAGCCCCAGGCGTCGGGGATCGCACGGCGCACCATCCGGGGATGGAAGTTGAAGAAGGTGGCGATCACGACCGCCGCCGGCACCGGTCCCATCGCCGCAGACCGCGAGGCGAAGTAGCCCATCCACCCGCCGCGGAGCCCCGCGCCGTCGTAGGCGGCGCGGGGCTCGGGGGCGAAGTAGACGACGGCGTGGTACGGCTCGGTGGCCAGCCACATCCTGCGGGCGACGCTCGGCTGCATGGCTCCTCCTGGTGAGCGGGTTGCGCTCAGGGTGCCACGGGCCGGACGGCCCCCGTCTGGTGTGGAACCGCCGCCGGCGGGTCAGTCGAACTCCATGACAGGGCGGATCTCGACGGAGCCGGTCCTGGCGCCGGGGATCCGCGCCGCCCACTTGATCGCGTCGTCGAGGTCCGGGCAGTCGAGCAGGTAGAAGCCGCCGAGCTGCTCCTTGGTCTCGGCGAACGGGCCGTCCGTCGTGAGCGTCTGACCCTCCCGCACGCGCACGGTGGTCGCCGCCGACGTGGGCAGCAGGGCCTCGCCGGTGTTCTTCACCTCAGCCTCCTCCAGGGCGTTGCCGAAGGCGTAGTACTCGGCCATCTCCGCCTCGGCCTCGGGACTGCCCTCTCCTGGCCAGGCCGACTCGTCCCCGTAGATCAACAGCATGTACCGCATCGCCGCTCCTGTCGTCTTGACATGCCGCGGCGCCGATCGCCGCGACCAGACGACGAACGGGCAGGACCCGGATCGACACCGCGGGGAGGATTTCCTCGCCCGGCGCCCGCGCTAGGGTGGCGGGCGTGCGAGTCCAGGGCCTGTACGTCCCGCTGCTCACGCCCTTCGCGGCCGACGGCAGCCTCGACGCCGCGGCGGTGCGTCCCCACGTCGACCGGTTGCTGGACGGCGGCGTCGACGGGTTCGTGGCGCTCGGCACGACCGGCGAGTTCGCCGACCTCACGGCCGCGGAACGCGCCGCGGTGGTCGAGGCGACGATCGCCGCCGTCGACGGACGCGCGCCGGTGCTCGTCGGCGTCGGGGCGGTCGGGACGGCGGCGGCCTGCGGGCACGCGCGCCACGCCCGCGAGGCCGGCGCGGCCGGGGTCCTGGCGCTGCCGCCGCTGTACTGGAAGCTCGGCGACGCCGGGCTGGTCCGCCACTTCGCGGCGGTCGCCGAGGCCGCCGGCATCCCGACGCTGCTCTACGACTACCCCGCTCTGTCGGGCACGCCGCTCTCGCCGGCGCTCGTCGACAAGGTCGCCCGACAGGTGCCCGCCGTCGTCGGCATCAAGCAGTCCGGGCCGGCGCTGCGGACGGTCCACGGGGTGCTGTCGCGCGTGCGGCAACACCGGCCCGAGTTCGCGGTGATGGTCGGCGCTGCCGAGCTCCTGGCCCCCGCCATGGCCGCCGGCGCCGACGGCGGCATCATCGCCCTCGGCAACCTCGCGCCGCGCCCGCTCGCGGAGCTCGTCGCGGCGCTGCGGGACGGCGACCTGCCGGCCGCCGCGGCCTGCCATACCGAGGTGCTGCGGCTGCTGGCGATCCCGGCGCTGTCGAGCCCGTCGATCCTGGCGCTCAAGGTCGCCGCGGCGGTTGCCGGTTCGCCCATGGAACCGGTGGTGCGCACGAGGCCGGAGGACCCCGATCGCGTGATCACCGAGGCCGCCGATCTCGCCGGGCGGCTGCTCACGCCGGCCGGGCGAGCGCCCGCAGCAGCAGGCTCTTGACCTCGGTCGCGGCGAGGCGCTCGGTGGCGAGCGCGGGATCCGAGCAGAGCAGGACCGGCCCGTCGTCGGGGCTGTCGGGGAGCCGCCCGTGGGTTCCCGTCACCGGCGACGGGTCGAGCGGCACGACGTTCATCGTGTAGCGGAAGCCGAGCTTCTTGCGGGCGAGCGCGACGCCGGCGCGGGCCTTCACCGCGCGGTCCGCCGGGTCGAGGAACAGCTCGGCGGGGTCGTAGCCGGGCTTGCGGTGGATCTCGACGGTGCGGGCGAAGTCGGGCGCTCGGGCGTCGTCCAGCCAGTAGTGGTAGGTGAACCATGCGTCCGGCTCGGCGACGGCGACGAGCTCGCCGGACCGCTCGTGGTCGAGCCCGGCGGCCCGCTTGCCGTCGCTGTCGAGGACGTGCTCGACGCCCGGCACCGACCGGAGCAGGTCGCGCACCCGCGCGAGCATCGACGGCTCGCGGACGTAGACGTGGGCGATCTGGTGGTCCGCGACGGCGAAGGCGCCCGACGTCCTCGGGTCGAGGTACTCCATCCCCGCCTGGGTGTAGACGTCGAGGAGGCCCTCCCGGCGCAGGTGGCGGTTGATCTCGACCGGTCGGCGGGCCGCGGTGATGCCGTACTCGGAGAGCACGATGACCGTGGTGCCGACGCCGAGGGCCGCGTCGATCACACCGCCGGCGACCTCGTCGACGGCGCGGGCGGCGGCGATCGCCTCGGAACCGTCGGGGCCGAAGCGCTGGAGGTCGTAGTCGAGGTGCGGCAGGTACACGAGCGTGAGGTCGGGCCGGTCGGCGGCGACGACCCGCTCCGCGGCCCTGCCGATCCAGCGCGACGAGGCGATGCCGGCGCCGGGCCCCCAGTAGGAGAACAGCGGGAAGTTAGGTCGAACGGGGCGCGACGCAAGGCCGCGATGATGGGGTGATGACCCGCGTCCCGGCAGCCGCCCTCGTGGTCCTCGGCGCCGCGGTGGCCGTGCTCGCCCTGGCGTGGGTGTTCCAGCGCCAGCTCATCTACCTGCCATCCGGCGGCGCGCCGTCGGCAGAGGATGCGTCCGCCGCCGGCGCGGAGGAGGTCGCCCTCGCGACGGAGGACGGCCTCGAGCTCCGGGCGTGGTTCGTGCCCGCGGCGACCGGCGAGGCCGCCGGGACCGTCGTCGTCTTCCCCGGCAACGCGGGCAACCGGGCTGCACGGGCGCCCCTCGCCGGGGCGCTGTCGCGCGCCGGACTGAGCGTCCTCCTCGTCGACTACCGGGGCTACGGTGGCAACCCGGGCAGTCCGTCGGAGGCGGGTCTGCTGGTCGACGGGCGGGCAGCCGTCGCCTACGTCAGCGGGCGCCCCGACGTCGACCCGGACCGCGTCGTCCTCCTCGGCGAGTCGCTCGGCGCCGGCGTCGCCTCGGCGCTGGCCGTCGAGCATCCGCCCAGAGCGCTCGTGCTCAGGTCGCCGTTCACGTCGCTCGCCGACGCGGCCGGCGTGCACTACCCCTTCCTGCCCGCCGGGCTGCTCCTGCGCGACCGCTACCGCGTCGAGGAGCAGGTCGCGCGCTACCCCGGCCCCGTCCTGGTCGTGGCCGGCGAGCACGACACGATCGTGCCGCCGGCCCAGAGCCGCCGCGTGGCCGAGGCCGCGGCGGGGCTCTCCCGGTTCACGATCGTCCCCGGCGCGGACCACAACGACGCGGCGCTGCTCGACGGCGACGTCCTCCTCGAGGCGATCACGGCCTTCCTGCGCGATGCGGCGGGCCTGCCCGTCGCGCCCTCGGCGTAGCCGCTGGCGGCGGGCCTGCCCGTCGCGGCCCCGTCGTAGCCGGCGCGGCCGAGGAGGGGCGGGGCTACGCTGGGCGCCAAAGCCGGCGGTGCCGACGAAGGAAGGCCATCATGATCTGGTCACTGCGGCGGCGCGGGCTCGCCGCCCTCGTCGTCGGCGCGCTCGCGGTGATCGCGCTCGGCGCCCTCTCCGGCCGTGCCGCCCTCTCCTCGCCAAGCCTGCCGCCGGTCGCGGCCGACGACCTCGCGGCGTCCGTCGCCCGGGCGCTCGAGGCGGGACCGACCGTCTCCGGCGAGGTCGCCGCCACCGCCGACCTCGGATTGCCGGCGCTCCCCGACGAGCTCGGCGACGGCGCCGGGGACGCGCTCGGCGCCCTGAGCGGTGACCGGCGGCTGCGCGTCTGGCGGTCGCCCGACGGCCTGCGCGTCGCCGAGCTGCGCCGCACCGCGGAGCGCGCGCTCGTCGTCGGCCCGACCGACGCCTGGACGTGGGACTCCGAGACGCAGGAGGCGACGCACGTCGGACCGTACGACGCCGGTGAGCGTCCTCGGCGGGACGCGCGCGACCCGCTGGAGATGGCCCGCCGCGCCCTCGACGCGCTGGACGACAGCACCGCCGTGTCGGTCGCCGCGAACGCGCGCGTCGCCGGCCGCGACGCCTACACCCTCGTCCTGGAGCCCCGCACGGACGCCACCCTCGTCGGGCGGGTCGAGATCAGCGTCGACGCCGAGCGGCGCCTCCCGCTCCGCGCCGCCGTCTACGCCCGCGGCGCCAACACGCCGGCGATCGAGGGCGCCTACACCGCCGTCAGCTTCGACCCGATCGACCCGGCGACCTTCACGTTCACGCCGCCGCCCGGGGCGACCGTCGTCGAGCACGAGCATCGGGCGCACGACCACCGGCCGGACGCGGGCTCCGGCGACGCGTCCTTCGAACCGCCCCGGACCTTCGGGAGCGGCTGGGCGACGGTCGTCGCGATGCCGGTGACCGTCCCAGCCGACGCGTCCGGGCCGAGCGCGATCCGGGGGCTGCTGCCGTTCTCGGGCCCGCTGCTCTCGGCGCGCATGGTCTCCGTCGACGGCACCGACTGGCTGCTGGCGGGCGCGGTCCCGCAGGCCGCCCTCGCCGAGGTCGAACCGCAGCTGCGGTGACCGCGGCGCTGGTCCTGCGCGGCCTGACCAAGCGCTACGCGGACCTGGCCGCGGTCGACGGCCTCGACCTGACCGTGGAGGCGGGAACGCTCTACGGCTTCCTCGGCCCCAACGGCGCCGGCAAGACCACCACCATCCGCATGCTGCTCGGCCTGGTCCACCCGACGGGCGGCACCATGGAGGTGCTCGGCGCACCGATCGGCGCGGCACAGCTGCGACGCATCGGCGCGCTCGTCGAGGAGCCGGCTTTCTGGCGCTACCTGTCCGGCGGCCGCAACCTCGAGTACTTCGCCCGGGCCGCGGGGCCCTCCGGCGACCGGCGTGACCGGCTCGGCCGCGTCGACGAGGTGCTCGGGCAGGTCGGCCTCGCGGACGCGGGGGGCAAGAAGGTCAAGGCGTACAGCCAGGGGATGCGCCAGCGCCTCGGCATCGCCCGGGCGCTGCTGGGCAGGCCGGACGTCCTCGTGCTCGACGAGCCCACGAACGGGCTGGACCCGCAGGGCATGCGGGAGGTGCGCCTGCTGCTGCGCCGCCTCGCCGACGGCGGGACGACGGTGTTCGTGTCGAGCCACCTGCTCGGCGAGGTCGAGTCGATGTGCGATCGGGTCGGCGTCCTCGCCCGCGGGCGCCTGGTCGCCGAGGGGTCGCCCGCCCAGCTCCGGGGCTCCGGGGACCGGCTGCGCATCGACGTGGACGACCCCGCAGGCGCGCGGCGGCTGCTCGGCGGGATGGCCGGGCTGGCCCTCGGCGCCCACGGCGACGGCGCCCGCACCGGTGCCGGTGCCGGTGCCGGGACGCTGCGGGTGCACCTCGCTGCGCCCGCGACCGCCGCGGCGGTCAACGCCGCACTCGTCGCGGGCGGCGTGGCCGTCAGCGCGCTCGTCCCCGAGCGCGAGCGGCTCGAGGACGTCTTTCTCGAGCTCACCGGTCCCGAACCGTGAATCGCCGGAGCCCGCGGAGGCGATTCCAGTGACCTCGGTCGAGGCGGTGGCGCAGCGACCGTCATGGGAAGCGCGGTAGATGTTCCGCGTGGAGCTCGGCAAGGCCGCCCGCCGCTGGCGCACGTGGGCGCTCGCGCTGGTCCTGGGCGCGATCCCGGCGCTGTTCGTCCTGGCGCTGGTGCTGTCCCCGCCGGCGTCCGGCGACGACGGCCCGCCCTTCATGGTCCAGACGCTGCGCAACGGGCTGTTCGCGCCGCTCGTGGCCCTGGTGCTCCTCCAGCCGTTCTTCCTGCCGCTCACCGCGGGGCTGCTGTCCGGCGACGCCATCGCCGGGGAGTCCTCGGCCGGGACCCTGCGCTACCTGCTGGTCCGGCCAGTGGGCCGCACCCGCCTGATCCTCGCGAAGTACGCGTCGGTGATGGCGCTGCTGGGCCTGCTCCTCGCCTGGGTGCTCGTCGTCGGTCTCGTCGTCGGGACGATCGCCTTCGATCTGCGGCCGCTCGCGACGCTGTCGGGCACGACCGTGGGCGTCGGGCCGGCGCTCGCCCGGATCGCCGGCTCGGCGGCCTACGTGCTGGCCGGGGTCGCGGGGCTGGCGGCCGTGGGCCTGTTCATCTCGACCCTGACCGAGTCGGGGCCGGGGGCCACCGTCGCGACCGTCGCCTTCGCGATCGTGAGCCAGATCCTCGGGGCCCTGTCGAGCCTCGAGGTGCTCCACCCGTACCTGCTCAACACCCACTGGCTCGCCTTCGTTGAACTGCTCCGCTCCCCGGTCGCGGCCGCGCCGATGCTGCGCGGCCTCGCCGTGTTCGCCGCCTACACGGTCGTCTTCCTCGGCGCCGCGTGCCTCGTGCTCGGCCGCCGTGACGTCCACTCCTGACGACGCCAAGACCCGCCGCGCCGCAGAAACCTCTTGACAACGGTCGCGCGCTCGGTGTAAGCCCTTACACAGCAGTGGAAGGGCTTACACCCCCCAGCGAGGAGCGCCCGTGCCAAGCCCGAGCATCTACACCGTCGCCCAGCGGGCCGGCGTGTCGATCGCGACGGTCTCGCGCGTGCTGCGCGACAGCGGCCCCGTCGCCGCGACGACCCGGGAGCGGGTGCTGGCGGCGGCCGCAGAGCTGAGCTGGAGCCCCAACCGCCTCGCCGCCGGCCTGGCGGCCAGGGTCCACGGCGCCGCCGGCATCGTCTTCCCCGACCTCGCGGGACCCTACTTCTCGCAGGTCGTGCTCGGCTTCGAGGAACAGGCCGTGGCCGACGACCGCAGCGCCCTGATCCTCGCCACGCACGGCCGGCTCAACGCCGACGAGATGGTGCTCGACCTCGCCGCCCGCGTCGACGGGCTGGTCGTCATGGACCGCACCGTGACCGACGAGGTCGTCCGGTGCCTCGAGGGCCGCGGATCGCCGGTCGTGCTGCTGGCCCGTCCCGCCGTGGGGGCGACGCCCGCCGTCCGCGCCGAGAGCCTCGACGCCGCGACCCGCATCACCGCTCACCTGATCGCCCTCGGCCACACGCGGCTGGCCTTCCTCGGCGACCCCGAGGCGGCGCCGGACGTCGACGACCGCTGGCGCGGCTTCCTGGTCGCCCACCTTGAGGCCGGCCTGCCCGCGCCCGGCAAGCCCGTGCGCAGCGGCTTCGTCCAGGACGAGGGCTACGCCGCGGGCACCGCGCTGCTCGACGACGCGGCCCGGCCCACGGCCGTCGTCTGCGCCAACGACGAGGCCGCCCTCGGCGTCTACGCCGCCGCCCGCGACCTCGGCCTGCGGATCCCCGACGACGTCGCGGTCACCGGCTGGGACGACATCCCCGCCGCCCGTGCGGTCACGCCCCCGCTGGCGACCGTCCGCCAGCCGATGCGCGAACTCGGCCGCCAGGCCGGCGCGCTGCTGTCGGCGCGCATCGCGGGCGTCCCCGCCGACTCGCTCACCCTGCCCACCGAGATCGTCCTGCGCGCGAGCTGCGGACCGCCCGCGAACTCCCGCACCCCCACCAACCGGATCCCCACACCAACCAGGAGGTTGGAACCATGACCATCGCCCGACGAATCGCGCTGCTCTTCCTCCCCCTCGCGCTCGTCCTGGCCGCCTGCGGCGACAACGACGGGCCCGCCGGCGGCGAGGGCGAGGACGCAGCCGCCCCCCCGGTCTCGGAGGGTCCCGCCAGCGGGGAGCTCACCGTCTGGGCCATGGGCGCCGAGGGCGAGAAGCTGTCGGTCCTCGCGGACGCGTTCATGGAGGAGAACCCCGACCTCACGGTCACGGTCACGCCGACCGCATGGGACGTGGCGCACGACAAGCTCGTGACCTCGGTCGCCGGCGACCAGGCGCCGGACATCAGCCAGATGGGCACGACCTGGATGGGCGAGTTCGCCGCGCTCGGCGCCCTTGACCCGGTCCCGGAGAACATCGACCCCTCGGCGTTCTTCGAGGGCGCCTACCAGACGAACGTCGTCGACGACACCGCCTACGGCGTCCCCTGGTACGTCGAGACCCGGCTGCTCTACTACCGC
>Ga0136630_1000607_pt1 | contig 13994 bp, 15 predicted proteins | sample AntDrymUQ5682106_2_FD_105496 | JGI IMG/M metagenome (GOLD analysis project Ga0136630, IMG submission 105496) | Polar desert sand microbial communities from Dry Valleys, Antarctica - metaG UQ568 (21.06) | ecosystem: Environmental > Terrestrial > Soil > Desert | place: Antarctica: Dry Valley...
ACGGGGCGAACATGGCCCCGTGAGCGATGAAAAACGGGCTTAACGGCCGCGTCTCCGTCTGCAATCGATTCGTATACACGCTGTACAACCATTTTTGATACTTGTTCAGAGGTTCCTTAAGCCAGTTTCCAAGCCTGGTACTCGCGCTGATTATTTTGTTCCGGATAATCGGTATTCGAATCGTCACGACCGCGCATAACGTGATCTCCCATGAAAGCAGAGGATGGTCGCCGTGGATCTTCGGAACAATATACCGGCTCTCCCACCGGATCATAGTGCACTCCCAACACTCCAAGGATGAGCTGAAAGACATGTTGCGCTTGCCGCCGCAGAAGATCGCGGTGATCGATCATGGCAACTACATGTTCTTTGACGATGATGATGGCGCTAACGTGGGCACCGATGGGATCTTCAGGATCTTATTTTTCGGTTACATTCGAAAGTATAAGGGCCTGTCCGTTCTCCTTGAATCGTTGCATCTGCTCGCGCAAGACCAGCACCAGTTCACGCTGGAAATTGTCGGGAAACCGCAAGAACCGTTTGCGCCCTATCAACAGCAGATCGAACGCTATGGCTTGGCCGCGAGGATCGAAGTGCGGCTAGATTATATACCGCTGGCCGAGGTCAAGCGTTACTTTCAAAGGGCTTCCGTGGTGGTGCTGCCTTATCTCAACATTTCGCAGAGCGGGGTGTTGCAACTTGCGTATGCGTTCGGTAAGCCGGTGGTGGTCACGCGCACCGGTGGTCTGCCCGAGGTCGTGGAAGACGGTCGCACCGGCTTTGTCGTGCCCCCCGGGGACAGTCGCGCTTTAGCGTTGGCGCTCAGAACGTTGATGCATGCGCCGGAGCTCCTGCAAGACATGGGGAACCGGGCGACGGAACTGGCCGAGACCCGGTTCTCATGGGGACACATCGCCGAGCTCAATCAAGCACTCTATTTCGGAGGTGCCGCGGCGTGAACGGTTACCCGATCCTCATGTACCATGCTTTGAGTGAGGAAGCTCAAGGAGAGTATTACACCCTTACGGAGGCCGATTTCCGGAACCAGATGCGGACTATCGCGGAATCGGACAGAGTTGGGGTCAGTCTGGAGGCCATGATTAAAAACGGCGACGGCGATGGGCGGGGCGTGGTCTTAACATTCGATGACGGCCACGTGAGCAACATCGTGATAGCGCTTCCAGTTCTGCGGGAATTCGGTTTTACGGCCACGTTTTTCGTCACGACGGGCAGGGTAGGAACGTCTAACGAGTGGTTAAGCTGGGATGATTCTTGTGCTCTGCAGGCTGCCCGTATGGATATACAGGCGCATGGACACACGCACCGGTTCCTCGACAGTTTAACCGAGTCTGAACAGCGCGAAGAATTGGAAACGCCACTACGCCTGTTGGATGCCCATCTCGGAGAAGGGCGCCGACATCTGTCCTTCCCCGGTGGGCGCTATTCACGCGCGTCAATCGCCCTCGCGCGGCAACTCGGATATGTCGCTCTCTGCACCTCGGAACCAGGCCTGAATGCGGTCGAAGGCCACTACCGGGGGCGCACGTTAAGGCGGTACCTGGTTCACCAAGGCACCTCACGGGCGGAGTTCATGAAAATTGTGGCGAGGGATACGAGCCATGCCATTAGCAAGTATCGGGAATACGCGTTGAGAAAACTGGTCAAGCGAGCTCTCGGGAACACCCTGTACCATCGTCTCTGGAGTGGGCTAGTCAAGCGCCGTGAAGCTTAGCATGGCTGAGTGCGTCTTTTGGCTTAGCGCATTAGTGATTGGATACACCTACCTAGGGTATCCAACCCTGCTATGGATACTTGCGCGCGTCAAACCACGGCCGGTCGTCGCAGCGGACATCACACCGACAGTCAGTGTGATTGTGGCCGCTTACAACGAGGAGGGTTCGATTGCGGGCAAGATTTCCGGTCTACTAGCGCAGGACTATCCGCGAACGCAGATGGAGATTATCGTCGCATCGGATGGCTCCACGGATGCCACCGACGCTATTGTTACGGCGCATAAAGATGCCGAGGTAAAACTCGTGCGCGTCGAGGGCAGGCAAGGCAAAAGCGCCGCCCAAAACGCCGCGGTTGAAGTGGCCCACGGCGAGATCCTTGTTTTCACCGATGCCACGACGGTGATTGCGAACGACGGTATTCGCAAGCTTGTGCGTAGCTTCGGCGATTCTACCGTAGGCTGTGTGGGGACCAAGCTGACGTATGTGAGCAAAGGCGGGAGCGCCACCGGCGCCGGTGGCAGCAGCTATTGGAACTACGAACGCTGGATCAAAACCATGGAGAGCACAGTCAACTCTCTGATTGGCGTGAGCGGTTGTTTCTACGGCGTACGCAAGAGATTATATGAGAAGATACCACCCAATCTGATCAGTGATTTTACGATCGCCTTGGTGACTTATGAGAAGGGGTTTCGCGTCGTTTATGAAGAAGGCGCGCAGAGTTTCGAGGAAACGTTGGAAGATTCCGAAAACGAACTGTCCATGCGGGTGCGGGTGGCCGTACGGACCTATGCCGCGTTATGGGCTAAACGGCATCTCTTGAACCCATTGCGGTACGGGCTTTTTGCGTTTCAACTAATCTCGCACAAAGTTCTACGTTATGCGGTACCCGCGTTTTTGGTGACACTGTTTATCGCCAATATAGCGCTTATGGGTCGCCCGGTATATCAAGCGACCTTTCTATTACAAGCTAGCGTTTACCTAGGGGCACTGGCTGGATATCGCTCCCAGCGCCAAGGCTCGCGTCGGGGCTTTTTGGATAAGCCCTATTATTTTGCCTTGGCTAATCTCGCGGCGGTGATCGCCTTATTCCGATTCCTGCGCGGCGACCACATGGTGACGTGGACTCCAATGCGATGACGGGCGGGGGCACGCGTTTAGCCAATCGCCCGCAGGAGCACCGCTAGCTTGTACGGATCGTCCGGATCGCCTGTATTTGTGGTCGGTTCGTCTCGATCCGGTACGACCCTCCTATATTCGATATTGCTCGCGTCGGGTGACTTTGCCGTGTATGAAGCGGAAACGTGGCTTCTCGAGTCGTATGCCGTTCGCTACGGAGACCTCACGAAGGCGGAAAATCGCAAGGCGTTTATCGCGGCTTGGATCGAATCAGAACAGTTCAAACGCTCCGGGCTGAGCGCCGAGGCCTTCGCGGCCCAACTCCAGGCACTGGCGACAAGTTATGCCGGTGTGTTGAAGCTTTTTATGGACGGCATTGCAAGTCTTCAAGGTAAACACAACTGGGTCGAGAAAACGCCTGGGCATGTTTTTCATATGGAAGAGCTCGCGCGCAGTTTTTCGGACGCAAAATTTATTCACCTGATTCGCGATGGCCGGGATGTCGCGAGTTCGAAGAGGAAACTGGGGTGGAGTGGCACCAATGACAACGATCCCATGAAACAGTTGATCTGGGCGGCGAAAGGCTGGGAGTACGCCGTAAACCGAGGCCGATCAGCAGGCGCGAAGCCAGGGACCCGCTACTTGGAACTGCGTTACGAAAACTTACTTACGAATATGGATGAAGCGTTGAACAAAATCAATTTGTTTTTGCACACGGATATAACAATCGCGCAAGTGCAGCAGTGCAGGGTGGGCGCGTTAGGAAAAAACAACAGCGCCTTTGCTAACGATGGAGCCGTGATCTCGCGCAACGCGCTGCAGCGATGGAAAAGTGACCTAAGCCCCGTTGAGGTCGCGGCGATCAACATCGCCATCGGCAAAGCATTATCTACGCTAGGTTACGAAGCGCCGACGCTCAGTACGGCTTTGGACTTAACGACGCGGCTAAAGGTAGTGTGGTGGTCCTTAATCGCGCCGCGGGTATTCGCGTTACGTCGATTTCTGAAACACAAAACGGTCCTGGGTCGCTGGCGAAGGTCCGATTCTAGGGGCGGCTGACACGCTCCCGGTGGCCGGTGCCGAAGCGGATCCCTTGGGCTAGGGGAAGCTCGGTTCCCCAGTTGATGGTATTGGTCTGGCGGCGCATATAGCATTTCCAGGCATCGGATCCGGCCTCGCGCCCCCCGCCCGTGTCTTTCTCTCCGCCGAAGGCGCCGCCAATCTCCGCGCCGGAGGTGCCGACGTTGACATTGGCGATCCCGCAGTCCGATCCGGCGGCGGCGAGATAACGCTCGGCGCGGCAGAGATCATTGGTAAAGAGCGCCGAGGATAAACCCTGCAGGGCGTCGTTGTTGATCGCGATGGCGTCCTCGATCTCTTTAAAGGTCATAAGATAAAGAATCGGCGCGAAGGTCTCCCGCTGGACGACCGGCCAGTGGTTTTGCGCCCGCACCAGCGTCGGTTGCACGTAATTACCCAGACCCTCGATGACCTGACCGCCGTACAGGACCTCACCGCCCGACTCTTCGGCTTCCCGTAGGGCGCGAGAGAATGCCGCCACCGCCTCGCCGCTGATGAGGGGGCCCATCACGACCTCGGGGTCAAGCGGCAAACCGATGCGGATCTGCCGGTAGGCTGCGATCAAGTGTTCGACGATGGTCTGGTAGAGACTTTCGTGCACAATCAACCGGCGCGTCGAGGTACAGCGTTGCCCGGCGGTCCCTACCGCTCCGAACACAATCGCGCGCACGGCGAGATCAAGATCGGCACTTTCATCCACGATCACGGCGTTATTGCCTGAGAGCTCCAAGAGGCTCCGCCCGAGGCGCGCGGCGACGATCTCCCCGACCCGCCGCCCGACGGCCGTCGACCCGGTGAATGAGATAAGCGGCACGCGCCGGTCGCGTACCAGACGCTCTGCAAGCTCATTGTCGCGCGTCACGAAGAGCGAAAAGATGCCGCTGTAGCCCGCCTCTTCCATCACCCGGTTGCACAGACGCTGAACCGCGACGGCCGAGAGCGGAGTGCGCGGGGAAGGCTTCCAAATGACCGTGTTCCCGGCCACGGCCGCGATAAAGGCATTCCATGCCCAGACGGCGACGGGGAAATTGAAGGCGGTGATCACCCCGACGACGCCGAGCGGATGCCACTGTTCATAGAGGCGGTGCCGGGGCCGCTCCGAGTGCATGGTGCATCCATACAGCATGCGCGATTGCCCCACGGCGAGCTCAGCGATGTCGATCATCTCCTGAACCTCGCCCTGGGCCTCGGCCTTGATCTTGCCGGACTCCAAGGCGATGAGACCGCTTAACGCCTCCTGGTGCGTGCACAGCGCATCAGCGAGCCGACGTATGAGCTGGCCGCGGCGCGGCGCCGGGACCTGGCGCCACTCATGGAAGGCGCTTCGCGAGCGTTCGAGCACCGCTTCATAGTCAGTGACCGTGGATTCGTAGACGCTGGCGATGATTTCTCCCGTAGCGGGTGCGTACGACGACAGGACGCCCGCGTCCGTCCCGTTGGACCACTGGCCCGGCCCCGTGCAGGATCCCGGGTTGACCTCCGCAATTCCCAATTCGTTCAAGAAGTTCATCGTTTCGATACTCACGAGGCAGGGCTTATACCTTTAGACGCGGTTGTAACGCCAAGGTGCCCCGCGCGCTGGCCAATCATCAAACCAATCCATGGCGGCAATGGTCTAAAGCGGAGAGTTTGATTACTCGGCATCAACTGCGATTCTACGTATGGCTTTACATATCCTGGGCGATCGAAGCGATGGCGAGGCTTTGCTTGGTTCGACCCAAGCAGTCCCGCACGCCGCCACCGAGCTACGCGTTATTGGCGCGGCTTCGGGGATCGGCGCCGCCGATCCGGGTTGTAGCTTAGGCCCTGACGCGTTGCGGGAATATGGCCTTACTAACCAGTTGCGCGACCACGGCCTCAAAGCGGTCTGGGGCGACATCGTGCGCCGGCCCGCGCTCCGCGCCGGTACGGAAAGCATCAAAGAAATCAAAGCGTATTGCGAGGAACTGGCCGCCGCCGTCGGGCATGCGCTGCACAGCGGCCGGCGTGTCGCGGTAATCGGCGGGGATCATTCCTGTGCGATAGCGAGCTGGAGCGCGATCGCATCCGCGTTGCGCGGACCCCTGGGCCTCGTTTGGATCGATGCCCATTTGGACAGTCATACTCCCGCGACCAGCCCGAGCGGCGCTCTGCACGGGATGCCGCTCGCCATCCTCCTAGGCTTCGGGCCGCCTGAGCTTACGGATCTGCTCTACCCTGGCGCCAAGCTGCGCCCCGAGAACGTCTGTCTCGTGGGCGTACGCAGCTACGAGCCCGAGGAGGCGGAATTGCTGCACCGCCTTGGGGTGCGTGTGATCACGATGGACGAAGTTCGAGCGCGTGGCCTTATGCGGAGCCTGGGCGAGGCCTTCGCGATCGCCTCGCGCGCCGCGGCCGCCGTCGGGCTTAGCATCGATCTCGATGCACTTGACCCCACGGACGCGCCCGGGGTCGGTACCCCGGCGGCTAATGGCCTGCGGGGGCTCGACCTGGTGGAAAGCCTTCGACGGCTGGCGCCGCAACCGGTGTTGGCCGAAATCGCAGAGTTTAACCCCTTGCATGACCGCGAGGACAAGACCGCCCGGCTGGTTATTGACCTCTTGGCGGCCTGTTGGAGCAGGTAAGCGTATGCTATCGGTCATCGAACTGGAGCGCGCATACTGCGCGCATAACTACCAGCCGCTACCGGTGGTATTGACGCGCGGAGAGGGATGCTATGTATGGGATGAGCCCGGCAACCGCTATCTCGACATGATGAGCGCCTACTCGGCGGTCAGTTTCGGCCACGCGCACCCGCGGCTGCTCAAGGCCCTAGGCGAGCAAGCGGCACGGCTGGCGGTTGTGTCACGGGCTTTTCACACCGAGGTGCTCGCGCCCTTCGTGCGGCACGCCTGCGAGCTTACCGGTCTCGCCATGGGCTTGCCCATGAATACCGGCGCCGAGGCGGTCGAGACGGCGTTGAAGGCGGCGCGGCGCTGGGCTTACGAGGTCAAGGGCGTGGCCGAGGATCGCGCCGAGATCATCGTCTGTGACGGCAATTTTCACGGCCGTACCATCACGCTGGTCGGGCTGTCGTCGGAGCAAAATTATAAGCAGCACTTCGGACCTTTTCCCATGGGCTTCGTGCGCATCCCGTACGGGGATGCCGGGGCGCTCGCGCGTGCCATCAATCCCCGCACGGCGGCGTTTTTGGTCGAACCGATTCAGGGCGAAGCCGGGATCATCGTACCGCCCGCGGGTTACCTCAAGCATTGCGCGGAACTTTGCCGCGCCCACAACGTGTTGCTTCTCTGCGATGAGATCCAAACCGGGCTCGGCCGCACCGGTCGCGTGCTCGCCTGCCAGCACGAAGGGGTCCAACCCGATGGGATCATGCTCGGCAAGGCGCTCGGGGGCGGTTTCCTGCCGGTATCGATGTTTCTCGCGCGGCGCGAGGTGATGGAGGTCTTCACGCCGGGGAGCCACGGCAGCACGTTCGGGGGTAACCCGCTCGCCGCGGCGGTCGGTCTCGAAGCGCTTAAGCTGCTCGTCGAAGAGCGTCTGGCCGAGCGCGCCGCCGAGCTGGGCGAGTACTTTCTCGGGCGGTTGCGCGCCGTGCAGAGCTCTTATATTCGCGCGGTGCGCGGCAAGGGTTTATTCATCGGCATCGAGATCGACACCGGGCGCTTTTCGGCACGCGACCTCTGTATGCGGCTCGCCTCCCACGGCATCCTCACCAAAGATACCCATGAGAGCGTGATCCGCCTGGCTCCGCCGCTCATCATCACCGAGACCGAGTTGAATTGGGCCTGCGATCGTATCGGTGATGCTTTTCTGGAGATGGGATAGTCCGCCTGGCCTAAGACGCAGCACCCGGCGTCGCCGAGTTCGCTCAAACCCGGATCAGTGTGACCGATCCATTTTCAGGCAATTGAAAAGCGGCTACTCTTACCATTACGACGCTAGGTCTACCGGTCCAACGAATCGCCGTTCGCATGCTGGAGACGCTGACCAAAGAGATCTGGACTGATTGCCTCAACGAGGGATTTATCATCGCGAGGTCCATCGAAATGGAGCTCGTGGAGGTCAATAGTCTGGGTCATAAACACCCCCGCGCCGAGCGAGAGCCGTTCTCGCTGGTATTCCGCGGACCCAAGGTGCCCGTGCTCATCCAGAAGATCTACCCGGTAGAGCATCAGAGCTTGGGCGCCTTAGACCTTTTTCTGGTGCCTATCGGCCCTGATGGCGAGGGCATGCGCTACGAGGCCATTTTTACCTGAGAGGTTGTGCCGCTACGATGCCCATTCCAGGAACCAATAAAGCTCCTTGTCGGCGATTCGGGTAAACCCCAGGCGTTCATAGAGGCGGAGGGCGGGATTGAGCTTTTCCACATGGATACGGACCGGCTTGCCGGCGCGCTCAGCCTCGGCCAGCACGTCCCTTAATATCCGTGTGCCGATCCCCGCATTTCGATGGGCCGACAGGAGAGCGAGGTCTACGATGCGGATCTCACCCGGCCAGCGGGCGAGGTAGAGGCGTCCGACGGGAAGCTCGTCCAGGAGAATGATGAGAAAGTCGGTCTCGGTGTAGTAGTCCTGGTAGTACTGGTGCTGGGCGGTGAACTGCATCTTGAGGAAACGCGCCTTTTTGTCTTCGTCCCAATCCACCAGTGCCAGCTCCTCCCGGCGGGTGCCGACGTAAACCTCAAGGAGAAAGGCCTGGTCGTCGGGACCGATGGGACGGAAGGTGACGGCCATCAGCTCCGCGGCGGAAACACCCCCTGGAGCGCGATACAGAAGTAGAAGGTCAAATACGGCTGCAGGTTGTTGTGCGGCTGGCTGCCGCCCGCAGGGGCTAGCGCTTGGGGGGCGAGGGAGACCAGGGCCTGATTGGTCGTCGTCTGGTAGGCGGAGGCGTTCTGGGAGCGGGCGAGCGAGCGGGCCGGACTGGGTGACTGGACGTCGGCGATGTCACTGTTCGCGCGCAGCGCGTGGCTGTGGGAGGGCATTTCGGACTCGAGCAGGCTAACGGTGTCCGATCCCCCCGTCTCCCCCAGATCGTGCAGCGACAGCCCTGGGCCTTGGCCTGGGTGCATGGGCGCGTTTCCCTGGAGGTTCGGAAGCGCGAAGTTGGACTTGCCGTCTCCCCCATAAGTGGTGCCGAGGAGCGAGAAAAGGGCCGTGTTCTGCGAGATCGGCATGAGTTGCCCATTGCAAAAAGCCCAGCCTTTGGGCGCGAAGTTGAAGGGGAAGATGCGGATCTCCGCAACGAACGGATCGGCCATGGCGGTTCCTCTTTAGGTTGGCGACGGGAAGATCCCGAACAAGGAGATGATGAAGTTGACGCACAAGTACGGCTGGAAATTCGTGTGCGGCTGGCTCCCGCCGACGGCACTCATCGAGGTGGGAGCGAGACTGACGTTCGGGATGTCCTCGATGTAGAGGTCTGCCGTCGTCGATTGGGCGAGGAGGTTGTTCAGCGGCGAGGACTGATTGGCGACGTTAGTCGTCGCCAGGAGCGAGTGGCTGTGCGCCGCGATCTGGTTGACCGTCAGCGTGATCTCCTCGGCACCGCCGGTCTCGGCGAGGATGAAGCCGTTCCCCTGGTGTATCGGGAGTCGGCCACGTAAATCGGGCAGCGCGAACGTGCTCTCCCCGTCGCCGCCATAGGTCGTGCCGATCAACTGGAACAATGTTTCGTTCTCGGAGATGGGTAGGAGCTGCCCCTCGCAGAACATCCAGCCGGCCGGGGCGAAGTTCCCGGCGAACATGCGGATCTCACCGACATAAGGTTGTGCCATGTGCTCTCTCCTCTAGTTCGGTGATGGGAAGATGCCCTGCAGGGCGATGCAGAAACTCAGGGTCAGGAACGGCTGCATATTTAGGTGCGCCTGGCTGCCGCCGACACTCGCCACCGAGCCGGGGGCCAGTGATATGTTCGCGGTCGCCGCGTAGAGCTGGCTTGGCGAATCGGCGAGGACATTGCCCGAGGGCAGGGGGGTGTTGCCGGTGTTGCTGGTCGCATTCAGGACATGGGTGTGAGTGGGTAGCTCGGCGGTGGAGAGCGTGTGGGCCTGCTCTCCCCCGTTCTCCCCCAGGGTGTGGCCGCTGCCGACGTGGATGGGCGTGCGACCTTGAAGGTTCGGTAGGGCGAAGTTCACCCTGCCGTCGCCGCCGAAGGTGGTGCCGAGCAGCGAGAACAGCGCCTGGTTCTGGTTGATCGGCAGGAGCTGGCCATTGCAGAGCGCCCAGCCTTTCGGCGCGTACACGAAGCTCATGATCCGGATCTCGGAAAGGAATGGTTCGGCCATTTACTCCTCCTCTTCGAAAGTCATTTCACCGATTCAACGTAACCGAAGTTCTTCGTCGCCTTGACTTCTCTGCATGACACCGAATCTCTTCGCCGCGGTATCCTACTAGGGAATCGGACAAGCCGCTCCGCCCGGGGTGAAGCCCGAATTGCCGATCAAGTGACGGGCTCGAATTGCGGGAGTCGCCGGATTGAGCCCTGCAAAGTGTGCGACCACCGCATCGTGTTCTCCATCCGGATCCGTAGCGGCTCCACTATAGCTTGGCAGGCGGAAGGTCGTACCCGCACGAATACTCTGGATGCGGATACCGTTTGGCCCGGCGACCGTGTCGGAATCATTGCCGGAAATGGTGGCGCAGATCGTGGTCGTGTCGGACGCGATGGTGCCGGATTCCATCCATATACCGTTATCAGATAACGGATCGGTCAATTGGACGATATTGTTGGTGACGGTCGCGTTAATATCGCTGTTGCCGTCGCGTGCGATCATCTCGATGCCGCGATTACCAATCTGTGAGATGTTATTGTTGCTGATCTGAGTCGTCAGCACATTGGAACCATCCGCATCCGTCCCATTGGTGGTTACGCGGATGCCCGGACCGGTTGACGAATTGGCGTTGGTAATTGCGTTATTGGTAATCGAGCCTGACATCGGTCCACCGCCGCCTGCGGCGAGATTGATGTTGATGGGCGAGGCCAAACCCGGCGACGAATTGTACGTGCCCCGATGCACGTCAAAATTCATCGTTCCGCTGCCGCCATGTGCGATGTTGACACCAACATTGTTGTTCGTGAAGGTGCTGCCGCTCCCGGCGGTTCCCGCAACCCCAACCTCAACGTCAACCGTGCCGTTGCTGCTCGTTGTGGTGGAGACCTGTATGCCGTTGGCGCGGTTGCCCGTGAAAGTCGAAGTCGTGATGTCCGCGGTGATATTGGCCGTGCCGTCCACCCTGAACTCGAAGCCATTGTTGCCGGGCGAGGCGGTGGAGTTATCACGAATGGTGGTGCCGGTCATCGTGAACTGCGAGAGCGTCCCGCTGAGGTTGGCAATCTTGAAGTTGTTCTCAAATCCGTCTTCAATCAGGCAGTTGGTGATGGTCGCCGTGCCGACTAGACCATTGATACCACCAGGATTTTCCGCTCCGAAGTAAATCGAGCCTTCATCGGTAGCGGCGTCGGTGCCGTTCTTGCTCGTTCCGCTGGCTATGCTGTTGACAGTGCTGTCTGCGAGATCAAAGCCATTGACGTTGAAACCGCGAATGCCGAAGTTCTGATGGTCGTTGATCTGCATCCGGTTTAGCGAGACGGACTGGGCATTGTTCATATAGATGCCGATGCCCGCCGTCGTTCCATCGGCGCCGACGGTGTTGTGGATCGTCCCGCCGGAGCCCGCCGTGCCCGTGCCGGTCACCGTGAAGCTGCCGGTGGTGGTGTTAAGGACGATGCCGTTCGCAGCGCCGTTGGCCGAGACGGAGGTGAGGCCGACGGTGCCGCCGGTGCCGCTGAGATTTACGGCCGTGCCGGTGGTCGAGGTCACCGAGACCTCGCTGACCGTCACCCCTGTGATGGCGGCGACGGGGTCGGTCAGGCCAGTGGCGGTGGAGGAGGAGATGTTGAGGCCGCGCACGGTGCTGCTTCCAGCAAGCGTGACTGTGCCGTTCAACTGCGGTCGCATGCCGCCGAGCGCGGGTCTCGAATCGAGCGTACCGTTGACGGGCACCGTCACGCCCAGCACGCTGTCGAAGCTGCCGGATGATCCTTGGCCGATGAGGTGCTCGCTCGTGTTAAGCGTGTGCCCCCCGTAGGTGCCGGAGAAGGCGAGAACAGTGCCAACGGCAGCGCCGTCGGTACCGTGGCGCCCAACGATCCCGACGTGGGCCAAACTCAAACGTTTAACATCACCGGCGGCAACCTGGGGAACGCCTTTGCCATCAACTCCGGCACCGGCGCCATCACGGTCAATAATAGCGCAGCCCTGGACTTCGAGACCACGCCCACATTCAACCTCACGGTGCAGGTTACCGACAACGGCAGCCCGCCGCTGAACGGCAATACCACCGTCACCATCAACCTTACCAATGCCAACGATTCGCCAGTGGTGACGCCCGCCACCTTCTCCCTGGCGGAGAACAGCGCGAACGCCACCGGCGTCGGCACCGTGACGGCGACGGACCCCGATGTCCCGGCGCAAACCCTGACCTTCGCCATCACCGGCGGCAACACCGGCGGTGCCTTTGCCATCAACTCCGGCACCGGCGCCATCACGGTCAGTAGCAGCGCCGCGCTCGACTTCGAGACCACGCCCAGCTTCGGCCTCGCCGTGCAGGTCACCGACAACGGCAGCCCGAATTTGTCGGGCACGGCCAGTGTTACGATCAACCTCACCGACGTCAACGAGGCGCCGGCACCCACCGGCGGGCCGTTCAGTCTGCCCGAAAACTCGGCCAACGGAACGAGTGTCGGCGCAGTAGCGCCCAACGATCCCGACGCACCGCAAGCCCACACCTTCAGCATCACAGCGGGCAATACGGGTGGGGCTTTTGCGATCAATGCCACGACGGGCGCAATTACGGTGGCGACCAGCAGCGCCCTGAACTTTGAGACGACCCCGGCCTTTACCCTCACGGTGCAGGTCACCGACAACGGCAGCCCGAATTTGTCGGGCGCGGCCAGCGTTACGATCAACCTGACCGACGTCAACGAGGCGCCGGTGCCGAGCGGCGGGCCGTTCTCGTTACCGGAAAACTCTGCTAACGGGACGTCCGTTGGGACGGTAGCGGTCAGCGATCCCGACATCGGCCAGACGCATGCCTTTGGTATCACCGGCGGCAATACGGGCGGCGCCTTTGCGATCAATGGCAGCGGCCAGATCACGGTTGCCAACACCGCCGCCCTTAATTTCGAGACCACGCCGTCGTTTAGTCTGACGGTGCAGGTCACCGACAGCGGCAGCCCGAATTTGTCCGGTACCACCACGGTTGCCGTCAGCCTCACCAACGTCAACGAGGCGCCGATCGCGACCGCGAAGACCCATCAGACGCATTCGGGCATACGCGTCACCATTGGCGCGGGAAATAGCGGCCAGCTCAAGGACGGGGCTACCGATCCGGACGCCGATGATACATTCGGGACCTTGAGCGTGAGCAACATCGTCACGCCGCCCGGAGCGACGGTGACCGCCCGCAGCGCGGTCTCATAGTTGACCACCGTATCGGTGCCGCTCAGGGTCAGTGTCCCGCTGGGTACATCGAAGCTGCCGCTGATGAGGCCGATGGTGGTGAAGCTCAATACGTCTGCACCGCTTTGGTAGTTGGCCGTGATCTGAATCGAGGCGCCGGTCAAATTGATGCTGTCCGGATCGGTGACCGTCAGCAGCGAATCGACGGCCGTGGCCGGGCTGCCCTCGGTGTAGGCCAGCGTCCCGCCGGCCGTGATCACCGGTCCGTCATTCGTAGCGGCCGCCGTGATGGTACTCGTTACCGGCAGGCTAGCATCGCTGCCGTCGGTGCCAATCCAGGTTACGGTACGATCGGCCGTACTCGGATTATTGGAGCTATTCAGGTACATCACGCTGCGAAAGGCCAACTGGTAGTTGGCCAGGGTATCTGTCCCCGACAAGATCAAGGTGCCCGTGACGGCCACGAAGTTGCCGGTCATGGCGCCGATGTTGATAAAGCTCAGAGGCTGTGAAAAAATTGTTTGCAGGGGATCGCCAATTGATCATGAATATGCGATCCTGGCACCATGAGTAAAGAACCTTCGCTGTTCCCTGATCTCCCACAACCCGATACCACTGTG
>Ga0136630_1000609_pt1 | contig 13984 bp, 13 predicted proteins | sample AntDrymUQ5682106_2_FD_105496 | JGI IMG/M metagenome (GOLD analysis project Ga0136630, IMG submission 105496) | Polar desert sand microbial communities from Dry Valleys, Antarctica - metaG UQ568 (21.06) | ecosystem: Environmental > Terrestrial > Soil > Desert | place: Antarctica: Dry Valley...
GGCTGCTGCCCAATGCCAGGCTGGTCGTCGATCATTTCCACATCGTCAAGCTCGCCAACGACGCGGTGACCAACATCCGCCGCCGGGTGATCTGGGAACAGAAGGGCCACCGCGGCCGCAAGATCGACCCCGCCTGGGCCAACCGCCGCCGGCTCCTCTCAGCCCGGGAACGCCTGTCGCAAAAGGCATTCACCACGATGTGGAACTCCCTGATCGACTCCGACCCGTCCGCGCAGATCCTCACCGCCTGGATCGCCAAAGAAGAGCTACGCAAGCTGCTCTCCCTAGCCCGCACCCGCGCTAGCCGAGACCAGATCGCCGCCAGGCTCTACACCTTCTACCACTGGTGCGCCCACGCCAACATCGACGAGCTGACCACCCTGGCCAGCACCGGCCAGACCTGGTGGCCGGCGATCGAGGCATTCATCGACACCGGCATCACCAACGCCCGCACCGAAGGCCTCAACCGGCTCCTCAAACAGGTGAAACGATCGGCCTGCGGATTCCGCAACACCGCCAACAGCCACCGCTGGATACGGTTCCACTGCACCCGGAAACACCGGGCAGCAACAGCAGCATCAAGATCACTGCCCGCTCAAAGCCCTCAAAGTTGAAGAGCCTGTATGGCGTGGTTCCGACGGCGCTCCATGGCGCGGGAGTGCGAGTAGCGCGAGGCGGCCGGCCTGATTCGTCTCCGTGGGGCGACGCAAGGGTCGCGCCACTGACATCAGCTCGACAGGCTACGTATGGCTTTTAGTGGTGCCGTTGAGGTGCACCCAAATCGACAGATGTGTCGCAGACGTGGGAGGGGGCTGAGTGTACCGAGAGTATCGATTACTTTGCTGATCTGGCGTTTTTGCGATTGTTGGCATTGAAGCGCGCCTTCTTCTGACGATTCCCGCACGTGTTCATGTCGCACCATTTGCGGGAGCGACTTTGACTGGTGTCGAAGAAGGCGGCTTGGCAGGTTGGCGATGCACACAAGGCCAATTCTCCGTCTCGTTCACCTGCGATGATGCTGATCGCGTCGGCGGCGATAACGCTTAGGGCATCCTCCACGGAGGAAGTCGAGCTAAGTCGCCATTGCCGATTGCTCTCGGGCGTCAAGATAGCCGCGGCCCGACCCTGAGTGCTGCAGTCATTGATGATCTGGACAGCAGACACAGGGAGAGGGTCTCGGCGCGCGGCCGCTGTCGCAGCGGCGTGAATTGATTCCCTAAGCTCCCAAGCGCGTTCGAGCTGGGCGGTGGTGCAGGACTCCACGGCGAGGCCACTCACCGCCAGCCAGTCGACGAGTCGGTTCGGCGTAGGGATGCGCTCCACAGCGTCGCCATGACGCTCCGTCAGGGTCCCCGTGAAGCTGGTCGCGAGCACCTTACCGAGACGGAAGGCAGGGAACCGAGCGCTCATGGAACCACCTTAGCTGGTTGAACGCGACATCGAGACGTGCTAGAACCGTCCTAGCCGGTTCCGGCAGGTCCAAGCCGGCTCCACCGATGACCAGGAGGTCTCATGTCCACACACTGGTGCGTCACCGACGCTGCGGCCGCCATTGATCGTGGCGTTGTCACCACGTCAGCTCACCCCGGCGGGGGCATCTCATGAACCGTCAAACCAGCGACGTGCAATCATTCGAAACCCACGCAACCGACACTGACCTCGACGGCCTGCGCGCGCGACTGGCCGCAGCACGGCTGCCGGAAGCTGAGACGGTTTACCGCGCCGCGCCCGACCCTCACCGATGGGAACAGGGCGTTCCTCTTGCCGACCTCGTGGACGTCGTGAACTACTGGCGCACCGAGTACAACTGGCGGTCGTTCGAAACGCGCCTCAACCAGATCGGCCAGTTCCGCACGATCATTGACGATCTGGGAATCCACTTCCTGCACCGCCGATCCACCCGCGCAGACGCCACCCCTCTGATCTTGACACACGGCTGGCCAGGCAGCATTGCTGAGTTCACCCATGTAATAGACGAACTGGCAGATCCGACAAACGCAGACGCACCAGCGTTCCACGTCGTAGTCCCGTCGCTGCCAGGTTTTGGTTACAGTGACAAGCCGGCCACCACCGGGTGGGGAACCGAAAAGATCGCGGCCGCCTGGGTGAAACTGATGGGGAGGCTGGGCTACAGCAAGTTTGTAGCCCACGGCGGCGACTGGGGAGGTGTGATCACCACGATCCTCGGCGGCAGGTTCCCAGAGCACGTTCTCGGCATCCACACAACGCTCGCGCAGGCACCGCCCGGGTTGACAACGGACGGGCTGACGGCGACCGAGCGCAAATGGGCCGAGGAAACCCGCGATTTCTGGCGCCACCACGCGGCGTACGCGAAGCAGCAGGCGACCCGACCGCAGACCATCGGCTACTCGCTCGTCGACTCACCAGTCGGGCTTCTCGCCTGGATCCTTGACAAGTTCGCTGAGTGGACAGATACCGAAGATAGCCCGTTCGAGACGATTTCCAGAGACAGCATTCTCGACGACGTCACCCTGTATTGGCTGACGCGAACCGGCGCATCGTCAGCCCGCATTTACTACGAAAGCCACAACTCGCTCGACCCCGAACTTCGGGTTGGCGTCCCGTCTGCAATCAGTATATATCCCCGTGACATCGAGAAGTGTCCGCGCGCCTGGGCACAGGAGCGGTACCGACAGATCGTCCGATGGAGGTCGCCTGAAGCCGGGGGACATTTCCCGTCGCTGGAGGTTCCCGAGTATTTCGTCAAGGATCTGCAAGAGGGCCTCGCGGCAGTGCTGGCCGCTAACTGTAGTTGGTCATGACGTTGTCGGCGGTGGCGTGGAGGCGTGAGGCCGGGGGCTGATTGCCGCAGGCGGTGCGAGGCCGATGGTGGTTATAGTGGTGCACCCAGACCCGGACTGAATCGCCCCGGGTCTGGTGGAGGCTCTGACCCGGATGCGCGAGTAGCCACCAACGTCTGCGCACCCGTGACGCCCCGGTCACGCTGCTTGACCTGCCCGATCCCTTCCTCCAGCAGGCCCGACAGCCCGACGATCCGGTCGACCTCATCGACCACCGACAACCCCGCCGCCGGAGTCAACCGGCGATCCGCCCGCCCGACATGCACTGGACCCTGTAACCTGGACACTGAAAAGGCGCCTTCCGGTGCTCGGATCTTCGAAGCCTGAACAACTCCGATTATCCAACCTGAAAGGCGTCTCTTCCTGCGTACACACCCGCGACACGTGTACTACTCACGGATCCGGGTCAGAGAGATTGCCAGCGGCGTCCGACAGAATCTGTGCCTCTGATCGTTGCGCTTTGCTCGGGCCCGCGCGACGAGCCCGGTCAGGTGCTGGTCAGGTCGGCGAGCCAGCCTGCATGCCATCGGATTCGACGCCGGTCGTCGACGAAGAGGCTCTGCCAGCCTTCCTCCAAGTCGAATAGCCATACCTCTACTGCCAGAGGAGGCATCAGCCGCCAGTCGACACGGCCGAGCCATTCGCGCGCCTCGTCGAATTCGCGAACCGCGACTGCACAGTCGGCTTTGGGCAGCCGCGAGTGTCCGGGCATCGGCTGGGGCGATCGTCACAGGTGGGCGGTCGAAGTCGGAGAAGCGCCCAACGTGTCGCGAGCTGTTGGCAGTGCGGCGATCAGGTCGGTGGCAAGAAGTGCCCCGGCGCGCTCGGCGAGCTGCCCCGCGCGGCCGTGCAGGTGCGCACCGGCTGCAGCGGCCAGACCAGGTGGCAGGCCTGCAGCGAGCAAGGAACCGATGATTCCGGTCAGTACGTCCCCGCTGCCGGCCGATGCCATCGCCGGCGTACCAGTGGCGTTGACGTAGGTGCGCCCGGCTGGATCCACGACAATCGTGGCCGCGCCCTTGAGGAGCACGGTGACTCCGAGTTGGGTCGCCAGTGCCGTTGCGGCGCCTACTCGATCGGCACCCAGCGGTACGTCGAACGCGGTGAACTCCCGGTCATGTGGGGTGAGGACCGTCACGGCCGATCGCCGTTGCAGCAACACCCTTCGGCGGGCCAGCAGCCGCAGCCCATCAGCATCGATGACCACGGGTAAGTCGCTGTTCAGCACGTTGGCCAGAGTCTGCTCCGCAGCCCTGTCGCGACCCAGGCCCGGACCGACCGCCCATGCCTGTACCCGTCCGGCCTCGGACGGGACGCCGTCGGAGACCACCGCTTCCGGCCACGCGGAGCTCACGCCGAGGGCAGCGGGGCCGACGTACCGGACCAAGCTCGATCGCATCCGCAGGGCCGCACCCACGGTCAGGACCGCGGCACCCGGATAGGTGGCTGATCCGGCGGCCACACCCAGGATTCCACCGCTGTACTTGTCATCGCCGTCCCCGGCTCGAGGCAGGAGACCGGCCACGTCATCATCGGTGAGCTGGAGCGCCGCCGGAGCTCCGAGATGAGCCCCCAACCCGATGTCGACGACGTCGAGGTCCCCGACGTGTTCGCGGCCCTCGCCCACGGCCAGTCCGAGCTTGATCGCTCCAAAGGTCACGGTTCGATCAGCGCGGAAAGCCGTCCCGTCCACGGCGCCGGTGTCGGGGTGGACGCCGCTGGGCAGGTCCACCGCCACCCTCAGCCCTGCAGCGTCGTTGGCTGCCTCGACCACCTCGTCGGCAGGTGCTCGCAGCTGACCGATGGCACCGAGGCCGACGATGCCGTCCAACACCAAATCCGCTTGTCGCACAAAACCACCCAAGTTGGTGATCGTATTCAGAGCTCGGATCCGACCTCCCGCTCGTTGCAATGCTGCGCAACCGCCGACATGCAGCCGATCCGGATCCAGGGCAACCGCCACGACACCCGCACCACGGCGGGCCAGTAGCGCTCCAGCGAACAGTGCGTCTCCGCCGTTGTTTCCGGCGCCGGCCAGAATCACCACCCGCGCGCCGTAGACGTGGGGCAGCCACCGGACGCAGTGTGCGGCGAGCCCCGCGGCGGCTCGCTGCATCAGCGAGCCGTCGGGCACGGTCCGCTGGAGCGCCTCCTCAGCTGCCCGGATGGTGGTGACGTCGTACAGGCCGATCACAGTTGCGGCTCGCTCTCTGCGATCACAACCGCCGAGGCGATCCCCCCATCATGTGAGATCGACAGGTGCAAACGGGTCACGCCCAGTGCGGCTGCCCTGGCGGCGACCGTCCCACGCACTTCCAGGCACGGATCACCATGCTCGTCCGCGTTGACCTCGGCATCGGTCCAGGCCATCCCGCCGGGTGCCCCGAGCGCCTTGGCCAGCGCCTCCTTCGCGGCGAAGCGGGCAGCCAGTGATTCGGCGTGCCGTGGTCGACCGGAGGCGCTGCGCTGCTCGGCCTCGGTGAAGAGCTTGGCGCGCATGCTCGGCGTACGAGTCAGAGCCCGCTCGAACCGCTCGATCGGGACGACGTCGATGCCGACTCCGACGATCACTGCGCGGGGATTGACGGCACTCGTGGCATAAGACCGGGCACTACTCAACCGTGACGGACTTGGCCAGGTTCCGCGGCTGGTCGACGTCCAGGCCGCGCATGTCGGCGATCTCGCAGGCGAGGACCTGCATGGGGATCGTGGTCAGCACCGGAGCCAGCAGAGTCGGAGTCATCGGGACGTGGATGAGGTGATCGGCGTACGGCGCAACCTCGACGTCACCGTCCGCGGCGATCACGATGGTCTTCGCCCCGCGGGCCCGCATTTCCTGGATATTGCTGATCACCTTGCTGTGCACGCTATCTCGCCCGCGGGCAGGAACCACCGCAATGACGGGGGTGCCTTCCTCGATGAGCGATATGTAGCCGTGCTTGAGCTCGCCAGCCGCGAATCCTTCGGCGTGGATATAGGCCAGTTCCTTGAGCTTCAAGGCACCTTCGAGCGCAACGGGATAGCCGACATGGCGTCCGACGAACAGGATTGTGGGTTCCTTGGCCAGTTCCCGGCCGATCGCCCGCACCTGATCCATCCGGCCCAGGGTCTCGGCCACGGCGTCAGGCAGCTTGTTCAGCTGCGCGACGATCGCGGCGATCTCATCGGCGTACTTCGCGCCCCTGGCCTGCGCCAGATAGAGCGCGACGAGATAGCAGGCGGCAAGCTGGGCCAGGAAAGCCTTGGTGGAGGCGACCGCCACCTCTGGTCCGGCCCGGGTATAGAGGACGGCGTCGGATTCGCGCGGAATGGTCGATCCGTTCGTGTTGCAGATAGCCAGCACCCTGGCCTGCTGATCCTTGGCATGCCGCAGCGCCATCAGGGTGTCCATGGTCTCCCCGCTCTGGCTGATCGCGATGACCAGTGTCGAGCGGTCGAGCACCGGATCGCGATACCGGAACTCGCTGGCCAGCTCCACCTCACAGGGCAGCCGAGTCCAGTGCTCGATGGCGTATTTCGCCACCATGGCCGCATGATTGGCCGTTCCACAGGCCACGATGAAGACCTTGTCGATGCCTCGCAGGTCCTCATCCGAGAGCCGTACCTCGTCGAGCACTATCTGCCCGTTGTCGGACAGGCGGCCGCGCAACGTGTCCGCGATGGCGGCCGGCTGCTCATCGATCTCCTTGAGCATGAACCAGGGGTAGCCGCCCTTCTCCGCCGCCGCCGCGTCCCAATCGACATGAAAGCGCCTGGGCCGCATCGGTGTACCGGCGAAATCGGTGACTGTGATCCCGTTCTCGAGGTCCAGGGTGACGACTTGGTCCTGGCCCAACTCCAGGGCGTCCCGGGTGTGCGCGATGAAGGCCGACACGTCGCTGCCGAGGAAATACTCCCCGTCTCCGATCCCGGCCACCAGCGGGCTGTTTCGCCGGGCCCCGACGACCTGTCCCGGGTGGTCGGCGTGTACAGCCACCAAGGTGAACGCGCCCTGCAACCGGGAACAGACGGTGCGCATGGCCGAAGCCAACCGGTCGTTATCGGGGCCGGTTTCGGCAGCGTGCGCCGCGCCCAGGAGATGGGCGACGACCTCGGTATCGGTGTCGGAGGCCAGCTCCACACCTTGCCGTTCGAGTTCGCCACGCAGTCTGGCGAAGTTCTCGATGATGCCGTTGTGCACCACGGCTACCCGGCGGTCGGCCGAAGCGTGCGGGTGTGCGTTGCGATCCACGGGGGGACCATGCGTCGCCCAGCGCGTGTGACCCATGCCGGTGGTGGCCTCAGGCATCGGCTGATCGGCCAGCACCTTCTCCAGGTTCGCGAGCTTGCCGGCCTTCTTGGCCGTCGCCAACCCGTCGGCCGTCACCAGCGCGATGCCGGCAGAGTCGTACCCGCGGTACTCCATCCGCCGTAGGCCCTCGAGGACGACGTCCTCGGCGGACTTCATCCCTACGTAGCCGATGATCCCGCACATGCGGCCCAGGGTAGTCACCAAGACGTCACAGCCGTCCGGTCCGCAGCGTGGGACGCTCGTCCGGTGACTCGACACGGCGCCACCACCCAGAATCAGGGCGAGGGTACCGACGCGCCGGCCCAGAGCAGCGGGGCCGGCGACAGTCCGGCCGGCCGGAGCAAGCCCGCCAAGGCAAAGATTCAGTGGCCGCACATGGGCTGGATACCGTACGTCCTGATCGCCGTTTTCGTTGGTTTCTGGGCTCTCACCCATATCGGGGCCGTGGTCTCTGGTGCCGGAAGCTGGCAGGCCGTGACGTTCGGGATCGGTGCGGGCGTACTCGCCCTGGGCCTACTCGTCGGCATCGCCCGGCTGACCCGGCGGGGATGGGCCGGACAGCTGGCCGGGCTCCTACCACTGGTCGTCGCGGTCACGATCGCCGTGCTGCCCTCCTACATCTCATCGACCGTCAACGAGGCAGCACCGGATGGTCTGACCGCTGCTGCGCCATCGGCTTCCGCGCCAACTGACGAGAGCGCGGGCTCGGATCCGGCCGCGAGCTCCTCGTCGGCACCGTCCCCCGAACCGCCTCCGCCGCCCGCCGGGCCGATCGAGGTCGCCACGGCACAGTTCGTCGGAATCGATCATGACGCCGCCGGTGTGGCCCGGTTGATCCAGCTCGAGGACGGCTCGCTACTCGTCCGATTCGAACAGTTCTCGGTGGAATCCGGACCGGATTACGACGTGTACCTGGTCCCCGGTGCCAACGTCTCCGTACCGGACGGTGGCACGCTGCTCGGCGACCTGAAAGGCACGATCGGGGATCAGAACTACGAGGTCCCGGCCGGGGCGATCCCGGCCGCCGGCGTGGAGGCGGTCACAGTCCTGATCTGGTGCGAGATCTTCGCCGTACCGGTAGCCAACGCCACCCTTTGAGCACCGAACCCGCCCTGGTGCGGGTTGCTACGGCTATGGCGGGCTCTGCCCGTCTGCGCCTGGCGGCCAGTCAGCGCGGGGTGGGGGTGGAAGGCTTCCCAGTGGCCTTGTTCGATTTCGCGGTGGTGGTGCCAGCAGAACAGGCCCCCGTTGGTCTGATCGGTCCGGCCGCCGACACCGCCGGCCGACCTCTCATGCCGTCAGGCGTCCCGTCGCTTCAGGACCACGGTGGCCACGCTCAGCAGCACGAGAGCTGTTCCGGAAAGGATGCCGAGTGAGCCCAGCGTGCTCAACGGATCAGTGACCCCCGTGATCTGCGGGTCCCCCGCGAACAACGTCCCGTTCACGAACGGGAGCAGTCGGTAGATGTCGTCGCCGAAGCCGGGAATGACGTTGACCAGGTTTTCGATAGCCAACGACCAGACCAGCAACAAGGTCACCGCGCCGGCCGGGTGCCGTACCAGCGAGCCAACAGCCACTGCGATGACCGCCAGTAGCGCATAGACCAGGCCGTATCCGGCGACCAGCCGCCAGTCGTCCGCGTTCCGAAGGACCAGAACCCCTGTCCCGTCGAAGGACCGGGACACCGCGAAGGTCGCCCAAGCGGCCACTTCGCCGATGAGGAACGCCACAGCGGCGATCACCCCGGCCTTGGTCCACAACACCCGGGTGCGGCCGGGTTGTGCTTGCAGAGTGGTCCGGATGGTGCCGAAGCGGTACTCGCTGGTCACCGCGAGGGCGGCCAGCACCAGGATCACCGCCGAGGCGAACTGCATCCCGGCCAAGGCGAAGAAGATCGTGTTTCCCTCATCGGACTGGCTCGAGATCAGCACACCGAAGGTGATCGGGATGAGCAAGGCCAGCCCCATGCACCACCACGGAGAACGGGTGGAACGCAGCTTGATCCACTCCGACCGGACGACGCTCAGCGGGCCAGGACGAGGGGATGGTACGGGTTGCGGTGAGGCGGTGTCGGCAGCTGATCGCCGATGGGAGCCGGCGTTTCGAGCCGGTTCGGTACGCGCGGTGGAGCTCATGATGCTCACTGTGCGGCCGCCGCAAGGGCGAGCTCGTGATCGGAGGTGGCACCCGGGGCGCCGGAAGCGCTGTACTGCACGGCATCTGCGGTCAGCTCCATGAAGGCCTGCTCCAGCGATGCGCGGCGCAGAGACAGTTCGTGGATGACCGCTCCGACACCGGCGGCGAGGTAACCGACCTGGTCAGTGCTGACCCCGTCACCGGTGATCAGGTACGTGTCGACACCGTCGTCGTGGACCTCGAGGCCGGCCGACAGGAGTCGCGGCAGTACACGTTCGGAATCCGGCGTACGCAGGACGACACCGGCGGTGACTGCCTGGTCTAGGAACGCCTGGGTGGAACAGTCCGCGATCAGCGCACCACGCCCGATGACGATGAGATGTTTTGCGGTGACGGCCATTTCGGAGAGCAGGTGACTGGATACAAGGACACTGCGGCCGTCGCCGGCCAAGCCCTGCATCAACGTTCGGATCCAGACGATCCCCTCGGGATCGAGCCCGTTGACCGGCTCGTCGAACATCAGCACCTCGGGATCACCGAGCAGTGCGCCGGCGATCCCGAGTCGCTGGGACATCCCGAGTGAGAACGCGCCGGCCCGCTTGTTCGCGACCGCACTGAGCCCCACCATGTCGAGCACCTCGTCGACCCGACGCTCGGGCAGCTCGGCGAGAGCAGCCATCGCGGAAAGGTGATTACGGGCCGACCGGTTGGGATGCACCCATCGTGCGTCGAGCAACGCTCCGATCGTGCGCAACGGGTTGTCCAGCTCGGCATAGAGCCGGCCACCGATCGTCACTGTTCCGGATGTCGGCCGGTCCAGCCCCAGGGTCATCCGCATCGTGGTCGACTTGCCGGCACCGTTCGGCCCGAGAAAGCCGGTCACGACACCGGGTTGCACGGAGAAGGACAGGGCATCGACGGCTGTAAGTTGGCCGTACTTCTTTGTGAGGCTGCGGGCCTCGATCATCATGGTCCTCCTGGGGCCTGGTTGCTGGGCACCACCAGTTGATCTCCACCGGCCTTTCGCGGTCATCAGGGAGACCCCTTGACCGACACCCTGACGTGCCCCTGAGCCAGAACCACTGCACACCCTGAATTCACCGGGGCGACTAGGGTGCTGCTGCGTGCGCTTCCTGTTCAGTCCCCCCGCGGAGGCGACGGCCGGCCTGCTGACCCTGCCCTGGCGAGAGCCGTTGGCGGACTGGGCTGACGACCGCCTCGTCGATGTTCCGCAACGTGGCCTTTCCCGCCATGTCGTCCGGTTCGTCTCTGAGGCGGGAGAGATCTTCGCGCTCAAGGAAATCCATGAGCGGCTTGCTCGGCGGGAGTACCAGCTCCTGCGCCAGCTGGACAAGCTGAGCATCCCGGCGGTGCAGGTACTCGGCGTCGTCGTCGACCGAGGCAACGATCTGGACGCGATTCTGGTCACCAACTTCCTTGACTACTCGACGCCCTACCGAGCCTTGTTCGCGAACCCACGAGGCCAGCATCTGACCGGCCGGCTGCTCGACGCCCAGGTCGAACTGCTCGTCCGGTTGCACCTGGCCGGTTTCATGTGGGGAGACTGCTCACTGTCGAACACGCTGTTCCGGCTGGACGCGGGCGCGCTGTCGGCCTATCTCGTCGACGCGGAGACCGCCGAGATCCACTCGTCGCTGTCCGACGGGCAGCGCCACTACGACGTGCTGATGACCCAGGAGCGGGTGGGCGGTGAGTTGCTGGACCTGCAGGCGGGCGGATATCTCACTGAGGAGCTCGATGCGGCCGATACCGTCGATGACCTGGGCCGCCGATACGAGGCACTCTGGGCCGAGCTCACCAGCGAAGAGGTGCTGCTTCCCGACGAGCAGCGCTACCGGATCGGTGAACGCGTACGCCGGCTCAACGAACTCGGCTTCGACGTCGACGAGATCGAACTCGTCGACGTAGGTGAGGGCAGCCGGCTCCGGCTGACGACACGGGTGGCCGAACCCGGTCATCACCGCCGTCTCCTGTTCGCGCGCACCGGCCTCGACGTCCAGGAGAAGCAGGCCCGCAGACTGCTGTCCGACATCGCCAGTTATCGGAGCTACCTCGAGCAGACGTCCAAGCGGCCGGTGCCCGAGGCGGTCGCCGCCAACCGATGGCTCGAAGAGATCTACGGATCGGTCATGGCCTCGATTCCGGCCGATCTGCGCGGCCGGCTGGACGACGCGGAGATCTTCCACGAGATCCTCGAGCATCGCTGGTTCATGTCCGAGGCGGCCGGCAAGGACATCGGCACGACAGCGGCGGCCGGTGACTACCTGGCCCGAGTACTCCCAGCGGTCCCCGGTGACCTCGTGGCCGGCACCGTACGGCGGGATCCGAACCAGACCACGGCCCCGTCGTAGCGGCGCGTGCCTCTTTCGTCAGGCCGACCGCTGCTCGGCCGCTCGTACCTGTTCGGCATAGCCCAGGATCGCGGCCCGTAAGGCACCCTCCGAGTCCAGGCCTGCCTGTGTCGCGGCGGTTACCAGGGCGAGCAAGTGCGAACCCAAACCTTCGGCGGTTCGGACCTCCTCGGACAGCACGGCTGGCTCCGGTGTCGGCAGCCCAGCCCGCGCGGCCCGGTCAACGAGCGAGCCGGCTCTGGCCAACGACGGCGCGGACACCGGAACCCCGTCGACCACCGATCGGCCGACCTTCTCCGCGCGCTTGAGCTGCTCCCAGTTTGCATGCAGCTCGGCTGCTCCGGAGACCTCCAGGCCGGCGAAGACATGTGGATGCCGCCGGACCAGCTTGTCGACCAGATCGCCGGCGACGTCATCGACGCTCCAGCGCTCGTCCTCGTCCTCGATCTCTTCGGCCAGCCTGGAGTGAAAGAGCACCTGCAACAGGACGTCGCCCAACTCCTCGCGCAGGGCGTCCAGGTCATCGGCGGCCAGCGCATCAGCGGCCTCGTGGGCCTCCTCGATCAGGTACGGGGCGAGCGATGCGTGCGTCTGGTCGGCATCCCACGGGCAGCCACCGGGTGCTCGGAGCCGGTCCATCACGGCGACAGCGTCGAGGAGGCGGGCACCCGGCGGATCCCAGGAGGCCACGACCACCTCGATGGTGATTCCACCTTCGCGAGCAGCGAGATCGGCCAGCGCGGAACTGAACGCGGCGTCCCCCTCCGGGCGCAGTAGCCACACCACCTCGCCGCCCCCGGCAGTTGCCGCAATCGTCCGTAGCGCGCGGGCCGCGCTCGTTGCCGGCGAGGCTGCCAGCAGCGGGCCGCCGGCGGCCTTCGGGACTGCCAGGCGGGTGACCTCGATTCCTGCCGCGCGTACCGCCAGGGCCAGTTCTTCGCCGTCCGGGTCGCAGGCGTAGACCGGCCCCCGACGAAGTGCTGCCCAACCATCAGCGCTGAGCAACCCGGCCGGCAACCGCGGAGACGTGCGGACCAGCACGATCTGATCAGTCACGATTGCGCCGCCGGCCTTGACCGACCCGAGCGCGAGCATGCGCCTGGAGTCACGGGCTGCCAGCGGTCGAGGCTCCCGAGTCCTCCAGGATCTGTACGACGCCGCCGCCGGCGTCAGGTACGACCCGGCCCTGGTTCAGAGTGCCGTACCGGGGGTTGATGTCTATGTCCAGCCCGGAGATGAACTCGGTCACGATCGGAGCGACCGCAGCATCCACGCCGCCGGCAGCTTCGGTTCGAATCTCGTCTCGCACCTCCTCGAACGGCGGCACCTCGAGGGAGGCCACATAGCCCACCACGATGCCTCCGGTCTCCGGGATCGCGATGGTGAAGCCCTGACCGGCTGGGGTCTGCTGGACACTGGGCACCAACGGCGCAGGCACGTCGGTCAACGGGGCGCTGCGCAGGGTCGGCTGGGTGTTGGGGCCGGCGTAGGTGGCGGCCAGGCCCGCGTACGAGTTCGGGTCGGCCAGCAGGGTGGCAAGGGTCTCGTCGGCTGTCTCCTGGTCGGGAACGGTGATGAAACCGAGTTCGATGGTGGTCAGCTGATCCTTGATCTCCTCGTACCGCTGCATGAGCGCCGGCTCCTGAGTGGCGGCGTCCAAGCTCTCCTCGGCTGCGATCGCCTCACGGATCAGGATCCGACGAACCTCCTCCCGTATGTCCACCTCGGCGAGCATCTGTTCGGACGCGATCCGGGCATACACGTCCTGCGCACTCTGAGAGCCGTCTTCGGACAGGAACTCGTCGAGCTTCGCCTCGACCGCCCGATCGGAAACTTCCACGTCGTAGTCGGCACTGAGAATGCGATAGATCTCCCGTTGGACCAGCTGGTCGAGCACCAGACGCTGAAATTCAGGGTTACCCGGCTCGATCACGGCGGCAATGTTCGGGTCAGCCATCCGCTGCTGGACGGCGGCGGAAAGCTGATCGGTCGAGATCGTGCGGTCCTCGACATAGGCGGCAACGGCGGGTGCGGTTCGGCAGCCGGCCAACGCGGCAGCGGCGAACAGGCTCACGACAGGCAGGGTCAGGGAAAGGCGACGCACGAGCCTCAGGTTCTCACACCGCGACCGATGGCCGGTGCGACTGTTGCCGCTCCAGTGCAGCGGCGTCAGGTCGTGGCGTAGATGTCGCGGTACAGACGTAGAGCGCGTTCGGTGCACAATTGGGCCGATTGGCCGGCGAAGCGTCCGGGCCGCAGCCTTTCCAAGCCCCGGATCTCGCTCGGCCGGTCGGTCATCATCTGGACCAGGGCTCGGGCTGCCCCGCAGGCATGGGTGACCCACAATGCCTCAGCGACCCACA
>Ga0136630_1000610_pt1 | contig 13979 bp, 15 predicted proteins | sample AntDrymUQ5682106_2_FD_105496 | JGI IMG/M metagenome (GOLD analysis project Ga0136630, IMG submission 105496) | Polar desert sand microbial communities from Dry Valleys, Antarctica - metaG UQ568 (21.06) | ecosystem: Environmental > Terrestrial > Soil > Desert | place: Antarctica: Dry Valley...
TCGAGAGCCTGGGCTACCGCCAGCTCACGGTGCTGTGGCGGCTGCGCGGGCTGTGGAGGTTCCTGCGCAAGAACACCGACTGGGGCTCGATGCAGCGGCGCGGGTTCGTCGGCGCTCAGTCGGCATCGAACCCACCCGATGACTAGCTGAGCAATCGGCGATCGCGATGAGCGCTCAAGCGTGCATCCTCCCCAGCAGCTCGAGCGCGCCGTTCTTGTTGAGCGGCTCGTTGAGGTTGCCGCACTTGGGCGACTGGACGCACGAGGGGCAGCCCGAGCGGCAGGGGCACTCCGCGATCAGGCGGTGCGCGTCGCCGACGAGCGCCTCGAAGGCGTGAAAGCCGGCGCGGGTGATGCCGACGCCGCCGGGGTGGCCGTCGTAGATGAAGATCGTCGGGCGCCCGGTCTGGTGATGGAAGGCGGTCGAGAGCCCCCCGATGTCCCAGCGGTCACACATGGCGATCAGCGGCAGCACGGCGATCTGAGTGTGCTCGGCGGCGTGGAGCGACCCCTGAAGGACATCGAGCGGGAAATCGCGCAGCAGCTCGTCCCCGAGCTCGTACCAGAGGGCCTGGGTGACGAAGCGCTGCTCGGGCAGGTCGAGCGGCAGCAGGTCGAGCACCTCGTGATCGGTCACGCGCTTCATCTGGAAGGCGACCACCTCCTCGGACACCGACACGACCCCGAACGACAGCTCGGCGCCTCCGACCGCGCGCCGCTCGCGGACCTCCTCGATGAACGTCTCGGTCTCCTTCTTCGGCTGCGTGTACCAGTCCCCGGAGAACGACCGCGCGAGCGCGCGCCGGTTCGCCAGGTCGAGCTCCTCGACCTCGTAGGCCTGGCCGAGGTGGAGGTAGACCGCGCCGGGATGGACGGTCGAGTGAGCGCGCGCGGCCTCGACCGAGCCGATCACCTCGCCCCCCGCGGCTTCGACGACGGCGAACGAGTCGAGCGACGCCGAGCGCAGGGCGATCCGCCCGGCCGGGAAGCCCTCGCCGCGCGGCACGTAGCGCCCGCCGCGCTCGCGCAGCACTCCGCGCGAGACGAGGCGCTCGGCGTAGGGGATCACGCGCGGGCCGAGCACGTCGGCGTCTGCCGCGGTGATCGGCATCTCGTAGGCTGCCGCTGCGAGGTGGGGGAGGTGGATCTCCTCCGACTCGTGGTCGAGGATCGCCTGCTCGACCGGGCGCTCGAGGAAGAGGTCGGGGTGGCGGCAGAAGAACTGGTCGAGCGCGTCGTCGCCCGCCACGTAGAGCGCCAGGCCGGTGCGCCGCCGTCCGGCGCGCCCCCACATCTGGCGCAGGCTCGCGACCGTCCCGGGGAAGGTCACGCAGATCGCGGCGTCGAGCTCGCCGACGTCGATCCCGAGCTCGAGCGCCGAGGTGGCGGCGACCGCCAGCAGGTCGCCGTCTACCAGCCGGCGCTCGATCTCGCGCCGCTGGGAGGGGGTGTAGCCCGCCCTGTAGGGGGCGATCCGCTCAGTCAGGTGCCCGTTGCCGGAGTCCTCGAGCCGCAGCCTCGTGAAGCGCTGGATCAGCTCGACGCCGCGACGTGACTTGAGGAAGCAGATCGTGCGCACGCCCTCCTCCATCAGCCGCGCGAGCAGGTCCGCGGCCTCTGAGAGCGCCGACGTGCGCACGCCGGTGTCCTTGTCGAGCAGCGGCGGATTCCACATCGCCACACGCCGCTCGGCGCGCGGGGCGCCGTCGCCGTCGACGAGCTGCAGCTCGAGGCCGGTCAGGCGCTCGGCGAGCTCCCGCGGGTTGGCGATCGTCGCGCTCGCGAGCACGAAGCGCGGCTCCGTGCCATACGCGTTCGCCATCCGCCGCAGGCGGCGCAGGACGTTTGCCACGTGGGAGCCGAACACGCCGCGGTAGACGTGTGCCTCGTCGACCACCACCCACGCCAGGTTGGCGAGCACATCGCCCCACGAGCGGTGGTTCGGCAGCACGCTCACGTTCAGCATGTCGGGATTGGTGAGCAGCAGATTGGCGCGCGAGCGGATCGGGCGACGCTCGGCCTGCGGCGTGTCGCCGTCGTAGATCGCCGGGCGCAGGAAGGGCGCGTCGAGCGCGTGCAGCGCGCGCGCCTGGTCCTGGGCGAGCGCCTTTGTCGGGTAGAGGTAGATCGCTCGCGCGCGCGTGTCGTGGGCGAGCGTGTCGAGCACCGGCAGGTTGAAGGCGAGCGACTTCCCGCTCGCGGTGCCGGTGGTCACGATCGTGTGCCCCTCGCGCGCGCAGGCGAGCGTCTGCGCCTGGTGCGAGTAGAGCTCCGCGATCCCGCGCGCGGCGAGCACCGCCGCGAGCGCGGGGTGCAGGTCGGCTGGGACCGGCACTCGTTGAGCAGGGCGGGCGCCGAAGCGCGCCTCGGACACGAGCTGCTCGCCGCGCCCGGCCTCGAGCACGCCCTCCCAGGGCACCGACGTGCGCACGATCGCCATCGCTCGATGGTAGGACCGCCGCCCTGGCCGACGCGGTTGTGACCTCTACGGTGGTATTGTGGCCACATGCGGGAGATCGGTGTGCGGGAGCTGAAGGCGTCGCTGAGCGAGACGCTGCGCTCAGTCGGCCGCGGCGAGCACGTGCGGGTGACGGTCCGCGGGCGCGCGGTCGCCGATCTCGTGCCGGCGGGCGCCGCGGTCGCCCACGACGGCTTGCGCGCGCTCGTCTCGCAGGGGCGGCTGGCCGTGCCCGCGCGGGCGCGCCCGGCGCGGGCGCCGCGACTCTCGCACGCGCGCGAGCTCGCCTCCGAGGTCGTGCTTGCCGAGCGGGAAGCCGAGCGCTGATCCTCTACGTCGACGCGAGCGCCCTGGTCAAGCGCCACGTAGCTGAGCCGGGCAGCGATCTGTTGCGTGAGGCCATGCAGCGCGCCGACGGTTGGTTCATGTGTCGCGTCGGCTTCGTCGAGACGGTACGGGCGGTCGGACTCGTCGCCGGGTCGGCGGCCGTGCGACGGGTGCGGGAGGAGTGGGCCGCGTTCGGCGTGCTCGAGGTGGATCAGGATCTTGCCGAGCACGCGGCCGAGCTCGCGCTCTCGCGCGGGCTGCGGAGCCTCGACGCGTTGCATCTGGCCTCGGCGATGCTGTTGCCGCGCGACGGCCTCGTTGTGACGACGTGGGATCGCCGACTGCACGCCGCCGCGGCGGCAGAGGGGATCTCGTTGCTGCCCAAAGCGCTCGGGTGAGCGCTGAAATGCCCGTGGCCATCCGCTGCGTCTACACCGACCTCGACGGGACCCTCCTGGGCCGCTTCGGGTCGCTCTTCCGGGACGCCGACGGCGAGTTCTCACTGCTCCCCGCGCGCGCGCTCGAGGCCTGTCACAGGGCGGATGTCGAGGTGGTGCTGAAGTCGGGCCGGCGCCGGGAGCAGGTGATGGAGGACGCGCGCCTGATCGGCCAGCGGGCCTACATCTACGAGGTCGGCTGCGGGCTCGTGATAGACGGCGAGGAGACCTTCCTGACCGGCGCGCTGCAGCCCCACGACGGCCTCACCATCCACGCCCAGATCGAGCGCTCGGGGGCCCCCGCGCTGTTGCTCGAGCACTACGCCGGTCGCCTCGAGCACCATGCGCCGTGGCATCTCGGCCGCGACATCTCTCACCTGCTGCGTGGCCTCGTGGACGCTTTCGAGGCCGACGAGCTGCTGGCCGCAGGCGGCCACGGCGAGCTGCGCCTCGTGGACAACGGGGCGATTGTGCCGCGCCACACGCTGCCGGACCTCGAGGGCCCGCCGCACGTCTACCACCTGCTGCCGCGGGAGGCCTCCAAGGCCGCCGCGGTGGCCGCTCACATGCGCGCCCGCGGCTACGCCCCCGAGGAGTGCGTCGGCGTCGGCGACTCGCGCGAGGACCTAGGCGTGGCGGCGGTCGTCGGGCGCTTCTTCCTGGTCGCGAACGCGGTCGAGAAGGACCCCTCGATCGAGGGCGCGATGCCTCGAAACGCCGAGGTCACCGAGGCCCGCAACGGCGAGGGCTTCTACGAGGCCGTCGTGCGCTCGCTGGCCGAGGCGGGCTAGCTCATGCCGCCGCCGCGCGCGGCTCGGAGAGGAAGTCGAGCAGCGCCTCGGTGAAGCGCTTCGGCTGCTCGATCGCGACGGCGTGGCTCGCGCCCTCGAGCACCGTCAGCTTGGCGTGCGGGATCAGCTCGGCGATCTCCTTCGACTTCCAGACGGGCACCAGCATGTCGTGCTCGGCCCCGATCACGTGCACGGGCATGCGCAGCGACGGCAGCCGGCGGCGCGTCTCGTGACGGCCTCCGGCCTCGATCTGGCGGATGAACGCCTCCGTGCCCTGCGGGTGTGGGTGGTCGACGGTCATGCGGCGCAGGTAGGCGACGGCGTCGGGCTGCTCGTAGAACTCCTCCGACAGCGTCATCAGCATCAGCGTGTCGACGAGCTCCTCGCGCGGAGTGCGCCGGGCCTGGGCCACCGACAGCCGAGCGCGTTCGATGCTCCACTGGCCGCTTCCGCCCCAGGTCATGCAGAGCGTCAGCGAGCGGATTCGATCGGGCGCCGACAGCGCCATCTCCTGTGCGATCGCGCCGCCGAGCGAGCCACCCACCAGGTGGAAGGGCCCGAGCTCGAGCGCGTCGGCCAGCTCGAGCGCGTCAAGCGCCATGTGCGAGACGTGGTAGGTGCCCTCGGCCACCGATGACTGTCCCGAGTCGCGGTTATCGAAGACGACGGTCTGGAACCTCTCCGCGCACGCGGGGACCTGCAACGTCCACGCCAGGTGGTCGGCGCCGAGCCCGCTGACGAGCAGCAGCGGATCGCCCTCCCCGTGCACCTCGTAGTAGAGGCGCTGCCCGTTGACCTCGGCGAACGGCACTGGGTGGTCTAGCCGGCGGAGGCGGCCAGCGCACGACCGGCCGCCTCGAGCTCCTCGAGCGTGGTCGCCTCCCTGACGCTCGAGAGGTCGATCGTGCGCAGCTGGAAGTCGTCGAGCGCGCGCCTGCCGACGACCGCGTGGCAGGCGACGCCGCCCTGGCGACAGCGCGTGGCCACCTCGAAGACGGCCTTGCCGGTCAGCGTCTGCTCGTCCATCTTGCCCTCGCCGGTGATGACGAAGGAGCACTCGCGCAGGCGATCGTCGAAGCGGACGGTGTCGAGCACGTAGGGGGCGCCTGGCACGAGCTCGGCGCCGAGGTAGGCCCACAGGCCCCCCGAGAGCCCGCCCGCCGCCCCGGTCATCTCGCGCCCGCGGGGATCGCGCGGCGCGGCCTCGGCCCACTCGTCGAGGCGCTGCTCGAGGCGACGGATCATCTCCTCGTCGGCTCCCTTCTGGGGCCCGAAGACGCGCGCGCAGTCCTCGTACTTGACACGCACGTCGCAGGCGACGTTGATCTCGACCTCGGCGCCGGCCGCCTGGATCGCCTCGATCGCGCCGCGGCCGCCGTCGGTCGTCGCGCTGCCGCCGACGGCGACGATGATCTTCCGCGCTCCCGCCTCGACCGCGGCCACCATCAGCTCGCCGGTGCCGCGCGTCGAGGCTCCCCAGGGATCGAGCTCGTCCTGCGACAGCAGCGCCAGTCCGCTCGCCTGCGCCATCTCGACGACCGCGGTCGCGCCGTCCGGCAGCAGGCCGAACTCGGCCTCCATCGGGTGCCCGAGGGGACCTGAGACCCGCGCCCGCCGCACCTCGCCGTCGAGCGCGGTGATGACGGCGGTCATCGTGCCGTCGCCGCCGTCGGCGACCGGCAGCTCGATCGCCTCGAGCCCACCGTCGCGGAGCCCGCGGGCGAGCGCTGCGGTCACCTGCGGGGCGGTGAAGCTGCCCTTGAAGTCGTCGGGCGCGACGAGCACGCGGGCGCTCACTGCTCCCACTCCACCGCCGAGCGAAATGCCCGCTCGGCCTCGTCCCCGTGCACGCTGAAGACGATCCGCTCGAGCGCCGTGCCCTGGTGGGACTTGACCACGGACACCATCAGCCGGGCGGCCTCGTCGACGGGGAAGCCGCCGACGCCGGTGCCAAAGGCCACCAGCGCGAGTGAGCGGCACCCGAGCTGCTCGGCCAGCTCGAGCGTCGAGCGCGTCGAGGCGGCGATCGCGTCGGCTGAGGTCGGGCCGCCGAGCTCCATCGTTGCGGCGTGGATCACGTAGCGGGCGGGCATCTCGCCGGCGCCCGTCTCGACCGCCGCGCCGATCGCGATCGGGGCCTTCTCGTTCGACTCGGCCTGCACCGTCGGCCCCCCGGCGCGCGACATCGCCCCCGCCACGCCGCCGCCGTGCTGAAGCTCGGTGTTGGCCGCGTTCGCGATCGCGTCGACGTCGAGCTTCGTCACGTCGGCCTGGATCACCTCGAGCGTCGGCACGCGCCTATCCTGCCGCAAATGCCGGAGGCCGCGCGATCCCGTCTTGCTGGACCTCTGAAGGGCGCATGGTCGCGGACATACGACGCGGGGAGGGCAAGCGCGTGGCGCCCTCGCGGCCGAAGACGGAGTAGCTCAGGCGCGCCCGAGTGCCTTGCCGACGATCCGTCGCAGCTCGGCTTCGTCGGCCGGGGCGAGGTTCGACGGGATGCCCCTCGACGTCTTGAGCAGATGCGGCAGCGCCTGCTGCTCGTCGGGCGTCAGGCGTGCCCACCGCTCGCGACCCTCCTCCACGATCTTCTGACCCGCCCACATCAAGACGGTGAGGCGAAGCGGCAACCGTCCGAGCACGGCTAAGAGCGTTCCTTCGGCATCAGGACCCACAGGACGATGTACACGACGAACTGCGGACCGGGGAGGATCACCGACGCCACGAACAGCAGTCGCACGACGAACCGCGACAGCCCGAAGCGCTGCGCGAGCCCTGCGCACACGCCCGCCACAATGCCCCCGCGGCTCGGCCGGATGAGCCTGTGGCGGCCGGGTGGCGATTGCATCGATGCCATGGCCGCACCTTACCGGCACGCCGAGCCCGCCCGAAGGACTTGACGAGGCCGGCAACCGAGATCGCCGCCACCGGCGGCTCTCAGCCTACCTACACGAGGGCCGGCTACGCCCAGCGCGAGCGCCAGAACGCCGGCGTCAGCAGCGCGAGCACCGTGAAGACCTCGAGCCGCCCGACCAGCATCAGCAGCGCCAGCAGCGCGCGTCCGGCCGGCGGGACGGCGCTGAAGCTCTCGCTCGAGCCGACCTCGCCGAAGCCGGGGCCCGTGACGTTCAGGGTGCCGGCCGTCGCGCTCGCAGCGCTCACGAGGTCGAGGCCGACCGCGGTCATCGCAAGCGTCGCGCCGGCCCACACCGTGATGTAGGTGAAGAAGAAGCCGAGCACGTTGCGGCGCACGTCCTCGGAGAAGACGCGCGCCGGCATCCGCAGCACCTGCACGGCCTTTGGCTGGAGCTGGCGCTGCGCCTCCTGCAGCGCGGTCTTTCCGAGCAGCATGACCCGGATCACCTTCATGCCGCCCGACGTCGAGCCCGCGCAGCCGCCGACGAACATCAACGCCAGCAGCGCGAGCCGGGCGAAGTCGTTCCAGGCGTCGAAGTCGGCCGTCACGAAGCCCGTGCCCGTCATCATGCTGACGACCGCGAAGGAGGCGCCGCGCAGCGCCCGCGCCAGGTCCGCCGTGTCACCGGCGAGCACGAGGCTCGCCGTCACGGCGGCGATCCCGACGAGCAGGAAGCCGAGGTAGGCCCTGACCTCGGCCAGCTGCGGCCACAGCGAGTCGCCGCGCAGCGCGCGCCAGTAGAACGCCAGGTTGATGCCCCCGAGCACCATGAAGACGATCGCCACCAGCTCGATCGCGAGCGAGTCGAACGCCCCGATCGACGCGGTCCGGGTCGAGTAGCCGCCGGTGGCGAGGGTCGCGAAGGCGTGGTTGACCGCGTCGAAGGCGCCCATGCCGGCCGCCGCGTAGGCGACGATCGCGAGCGCGCTGAGCACGACGTAGATGCCGACGATGACCTTGGCGGTGTCGGCGATGCGCGGCGTGATCCGCTCGTTGCCCGGCCCGGAGCTCTCGGCCGCGAAGACGCGTTGGGACGCGAGGCCGGTGGCCGGCGCGATCGCCACGACCAGCACCACGATCCCGACGCCCCCGAGCAGATGGGTCAGCGAGCGCCACAGCAGCACCGCGTGCGGCTGTGCCTCGACGTCGTCGAGCAGCGTCGCGCCGCAGCCGGTGAAGCCGCTCATGCTCTCGAAGAACGCGTCGATCGGGCTAGTGAGGGTGCCCGAGAGGAGGAACGGAACGGCGCCGCAGGCGGCGGCGAGCAGCCATGTGGCCGTGACCGCGAAGTAGCCGTCGCGCGCGCGCAGCACGCCTTGGTCGAGCCTGCGCCCGAGCTCGAGGCCGAGCGCGCCGAGCGGCAGCGTCAAGGCGGCGCTCAGGCCGAAGGCCGCGGCGCCGCCGTCACCGTAGGCGAGCGCCGTCGCCAGGCAAGCCAGCATCCCGAGCCCAGCTGCCAGCAGCGCGGCGCCCACGACCGGCGCCACGATTCCCCAGTTGAGCCCCACGCCCCGGTGCGCCGGGCCTGCCCTCATCCGTTGAAGGCGCGCTCGACGTGCTCGGCCGCGCCGTGCAGCCGGAAGACCAGCACGCGGTCGCCGGCGAGGATGCGTTCTCCGTCCGCGGGGATCACGACCCGGTCGTCGCGCACTATCGCGCCGACCTCACAGCCCTCGAGCGGCCCCGCTTCGGAGATCGGCTGCCCGCAGATCTCCGCTCCCGGCTCGGCGTGCAGGTCGAGCACCTCGGCGCCCGTCAGCATGATGTGCATTGCGCGCACGCTGTCGGAGTGCACCAGGCGCAGGATCGCCTCGGCCGTCGTCAGGCGCAGCGAGAAGGCTCCGTCGATCGGCAGCGCGTTGACGAGCGGCACGAACTCGTCGCGCGAGACCACCGCCAGGCAGACGCGCGCGCCGAGGTGCTTTGCGTGGGTGGCGGCGAGCAGGTTGGTGCGGTCGTCGCCCGCGCAGGTGACGAAGGCGCCAGCACGATCGACCCCGTGGCTCAGCAGCATGGCCTCGTTCAGCTCCTCCTCGTGCAGCACGAGCGCGTTTGGGAAGCGCTGCGCGAGCTCGCGCGCGCGTTCGGCGTCGCGCTCCAGCACGCGCACCTCGCAGTCGCTGTGCTCCAGGCGCCGCGCCAGGTGCGCGCCGATCTTGCCGCCCCCGAAGATCATCACGTCGTGTACCTCCTCGACCCCGCCGTCGAGCGCCGCGATCACCGGCGCGATGTGCTCACGCGCCGCGACCACCACCAACCGGTCGCCGAGGGCGAGCCGCTCGCGGGCGGCGGGGATCGTCGCCTGACCCCGTCGCACCACGCCCACGATCGCATGAGGCCGCGCGCGCTCGCGCTCGTCGACGATCGTGCCCACGAGCGGCGAGCGCTCGTCGACGATCATCTCCGCCATCACCAGGCGCCCTTCGGCGAACTGCTCGACGTGCACGGCACCGGGTAGCAGCAGCGTGTCGGCGAGGTCCTCCGCGGTCGCGCGCTCGGGGTCGATCACGTAGTCGATCCCGAGCACGTCGCGCACGAAGGCGTTGTCCTCACCGAAGTAGTCGGGGTCGCGCACCCTCGCGAGGGTGCGCTCGACCCCGAGCCGGTGGCCCGCCGCGGCCGCGATCACATTGACCTCGTCGGCCTCGGTCACCCCCAGCAGCAGGTCGGCGTCCTCGGCGCCGACCTCCTTGAGGAACTTCGGGCTCGCGCCGTTGCCGGCGACCACGAGCGCATCGAGCTCGCCTTGGAGCTCTTCGGCCCGTTCCTCGTCGCGCTCGATGACCGTCACGTCGTGCTTCTCGTTCGAGAGCGTGACGGCGACGTGGCGCCCGACCTCGCCGCAGCCGACGATGATCACCCGCACGCCGAGGTCCCCGCGCTCAGCCGCGTAGCTGCTCGAGCCGGCACTCGGACGGGTCCTTGTCCGGTCGCCAGCGCAGGAAGCGCGCGCCGTGGCGGATGCGATCTCCCGTGATGTGCTCGAAGGCGATCTCGCAGACGAGCTCCGGGCGCAGGCCCTCCCAGACGAGCTCCTCGTCGGACTTCCAGCGGCTCGCCTCGCCGCTGCCGCGCTCATGGGTGCGGTATGGCTCGAGCAGCGCGGGCAGCTCCCGCTTCTGCGTCGCCTTGAAGCCGGAGGTGTGGCCGACCACCTGCAGCTCGCCGTCGGGGGCATACAGGCCGAGTATCAGCGACCCGACGGTGCCCTCCTCCTTGCCGAAGCGGAACGCCGCGACGACCGTGTCGGCGGTGCGGACGCGCTTGATCTTCATCATCCCCATGCGCTCGCCGGGGCGGTAGGGCGCCGCGGTGTCCTTGGCGACGACGCCCTCCGAGACGCCCGCGAGCCAGGCTCCGGCGGCGTCGCGGTCCCGGGTCGAGGGCGTCAGCTCGACGTCGCCGCCACTGCCTGCAAGCGCGCGCTCGAGGCGCCCCCGGCGCTCCGCCTGAGGCAGCTCGAGCAGCGACTCGTCCCCCTCGGCCAGCAGGTCGAAGGCGACGAACGCCGCGGGCGTCTCGCTCGCCAGCCGCTCGACGCGCGAGGCGGCGGGGTGGATGCGCTGGCCGAGCAGGTCGAACTCCTGCACGCCGTCGACGACGACGATCAGCTCGCCGTCGAGCACCAGGCGCTCGCCGGCGAGCGAGCGGATCGCGGGCGCGATCTCGGGGAAGTAGCGGTTCATCGGCTTGCCGTTGCGGCTCTGGAGATAGACCTCGTCGCCGTCGCGGAAGACGATCGTCCGAAAGCCGTCCCACTTCGGCTCGTAGCTCCAGCCGGCGCCCTCGGGCAGCTCCTTGGCGGCGCGCGCGAGCTGGGGCAGGAGGGGCGGCGAGAGCGACGGCATGGCCTCGATCGTAGTTAGGATTGGACGTCCGCCGACCAGGAGGTAGTGCAGTGTCCGAGGAGCAGGCGACGGTCGCCGAAGAGGAGTACCTCGAGACGATCTTCTGGCTCGAGGAGGCGAGCCTCCCGATCACCGGGGCCAACATCGCTCGCGCGATGCAGCTGTCGGCGCCGACGGTGCACGAGATGGTCGGGCGGCTCGAGACGGACGGCTACGTCACGCGAAAAGGCGACAAGTCGCTCGCCTTCACGGACAGCGGCCACCGCCACGCCGCGGGCATCGTGCGCCGCCACCGGTTGATCGAGCGCTTCCTCACCGACGTGCTCGGCATCCCGTGGGACGAGGTCCACGAGGAGGCCGAGCGCATCGAGCACGCGATGTCGCCGGTGCTCGAGGAGCGGATGCTGGCTGCGATCGGCGACGCGCGGACGTGCCCGCACGGGCATCCGATCGTCGAGGGCGCGCGCGAGCCCGGCGTGCCGCTGGCCGACGTGTCCGAGGGCGCGAGCGTGCGTGTGCTGCGCTTCGAGAACGAGGCCGAGGATCTGCTCCACTACCTCAAGGATGCAGGCCTCCACCCCGGCCTCGAGGGCACGCTCGCGGAGGCCGGCGACGACGAGGTGGCGATCGAGGCCGGCGGCGAGCGCTACGTCGTCACGCGCAGCGTCGCCGAGACGGTGGCCGTCGTCGCCGACCCCTCGCCGCCGCCGCGCACCGCGCCGCCAGGTCAGCTTGTGCTCGGCAAGGAGCGCTACGGCCGCTAGTGGCCGTCAGGCCGGCGCGCCGGCCAGCGACCGGTAGGCGTCGGCCAGGCGCCCGATGCCGGTGTCGATCTGCTCGGGGGTGACGCCCGAGTAGGCGAGGCGCAGGGAGCTGTGCCCGCCCTCGATCAGGAAGTCCGAGCCCTTGACGAAGGTCACGCCGCGCTCGCCGGCGGCGTCCGTCAGGGCGTCTACGTCCGATCCCTCGGGCAGCTCCGCCCACAGGAAGTAGCCGCCTTGGGGCGAGACGAAGGAGGCGTCGGGAAGGTCGCGCTCGAGGGCCTCTGAGAGCGCGTCGCGGCGCGCGTGGAGAGCGCCCTTGACCGTCTCGATCGAGGTTTGCATCAGCCCCGAGCGGCAGAACTCGGCGACGATCGCCTGGGCCACCATGCTCGGTGAGATGTAGGTGTTCGTCGCGATCTTGCGCACCGCGGCGATCACCTCGGCCGGGCCCGCCAGGTAGCCGACCCGGATCCCCGGACAGACTGTCTTCGAGAACGACGACGCGTAGACGACGCGCTCGGAGCGGTCCATCGAGAGCATCGTCGGCAGGGTCTCGCCCTCGAAGCGAAGCTCGATGTAGGGGTCGTCCTCGAACACGACGAAGTCGTACGCCTCGGCCAGCTCGAGCAGGCGCCGGCGCTTGTCGGGCGACAGGGTGCAGCCGGCGGGGTTCTGGAAGTTAGGGATGATGTGCGCGAGCTTCGGCCTCGCTCCGGCGTCGAGCGCGCCCGCGAGCGCCTCGACGTCGATGCCGTCGTCCTCGAGCGGTATGGCGAGCAGCTCGGCGCCCAGACCGCGCAAGCTCAGCAGCGTGCGGTCGTAGGTCGGCGCCTCGACCACGACGAGATCGCCGGGCGCCACCATCAGCTGAAACAGGAACGCGTCGGCCTGCATCGAGCCGTTGGTGGCGATCACCTGCTCGCCGTCGAGGCCGTGCTGGGCCGCGATCCACTCCACGAGCGGCAGGTAGCCGTGCGAGGTGCCGTACGAGAACGCGCCCGCGGGGTCCGCGCGCAGCACGCGCTCGGCGGCCGCGACGAGCTCGTCCCGGGGGAGGATGTCGAGCGACGGCGCGCCGCGGGCGAAGGAGATGGCGGGAGCGGAGCTCACGGCGTCGGACGATAACCGCTCGTCCTCACGCCCCGGATCTTCCAGCAATCGGCGAAAACCTAGAATGGGTCGCTCGACCCCCTCGGCCTAGGAGAGCATTGCCACTTCCCAACGACGTCCGCTTCATCACGTTCGACTGCTACGGCACCCTGATCGACTGGGAGACGGGGGCCTACGACGCCTTCCAGAAGGAGGCCGACCGTGACGGCTTCACGATCGACCGCACGAAGCTGACCGAGCTCTTCCTCGGCATCCAGCGCGAGGTCGAGGCGGGCTCCTATGAGCTCTACGCCGAGGTCCTGCGCCGCACCGCGGTGCGCAGCGCGCGCGAGCTCGGCTGGGAGCTCGAGCCCTCTCGCTCGGGCTTCCTGCCCTCGAGCGTGCCCTTCTGGCCGGCGTTTCGCGAGACCAACGCGCAGGTCGAGAAGCTGGCGAAGAAGTACGAGATCGGGATCCTCTCGAACGTCGACGACAAGCTGCTCGGTGCGACGCGGCGCCACTTCCGCTTCGACCTCGACCTCGTGGTCACGGCGCAGCAGGTGCGCTCCTACAAGCCCGACCAGGCGCACTTCAAGGAGTGCGCTCGCCGCACGGGAGGCAAGAAGGGATGGGTGCACGTGGCCAGCGGCTACGAGGCGGACATCGCGCCCGCGCTCCAGGAGAAGGTGCCGGTGATCTGGGTCAATCGCCACGGTGAGAGCATCCCCGAGGGCGGCAAGGCGCCGACCGAGGAGGTCAAGAACCTGCGCGAGGCCGCCAAGCTGCTCGGCGGGTAACCCCTTGCGCGCGGTGGCCGTCCACCCCGACGTGGTGGTGGTCTCGAGCCGCATGTGGCAGACGAACGCGACGGCGCTGCGCTCTAGTGGCGAGGCGATGCTCATCGACTCGCCCTACTTCCCCGACGAGCTCGAGCTGCTGCCGCGGCTGCTCGCGCAGGCCGGGTTCGAGGTGTCGGCGCTGCTTGCGACCCACGGCGACTGGGACCACCTGCTCGGCGGGCTCGCGTTCGCGAACCTCGCGCTCGGGGTGGCGGAGAGCACGGGGGTGCGCCTGCGCTCGGAGCCGGGTGCCGCGCAGCGCGCGCTGCGCGACGCCGACGCCGAGCACTACGTGGTCCGGCCGCGACCGCTCGCGCTCGGGGCCTGGCAGTCGCTGCCCGTGCCGGGCTACGTCGGGCTCGGCGAGATCGAGCTCGAGCTGCACCCGGTCGCGGGCCACACCGCGGACGGCGCCGCGCTGTTCGCGCCCGGCGCCGCGGTGCTCGTGTGCGGCGACTACCTATCGGATGTCGAGATCCCGATGATCTCCTCCGGCGGCTCGCTCGCCGA
>Ga0136630_1000612_pt1 | contig 13970 bp, 13 predicted proteins | sample AntDrymUQ5682106_2_FD_105496 | JGI IMG/M metagenome (GOLD analysis project Ga0136630, IMG submission 105496) | Polar desert sand microbial communities from Dry Valleys, Antarctica - metaG UQ568 (21.06) | ecosystem: Environmental > Terrestrial > Soil > Desert | place: Antarctica: Dry Valley...
CGGTCGTGGTGGTCCCGGTTCCCGTCCCGGTCGTGGTGGTCCCGGTTCCCGTCCCGGTCGTGGTGGTCCCGGTTCCCGTCCCGGTCGTGGTGGTACCGGTTGTCGTGGTACCGGTTCCCGTCCCGGTCGTGGTCGTGCCGGTCCCGGTGCCGGTTGTGGTGGTGCCGGTTCCGGTCCCGGTGCCGGTTGTGGTGGTGCCGGTTCCGGTCCCGGTCCCGGTGCCGGTTGTGGTGGTGCCGGTTCCGGTGCCCGTGCCGGTTGTGGTGGTCGCCGTGGTTGTGCCGGTGGTGTCGGTTGGGGTTGGGAGGGCGTCGCAGTCCGGCAAATTGAAGACGTTGGTGTCCAGAGTGACCGCGGCGTTGCGGGCCAGTGCTCGTCCCTCAACGGTGGTACCAGTCTGCACGGTGATCGAGGTCAGCGCGAGGATCGTTCCGACGAACGTGGTCCCGGTACCCAGGGTCGCCGAGCTACCCACCTGCCAGAACACGTTGCACGGGTCGGCCCCGTTGGCCAGAGCGACTGTGCTGTTCGATGCGGTGATCAGGGTGGATCCGGCTTGGAAGATCCACACGGAGCTGGGATCGTTCTGCGCGTCTAAAGTGACCGTTCCGGTCAGGCCCAGCTCGGTGGAATTGCTGTAGACGCCGGCGAAGAACTTTTGATCACCCAGTTCGGTGGCCACCGGAGTGGAGGGCCGACCCGCCGCATCGTTGTACGCGGTGATCAAGTCCGCTTGGGCTTGCGCTGCGGCGTCATCGCCGGCGTGCACGGCTCCGTTGACCAGTCCTGGCGGGAAGCCGGTGACCGCCATCCCGGGGCTGACACCCAGGTCCCCGTTGATGACCGAGGAACCGGTGTTCGTAACTGCGCTGCCCGCCAGTACGGCGTTAAGACTCGGCCGTGCCGAGTTGCACGGTTGGCGGTTCGGCGTTTGCCGGTGTGAAGACCGACAGCATCGCCCCGAGCAGGACGATCGCACCGGTCATCGCACATAGCGCTGCGAGCTTCGTTCGTTGCGGGCTCGAGGATGGGGGTGCCTTGACTGGGCGGTGCCGAGCGGTAATGGCGGTCACGTTTGCTGCCTTCTCCCGACCGATCAACCACCTCACCAGAAACTCCTACCGGAGCTCGGGTGATCGGGTTTTCCTGTCAGGACACGCGTTTCGTTGAATTGGAATGGCCTCGGCGGCCCACCAGTGGTGGGCGCAGTTTTGGTGGCACCGGGGCGCGGCCATTCGACGAGTGGCCGCGGAGCGTGACTGCAGGTTTGCTCAACGTAGCCGTACGCGAGAAGCGCTGTCAATGACTGACAGTAAGTTGGCATTCACGACCTGTGATGATGTTGAAATCCGGTCTTACTTCTCGACTACCCTCCAGCCCAGGGTTCGGGCGGCTTGGGCCTGGCGCAGGTCTGCGGTCACCAGGGTGATTCCGTGCGGGCCAGCGCGCTGAATGGCCGCGAGATGCACGGCGTCCAGGCTGCGGGTAGCGGTGAGGTCGGCTAGCCGGCCGGCCTCCTCGGCCAGCACCGAATCGATTTCAACGATGGCCAAGTGCGCCCAGTCCCTGCGAAAGGCAGCGCGCGCCGACATCGCATCCTTGCTGGACAGCCGCCTGCCCAGATTCCGCCAGACCTCAACCCAGGTAATTCTGCAGGTGAGCCAGACGGCGTCGCTGTCCAACAACGCGTTGAATCGTTCGCTGTCCGCCTCGTCTACATAGCGCTTGAGCAGGGCACTCGAATCGAGGTACAGCGTCAACTGTCAGCCCGGTCTTCGTCGATCATGTCCCGCACCGAGTCTGACGCGCGAACCCGCGCAGGACGCGGCGGGAGGGGTCCATCCGACGCCTGAGGGGGCGTGATCCAGCCCTCGGCGATACCTCTGGCGATGTTGTCACCTCCTGGTAGCGGTCCCAGGACCGCTTTCGGTCTGCCCCTCTCGGTCACAGTCAGATGCTCGCCCCGCGCTGCCCGGTCGAGAAACTCCGACAGTCTCTCCTTCAATTCGCGTACGCCGACGTCCATGTGACCACCTCGCTGTGAATAGTGGTCACATCGTAGACCCATCTGCCGTGGCTGTCCGGCTGTTTGCCCGGCTCGCCTAGGAATCGTCGGGCTCGTCAAAAACTCGGCTGCTCTGGAAGTCCTCGGGCGCGAGGCGCATCAGCTGTTCCCTGGTGGTCGGGCCAGAGGATTGGAGGACCCGGTTGGCGTGCCGCAGCCGCGCCCGTTCGATCGCATTACGGATGCTGCGGGCGTTGGCGAAGCGCGGCTGCTCCTTGCGAAGCCGCACGTAGTCGGCGAAGACCTTTTCGGTCTCCGGGGCGAAGGTGTAGCCCTCCGTGTCGACCATCAGGTGGCCGATCTGCTCGAGTTCCTGGACCGAGAAGTCGGGGAAGTCGATGTGGTGGGCGACCCGGGAACCCATGCCTGGATTGGAGGCGAAGAAGGAGTCCATCCGGTCCTTGTAGCCGGCCAGGATCACCACGATGTCCTCGCGCTGGTTCTCCATCACCTGGAGCAGGATCTCGATGGCCTCCTGCCCGTAGTCCCGCTCGTTCTCGGCTCGGTAGAGGTAGTAGGCCTCGTCGATGAACAGCACCCCGCCCATCGCCTTCTTCAGCACGTCCTTGGTCTTGGGGGCGGTGTGCCCGACGTACTGGCCGACCAGATCGTCTCTGGTTACCGCCACGAGGTGACCGCGGCGTAGATAGCCCAGCCGGTGCAACAACTCCGACATCTGCAGGGCGACGGTCGTCTTCCCGGTCCCCGGACTGCCGGTGAAGCTCATATGCAGGTTTGGCCGAGACGTGGAGAGCCCGAATCTTCGGCGTGCGCTGTCGACGAGCAGCAGCGCCGATATCTCCCGAATCCGCTGCTTCACCGGCACCAGGCCGACCAGTTCGTCGTCGAGCGTTTTCAGCACCGACTCGACGCCGGACTTCTCGAACTCCGCGGCAAGGTTTAGCTCGCCGTCGTCGGGCAGCCGGTCCGGAGCCGGCTGGCTTGCAACCTCTTCGGACTTCTCATCGCCATTCTCAGAGGAGGACGGGGGAGAGTTCGGCGACGACGATGACGTGTCCCGGCCGGGCCGCGGCATGCCGAAGCCAGGGCGTTCCTTGTCCTTTTCGCTCACGACTTATTCGCTCACGACTTACCGGAGTACCTCTCACCGACTGGTCGCTCGGCGGCATAGGCGTGCGTGGTGTAGCCGATGCGGCGGTCCGAGCCCTCAGCGCGATCCAAGCGCATCCCAGGCTCGGTTGTTGGCCTGGCCACGATGAACGACAGCGCAGTCGACTGCCGACCCAGTGATGCGTCGTACGCGCTGACTTTGATGTAGTGCTCGGGATAGGCATCCCGGCAGGCGTTGATCTCCTCGAGCACGCCGACTGCGTCCTTGAGGTCGAACATCGGCAGCCCCCACATCTCCCAGTAGATATTTCGTGGATGTGGGTCGTCGGTGTACTCCACCGACAGCGGCCAGTCGTTGTCCAGGCAGTACTGGACCTGCTTGCTGATCTCCTCGTCGGTGAAGTCCGGAAGGTAGGAGAAGGTGCCCTGGGTGATGCGCATGTCGCTGGATCCCTTCTAGGAGGAGGTCGGTGTCTCGACAACGTCGAGAGTGTCGGTGGATTCGTAGTTGAAGGTGATGTCGCCCCAGGTGTCCAGCGCCAGCCTGAGTGGCTTGTTCCACTCCGCGGTCTTGCGCAGTAACTCCTCGCCGCCCTTCATCAGGTCCATGCCCTCGTTGCGGGCCTTGACCACTGCTTCGAGGGCCACTCGGTTTGCCTCCGCGCCGGCGGAGATGCCCATCGGGTGACCGATCGTGCCGCCACCGAACTGCAAGATGACGTCATCGCCGAGGAGATCGAGCAGCTGGTGCATCTGGCCGGCGTGGATGCCACCGGAAGCGACCGGCATGACGCCCGGCATCGACTGCCAGTCCTGGGCGAAGAACAGGCCCTTGGCCGGGTCGGCCGGCGTCTTGTTCAAGCGTAGGACGTCGTAGTAACCCTTGACCGAGGCCGGATCTCCTTCGAGCTTGCCCACGATGGTGCCGGCGTGGATGTGGTCGACGCCGGCCAATCGCATCCACTTGGCGATCACCCGGAAGCTGACCCCGTGGTTTTTCTGCCGGGTATAGGTGCCGTGCCCGGCGCGGTGCAGGTGCAGGATCATCCCGTTTCGTCGGCACCACTCCGACATCGATTGGATGGCCGTGTAGCCGATCGTCAGGTCGATCATCACGATGATGCTGCCCAGATCCCTGGCGAACTCGGCCCGCTCGTACATCTGCTCCATCGTGGCGGCGGTGACGTTGAGGTAGTGCCCCTTGATCTCGCCGGTGGCCGCCTGCGCCCGGTTGACGCCCTCCATGGAGAACAGGTACCTGTCCCGCCAGCGCATGAACGGCTGGGAGTTGATGTTTTCGTCGTCCTTGGTGAAGTCCAAGCCCCCCCGTAGGGCCTCGTAGACCACGCGACCGTAGTTGCGCGCCGATAGGCCCAGCTTGGGCTTCGTGGTCGCCCCCAGCAGGGGACGCCCGTACTTGTTGAGGTACTCGCGCTCCATCACGATGCCGTGTGAGGGACCTTGGAAGGTCTTCACGTACGCGACCGGGATCCGCATGTCCTCCAACCGCAGCGCCTTGAGCGGTTTGAAGCCGAAGACGTTGCCGATGATCGAGGACGTCAGGTTGGCGATCGAGCCCTCTTCGAACAGGTCGATGTCGTAGGCGATGTAGGCCATGTACTGACCCTCGGCGCCGGGCACCTTCTCCACCTTGTAACACTTGGCCTGGTAGTGCTCGTGCGCAGTCAGCCGGTCGGTCCAGACCACTGTCCAAGTCGCGGTGGAGGATTCACCGGCAACTGCGGCGCCGGCCTCCTCGGGCGGCACGCCCTCTTGGGGGGAGATCCGGAAGACCGCCAGGATGTCGGTGTCCGCGGGCTCGTAGTCGGGCTGCCAGTAACCCATCTCGGCGTACGGGATGACGCCCGCCGCCCACCGATCCCCTTGCGGTTTGCCGTTTCCCTCGCTGCCGTTGCCTTTCGTGCCGGTCATTCGCCTACCCCTCTTCCCAGACAGTGCCTACGAACAGTCTGTCGTACGGAAGTTGAGCCGTCTATTAAGGCTTCGCCCGCTACAGTTCAGTTATGACTGAAGATGGATCGCGCGCGGTGACCCTGTCACGCCTGACGACGCTGGTGACCTTTGCCGAGGAGGGCTCGGTCGTGGGGGCTTCGCAACGGCTGGTGGTCAGTGAGTCTGCCGTGTCGATGGCCATCTCAGCACTGTCCAGGGATCTCGGCCTCCCACTGGTCGAACGGGTCGGCCGCGGGGTGGAACTCACGCCGGCCGGTTCGACCTATGTCGGGTACGCCCGGCGCATCCTCGGTCTGCTGGAACAGGGTTGGGCAGCGGCCAGGGGAGTGGCTGTGCCCGGAAGGGGACGGCTGCGGTTGGCCGCCGTCACAACCGCGGCCGATGAGTTGATCGCGCCACTGCTCGCCTCGTTCTCCAGCGGGTATCCAGCTGTCGAACTTCGTCTCGATGTGGGTAGCAGCTCAGAGGTCTGGGACCTGTTGGCCCATCACGAGGTTGACCTGGTCCTGGCCGGCAGGCCGCCTGAGTCTGCATCGGGCCGAATCGCCGCACAACGGGACAACCTGCTCGTAGTGGTGGCGCGGCCGGACGCCGTGGCGACCTTTGCTGAAGGCCAGACGACCTGGCTCCTGCGGGAACGGGGCTCCGGCACCCGGGCCACCCTGGAGGCATTGCTGTCCTCCCGTGATCTCGACCCGCCGCGGATGGTGCTCGGCTCGAACGGCGCCGTGGTGGCTGCGGCGGTCGCCGGGTTGGGCGCTGCGCTGGTCTCCGCTGATGCGGTCGCCGCGGAACTGGCCGCCGACAAGTTGGCCGTCGTGCCGCTGCAAGGAACCCCGCTCGTGCGCCCCTGGCATCTGGTCACCGGCATGACACCCACCGCCGCGACACGGCTTTTCGTCGAGCATGTGCTGTCCGTATCGGGCTGGCGGGCCGATCGGGGACCGGCCGCGCTGGCCGCATCCCCCTGACCGTCCACCTGACGGGGGAGGCGGTCCTACCGGAGCCGCGCCTAGCCTCAGCGATCACCGGAGGATGTCGGTCGACCCAGGAGGTGCCTGTCATGGGAATGCACGCGGACCCAGCCGGCGCCGGATCGCATCCTGTTGTTCGCGGATGTGCGCGCCGCGGGGGCGCACATCAACTGGGGGGGGCGATGACCCGATGAACGATTTGCAACGCGCCGCCGCGGACCTGGTGGCCTCACCTCGTGGCATCCTCGCCGCGGACGAGAGCCCTGGGACCATGGACAAGCGGCTCGAGGGCCAACGGATTCCCGCATCCGAGGACGCCCGACGCGCCTATCGAGAGATGCTGGTGTCCACCCCGGATCTCGCCACGAGCATCAGCGGCGTGATCCTCTGCGAAGAGACGTTCAATCAACGACTCAGCGACGGGCGGCCGTTTCCGGAGGCCCTGACGCAGATGCGCCTGGTTACCGGTGTCAAGGTCGATACCGGAGCCAAGGACCTGGCTGGGGCCCCGGGTGAGACCATCACCGAGGGCTTGGACGGTCTCCGAGAGCGCTTGCAGGACTTCGCCGCTCGGGGAGCGGTCTTCGCCAAGTGGCGCGCTGTCTTCACCATCGGCCCCGGCTTGCCGACCCACCGTGCCCTGCGGGCCAACGCCCACGCTCTGGCCCGGTACGCCGGGCTCTGCCAAGAACAGGGCATCGTCCCGATCGTCGAGCCGGAGGTCGTGGCCGCAGGCGATCACAGCCTGGAACAGTGCGAGGCGGCGACCAACTTCGCCTTGATCGAGGTCTTCACCGAACTGGCCCACGCGGGTGTCGACCTGGGCGGCATGGTCCTCAAGCCGAACATGGTCACGCCTGGTCTGGACCGGTTGGGCGGCGAAACGGCCGCCGAAGTGGCAGAGCGCACGGTGGCGACGCTGCACGGCGCCGTCCCGGCCGAAGTTGCCGGAATCGCCTTCCTCTCCGGTGGGCAGCCGGCAGAGGTGGCCACCGCGAATCTGGCCGGCATCGCGGCGCGGCACGCTCCCTGGCCGCTGACCTTCTCCTTCGGCCGGGCTCTGGTCGATCAGGCGCTGCAGGACTGGGGTGGCCGACGCGAGGGCGTCGCGGCTGGGCAGTCCGCTCTGGCCGAACGGGTACGCGCGACCTCGGCGGCCCTGCGCGCCGAGGTACAACGCGTCTGACCAGTCGTACCTCGACGGTCCGGCTCACCTAGTCGGGGACGATCGCGCGTACGTGCGTTCCGCGACCCGGCGCGGACCACAGCTCGAGGCGCCCCCCGACCGCCTGTATCCGTTCGGCCATGCTGCGCTGGCCCAGGCCGCCGTCCTGGCCGGCAGGCCGCGGTCCCGCGCTGCCGTCCAGCGCCGGTCGATAGCCCACCCCGTCGTCGCGTACGTCGAGGACGACGTTGGCACCGCGCCGCTGCAGCCGGACCCCTACCGAAGCAACCCCCGCATGTTTGATCGCGTTTCCCAGTGCCTCCTGAGCAACTCGGTACAGCGCCAGCGAGGCCACCGGTGACACGAGTGGCGGTTCGACACCCTCCACATCGACTTCGACCGTCAGGTCCTCGGCGCCCAGTGCGCCGCACAGGCTGACCAGGCCTTTGGCCAGTCCGAGATCGTCGAGAACCGGAGGTCGTAGGCCGCTGATCGCTGCCCGTACGTCGTCAGCCGCGAGCTGGGTCAACTCGGCGGCTGCGGTCAATTGCTGTATCGCGAAAGCCACCGGGTCCGAGCTGGTCCCTGGCTCGGGTGACAGCTCGGCCAGCGCGGAGTTGGCAGCCGAGAGATGGAAGGACAGGCTTGCCAGGCGCTGCGAAACCCCGTCGTGGAGTTCGGCTGCCATCCGCCTGTTCTGTTGTTCCACTTCGGGAATCGAATCGCTTGGCCCGCTAGCGGACTTCGGCTGCTCGTGAGGGACTCGGACACCCGCGGCGATGACGGCGGCCAGCCGGGCCAGGCCGGTGAGATCCGCGCTGGTCATCGAGGGATGGCCTTCGCCGTACACCTCGAGAACGCCGCCGGTGTAGTGCACGCCGCCGGTGTAGTGCACGCCGCCGGGAATCGGCACGGCGGCGCCACCCGTCGGGATGCGCGCGTCAGCGGCGTAGTGGTCACCACGCGGATCGGTGCTGCGGTCCATCACAATCGTCGGCCGCCGGTGACTCGCCACCCAGCCGGCGATGCCGACCCCCAACGGAATACGGCGATCGACCAGGTCGGCCAGGTTGGCCTGCCGACAGATCAGCTCCCCGGAAACATGATCGAAGTCCCAGACGGCTGTCACCGATCCTTCCGAAGAAAGCTGGCGGACAACGGCATTCGCCGCTGCCTCGCGTCCAGCAGCCAGCGCGTCCACGGCTTCTTGCAGGGCCAAGTCGTACCCACCCGATTGCGGAGCCGCGACATCGTTGCCGGTCATCGGCGTAGACCAGGCATCAATGGAACAGGCCTTCGCGCAGCGCTGTCGCGACGGCGGCGGAGCGGTCGCTCACGTCCAACTTGCGGTAGACCGAACTGACGTGGCTCTTGACGGTCTCCTCGCCGACCACCAGGCGCGCGGCGATGGCCCGGTTGTGGTGACCGGCGACCATCAGGGAGAGCACCTCGCTCTCTCGCTGGGTCAGACCGAGGTGGGCGCCGGGCCAGAACTCGCCGGCGGCCAGCCGCGCGGCACTGGCCGACGCCCTTCCCGCCAGGGCGGCATCGATGACGATCTCACCGGCCCGGACTGCCTGAAGGTGCTCGACCAGCTGGCGGCCGTCGACGCGCTTGAGCAGGTAGCCGACAGCACCGGCGCGCAGAGCCTGGAAGAGGTACTGCTCGTCGTCGTACACGGTTAGAAAGACGACGCGGCAGGTGGCATCACGGGCGATCAGCCGATGACAGACATCCAGGCCGCTGTCCTGACCCAGGCGCACGTCGAGAACGACCACATCCGGGCGGAGGTCACCTACCACCCGGAAGGCTTCGTCACTGGTACTCGCCTGCCCGACGATCCGGATTTCGCCGGCGCGCCGCGCGAGCATCGCCTTCAAACCCTCGAGAACCATCAGGTGGTCGTCGACGAGAACTACCCGCAGCGGTGGCCCCATCGGAACAGATTAGAGCGGCTCCCCCTCGCGTTCCCCCGGCGACGGGGTTCTGTCCGTGCCCGCGACTTCTAGGCTGAGCGATCCTGCCGTGTATGGGCTCGAGGAAGGGAGCTGCGCCGTGCCTGACAAGATCGTTCGGATGGGCCGGGCCAGTGGCGCCCAGCGACCGGTGATGATCGCGATCGCCGGCGACAGCGCGGCCGGAAAGACGACGCTGACCCAAGGCCTGGTCGATGCTCTCGGCAACGACCGAGTCAGCGCGATCTGCGTCGATGACTATCACCGCTATGACCGCGAAGAGCGCAAGACGCTGCCGTTCACAGCACTGCATCCGGACTGCAATTACGTCCAGATCATGGAACAGCATCTGCAGATGCTGGCCACCGGGCAGCCGATCCTCAAGCCCGTGTACGACCACTCCACCGGAGCTCTGGTCCGACCCGAGCTCGTGGAGCCGAAGGAATTCGTCATCGTGGAGGGCCTGCTGCCGCTGTCCACGAAGCTGGCCCGCGCCTGTTTCGACGTGACCGTCTACCTGGACCCGGTGGAGGAGATCCGGCGCGAGTGGAAGATCGGCCGGGACACGAAGAAGCGCGGTTACGACCGGGCACAGGTCGAAGCCGAGATGGACAAGCGCGAGCCCGAATCTGCCGAGTTCATCCGCCCGCAACGGGCCTTCGCCGACATCGTGGTCCGCTTCGCACCCATTCCCGGCCGGGACGACCCGCCGGACACGCCGCTCTCGGCAGAGCTGCTGCTCCGGCCGACCGTGCGCCATCCCGATCTGTCGGAGGTCTTCAAGCAGGTGGACGGCCGGGCCATGCACCTGAAACTGATCCGCGACGAGGACGGCCGACCGACCGACGCACTGCATGTGCACGGGTACGCGCCCTCGTCGGACATCGCCCTGCTGGAGAAGGCCATCTGGGCGGACATGGGCGGGGAGGACACGGTGCCCACAGGCCTCGGGTTGATCGGCAGCGACGACCGCAACGAGCCGCTGGCCGTCACTCAGCTGCTGCTGCTCTACCACCTGATCGAGGCCGCCCGCTGAGCGTCGGGTATTCCTAGAAGCGTCAGGAGGCCCTGTTTCCGCAGGTAGCTAGCAGACTTCCCCACTCGGTGTCTGGAATGCTCCCGGCGTGGTCGAGTTCATCAACGTTCCTGCGTTCATCGCCGGTCTGCCGAAAGCGGAGTTGCACGTCCATCTGGTGGGGTCGGCGTCGGTGCCGACCGTCCTCGAGTTGGCCCGGCGACATCCCGATTCCGGTGTCCCGACCGAGCCTGCAGCGTTGACCGCGTTCTATGAGTTCACCGACTTCGCGCACTTCGTCGAGGTCTATATCGCGGTCAACTCGCTGGTACGGACGGCCGAGGACATCGAGACTCTGATCGTCGGGATCAGTGCAGACATGGCCGCTCAGAATGTCCGCTACGCCGAGGTGACAGCCACCCCGGACAGTCATCTGCTGGTCGGCATCAGCGCTGAGGACATCGCCGCGGCGTACACCATCGGTCGTGCCCGTGCGCTGGCTGAGCACGGTGTGGAGTTGGCCTGGATCTTCGACATCCCGGGCGAGCTCGGCCTGCCCTCAGGGCTGCGCACGATCGACTGGGTCGAGCAGCACGCCCCCGAGGGAGGCGTGGCTTTCGGCCTGGGCGGGCCGGAGCAGGGCATCGGCCGGCCGCAGTTCGCGGCGGTGTTCGCCAGGGCGCGCGCCTTGGGGTTGGCCAGCGTTCCGCACGCCGGCGAGACGACCGGACCGGAGACAGTCTGGGATGCGATCAATTCCCTTGCCGCGCAACGCATTGGGCATGGCATTGCAGCCGCCCAGGATCCGGCTCTGATGGACTATCTGGCCGAGCACGGTATCGCGCTCGAGGTGTGCCCGACATCCAACCTGCGTACACGGGCGGTCGCCCGGATCGAGGACCATCCCTTCCCGGTGCTGCGCGAGGCGGGCATCACCCTCACCCTGAACTCCGACGATCCGGGGATGTTCGACACGACGCTGTGCCATGAGTACGAGCTGGCCCACACCGTCTTCGGGTTGTCCTCGGTAGACCTGGCAGACCTTGCCCGTACGGCCGTACGGGCGTCCTTCCGCAGCGAGACCGGCAAGCGCGAGCTACTCGCCGAGATCGACGCCTACGAGCGCGCCAAGCTCTCCAGCCACCCTTGACACACCTAGAAGCGTCACTGGGAAATAGGCGGCGGGTCAACGGCGGCGGGCGAGGTCCGCGGCGCCCACGATCCCGGCCTCGGCTCCGAGTTCGGCCAGCGCCACTTTCGGCGCTTCCCGGTACGCGCGTGCGGTGAGACCGGACAGAAACGCCTCCTCGGTCGGACGGCGGAGCAGCTCTCCAGCATGTGACACGCCTCCGGCGAGGACGAACATGTCGGGATCGAGCAAAGCGGCCAGCGAGGCCAGCCCGCGGCCGAGCCACGTTCCGATCACCTCGAAGGCTTCCAACGCGGCCGGATCACCTTCCTGGGCAGCCTGAGTCACCTCGGGACCGGTGATGCCTTCCGGCCCGCCGTCACCGAGTTCCAGCAGACGTCTGCCGTAATCGGGTGAGACGTCGGCCAGATCACGGGCCTCCCGGACCAGCGCCCGACCGCTGCCATAGCGCTCGAGACAGCCGCGATTGCCGCAACCGCAGCGGCGGCCATCGGGCACAACCGTAATGTGCCCGATCTCGGCCGCCATCCCGTTGTGCCCGCGATAGAGCTCACCGTCGAGGACTACGCCTCCACCGATCCCGGTGCCTATGGTCAGCAGCACCATCGAGTCGACCTCGCGCGCCGCTCCGAATCGCGACTCTCCCCACGCTGCGGCATTCGCGTCGTTCTCCACCACCGCCGGCAGCCCAGAACTCTGTTCGATGGTTGCCCGAAGCGGGCTGTTGCGCCAGGCCAGGTTCGGTGCGAACACGACAGTGGAACGTTCGGCGTCGATGAATCCGGCAGCGCCCAACCCGATCGTCGTAACCTCGTGGGAGGCACGGAGTTCGGCGATCAGCTCGAGAATGACTTCGACGGTTTTCGCCGGGTCGTCGGCGGGTGTCTCGCGCAAAGCAGTGGCGAGGACGGCGCCTTCGGAATCGACGACGCCGGCGGCCACCTTCGTACCGCCGACATCCACGCCGATGGCCAGGCTCATGACCGCCCCGCCTCGTGCGCTGTGTCATGGCGCGCTCCGCGCGCGTTGCTCGCAACGATGCGCTCTCCCTCTCGGCTCATAGCTCCCGTTCCCAGTGAGATGTCATGCCCACGATGCTAGGGCGCTCAGGCGGCAGCCTGACTGCGATGCCGTACGGCCAGCACGTTGGCGGGTGAGGTGCCCGCCTGCTTGGCTGGCCGGATGAAGCCCGGGCCATTCGGCTCTCGTATCGCCAAGGCGATTGCTGGAATCCTCACTCGTCCGCGCGCAACCACGCCGTATCCCGGTGATCACACCGGACCGGTCAAGATCCGCTACTGTCCGGATCTTGACGGGGATGCCGATCCGGGCGAGGTGGTCTGGGGTTGGATCCCGTACGAGGACGACCACAGCGCAGGCAAGGACCGACCGGCGCTGGTGATCGGACGGGACGGCAGTTGGCTCTTGGTGCTGATGCTCACCAGCAAGGACAAGGACCGTAGTGAGGGAGCCGAGAACCGGCGCGAACTCTGGGTAGACATAGGCAGCGGATCCTGGGACCGCGACCGGAGAGCCAGTGAGGTTCGGATCGACCGGGTCATCCGGCTCGCCGAGACTGCGGTACGGCGCGAAGGGGCGATTCTGGACGCGAATCGGTTCGAAACTGTGGCCGAAGCCGTGCAGCGCGACCGGGGCACTTGAACCGATCCGCGGCCCGCAACCGAACGCTTCATGTCGGCCTTGTCAAGGGCACATGGATTCATACTTACGTCAGCCTTACGGGGTATACGCGCGAAGTCTTACAAGGTAAGTTGTTGAAACGGCAACCAGTGGGGGTCAGTGTGGACCGAGGTTATGAGGCGTTTTGCCTTGTCGACCCGCACTTCTACGACAACCCGATCGTCGCCCGCGATGACGACGTGGACTTCCCGGTCGCAGGCTTGCCGGTCCCACCAGGGTGGCGACGCCTGGAGTTGGAAGACTGGCTGGTGTACACGCCGAAGGGCATCGTGCTCCCCACCCAGGGTTGGAAGATCCACGCCTCCGCCAGCCTGGACAACGCGGCCGAGATCCTGGACCCGATCTGGGACTACTGCATCACCCGGGGCATCGCCTTCAAGTTCGTCCGCAGCCGGCAGCTGTTGCTGCTCGCGAACAGCAAGTACGCCCACCGGGGGTCGAGCGGAAAGTTTGTCACCATATTTCCTGCCGACGACGCCGAGTTCGAAATGGTCGCGACCGAGTTGGACGCGATCCTCGGTGGGCAGCCGGGGCCGTACATCCTCAGTGACCTGCGCTGGGGTCAGGGACCGCTCTATGTGCGGTACGGCGGCTTCACCGAGCGGTACTGCATCGGTGGCAGCGGTGAACTGGAGCCGGCGATCGAGGACCCGGACGGGGAGCTGGTCCCGGACCGTCGCGAAGCGACGTTCTACACCCCGCCGTGGGTGTCGATGCCGGACTGCCTGGTCTCGCATCTGGCCGCCCGTACCAGCGCAACCGTCGAGGACATTCCGTACCGGATCGAAAAACCGCTGCACTTCTCCAACGGCGGTGGGGTCTACGCCGGGGTGGACCGTGAGACCGGGCGGACGGTGGTGCTCAAGGAGGCCCGACCGTACGCGGGTCTGGCCGTTGACG
>Ga0136630_1000614_pt1 | contig 13953 bp, 13 predicted proteins | sample AntDrymUQ5682106_2_FD_105496 | JGI IMG/M metagenome (GOLD analysis project Ga0136630, IMG submission 105496) | Polar desert sand microbial communities from Dry Valleys, Antarctica - metaG UQ568 (21.06) | ecosystem: Environmental > Terrestrial > Soil > Desert | place: Antarctica: Dry Valley...
CTGCCAGAGCGACTCGGCGACGTCTTCGACCGCGAAATGTGATTCGAGCAGGGCGGTGCCAGATCCTCTGGCTCTCGGCTTGAGCGATGGACTAGGCCTCAGCCGTATCCCGGCCGATAGTTGCGCCTTAGCTCATCCGGAGGTCGCTTGTCGTTTCTCTGGTGGACGCCAGCGGCCGCTTGTCTCAGCAGATGCCATCTCGCCGTATCGCATCAGTCCTGTTCGCGGCCTTGCTCACGGCCGGCGTCAATGTCGGAATCGTAAGCGGGTCGGCACAGGCCGCGCCGCCTAACGATCCGGCCGCGTCCGCAGAGATCCTGGTGATCGGCCACCGCGGCGCATCCGGGTACCGTCCCGAGCACACCATCGCTGCGTATGACCTGGCGATCCGGATGGGCGCTGACTACATCGAGCCGGACCTGGTGTCCACCAAGGACGGCGTACTCGTGGCGCGGCATGAGAACGAGATCAGCACGACCACGAATGTTGCCGAGCAGCCGGAGTTCGCCGACCGGATGACGACGAAGGTCGTCGACGGTGTCTCGCTGACCGGGTGGTTCACCGAGGACTTCACGCTGGCCGAGCTCAAGACGCTGCGAGCCATCGAGCGCATTCCGGACATCCGGCAGCAGAACACCATCTACAACGGCCGATTCCCGATCCCCACGCTCCAGGAAGTGATCGACCTCGCGGTGAGTCGCGGCGTCGGGATCTACCCCGAGACCAAGCACCCGACCTACTTCGACGCCATCGGGCTGTCGCTCGAAGAGCCGTTGGTTGCCGCGCTGCGGGCCAGCAATCTGGACGACGCCGACGATGCCGTATTCGTCCAATCCTTCGAGACGACGAATCTGCGTGAGCTCAACCGGGTCATCGACGTTCCGTTGGTCCAGCTGATCGCCGGAACCGGGGCACCGTTCGACCTCGTGGCCCGGGGCATCCCCCTCACCTACGACAGCATGTCCACCCTCGCGGGACTCGCGGTCATCTCGACGTACGCCGATGGCGTCGGACCGGACAAGAATAGGGTTATCCCGCGCGATGCCGCCGGCTTCCTGCTCGAGCCGACTGCCCTGGTCGATAGCGCGCACCGGTTCGGCATGGTCGTGCACCCGTACACGTTCCGAGCCGAGAACACCTTCCTGCCAGCCGCTTTCCGGTCCAGCGACGATCCAGCCGACTACGGCAATCTCTTCGCAGAGCTGGAGCTGTTCTTCTCCGTCGGAGTGGACGGCGTATTCACCGACAACCCGGATATCGCGGTCTACGCGAGGACCATCTTCCAGCCTGCGGCGGCCTAGCCGGTGGCTCGTGCATCGGGAATTGGGGCTCGCTCGGAATGCCGAGCGAACAGAAAGCCGGCGATCGCGGCCGGGAAGAACATCAGCAGGCCGTACATCGCCGGAGCCACGGACAACTCGGTGTTGTCCAGCACCGTCACCGCGATCGTGATCGCCAGGGTGGCGTTGTGTACGCCGACCTCCATGCCCGAGGCGATCGACTGACTGCGATCGACCCCGGCCAGCCGCGGCACCCAGTAGCCGATGATCAGACTGAGCGTGCACAGCACGACGGACACCGAGCCGACCGCAACGACGTTGTCCAGGAAGACATCCCAGGCCCCGGCCAGCGCGACCACGATGACCACGGCGAGCACGACGGCCGACCCGATCTTGACCGGGCGCTCCATCCGCTCGGCAAAATCCCGGGAGCGATGCCGTACGAACATCCCGATCGCCACCGGCACCAGCACGATCGCGATGACGGCCAGCACCTTGTCGACTGGCAGCCCGATGTCGGTGGACGAGCCGAGGAAGTACGCCGCCGACGCGTTGACCACGACCGGAATGGTGACGACAGAGAGGACCGAGTTGATCGCGGTGAGGGTGACGTTCAGGGCGACGTCTCCGCCGGCGAGGTGGCTGAACAGGTTCGCGGTCGTCCCGCCCGGTGAGGCGGCGAGCAGCATCATGCCGACCGCCAGCAGCGGGTCGAGATTGACCGCGATGACCAGGCCGAAGCAGATCGCCGGCAGCAGCAGCGTCTGGCAGGCCAGGGCGAGGATCGCCGCCTTCGGCGCTCGGCCGACGCGGGCGAAGTCGGCCACAGTCAGGGTCAGGCCGAGGCCGAACATGATGATCGCGAGCGCGATCGCCAGTCCAGCGGTGATCGCCGGCGAGTCCACGGACGCTCCTCCACTCCTCGCTGTGCGAGACGGTGGTACGTGTCCTGATCGTGCTGGTCCGTGGCGCCGGATTCAAGAGGGACAGCGCGCAGGCGGCAGCCGGGTCAGGAGATGGCGGCCGGGAGGATCACCTCGGTGTGGTCGAGGGCCAACAAGAGCGCACCGATGACGCCGGATCGATCGCCGAGTGAGGACACCGTGAGGGTCAGGGTCGAGGACACCGAGGCAAGCGCGTGCCGGCGTACGCCGCCCCGTACCGAGTCGAGCAGGAAATCCCCGGCCTGGGCCATGTCACCACCGATCACCAGCGCCGAGGGATTGATCAGGTTGGCCAGCATCGCCACCCCCCAACCGAGATGCGAGCCAACGTCTTCGAACGCACGACGTACGGCGACGTCGCCTTCCTGAGCCGCGGCCACGAGCTCCTTCATCGCCGCGTTCGGGTGCTGCTGGTGCAGCATGTCGCCAACCGCGCCAACCGAGGTGTAGGCCTCCAGGCAGCCACGGCTCCCGCACCGGCAGATGGGGCCGTTGGAATCGACGGTGAGGTGGCCGATCTCGCCCGCCGTACCCGCACCGCCATGGAACAGCCGCCCGTCCAGGATCAGGCCCGCGCCCACACCTGAGGACACCTTGAGGTAGACCATGCAGTCATGCCCGGCCCCGGCGCCGATCCGGTGCTCGGCCAGGGCACCGAGGTTGGCGTCGTTGTCCAGGTGGACCGGGCAGCCGAATCGAGCTGCCGCCTCCGCCCGCGCATCGACCCCGACCCAGCCGGGCAGGATCGACGCGGCGGCCACCAGACCAGCGGCGTCGATCGGGGCCGGCAGGCCCATCCCAACGGCGAGCACGTCGGCACGAGCGGCCTGCAACTCTCCGAGCAGCTGCTCCAGCATCTCCTCGGCCATGTCCAGGCCCTGGGTGAAGGGATGGTCAGGCGCCAACGGCAGCCGATGTTCGGCAAGTACCCGCCCGGCCAGATCTCCGATCGCCATCCGCAGGTGTCGGTGCCCGATGTCCAGGCCGGCGATCAGCCCGGCCCTGCGCGAGATCCGTACGGCGGTACCTCGTCCTGGGCCGGTGACGGTCTCGACTACCCCGGCCAGGACGAGTTCCCGGACGATGTTGGACACGGTCGCCGGGGCCAGCCCGGCCGTACGGGCGATGTCGGCCTGGGTGATCGAGGCTTTCGCTTCGCCGGTGCGCAGCGCATCGATGACCCGACGCTGATTGGCCACCCGGAGCGCCGCTGTCGACCCGCCGGCCCGCACGAAGCGGACCGAGGAGCTGTACGGGGTCGGCGCGGCCACGGCGCCCATCAGACAGGCAGGAAGTTGACTCGTCAAGTCTCGAACGCTAAATCTCTGAAATATCGGATTTCATTCATTTCTCGTTCAAGTCTTGACGACAACCGCTGTGAGCCCGACACTACGAAGAAGACTTCGTCCGGCGTATCCGATGCCGACCCCCTCTGGAGGAAATGTGTCCCAGTCCGTTCGGCGCAGCGCCGTAGTGCTCGCCGTGTCCGCAATCAGCCTCGGCGGCGTCGCCGCCTGTGGAGCAAACGACGCCGAGAGCGGGGGTGGCAGCGACGGTGGGAGCGAGGGCAAGAAGATCGCGCTGCTGCTGCCCGAATCGCAGACCACCCGGTACGAGTCCTTCGACAAGCCGCTGTTCGAGGCCAAGGTCGCCGAACTGTGTGACGACTGCGAGGTCCTCTACTACAACGCGGACCAGGACGCGAGCACCCAGCAGCAACAGGTCGAGACCGCCATCAGCGAGAACGTCGACGTGATGGTGCTCGACCCGGTCGACGGCGAGGCGGCCGCGAACCTGGTCCGTACGTCGCAGGAGGCCGACATCCCGGTGATCGCCTACGACCGGTTCATCGAAGGCGCGGACTACTACATGTCCTTCGACAACCAGACCGTGGGCGAGCTGCAGGCTCAGGCCCTGGTCGACGCGGTCGGCTCGGCAGGCGGCGACATCCTGATGCTCAACGGTGCTCCGACCGACCCGAACGCCGCACAGTTCAAGGCCGGCGCGCACAGCGTGATCGACGGCAGCAACCTGAACATCGTCGCCGAGTTCGACAACCCCGACTGGTCCCCGGAGAACGCGCAACAGTTCGTCACCGATCAGCTGGCTGCTATCGACCCGAGCACGCTGGTAGGCGTTTACGCGGCCAACGACGGCCAAGCCGGTGGCGTCATCGCAGCATTGACCGGGGCCGGAGTGACTGCGGTGCCGCCGGTGACGGGCCAGGACGCCGAGCTCGCCGCGATCCAGCGGATCCTGTCCGGTGAGCAGTACATGACCGTCTACAAGCCATACCCGATCGAGGCCGAGACCGCCGCTGAGGTCGCAGTGAACATCGTCAACGGTGAGGACGTCGGTGAAACCACCGACTTCGAAGGCGTGGCCTCGTTCATCTTCGACCCGATCGTCATCACGACCGAGAACGTCAACGACACCGTGGTGGCCGATGGTCTCTACTCGGTCGAGGACATCTGCACCGATGCGTACGCAGACGCCTGTGCGGCCGCGGGCGTTGCCTGATCCGCAGAACCTGATCCGCCGATCCAGGCAGAAGCGAGGCTGACCCGGATCACCGCGGGACTAAACCGCACGTTATGCGCATAACGTCCCGAAAGCGGCCCGATTCCTGGACGTTATGCGCATAACGTGCGGGCCAGCCGGGGAGCCGACCAAGACTGGTCAGGTTCCTTCCCGCGGAGTAGGCAGTTCGGTATAGGCGCGTGTTGTGTACCTGGCTCGTGACAGGCCCTTCCCTACGGACCGAGGAGATGACGTGACCGCCACGCTGCAGGACCGGCCCGCGGGTCGGACCAGCGAACCAGTGCTGTCGATGACCGGGGTGAGCAAGCGATTCGGCGCTGTGCAGGCGCTGTCCGACGTCAGCTTCGCCGTACGTACCGGTGAGGTCGTCGCATTGGTCGGCGACAACGGGGCCGGAAAGTCCACCTTGGTCAAGGTGATCTCTGGTGTGCACCAAGCGGATTCCGGCTCGATCGTCTTCGACGGCAAGCCCGTACGGGTAAATGGCCCCGTCGCGGCTCAGCGCCTGGGCATCGCGACGGTGTTCCAGGATCTTGCGCTCTGCGACAACCTCGACGTCGTCGCAAATCTCTCGTTGGGCCAGGAGCAGGTCACCGGCGTGTTCCTCGACGAGGTCGAGATGGAGCGCAAAGCCTGGGAACTCTTGCGCCAGCTCTCGGCCAAGATCCCTTCTGTACGAATCCCGATCGCATCGCTGTCCGGTGGCCAGCGCCAGACCGTGGCCATTGCCCGATCCCTGATCGGTGACCCCAAGGTGGTCATGCTCGACGAACCGACCGCCGCGCTGGGCGTCGCGCAGACCGCCGAGGTGCTCAACCTGATCGAGCGGCTGCGCGAGAACGGCCATGGCGTCATCCTGATCAGCCACAACATGGCTGACGTCCAGGCTGTTGCCGACCGGATCGTCGTACTCCGGTTGGGCCGAAATGCCGCTGAGTTCAACGTCGAGGACGTCAGCACCGATCAACTGGTCGCCGCGATCACGGGTGCCTCGGACAATGTCGTGACCAAACGCCGCGAACGCGGCCTGGCGCATCCGACGGATCGGCATCCCGCTGACCCGGACCACGCCGACGCCGACGCCGACGCGCATCGCCGCCCCGACCCGCAGACCGGATCAACATCATGACCGACCGGATCGACACCGGTACCGGTGAGTTAAGCAGAAGCCGAGCCGGCGCTCAGATCGGGAACGTCGCGCCGGGGGAAGGGCCGGTCGAGGAGCTCGACCCGGCCGTACCGGTCACCGCGATCGACGAGCGACTCATCCAGGAGCAGGGCTTCGGCGGCGCGCTGAACGTTCTGCGCCGCCGGGTGCAGGGCGGGGACCTCGGCTCGATCCCGGTGATCATCGGGATCGTCATCATCGCGCTCGTGTTCTACGCGCAGAATCCGGCGTTCCTGTCGTCGCGGACGTTGGTGAACATCACCCTGTTTGCCGCGCCGATCGGCGTGATCGCGCTGGGCATCGTGCTGGTGTTGCTGCTCGGCGAGATTGACCTGTCCGTTGGATCGGTCAGCGGCCTGTCGGCATCGGTTCTGGCCGTCCTGACCGTGTATCAGGGTTGGTCGACCTGGCTGGCGATTGTGGTCGCGCTGGGCGGCGGCCTGCTGATCGGGACCGTGTACGGGGTGCTGTTCGCCAAAGTCGGCGTACCCAGCTTCGTCATCACCCTGGCCGGGCTGCTCGGGTTCGTCGGCCTACAACTAGTGGTGCTCGGCCCGAATGGGACGGTCAACCTCGAACCGGATTCCTGGCTGATCGAGTTCGCTCGCTTCTCCTTCCTCTCACCGCTCGCGTCGTACGTGCTGGTCGCCGTCATCGTGGCGCTGTATGCGGGCGGTTCGCTGTACGGCATCGCCCGGCGCAAGGCGGCGGACCTGACCGCCCCATCGCCGACCGGCGTGGTTGTCCGGTCGGTCCTGCTGGCGGTCGGTCTCGGCTACCTGGCGTACTACCTCAACATCGACAGGGGGATCGGCTATCTGCCACTGCTCTTCGTGGCCCTGGTTGTGATCATGGACCTGGTGCTGCGCAAGAGGCGCTGGGGCCGACACGTTTTCGCGGTCGGCGGCAATGTCGAGGCAGCCCACCGGTCCGGTATCAACGTGACCGCGATCAGGATCTCGGTGTTCGCGATGACCGGGTTCTTCGCCGCGCTCGGTGGCGTGCTCGCCGCCGCGCAACTCACCGCGGTTTCGCAGGCATCGGGCGCCGGTGACACGAACCTCACCGCGATCGCCGCGGCGGTCATCGGCGGAACGTCGCTGTTCGGTGGCCGCGGATCGGCCTACTCCGCACTGCTGGGTATCCTTGTGCTGCAGATGATCTCGAGTGGGCTGAACCTGCTCGGCGTCGACTCCTCGGTGCGATTCATCGTCACCGGAGCCGTGCTGCTGCTCGCTGTGTCCATCGACTCGGTCGCCCGGCGGGCCCGTTCGACCAGCGGACGAGGTTGACGCCCGGCGCTCGAACAACACCGAGTCAGACCGCCCTGGCGGTGAGGTCCTGGACCAAGTCGTCGAGGAAGCCGGTGTCCCGCCGCCGCAAGGTGACTCAGCAGAGCGATGCCGGCGCTTCGGCCAAAGGCAGACCAGCGGCGGTCAGGCCGTTCCGAGCTCGTCGACTCTGCGAATGGTGGTTCACTACCAAGAACGAGCTACTATTCTGGCTATGACAACGCTGCCTCTGGCCGAGGTGAAGAACCACCTGTCCGAAGTTGTGAACGAACTGGTGGCCACCCATGAGCGAGTCGTGGTGACTCGCAACGGACGCCCTGCGGCAATACTGATCGCGCCCGATGACCTCGAGTCCCTCGAGGAAACGCTGGAGGTACTCGCCGACCAAGACCTGGTCCAGCAGTTGGTGGACAGTCGGGCCGACGTCGCTGCTGGACGCGTGCACACCACGGCCGAACTAGCCGCAGCCATGCCGCCCCGCCCCTTGTGACGGCCGAGCCCTACGAACTCGTCATCACCAGCACTGCGCTTCGCGCCCTGAGCGCGGCACCTCCACGTGGTGCGGCTGAGCGTGTGGCGTGGGTGGTCTACGAGTTCGTACAGGGACCACTGGTAGCCGCGCCGTACCGGGTCGGGAAACCCCTCGCCGCCCCGTTAGCCGGTACGCTCAGCGCCCGGCGGGGCACCTTCCGGGTGCTCTACGAAGTAGATGACGGCTCCCGGACCGTGACGGTCACCGCCGTACAGCACCGCGCCGAGGCCTATCGGCGACGTTGAGCCCGTCACGACAGCCCGCCGATGCACCCCAGCACGCTCGGTTCGGGATTACATCCGTGCGGCCTCCGGGATCACGTGCTCTCCGAGCAGTTCGAGCGGGGTGATCCGGTAGACCTCGGGCACGATGCCGTGCGCCTCCGCCATCCCCAGCGCGGCCAGCCGCTGGAGTTTCCCGAGAATCGCCTCGACGTTCTCGCCGTCCTTCCCAGGATCGAGCCCGACCATCACCGTCTTCTCGATGTCCTCGTAGTCGCGGCCGACCGTCTCGCAGTGCCCCCGCAGCACGTCGAGCTTGTGTTCGATCTCGGGCGTATCGAACAGATTGCAGACCTGGGCGTACTGCGCGACCATGCGCAGGGTCTTCCTCTCCCCACCGCCGCCGATGAGGATCGGCGGGTGCGGCTTGCGCAGCGGCTGCGGTGAGTTGAGCGTGCGCTCGAGCTTGTAGTGCTTGCCCTCGTACGGGCCGTCGTCGTCGCCCCACATCTGCAGGCAGATCTGCAGGGTCTCCTCCAGCCGCTCGAACCGCTCGGACGTTGACGGAAACGGCAGTCCGAGGCCGCGAGCCTCCGCTTCGTTCCACGCCGCGCCGATCCCGAGCATGGCCCGGCCACCCGAGAGCACATCGAGTGTGCTGACCGCCTTCGCAAGCATCCCGGGTTCCCGGTAGACCACTGCAGTCACCCAGGCGAGAAGTTCCATCCGGGACGTCCGTGCGGCCAGGTACCCGAGTGCGGTGTACGCCTCGAGCATCTCGTGCTCGGGCGGGCCGAGAAGCCCGATCTGCCAGAGGTGGTCCATCACGCTCAGCCGGGCGAATCCTGCTTCCTCGGCCGCCGTGGCGATCCGGCCGAGGTCGCTGGCGAGTTCCGGCGGGCCGCCGGGCCAGGTGAAGTCCGCGACGTGCAGGCCAATCTTCAAGGGTTTCTCCTCAGTGTGTCGGGCCGAGTTCGGTGTTGCGGCGAGCTCGGTGTCATGTCGAGCTCTCTGTCGCGCCGACCTCGGGTCGCGTCGACGATCAGCGTCCAGGCTAAGTCTTCGAGCGCGCTCGAAGTCAAACCGCCTGCGACCGGATCAGGGGCCGCTCGGGCGGGCGGGAACGCGGACCGCTAAGACTGTCTGGCCTGGACGGGAGTCGATACTGATCGTTCCGCTGTGCCGCTGCTCGATGATGCGCTTGGCGATGTCCAGTCCCAGACCGGTCCCCTTGCCGACGTCCTTGGTCGTATAGAACGCCTCGAACGCGCGGGCCAGCACCTGCGGCGGCATACCGCGCCCGGTGTCGCAGATCTCGACCACGACCCCGTCGCCGTCGGCCCGGGTCGCCACGCGAAGCGTTCCCCCGCCGTCCATTGCGTCGATCGCGTTGTCCATGAGGTTGGTCCAGACCTGGTTGAGCTCACCGGCGTACGCCTCGATCCGGGGTACGTCGGCGCCGTAGTCCCGTACGACCGTGACCCCGTCGCGGAGCTTGTGCCCCAACATCACCAGGGTGCTCTCGAGCCCCTCCGTGACGTCGATCGTCTTCATCGACGATTTATCCATCTGCGAGTGGGACTTGATGGCGGCGACGAGTTCGGAGATGCGACGGGTCGACTCCTTCACCTCGGAGAGCAGCGTCCCCACCGAAAGCGCACTCGCCACCCATTCCAGGCCCGGCTCCAGGGCCGGCCCCTCGAGGATGGTCGCCGCGCGCTCGCACCAGGCAACGTCTACGCCGCCGGCGGCGAGCTGGGGCGCGATGATCCAGTCCCGTTCGACGCCGTGGTCGGTCAGCCACGACGACAGGTCATCCTCGGCATCGGCCAGGACCAGTGGATCCGGCACCCCTGTCGGGGGCTCGATCTCCCGCCGCAGCGCGTCCAGGGCGGTGAACTGGCTGGCCGCGATGTCGTCGTCGGCCAGCCGGCCGAGGGAGGAGAGCAGGGTGTCGCACGCACCCTGGAGGGCATCGACGGACCGGGTAGCCGCAGCCGCCGGATTGTTGATCTCGTGGGCCAGACCCGCGGCGAGCGTTCCCAGGGTGACCAGGGACTGCCGCTGTCGGGCAGTCGCCTCGATGTTGCGCGCGGTGCCGTACAAGCCCTGGATGAGATGCCCACCGAACGGGAACCAGGCGGTGGATCGCTCCTTCAGCGCCTCGGAGGGCACCCGGAGTACCCGCCCGGGGCCGATTCCCCGACCGGTCGCGAGGTAGACGCCGTGCTCGTCCCAGGCGCGGAACCCGCCCGCCCAGCGGCCCGGTACGTCCATCCTGCCGACCACGGTGTCCTCGCGGCCGATGTGCCGGGCAAGTTCGATGGCGCCGTCGACGAGCACCCACCAGTAGTCCGCGTGCTCCCCCTCGTGGAACAGGGCGATGCCCGGCTCGATGCTGATCTCGGTACCGGCGGCGAGCAGTTCGGCGAGCTGGTCGTCGGTCAGCCCGTCGAAGAGGTTGATCGCTCGGAGGTCCTTAACGAGCATCAGATCGTGGCCAGGTAGCGGTGGACCTGGTAGACCGCCATCGCACCCTCACCGACGGCCGAGGCGACCCGCTTCATGGAATCGAGCCGTACGTCGCCGGCCGCGAAGACCCCGGGCACGCTGGTCTCGAGGGCCAGCGGCGCACGGGGCAGCGGCCAGCGAGTGGCGTCAGTCGAGGCGAGGAGATCCTGGCCGGTGACGACGAAGCCCTTGTCGTCGCGGGCGATGTTCGGGCCGAGCCATTCCGTACGCGGCGAGGCGCCGATGAAGACGAACAGCCAGCTCGACGACACCTCCTCGGGGTCACCGGAGTCCACGTCGGCGAGGGTGAGGGTCTCGAGGTGGCCCTCGCCCCGAGCTGCCAGCACCTTGGTGCGGAAGCGCACCTCGACGTTGGGAGCAGCGGCGAGCTTGTCGATCAGGTACCGGGACATGGTGGCCTCGAGCGACGCGGCCCGGACCAGCAACACGACTCGTTTGGCGTAGCGGGCCAGGTTGAGCGCGGCCTGCCCGGCTGAGTTCGCAGCACCGACGATGTAGACGTCGTCGCCCTGGCATTGGCTCGCCTCGCTGGCGGTCGCGCCGTAGTAGACGCCCCGGCCGCTGAGCTCGTCGAGTCCCTCGGCTTCTAGGCGCCGGTACGACACGCCGGTCGCCACGACCAGTGCGCGAGCCTCGATCTCGCCCGATCCGTCGAAGAGCACGGCGTGCACGGGGCCCCGTGTCTCGAAGCCGGCAACCGAACGCGCGAGCACCATCTCGGCACCGAAGCGGGTGACCTGCGCGACGGCGCGATGGGTGAGGTCGGAGCCGGTGAGTCCTTTGGGGAACCCGAGGTAGTTCTCGATCGCCGCGCTAGTGCCGGCCTGTCCGCCCGGGGCCTCGCGCTCGACGATGACGGTGCTCAGGCCTTCGGATGCGGCGTAAACGGCGGCGGCCAGGCCCGCGGGACCGCCGCCGACGATGCACAGGTCGTACAGCGGCTGCTCGGCCATGGTCCGCAGGCCAAGCGCGCCGGCAAGATCGAGTGATGTCGGCGAGCGGAGGGTATCGCCGTCGGGGACGAGGACCAGTGGGTGATCTGTCTCGGCGGCCTCGGCGAGGGTGCTTAGGCGCTGGCCCTCGACGTCGCGATCGACGTCGTACCAGCGGTACGGGACGTGGTTGCGGGCCAGGAACGTCTTGATCTCGTGGCTTCGGTCCGACCACCGATGCCCGATGACTCGGATGTCGGAGGTGTGCTCGGGGTTGGCATCGCGCCAGTCGCCGAGCAAGTCGTCGATGATCGGGTAGAGCCGGTCCTCGGGCGGATCCCAGGGCTTGAGCAGGTAGTAGTCCAGGCCGATGTCGTTGATCGCCTTGATGGCGACATCGGTATCGGCGTAGGCGGTGAGCAGCAGGAACTTGGCATCCGGCGCGTGGGTCCGCGCTTGCTCGAGCATCTCGATCCCCGTCATCCCCGGCATCCGCTGGTCGGAGGCGATCAATGCAACGGGCTGGTTGCGTAGGGCGAGTTTGGTGAGCACGTCCAGCGCCTGCGGTCCGGATGTCGCCTTTACGATCCGGTAGTCCGGGCCGTACCGGGTGCGTAGGTCCCGAGAGATCGCCGCAGAGACCATCGCGTCGTCGTCGACGGTCAGGATGGCGGGTTTGGTCATCCGGTCAGCCTTCTGGCGGCCTCGTGACCTGCCCGAAGGAGGGCTGGAGGCATGGAGAATCGGGTGGTCTCAGCATAGCTGCGGGATCCTGCATGAGCTGCGGGCGTGTCCGCCGGAGCGGGGTGCTCAGTCGTAGGGATCGGTGAGTACGGGGTGAGCCTCGACCACGTTGATGTTCTGCACCGGACCGGCAGTGGTGACTGTGCCCGGGACGGCGTACGGGCCGTTGCCGTCATAGGTATACGTCGATGCCCAGACTGTCTCGAGCGAGGCTGGGTAGACGCCGCGCTGTAGGTAGGTGTGGGTGACGGTCTGGTTGGGGTACGGCGCGCCCGGGTCGGCACTGACGATGGCCTCGCCCTCGGGTGAGGCGGTGTCGCCGGTATGCCAGATGAACTGGTCGACGTAGGTCACGATCGTGACGCTGTACCCGCGGATATCGACCGGGTACGTCCCAGTGGTCGGCTCGGTCGTAAAGAAGATCTCCGGCAGGTTCACGAGCCCCAGATCCGGTGGCTGATACCCGAAGCCCAGCGCGGGAAGCGGCAGCGCCTGGAAGTACAGCAGGACCTCTTCCGGTGACGGCGGCACGTCCAGCGTCGAAACGTCCACGCAGCCCTGCATCCAGAGACTCGTAACCCCGTACGGTTCCCCGAACGCAATCCCGGGCGGCGGGGCCGGGGCCGGGGGTTCATTCGGCCCGTACTCGCCGGGCGGCAGCGTCCCCGCTGGTTGGGCGACCCTCTGTCGGTAGATGTAGTAGTAGAGATTCAGCTGCCCGGCTGCGGCATCGCAGTTCGGCACCGTGTTGCAGCTACCTTGCTCGGCGTCGTTTCTGACGCAATACGGAACCAGCGAATAGGTGTAGAACTGCGGATCCGGCGGGGAGTTCGATGCCACGAAAACAGACGCTGTCACGACCCGGACATGAGCCGCGGAAACGCTGAGTTCCTCATACGGGAACGGTTCAACATCGCACTGGAACCTGCCACAATCCTCCGGCGGAGGGGCTGCCCCGGAAGACGGGGTCATAAGACAAATAAGCGTCAAAGTGAGCAGCGCGAGTCCAAGGCGATTGTTCACGCGACAACCAGACTCAAGCCCGCGACTTGCCAGGTGAGCTGGCCGGGGAACCAGGCAATTTCCACGGAGATACTCAAGGCATATGCGGGATAGGTTCGGCCTTAAATGGGATTGCCGGACGCGTCAAGGACGGTAAGCGCTGATCCCGTCCCGCCCGTGTTGATGAGAGCTCCAGGTCCTCCTTGGATGTCCGACCGAAGCTGAACAGAAGTTGCACTCTGGTCGATAGTTGTGATTCCACCTTCGTACCGCAGTCCAGCCGCCCGATCGGCGTCGTACATCTCCACCTGGCGGTCGCAGCCGAAACATTCGGGGCCGGCCAGGAGTCGAATCGGCTCGGAGTCCAGCGTCTCGCTCGTCTGGTTCAGCAGGTCGATGTAGTAGTTGAAAAAGGCCAGTGCTCCCGTCTCGGTGTATTCGAGCGCTTCGGGTGGGAACGGATAGCCCGGCGGTCCTGGCGCGTCCTCGGTGGTGGCAGTGGCTGTGGGCTCAGAGGTTGGCGGAAGGGTGTCGCTCGGGCGGACCCGGTCGTCCGTACATCCGCCGAGTACCAGGGCGAGCACTGCTAGACCGCAAGCGGTCATTCGCATCCCCAGCGTGCTCACCCGTCGGCCCCCAACTGTCTGCACTGGACTGAGTGCTGAGGGTAACCAGCTGACGTTCTTGGCCCAAGGGCCAGTTGATCATCTGTGGATAACGGCCCATTCAGGTGGCACATCTGCATTATCAGCCCCATCCCGATGC
>Ga0136630_1000615_pt1 | contig 13949 bp, 13 predicted proteins | sample AntDrymUQ5682106_2_FD_105496 | JGI IMG/M metagenome (GOLD analysis project Ga0136630, IMG submission 105496) | Polar desert sand microbial communities from Dry Valleys, Antarctica - metaG UQ568 (21.06) | ecosystem: Environmental > Terrestrial > Soil > Desert | place: Antarctica: Dry Valley...
GGGGCGGCAATGCCGACTTCGGTCAGGAAGCCATCGACATGATCGTGAAGTTGATGGAGGACTGGCGTAACGACATCGCGGTCATCGCGGCCGGTTACACCAGTGAGATGCTCGAATTCCTCGATGCGAATCCGGGGCTGGCCTCCCGGTTCGTCAAGACGATCGAGTTCCAGAACTACTCCGGTGAGGACCTCACCCTGATCACCAAACGGATGATCGTGGCGGGTGACTACCACCTCGCCGAGGACGCCGAAAGCCTTCTGTTGCACCACTTCACGACCGTGGAGCGCGGGGAGAACTTCGGCAACGCGCGGGATGCGCGCAAGCTGTTCGAGTTGCTCCGCAAGGTGCAATCCCAGCGACTACGTACCCTTCCCGAGCGACCGAGCCTGGCTGAACTGCAACTGCTCACCGTCGAGGACATCCGGATCGCGTTGGCCGCGGGGTCCTGATCGTTCGAGCCGCTATCTCAGGCTGTAGGCGGTCTCAGGCTGAAGGTGCTCTCAGGCTGAAGGTGCTCTCAGGCTGACGGCGCCTTGGCATCCATCTCGGTGAGGATCTCCTCGTAGGTGTCCCGGATGACCTTGAGCCGGTCCCGGTAGAACCGGCCGGGCTGGGCGTCGAAGACCTCGCGTCCGCGGTCGGTGCGCAGTGACTCGTACGGGACGGCGTCGGCACCCTCGGGTACGAACGCCAGCACCTCCCCCATGGCGGCCGCGGCCGTCGCCACCTGCTGACGGGCCTGCCTGGCCGCCTCGGTGCCCGGCTCGTGCTTCGCCGGCGTCGCCCGGGCATAGCGGTCGGCCACGAACAACCACTCGCCCGCGTCGAGCAGCTCCGACTGGCCGCCGTACCCGAAGACCACGGATCCCGGCGGTGGCAGCCGGACGTCCTGCGGGATCGCGAAGGTGAATTCGCGGACCTGGCCGCAGCCCGAGCAGGCACCGACATATCGACTGGCGAGGTCACCATCGACTTCGATCACCGAGCTGTTCCGTTCGAAGGCGCCGTTCCCGCACGCGCAGGGGTGCAGGTCCATGTAGATGTGCGCTTCGGCATTTGTCCGAGCCAGAGGAAGTGTGGATGGCACGTGCCACAGGCTAGTCGATCTGTCCCTGAACCCGGTCAGGCTGCGAGCGCCGCACCGAGCGCGGCGGCCGCAAGGCGGGTGACGGCGGCCCGGGTCGGTGGCGCCAGCTTGTCCAGATCGAGTGTGCTGCCCAGGGCGAGATGGCGATCTGCCGGGATGGCGAACACCGAAGAGCAAGACGAGGCGAAGCGACGACGTGCGTCCTCCAGGCTCAGTCCGGGACCCTTGGGCGTGACGTTGGTCAGTACGACGATGCTGCGCTTGACGAGTTCGCCGTAGCCGGTGCGCTGCAGCCAGTCCACGGCGCTTTCGGTGGTCAGCACGCCATCGGCGTTGGCAGTGGTCGCCAGCACAAGGCAATGACAGCCCGAAAGGACCCGTTGCATCAGCGGTGTGGCCACCCCGGCGCCGCAGTCGGTGATCGTGATCGGGAAGTGTCGGTAGACCGCGTTCATCGCGCCGGTGTAGACCCGCTCGTCCATCTCGGCACTCTGCGCAGCGCTGCGCCCGCTGGGCAGCACCCATACCCCGTCTGGCGACCGGCCCAGGGACCCGGCCAGGATCTCGACCCGTCCCGGATCCCCGGTCACCGCGATGTCGTGCGCACTGGCCACCGGCAGGACACCGGTCCGCAATGGCAGCGAGCCGTGCCGGGTGTCCGCGTCGAAGAGCAGGACATTCTCACCACGAACCCGGGCGTAGGTCATACCCATCGCGACGGCCAGCGTGGTCTTACCCGTCCCGCCCTTGAGACCGATGACGGCCAACCGCCGTGGGGTCAGGATCGGCGAGGCCAGCAGGGCCGCGACAGCCTCGTCGGTCTTCTTGGCCCGGCCGCCGCGTCCACGGCGCGGTCCGCTCTCGGCCCCGGCCAGTTCGGTGATCCATGGGTCCAGGTGTGGGGCCAAGCGTGGCGTGCCAGGAGAGCGCGGCCAGCTCATCGAGACGTTGCCCTCCTTGCCACGGTCCCAGCCTATGACGTACCCGCCGGCGCTTGATCCCACCTGACCGTTCGTTCTGCCACGATGTGCGGCATGGGCGCTTTCTTGATCAAGGTGGCGGTCAATGCCGTTGCCATCTGGTTGGCGACGCTGGTTGTTCCAGGCATTGGGGTCAGCGCGCAGGAGGGGGAGACCGGGGCAATCGAGAACATCCTCACGTTCCTGGTCATCGGCCTGATCTTCGGCTTGGTCAATGCGGTCATCAAGCCGGTCGTCAGGCTGTTGTCGATTCCGTTCTACGTCCTGACCTTGGGATTGTTCGCCTTTCTGGTCAACGCCTTCATGTTGCAGATCACCGAGTGGATCTCCCAGGCGACGCCGCTGACCTTCTACATCGACGAGTTCTTCTGGGACGCAATACTGGCCGCGATCGTCATCACCTTTGTCAGTCTGATCCTGAACCTGATCCTGCCCGACGGCGACTGAACGACCAGCGGCGCCATGACCGCACCGAACCGCCCGTCACCCCGTGGGGTGAGTCCGAATTTGCCGTACCGGGGTGACGCGTCCAAGCCCGCCCGCTCCTAGCGTTGCGCACAGCGAAAGCGGAACCTAGAAGGGACCCCACTGTGCGTGCTGTCATCTCAGCTCTGTCGTTGCACAAGCCGGCCAGTCGGCGACTGGGCGCGGCCGCCGTCGTATTGCTCGGTTCCGCCGCGGCGCATGTCGTCGTACTGCTGGTCAGCGGCGGTGAGTGGGCCGGGCCGGTCTCGCTGCGCAAGCCGATCACATTCGGCCTGTCCATCGGCATGCTGTTGTGGACGTTGGGTTGGGTCATCGACCGGCTCGGGTCCCGCCCGCGACTGGAGAAGGGGCTCAGCCGTGCGCTCGTCATCTCCGGGCTGCTCGAAGTCGGGCTCATCACCGTGCAGGCTTGGCGCGGGGTGCCGTCGCACTTCAACTACACCACGGTCACCGACCTGATCGTGTTCGTCTTCATGGGGGTGACCGTCGCGGTCCTGTCCGTGGGCCTGCTCGTCACCACCGTGCTGGCCTTCTCTCGGCCGCCGACCGATCCCACCATCCGGCTGGCCGTACGAGCCGGCATGGTTCTGGTCGTGACCGGCCTGGGCATCGGCCAGTGGATGATCGAACTCGGCAACGACTTCGTCGAGCAGACCGACCGGGTGCCGGACCCCGTGCTGGCCGGGGAGGCCGGCGTGCCGACCTTCCCGCACGCCCTGGCCTTCCACGGGATCCAGGTCTTTCTCGCCGCGGCGATCCTGGCCGGGTTCGCCGGGTTGGCCGCGCGCTCGGCGCAACGGGTCGTCAGGTTGGTCGTGGCCGGCTACTCCTCGCTGATGCTGTGGGCGATCGTGCAGGCAGCCGTCGGCCAGGCGCCGGTGGATCTGGCCGGTGTGCAGACCGGGCTGGCAGTGACCGGCATCGCCCTGCTCGCAGCAGCCGGCGTTCAGCTACTCGTGGGCTGGCGCCAGGTCCGGGCCGAGAAGTCCGCCGGGCGGATCGATGGGCCAGTTGATGGGCCGGTTGGCTACCAAACCGGCGCTTTGGGGCCGGTCAATGGGCCGGTTCGCTACCAAACCGGCACTTTGGAGCCCGCGCGGGAGACAGACACGGCCGTACCGTCTGTCCTGTGAAACCGTCTGACCTGTGAACGCACTCGCGGGGACCGGCCGCTCCGCGGACGTACGGCGATCGCTGCTCGAGATCGTGATTGCCGGGATCGCAGCGATCATGATCATGCTCGAGGTCTGGGTCTTCGATCCGGGTGGCTGGACCGCCGGGCGCACGATGGCCGGGCTGACGGCGGCCATTGCGCTCGGGTTTCTCCGTACCGCACCCTTCGCCGCGTACTTGGTCAACGGCGTGGCCCTCCTGGCGCTGACCTCGCTGGGCTTCCCGAGCGACTACTACCAATGGACCAACCTGGTGGCGATCATCGCGGTCGCCAGCAGGGCAGCGCTGGCACCGGCATTGGTCTGCCTTGCGATCAGCTACGCCGGTATCGCCTACTACTTCCTCCGGTTCCCCGACGAGGGTCCGCCGGCGCTGGCCGGCGCACTTCTGGCGATGTGGGCTGCGGCCTGGTTCGGCGGCCGGGCTGCGCAAGCCAGATCCCACGAGGCAGCGGCCAGACAGGACAACAAGGTCGCCCAGGCTGAACTGGCTGCCCAGCAGTCACGAGCCGACCTGGAGTCCGAGCGCAGCCGGATCGCCCAGGAACTGCACGACGTCGTCGGTCACGCGGTGAACGTCATGGTGGTCCACGCCGGGGCCGGTCAAGGGATCAGCTCTGCCGATCCCAAGGCCCGGGAGATCTTCACGACCATCGCCGCCACCGGACGCGGTGCACTGGCCGATCTGGATCGGATGCTGGATCTGTTGCACGGCAAGGCCGTACGCGATCCGCTCCCAGGGCTGGCCGAGCTGTCACAACTCTGTAGCGCGGTCCGATCCACCGGCCTCGACGTCCAGCTGTCCATCGCCGACGAGGCGAAGCAAGCCGCACCGAGCGTGGGTCTGACCACCTACCGGATCGTCCAGGAGGCATTGACCAACGTCATGAAGCACGCCGATGCCACCACGGTTCGGGTCGAGGTGACCGGAGGGCCCGGTGGCGACCAGAAGTCGGGCGAGATCGCCATCTCGGTACGCGACAACGGCACCGGCGGTAAACCCGTACCCGGACGGGGGTTGGGCAGCATCGCCGCCCGCGCGGCCCTGCACGGCGGATCGGCGCGGTACGGGCCAGCCGGCGATGCCGGCTTCGAGGTGTCGGCTCGACTTCCGGTCTCGGCGGCTTCGACGGCCTCGGCATGATCGACGACCCGGCATGATCATGAGCATCTTGGACCCGGCCCCGATTTCCCGCCAGCGCTCATGATCACGGTCGCACTGATCGACGATGACGCACTCATTCGCGAGGGCCTGCGAATGATCCTCGATCAAGCTGGCGACATCGAGGTCGTCGCCACCGGAAGTGATGGGCTGCAAGCGGTTCGGGTAGCTCGTGACGTTCGACCAGATCTCATGCTGATCGACATCCGGATGCCGAATCTGGACGGGATAGACGCAACCAGGCAGATCACCGCTGAACCGGACCCGCCGCGCATCATCATCCTGACCACGTTCGAATTGGACGAGTACGTGTTCCAGGCCCTGCGGGCCGGGGCGAGTGGGTTCCTGCTCAAGCGGACCGAGCCGGAGCGGCTCGTGGACGCCATCCGGATAGTGGCCGATGGGGAGGCACTGCTGTCCCCCTCGGTGACCCGTCGACTGATCGACGAATTCAGCAAGCGGCCGCCGTCGGTCGCTCCGGAACGTCTCTCGGTGCTGACCGACCGGGAGAGCGAGGTCCTGGTCTGCATCGCCCGCGGGCTGTCCAATCAGGAGTTGGCCCAACAGCTGGGAATCGCTGGTAACACGGTCAAGACGCACGTGAAGCGGATCCTGACCAAGTTGGGCGCACGGGATCGCGCACAAGCTATCGTGATCGCCTACGAGTCGGGCCTGATGCCTGGCTGATCTACTGCCTGGGCGGGGCGACGGTCAGCCGAGGCAGGAAGATCTGGACCAGCGGACCGATGAACAGCGCGTAGGCCGCCGTCGAGAAGCCCAAGGTCCCGCCGAGCAGCCAGCCGATGCCCACCACAGCGATCTCGATACCGGTACGGATCAGTCGTACCGATCCGCCGGTACGCCGGACGATCCCGGTCATCAGCCCGTCCCGCGGTCCGGGCCCGAGTGCGGCCCCGATGTACGCGGCGGTGGCCACCCCGTTGAGCAGGATGCCGACGGCGCCATATCCGATCCGGGCGACCAGCGGAGCCGGTACGGGCAGCACGTTGAGGAACACGTCCACGGCAATCGAGATCACGATGACATTGCTGATGGTCCCGATGCCGGGGCGCTCCCGAAGCGGGATCCAGAACAGCAGGACCACCGCGCCGACGATCGCTGCCACTGCCCCGATCGAGAGCCCGGTCTGTTTCGCGGCACCTTGGTGCAGAACGTCCCAGGGCATATTGCCAAGGGCCGACGCGATGATCAGCGCCATGCTCAGGCCGTACAGAATCAGCCCTAGGTACAGCTGTGCCAGGCGTCGCGGCAATCGATAACGCACGGGCATCGCGCCCTATCCTGCCGACCCTCCGGAACCAACTCAGGGCCGCCCTCAGTCGAATCTCTCGACTCAGGGCCACCCTGATTCGGGGTGTGCAGCGCGTCCGGAGCCTGTCGTTTGCTATCCCTGGCTAATCGACGGGTAAAGAGTCACGATGGACTGGCCATGGACTCGCTGTGCACCTGCTTCGGGGGACGGACGGCATGACCGCCGTCAACCCCTGGCTGGCGCTGCCCAACGGGGGCCCGAGCCACACCCTGACCCGCAACATTCGCGCCGCCCACCAGGCCCTGATCACGACGGCCGGGGATCGGTCGGGTCGCCGAGGCGAGGTCCGCCCGATCGTGTGGGACTCCTGGCGACGCAGTATCGGTAGCGGCGTGGATCCCGACGGCGGCGGCCCGAGCGTTGTCCTCGTCGACGACGCACTGCGCGCCTACCGAGACGCCCATCCGCTGGCGGCGGTGATGCCGGTGATCCGCAAACTGCTCGTCGAGGACGCCGAGTCGGACAAGATGATCGTCGCGGTCACCGACGCAGCCGGCTGCCTGCTCTGGGTGGAAGGCGATTCTCGGCTGCGCTCACAGGCCGCCGGGATCCAGTTCGTCGAAGGCGCCAACTGGGGCGAGTCCCATGCCGGTACGAATGCGCCGGCCATCGCGCTGGCTCTCGATCACTGCGTCCAGGTGTACGGAAGTGAGCACTTCCACCGTCGAGTGCAGCCCTGGAGCTGCAGCGCCGCCCCGGTACGCGACCCGATGACCGGCCAGCTGCTCGGCGCCCTCGACGTCACCGGCGGTGATCACGTCGCCTCGCCGCACATGCTCACTCTGGTACGGGCGGCCGCCGCGGCGGCCGAAGCCGAATTGCGCTGGCAGCGACTGCGCGCCGGACCGGCGAAGGTCAGCCAGCCAGCGGTCGCCGACCCGGAGCCAACGGCGACTCTCGAAGTGCTGGGCCGCGACCGAGGCTATCTGTCCCTGACCGGCCGTCAGATCGAACTGTCCCTGCGGCACTCCGAATTACTGCTCCTGCTCTGCGAGGCCGCTGCGGTCGGTGAGGGCCGGACCGCGGAGCAGCTGATGCAGGAGACCCATGGGGACGCCGCCGCGGTCACCATTCGCGCCGAGATGTCCCGGCTGCGTCGTGCCGTGGGTCAGGACGTGCTGGCCTCGCGACCGTACCGCCTGCTCCGCCGGGTGGACTCCGATCTCGCCCGAGTACGCCGGTTGCTCGATCGGGGCGCGCATCGGCAGGCGCTCGATCTCTACCGGGGCCTGCTGCTGCCCACGTCGAACGCGCCGCAGGTCGTCGAACTCCGCGAGCAGCTGGCCAGACAGATCGCCCGAATCGCCGAACTCAGGATCGTTGGGGGAGTTGCGACCGGGTAGTCGCAGTTCGAACTCCCCCAAGCCCAGCGACTCTCGACTACGTGAGCCGACATGAGTTCAGGCAAGGCGCAGACGTTGCACCGCTCGCAACGTTGCGCTGAGGTGAGCGTGTCCTAACCTGTACCGCGTTTGAGAGACTCGGGAGCGACCCCCGGAGACCGGGGTCTGACCCGACGGCGGATGGAGTGCCAAGTCGTGACCCAGATCAAGCTCACCGTGGACGGCATCAAAGAGTCAGCCGAGGTCGAACCTCGTGTTCTGCTGGTGCACTTCCTGCGCGAAAACCTCGGCAAGGTCGGCACGGTCGTCGGTTGCGACACCAGCAACTGCGGCGCCTGCATCGTGCTGCTGAACGGCGAATCGGTGAAATCCTGCTCGGTCCTCGCGGTCCAAGCCGACGGGTGCGAGGTCACCACGATCGAAGGGCTGTCCACCAACGGTGAACTGCATCCCATGCAGCAGGCCTTCCACGACAAACACGGCCTGCAGTGCGGCTTCTGTACGCCCGGCATGATCATGGCAGCGGTCGATCTGCTCAAGGAGAACCCGCACCCCACTGAGCACGAGATCCGGGAAGGCATCGAGGGCAACCTCTGCCGGTGTACGGGTTACCAGAACATCGTCAGCGCCATCCAGCAGGCCGCGGGTCAGAGCCCGGGTACGAACGGTCAAGCCGCCGTTGGGTCCAGCGCCGACAGTCCCGACGCGGATTCCGATGCTCCGGTCGAGGAATTGGTCAGCGCCATCGATCACGGCGCCAGCACATCCGACGAGACCACGTTCGGCCAGGGCACAGGAGGTTCGGCATGACCGTCACTGAAGATCGCGTCGAGGCGTCGGGGCACACCGCCAGCGACCGCGAGGTCGGCAAGTCGCGCAAGCGCAAGGAGGACCAGCGCCTGATCACCGGGCGGACGACGTGGACCGACAACCACAGCCTGCCCGGGATGCTGCACATGGCCATCCTGCGCAGCCCGGTCGCACACGCGAAGATCAGCAGCCTCGACGTGTCGGCTGCCCGCGAGCGACCGGGTGTCGTAGCGGCGTTCTCGGGTCGTGACTTCGCCGACGAGCAGGGCGTCATCCCCTGCGCCTGGCCGGTCACCCCGGAGATGGTCAACCCCGGCCATCCCTCGATCGCCGTCGATCAGGTGAATCACGTCGGTGAAGCAGTTGCCATCGTGCTGGCTCGTACCAAAGCGGCCGCCCAGGACGCTCTCGAGGCCATCGAGATCGACTACGACGGGCTTCCGGTGATCCTGGACATGGAGGAGGCGGTCAAGGACGACACGCACTTGGTGCATTCGCACACCGAGTCCAACACCAGCTTCCGTTGGGTCTTCGACGCAGGCGAGGCCGACACCGGTACGTCCACCGACGAGGCGTTCTCCAACGCCGAGGTGACCGTGAGCCGTCGCTACATCCAGCAACGGCTGATTCCCGCCTTCATCGAGCCGCGGTCGTCGGTCGCCGATTTCCAGGGCGACGCGGTGACTCTGTGGTCGGCGACCCAGATCCCGCACATCCTCCGCTTGATGATCGCGCTCAGCCTCGGCATACCCGAGCACAAGGTGCGCGTGATCGCGCCTGACGTCGGTGGTGGTTTCGGCGGGAAGCTGCAGGTCACGCCCGAGGAGTTCCTGGTCATCCTGGCTTCCCGTCGCCTGGGCAAGCCGGTGAAGTACACCGAATCCCGTAGCGAGTCACTGCTGTCGGCCCACCACGGGCGCGACCAGATCCAGTACGTCGACATCGCCGCAAAGCGGGACGGAACGGTGACCGGTCTGCGGATCCGGCTGCTCGCGGACATGGGCGCGTACCTGCGCCTGGTCAGTCCCGGCGTACCGATCCTCGGCGCCTTCATGTACCCGGCGATCTACAAGTTCCCCGCCTACAACTTCACCTGCGATGGGGTCTTCACGAACAAGACGCCGACCGACGCCTACCGTGGCGCCGGCCGGCCGGAGGCCACCTTCGCGATCGAACGGATCATGGACGAACTCGCCGCCGAGCTCGACATGGACCCGATGGAGATCCGCCGCAAGAACTGGATCAAGCACGAGGAGTTCCCGTTCACCACCGTCGCGGGGCTCACCTACGACAGCGGCAACTACGAGGCGGCCACTGACAAGGCGCTGGAGATGTTCGGCTGGGACGAGCTCCGCGCCGAGCAGAAGCAGCGACGGGACTCCGACGACCCGGTCCAGTTGGGTCTGGGCATCTCCACGTACACCGAGATGTGCGGCCTGGCACCCTCCCGGGTGCTCGGCTCGCTGTCCTATGGCGCCGGCGGCTGGGAGACCGCTTCGATCCGGATGCTGCCCAGCGGCAAGGTCGAAGTCGTCACCGGCTCCAGTCCGCACGGGCAGGGGCATGACACGGCCTGGAGCCAGATCGTCGCCGACCAACTCGGTGTCCCCTTCGAGGATGTCGAGGTCCTGCACGGCGACACGAACTCCTCACCGCGCGGACTGGACAGCTACGGCTCCCGTTCGCTGGTGGTCGGTGGAATCGCGGTCGTCAAGGCGGCCGAGAAGGTCGTGACCAAGGCGCGCCGGATCGCCGCCCATCTGCTGGAGGCAAACGAGGACGACCTGGAGTTCAAGGACGGCTCGTTCAGTGTCCGCGGAACGCCGGACACCAAGATCGGGATCCAGGAGACCGCGCTGGCCGTCTTCGCCGCGCACAACTACCCCGAGGGCATCGAGCCGAGCCTGGACTCAGAGGCGACTTTCGACCCGGAGAACTTCTCCTTCCCGCACGGAACTCATCTGTGCGCGACCGAGGTGGACACCGAGACCGGGCGAGTGACCATCCGCAAGTACGTGTGCGTGGACGACATCGGCGTACTGGTCAACCCGCTGATCGTGGAGGGTCAGGTCCACGGCGGGCTCGCACAGGGAATCGCTCAGGCACTCTTCGAAGAAGCGGTGTACGACGCCGAGGGCAACCTGACCACGGGCACCCTCGTGGACTACACGATCCCCACCGCCGCGGACCTGCCGCACTTCGACACCGCCAACACGGTGTCGCCGTCCACGACAAACCCCCTGGGGGTCAAGGGGGTTGGCGAGGCTGGTTGTATCGCTTCCACTCCCGCGGTCGTTAATGCGGTGGTGGATGCCATCCGGCACAAGGGCATCAACGACGTGCAGATGCCAATGACGCCAGAGCGGGTGTGGCGGGCGTTGCAAGGGGACCAAGACAGTGATCGAGCCGCCGAGGGCACAAATGCGTACGGCGGAGCGACCACAGAGGACGAGAACCTTCTCCAAACCGGAGGCCCATCATGATCCCGTCGGCGTTCGACTACGTCAGGCCGTCGTCGGTCGAGGAAGCGGTATCGGCGCTGGCCGCTGGCGACGAAGACGTGAAGATCATGGCGGGCGGTCAGTCGCTGCTCCCGATCATGCGGCTGCGGTTGGGCAATCCGTCCACGATCATCGATCTCGGTGGCATTCCCGAGCTGCGCGGGGTGCGCGAGGACGGCGATACGATCGTCATCGGTGCGATGACCACGCACTCCGACGTACTCAAGGATCCGTTGATCGCAGAGCACGCCAAGCTGATCGCGCAGGCGACGCAGACGGTCGCTGATCCCGCCGTACGTCACCGGGGCACCTTCGGTGGGGCGCTGGCCCACGCCGACCCTGCCGGGGACCTGCCCGCGGTGGCACTGGCGCTGCAGGCGGAGTTTGTCCTGCTCGGTCCGAACGGGTCGCGGACGGTCCCGGCAAGTGAGTTCTTCGTCGACTACCTCACGACGGCGATGGCCGAGAACGAGGTGCTCACCGAGATCCGGGTGCCCAAGCACACCGGTTGGGGCAGTGCATACGAGAAGTTCAACCGGGTTGCTCAGGCGTGGGCCATGGTCGGTGTCGCGGCCCTCATCCGCCGCGAGAACGGCCCGATCGCCGAGGCTCGGATCGGGCTGACCAACATGGGTCCGACCCCGCTTCGCGCCACGGCCGTGGAACAGGCTCTCGCTGGCGCAGGCGACGACGATGCGGTCGCGGGTGCGGCGGCTCAGGCCGGACAGGGTGCCTCGCCCAGCAACGACCTGAACGCCCAAGCCGACTACCGAACCCACCTCGCAACCGTGCTCACCAAGCGGGCTGTGCTGGCGGCCATCGCCGGTTAGTCGACCACCAAGCCTTCTATCGACGTGAGAAGGTGATCGAATGCAGCTAGAGCATTCCTTCACGGTTCCGGTACCGGTCGCTGACGCATGGAAGGTGCTGCTCGACATCGAGCAGATCGCCCCATGCATGCCCGGGGCTGTTCTCGACTCCGTCGACGGCGACGACTTCACCGGGCGGGTCAAGGTCAAGCTGGGCCCGATCAGCTTGACCTACAAGGGAAAGGCGTCTTTCGTCAAGAAGGACGAGGCGACCCACACGGCGGTCATCGACGCGGCCGGTAAGGATCAACGCGGCAACGGTACGGCCGCCGCCACGGTCACCGCCACGCTGAAGTCCGAGGGCTCCTCGACCCGGGTCGACGTGCTCACCGATCTGAACATCACCGGCAAGCCGGCCCAGTTCGGACGCGGCGTGATGGTCGATGTCGGCAACAAGCTGATCGGCCAGTTCGCGACCTGCGTGGAGGAAAAGCTGAGCGGAGCCGCCTCGGCCGACGGCAGTACGAGCCCGGTTGGCGGTCCCGCTGCTGACCTAAGTGCCGATTCTGGCGCCACGGCCACGGCAGATGCCCCTGCCGCTCCTCCGACCGAAGCAGCTGCAGGGTCCGGCACGCTCGGCCAGGGTGATAGCTCTTCGACGGCCGGTCCGCACACCGCCGCCACTGCCCCGAGCTCGGCGGGCAAGCACGCCGCCGACCGAGCGGCCGCCATGACCGATGTGGCTGCGGGGAGCGGCTCAGCCGTTGGCCCGACCGCCGGGGGATCCCGGCCGCGCGCCGTACCGTCTCGCGAGCCGGAGCCGATCGACCTGCTCGAGGTTGCCGGCGGCAGCGTGCTCACCAGGCTCGGCATCCCGGCCGCAGGATTGGCCGCCGGGTTGACGATCTTGTTCTACATCATCCGCAAGATCCGCAACTAGCCCACCACCTCGGACGTTATGCGCATAACGTCCGAATCCAGCGGGGATTCAGGGACGTTATGCGCATAACGTGCGGCTTCCCGCGCCGATTTCTGACGGTTATGCGCATAACGTGCGGGTTCGCGCGGTCAGATCAGGCTCCCTCGCGGTCGGCGTTGGCGTGGATCGCGTCGTGGGCGTACTGCGCCAGTCCGCGGGCGATCTTCTCGTAGGTGGCCGTGAACCGCTCGTCCGAGACGTACATGTCCCCGAGGTTGCGATGCATCTCCAGCGGGCAGTCGTAGAACCACCGTGAAATGTGCTGGCGCGCCTGCTCTGCGGCATCCATGGCCTCGGTCGAGGACTCTGCTCGGCCCGCCTTCATCGCTGCGGCCAGTGCGTTCGTGGCTGCTTCGCCCTCGGCCATGATGGCTTGCCAGTCAGCCTTGGTGTAGCCCCTTGGCGCGGTCAGCGGACTGTCGGTACGCGTCGGTGTCTCCCCAGCGCTGCTGCACTTCCTCGGCGTACAGGTCGGGATTGAATTCTCCGAACACCTCCAACTTCTCGGCTGGAGTGAGTCCTGTGGTTCCCATCGTCTGTGCCTCCAATGTGGTGTCGATGGCAGTCGCGATGCGCTGCAATCGGTCAATGCGTTCGGCCAGCAGGGCGCGCTGCCGGAGCAGGTGCGCGCGCGGGTCGGTGTTCGGATCGTCGAGAATGGTGCGGATCGCCTCGAGCCCGAAACCGAGTTCCCGGTAGCCCAAGACCTGGGCCAATCGGTCGGCGTCGGCTTCGGTGTAGCACCGATATCCGGCCACAGACCGGTAACCAGGTCGCAGCAGGGCTATCTGGTCGTAGTGGTGCAGGGTCCGAACGGTGATCCCGGCCAGATCGGCCAACTCGCCGATCGAGATGCCGAAACGGGTGCGCTCGGACTGGGTCATGGCAGCGACGCTAAGCCCTGACCCAACGTGAGGGTCAAGGGAATAGATCGCGCCAGTTTCGGCGGGTCAGCCCAGCGGCCGAAGCGCTCTCATCTGCCGGGCTTGGCCCCCGGTTCACGATCGGGACGCATCAGCGGCGGAAACCGGAACCCATCGGCGACGATTGCGGCCAGCTCCAAGAATGCCTGCTCGGTCGGCCGCTCCAACTGATTGATGTCGATGATGCCGCCGGTGACCAGGTGCCGGTCGTACGGTAGCTCGACGACCGCCCGGACGCGGGCGGTGAAATGGTCCCGCAGGCGGGCCATGTCGAGTTCTTTGCTGGCCGGCCGTACGGTCGAGATGACCGCGACCGAGCGCGAGACCAGTTCCCCGTGTCCGTGGGCGATCAGCCAGTCCA
>Ga0136630_1000619_pt1 | contig 13929 bp, 13 predicted proteins | sample AntDrymUQ5682106_2_FD_105496 | JGI IMG/M metagenome (GOLD analysis project Ga0136630, IMG submission 105496) | Polar desert sand microbial communities from Dry Valleys, Antarctica - metaG UQ568 (21.06) | ecosystem: Environmental > Terrestrial > Soil > Desert | place: Antarctica: Dry Valley...
GAAGCCGACGTCCACGCTCGCGCTGACCCGGATCTCGGCGGTTCCGATGTCCACGGTTTGCTCGGCTGCCATCTCCATGTCCGCCGCACCAGCGAATGCGCGCAGCACGCCTGGCGGCTCTGAGCGCAGCCCCGGCTCGCAGACGTGCGCGACGCCGCCGACGGACAGGCCCAATCCCTGCGCGTACTGCTCGGCCCGCTGACGAGCGTCCCGGGCCGCAGCCTGGCGGACCTGTCCGAGCACCGGGTTCTCGTCGGCCAACTCCCATTCCGGGCCGTTGACCTCAACCGGAGCCGCCTCGTAGAGGGCGCGTACGAGCATCCCGACCTGGTCGGTGTCCGAGATCGTGATCCGCGTCCCGCGCTCGCCGAGGTGTCCGTCGACGACGGTGCGGCCGGACTCGGGATGCCAGTAGGAGTTTGGTCGGATCGAAAGAGAAGCCGTGCTGCGGGCGGAGATGATGCTGGCGAACTGATCCAGGACTACGTCAACGGCCGAGGTGAGCTGGGCCAACGCTCGTTGCGCCTCCACCGCCGAGGGTTCCTTGACCCTGGTGGTGATGGTGAGAACTCCACGATCGGCCGCGCAGGATCCGGTGGCGGTACCCCGGACGACGATCAGTTCATCCATGCCGACAGTCTTTCCCAGAAGTCCGGTTTCTCCCGACCGGTACCCTCAGTATCAGTTCGCACCACCGACGAAGTATGAGGTTGCACGCAATGGGTTCGGTCATCAAGAAGCGCCGCAAGCGCATGGCCAAGAAGAAGCATCGCAAGTTGCTCAAGAAGACGCGCGTACAGCGTCGGAACAAGAAGTAACCGCCAGGTCTGCGGGCTCCACCGTGCCACCGAAGGTCGTCCTGGTCACCGGCGTGAGTCGCTACCTCGGTGGCCAGTTGGCAGCCGTCCTGGCTGGTGACCCCGCCATTGATCGGGTCATCGGGCTCGATTCGGTTCCGCCATCGCGCGAGATGCTTGCGGCACTGGGCCGGACCGAGTTCGTTCGCGCCGACATCCGCAACCCGTTGATCGCCAAGGTGATCTCCTCCGCAGAGGTCGACACGGTGGTGCACATGAATATCGGTACGGCCCCAGGTGGGGCCGGCGGCCGTGCCTCGATGAAGGAACTCAACGTTCTCGGCACCATGCAGCTCCTCGCCGCCTGCCAGAAGACCGAGACACTGCGCCGGTTGGTGGTCAAGTCGACGACCACCGTGTACGGCTCGAGTTCTCGTGACCCGGCTCTGTTCACCGAGGACATGGACGCCAGGGCGGTTCCGTCGTCGGGCTATGCCAAAGATTCGGTGGAGATCGAGGGGTACGTCCGTGGGTTCGCGCGGCGTCGTCCGGATGTGTCCCTGGCGGTCCTGCGGTTCACGAATTTCATCGGCCGGCATATCGACTCCATGCTCACGCGATACTTCTCGATGCCTTTAGTGCCAACTGTTCTGGGCTTCGATGCCCGGGTGCAGATGTTGCACGAGCAGGACGCCTTGGAAGTGCTGCGCCTGGCAACGGTGGAGAACTACACCGGGACGGTCAATGTCGGGGGGGAGGGCGTTCTGCTTCTGTCCCAAGCTATTCGCCGGGCCGGCCGGATTCCGGTTTCGGTTCCGGTGCCGCTCGTGGGACCGTTGGGCGGCCTCCTACGTCAAACCGGGGTCGCCGACTTCTCCCCGGAACAGCTGCGATTCCTGAACTTCGGCAGGGTCGTGGACGTCAGCAGGCTGATCGATGATTTCGGATATCGCCCGCGCTTGAACACCGCGGAAGCCTTCGCAGACTTCTGTGCCGGTCATCGGCCGGTGATCGACCCTGCCCGGATACGCGCGCTCGAGCGGAGGCTGCTTCGCGTGGCCACCCTCAACCGAATCCAGGAACCCGTCGATGCCTGAGGCTCGGGTGATCCCGATGCCGGGAGTAGGCGACGAACCGCCCCGAAGTCGGCGTGCCGGATCCCGTGTGCCGGCGAAGGCCACCGAGCCAGCCGTGCCAACCGTGCCGCTAACGCCAACCGTGCCGCCGTTGCCCGCTGATGCCGGCGAGGCAGCGCCGGGCGGTGCCGGCTGGGAGGAGAGGGTGGCCCAAGGCCTGGCCTTTCTGCGGCGTCGGCTGACCGGGGACTTCGAGGTCGACGAGTTCGGCTTCGACCAGGACTTCACCGATCAGGTCTACCTTCCAGCCCTTCGGCCGCTCTACAAGTCCTGGTTTCGGATCGAGACGTTCGGGCTGCACAACATCCCGGATTCCGGTGGTGCTCTTGTGGTTGCCAACCATTCCGGAACCGTGCCGATGGACGGCCTGATGACTTCCTTGGCGGTGCATGACGACCACCCCGCGCATCGGCGGCTGCGGCTGCTGGGTGCCGACCTGATCTTCAAGCTGCCGTTGGTCGGGTCGGTCGCCCGCAAGACCGGAAATACACTGGCTTGCAACGCTGATGCTGAAAGACTGCTGCATTCGGGAGAACTCGTGGGGGTATATCCCGAGGGCTTCAAGGGGGTCGGCAAGCCGTTCGCGGACCGATACAAACTGCAACGCTTCGGCCGGGGAGGCTTCGTGAGCGCGGCCATCCGGACCGGTGTCCCGATCATCCCTTGCTCGATCGTCGGTGCCGAGGAGATCTATCCGATGATCGGCAATCTCAAGTCGCTCGCCCGCATCCTGGGGATCCCCTATCTCCCCATCACGCCCACCTTTCCGCTGCTCGGTCCGCTGGGCCTGATTCCGTTGCCCTCCAAGTGGCTGATCGAGTTCGGTGAGCCGATCCCGACCGCTCATCTGGGAACTTCTGCGGCCGAGGATCCGATGCTGGTGTTCAACCTCACCGATCAGGTGCGCGAAACCATCCAACAGTCCCTCTACAGCCTGCTGATGCAGCGCGGCTCAGTCTTCTCCTAGATCCGCGCCGTCCTAGCGGTAACGGCGGCGTACGGCAAGGGCTGCGGCGACGGCACCGGCCACTGCGCCTGCCGCCAGCGCGGTCGGCAGCCCGATCCTGGCCGCCTTGCGTCCCGTTCGGAAATCTCGAATCTCCCAACCGCGAGCCCGGGCGATCGCCCTGAGCTCACTGTCCGGGTTCACGGCCACCGGTCGCCCGACCATCGAGAGCATGGGTACGTCGTTGGCCGAGTCGCTGTACGCAGCACACCGCGCCAGATCCAGGCCCTCGCGCTGTGCCAGGGCGCGGATCGCGACCGCCTTGGCCTCACCGTGCATGGGCTCACCGACGAGCCGTCCGGTGTAGATGCCGTCCTCGATCTCCGACACGGTGCCCAGCGCTCCGGTGAGCGCCAACCGCTTCGAGATGAGCGAGGCAAGCTCGATGGGCGTGGCCGTGATCAGCCAAACCCGTTGTCCAGCATCGAGATGCTGCTGTGCCAGCGCTCGGGTGCCGGTCCAGATCCGGTCGGCCATCGACTCGTCGTAGATCTCCTCGCCGGCCGTGACGATCTCCTCGACCGTACGACCGGCCACGAAAGCGAGTGCGTTGTCACGAACCCGGCCCAGGTCCTCGGGATTCTCGGTACCGGCGATCCGGAACTTCGCCTGTTGCCAGACGAAAGAGGCGACGTCCCGACTGGTGAAGTACTTCCGCGCGGCCAAGCCCTTGGCGAAGTGATAGATCGATGCGCCCATCATCATCGTGTTGTCCACGTCGAAGAACGCCGCGCCGGTGGGATCAGGGGGGACGTCGAGTGCTGCCTCGACCTCGGCGGCGGCAGCAGCTGCAAAGCCGGCTAGTTCGGCGCGTTCGGTATCGAGATCTCGGCGGCGGACCCGCGGAAGTCGGGGCATCCGGTCCAGCCTAACGAGAAGTCAGGGCGACTTCGTAACTCAGCCGCCCAGCCCGATGCAGATACCGCCGACGATGATGCCTGGTATCTCGATGCCCAGGAAGCCGATGAGAACGCACGGTTGGCCTTCATCGGGGCCCGGAGCCGGCGGAGGCGGTGGCTGCTGCGGGGGCTCGCCCGGAGTCGTGGATTGGGTCGGAATCGGGACCGGAATGGGGATCGGAATGGGAATGGGTCGCGGAATGGGAATGGGTCGCGGATTCGGATTCGGCTGCGATGCGGTGGGTTCCCTGGGTACCGGAGGCGGTGCTGCTGGCGTGCTCGTGGCCGGCGGATCCGCTGGGGGCCTGGGAGCAGCAGACGTGCTGGTGCTGGTGCTGGTGCTGGTGCTGGTCTGACCGGAGCTGCTCTCAGGCACGTTGGTGCCACTCGAGCCGCTGGTCGGAGCAGCAGCCGACGGAGAGGCGGAATTGTCGGGATCCGGGCATCTCGGGGTGGGCAGGGGTCCGAGATCGTCGGACGACGGTTCCGCGGTGGTGTCACAACCGATGCCAGCAGCGAGGAGCTCCAAGCGCTGGACGACCCGCTGAAGCAGATCTTTCGATTCCGCAGCCCGGGTCCGAGCCTCCTGGGGCATCTGCTGGGTCAGCCCGTCGAGCGCGGTGAACTGGTCGATGCCCCAGTTGCCGATGAACTGCAGGGTCGGCAGGCTGCCTTCGTCGATGGCTGCGGTGGTCAGGACATTCGTGCCGGCAGCGGTCTGCCGATCCATGGTGTCCATGGTGCCCATCAGCAGTTCCGCAACGGCCCCGTTGTCGGCGGCCAGGACACCGGATCCACTGACACTCGGAGTGACGGGCTCTTCGAGCAGCGCAACGAGTTCCTCCAAGCGGGTGCTGGCCAGGCCCAGTAGCACCTGTCCTTCTGCTCGTTCGCTACCGGCCAGGACCAGGCGGGCGTGCTCGGTTCCCCGTTTGAGCGCGTAGAGGGTGTCGCCGGGGATGGCGCTCTGAGCGAGGAAGGCAAGTATCCCCAGGGTGGCGACGACAACGCTGAGTCCCGCCGTGCCGGCGATCAGTCGCCGGCCGGAGGTGCCCTGTCGTAGCCACGCCAACAGCCCGGCCCCGCGGCCGAGTCGACTTTCTGGTTGCGAGTGCTGGGCACGATGGCGCCCGGCTTCGGCCGCCTCGTCCGTGTCGTGGGCGCGCACGGCGGCCATGGCGACCAGGCGTTGCCGTTGACGGTCTCTGGTCGGCTCGCTCGGGCTGACGTCGAAGTCCATCTCACGAAGGGTCGAGACCAGCGCCAGAAGCGGGCCGGCCTCGCCAGCCGCACCGGATGAGCGTGGGTGAGGGTCAACCAGCTCAGCGAAACGTTCCACGTCCGACATCGACATTCAACCCACCCTTCCCCGTGTATCCGTGCCGCCGTATCCGCGGCGAGGCCGATTCTCGATCGGCCATGACATCGCGGCGCACTCTGCGACGTTCTGGCTGTACAACGACGTCGGAGGCTTTCTCGTTACGGGTACGGGTAAGAAACTCAGCGCTCCGGCGCGCGCGGCAATCCTCATCGCAGGCCCTCGGGGAGCAGCTTCGCGAGTCGCCGGACGGCACGATGCTGCAGCGCCTTGATCGCACCATCGTTGCGGTTCATCGCAAGTGCCGTCTCGCTGACCGACAGACCCTGCAGAAATCGCAATACGATGCACTCCTGCTGTTCGGAATTGAGCTGCTTGACGCAGCTGAGCAATTCGGCATGGGTCAGTCCCGAAAGCACCTCATCCTCAGGTCCGTCCGTGGCTCGGTCCGCGTCACGCATGTCGGCCGAGGTGACCTCGAGCTTGTACCGGCTGGACTTGAGATGATCACGAATGATGTTGCGCGCGATAGTGATCAGCCACGCGCCAATGTCGCGGCCCTGAAAGCTCACGCTGTCGATCCGGCGCAGCGCGCGGACGAATGTCTCGCTCGCGAAATCCTCGGCGAGGTGCTTGTCGTGTATCCGAAAATAGACGTAGCGGAACACCACGTCGACATAGGCGTCATAGATGAGCCCGAAGGCCTCGGCGTCGCCGTCCTGGACCCGTTGCACCAGTGACCAGACAGCGCCGGGCTCGGCTGCTACGTCCGTTGACTCGAGCATCGCGTCCGCGTCCGCCGAAGCGGGCACCATCGCGGTCGGGTACCTGTCCTCGGCTACGGCGTCAGCGTTGCGAGCAACTGCCCGAGAGGGGGACGAGGAGCGGGCGTGCACCGACTTCGGCGCGGTCAACCAAGCACCTCCGACAGCTGGGCAGGGCCATGTGGTGCTCTCTCGAGTCAATGGCCGACATCCGAACGCAGTTCACACGGGTCGCCCCGATCACATCTGGCCTTGCCCCGCGCACGCAAACCTACTCAACGATCACCCTCAGCCATAGTCGTTGACCGATTTGAGACCTTACGGGTGAATCCGCCGCCGGTCGGTCAGGCTTAGGGTAGCCCGGTGTCCGGTACCGCAGGCAATCTCGCCGATCTCGTACGGGCGGCGGCCCGGCGCGATCCGGAGCGGCTGGCCCTCATAGCTCCCGGGCGAGAGCACGATCAGCTGACCTGGTCGGAGTTTGACCACCGGGTGGACGCGGCCTGCCGCGGTCTGAGCGCCAGGGGCCTGCGTCCCGGCGAGCGGGTCGCCCTGCGGATGGCCAACTCGCTGGACTTTCCGGTCGCCTACTTCGCGATCCTGCGGGCCGGATTGGTCGTCGTGCCGGTGAACCCCGCCTACACCGCTCGCGAGCTGGATCACATAATCAGCGACTCCGGGGCACGGCTGATGCTGAGCGCACCCGACCTGCCCGAGCCGGCGGGCGTGGTCGACAACCCGGTCGACATCGACATCTCCTACGGCCTGCTGGCTGAGTCCAACGGCCTGCCGGAGGCCGAAAGGCCGGACCCGGAGTTGGACTCCGTCGGGGGCGACGAGGATCTGGCAGTGCTGATGTACACCAGCGGCACCACCGGTGCTCCCAAGGGTGCGATGCTGCCCCACCGGGCCTTGCTGGCCAATCTCGACCAGTGCTCGTCTCTGCAACCCGCGCCGATGACCCGCGACGACGTCGTACTCCTTGCCCTGCCGCTGTTCCACATCTACGGACTCAACGCCGGGCTCGGGATGGTGGCCCGTACCGGCGCCACCGGCGTTCTCCTGGAGCGGTTCGACGTGGACGCGAGTGTGGCGGTGATCGGTGATCAACACGTGACCAACATCCTGGGCGCCCCACCGATGTATCTCGCCTGGCTTGATCGCGGGAATTCCGGTGCGCTGCGCGCCGCGTTCTCAGGTGTGCGGCTGGCCACCTCCGGTGCTGCGCCGCTGCCTGCGGACACTCTCGAGGCCATGCGCGAACTCGGCGTCGATGTGTACGAGGGATACGGGTTGACCGAGACGGCGCCGGTACTGACGTCCACGTTGACCACCGGGCGCGTCAAGGCCGGTTCTATCGGGCAGACGATCCCAGGGGTGGAACTCCGGCTGCTCGAAGCGGGTCAGCTCGAAGGCGGCTCGTTGTCCGAGGAGTCAGATACCGACGACCCGTTCGATGATCCCGGTGAGGAGGGGACCGGGGAGATCTCGGTTCGCGGCGACAACGTCTTCCTCGGTTACTGGCCCGACGGCTCGGGAGGCCCCGACGGCGAGGGCTGGTTCCCGACCGGTGATGTCGCTTACCGCGACGTCGAGGGCGACCTGCATCTTGTCGACCGACGTCGGGACTTGATCCTGGTCAGCGGGTTCAACGTCTACCCACGGGAGGTCGAACTCGTCCTCGCCGGTCATCCGCAGATCGAGGAGGTGGCTGTACTCGGGGTCCAGAATCCGGCGACCGGTGAAGGGGTGCGCGCCATCGTGGTGCTCTCCGCGGATGCCGAGCTGACCGAGGCTGAGGTGCGCCGATACGCGGCGACGCGGCTGGCGCGCTTCAAGTGCCCGACATCGGTCGAAATCGTGGACGAGTTGCCGCACTCGGTCACCGGAAAGGTCAGCAAGGCACGGCTGCGCGAACTCGGGTTCGCCGAAATCCGTCCCGACACGAGTCAGTCTGCGTGACCCGTCCCCGCGTTCGGTTGTACTCCCGTACGAACTGTCATCTCTGCGAGGTTGCCCGCGCCGACGTGCAACGGATCTGCGATGAATTAGCCGTCCAGTTCGACGAGACCGACGTCGACAGCGACCCGGTGCTGCGGGCCGAGTACGGCGACCGAGTGCCGGTGATCGTGGTGGACGACAAGGAGCACGGCTACTTCCGGGTCAACGAGGCGCGATTGCGAGCAGCCCTGCGCTGACTCGCTGTCGGCTTCACTTTGTGCCTGCGTTCACAAGCGGTTACCGTGGGGGTTCATCCATCATTTAGCATGGGAGTTTTCGTGAGTGAGCGTCGGCCCGGGGAGATTCCCGAGGCGACCGTGGCCCGGTTGGCGGTCTACTTGCGGGTGCTCACCGGCCCCGTCGACGCCAGCACGGTCACGGTGTCCTCCGAGGAGCTCGCCACGATCGCTGGCGTGAACTCCGCAAAACTGCGTAAGGACCTCTCCTATCTCGGCTCCATCGGCACCCGCGGAGTCGGGTACGACGTCACCGTGTTACGGGAGAAGATCGCGAGTTCGCTCGGACTGACGCAGCGGCGTACCTGCGTCCTGGTCGGGATCGGGAACCTCGGACACGCGTTGGCCGGCTACTCGGGTTTCTCCTCCCGCGGCTTCACCTTCGTCGGGTACTTCGACGCCGATCCGGCCCGCGTGGGCGAGCCGATCGTCGACAGCCGGATCCGCGACATCGCCGAACTGGAGCAGGTCGTGAAATCCCACGGCGTCTCGATCGGCGTCATTGCCACACCGGCCGAGGCGGCCCAGACCGTCTGCGAGCGGCTCGTCGATGCCGGCGTCACCAGCATCCTCAATTTCGCGCCGTCGGTGCTCACCGTTCCTGACAACGTGGACGTTCGCAAGGTCGATCTCGCAGCCGAGATGCAGATCCTGTCCTTCCACGAGCACCGCAAGAGCCGCGGTCTGGGAAATGGCCTCGTGGAGTCGGTGGGCTAGCCATGTCCCTGTTGGTCATCGGGATCTCCCACCGCAGCGCTCCGTTGCACGTCGTGGAGCAATCCAGTATCCCGCGGGAGCGCGTGGCCGGACTGCTTCGGGCTGTGCAGGCCGCCGAGCCGGTCACCGAGGCGCTACTGCTGTCCACCTGCAACCGGGTGGAGATCTACGCGGAGGTCAACCGGTTCCACGCCGCGGTCACCGAGATCGCCCGGCTGCTGGCCGAGCAGGTCGGGATCGAACTCGCCGAACTCGCCGATCACCTGTACGTGCACTACGACGAACCCGCCGTTTCTCATCTGTTCAACGTCGCCGCCGGCCTGGACTCCATGGTCGTCGGCGAGACGCAGGTGCTCGGCCAGCTGCGGGCGGCCTACGGCCTGGCCCAGGCAGAGGGCACCATCGGTCGCCGGCTGCACGCGGTCATCCAGCGCGCCCTGCGTACCGGCCGGCGGGTGCAAGCCGAGACCGGGATAGCGCTGGCCGGTGCATCGCTGGTCAGTGTTGCCCTGGACGAGGTCGAAGGACTGCTCAGCCCGCTGTCGCAGGCGCGCACGCTCGTGGTCGGCGCGGGTGCCATGGGGGCGTTGGCCGGAGCGAGCTTGCGCCGGCGGGGCGTCACGGCGATCACCGTGACCAGCCGGACCCGCGAACATGCCGCGAAACTGGCCGCGTCGATCGAGGCTGACAGCGCCGATCTCGACACGCTGGCCGCTCAGGTGGCAGCCGCTGACCTGGTGGTCAGCTGCACGGGCGCGGCGGGGACCGTCCTGGAAACCCCGATCGTGGCCGCGGCCCTCGCCGAACGTGCCGCACGACGGTTGGTCATCGTCGACCTCGCCCTCCCCCGCGATGTCGCCCTGGGCGTGGGTCAACTCGACCGCGTCGACGTCTTGGATCTCGCCCGGCTACAGGCTCTGGCACATCTGGAGCCCGACGACCGCGACCTGTTTGAATCGCGGGCCATCGTGGCCGCCGAGGTGGCTGGGCTGCTCGCCGAACAGCGCGCTGACGAAGTGGCTCCGCTGATCTCCGCGCTGCGCGGCCGGGCTCAGGACGTCGTCGACAGTGAGCTGCGCCGGGTCGCCGGGCGGCTGCCGACGCTGGATCCCACCCAGCTCGACGCCGTGGACAACGCACTGCGCCGGGTCGCCGACAAACTGCTGCACCAACCGACCGTCCGGATCAAGGAACTGGTCGCCGGACCGGCCGGAGCGTCCTACACCCCGGTCCTGCGGGCGCTGCTCGGCCTGGACGCCGAGGCGATCGACCTCGCCCAGGCGCTGTCGGTGGATGCATCCTTGCCCGACACCGATCGGCCGGAATCACTGTCGGCGATCCTGCAGGAGTACCGGTCATGACTTCTTCCCGTCAGGCCGTGGTCCGGCTCGGTACCCGGCCCAGCCGGCTGGCAAAGATCCAGGCCAACCTGGTCGCCGATGCGGTCCGCAGCGCCGGCGACCGCGATGTCGTCCTGGTGGAGATCAGCACGCCGGGCGATGCCAGTACGGCGCCGATCTCCGAGTTCTCGACGGTGGGAGTGTTCGTCTCCAGCCTGCGGGCGGCGCTGCTGCGGGGCGAGATCGATGTGGCCGTGCACTCGTACAAGGACCTGCCGACGGCCTCGCATCCCGGCCTGACCATCGCCGCCGTGCCCCTTCGCGAAGATCCTCGAGATGTGCTGGTGGCCAGAGACGGCAAGAACCTGCTCGAGCTGCCTCCCGGGTCGCGGGTCGGCACCGGGTCACCGCGGCGTACGGCCCAACTGAACGCACTGCAACTGGGATTGGACGTGGTCGGGATCCGCGGCAACGTGGACACCCGCCTGGCCGCTGTCGCATCGGGTGCGGTGGATGCGGTCGTCGTGGCCCGGGCGGGTCTGGCCCGGCTCGGCCGTCTCGACGAGGTGACCGAAACCCTCGATCCGATCCAGATCCTGCCCGCACCGGCCCAAGGCGCGTTAGCCGTGGAATGCCGGGCCGAGGACGCCGACCTGCTCGGCGTGCTCGGCGAACTCGATGACTACGGCTCCCGCGCAACGGTCGAGGCCGAGCGCAGTCTGCTTGCCACCCTGGAAGCAGGCTGCACGGCACCGGTGGGCGCAATGTGCGAGCTTGCCGAAGGCGAAGAGGGACCGGAGCTGTTCCTTCGCGCGAACGTCACCGCGGTCGACGGCAGTGCCGCCGTTCGATCTTCCGCTGTCAGATCCCCGGATCAGGCAGCCGAACTCGGTCGCCTACTGGCAGCCGAACTGCTCGACCTCGGTGCCGAGGAACTCCTCGGTCCCTCCCAAGCGACTGGCAACAGTGCAGCTGACATCAACGCAGTAGGAATGAGGAACAGGTAATGACTCGCGGGCGAAAGTACAACGGCCGCATCGTGATCGTCGGGGCCGGCCCCGGTGATGCCGATCTACTCACCGCTCGGGCAACCGCTGCGCTCAGTTCGGCAGACACCGTGCTGCACGACGCGGACGTCAGCACGGCAGTGGTCCAGCGGCTTGTGGAGGTTCGACCGGACCTCGAGCTGCATCCGGCGGTGGGCGACCCCGCAGAGGTTGCGAAGACGGCCGTCACCGCAGCCAAGGCCGGTCAGACCGTTGCCAGGCTGGTGGCTGGTGACCCGTTCACCAACGACGCGGTGGTCAAGGAGATCCTTGCCATCGCCCGTACCGTCGTGCCCTACGACGTGATCCCCGGGGTCGCGATCTGCACATCCGTACCCGCTTATGCCGGTGTCCCGCTTGGCTCCACGCATACCGCGGCTGACATGCGCTCCGGTGTCTCGGCGACCTCGCTGGCAACCAGCCCGATGCCGTTGGTGCTGCAGGCGACCGGCGAGATCGTCGCCGACACCGCCCGCGACCTGGTCGAGGCAGGCATGTCCGGGTCCACCCCGGCATGTGTCACGGTCGACGGCTCGTTGTCCAGTCAGTTCAGTCTCGTCGGCTCGCTCGACGAGCTTGCCGCCGGAGCCTGGCCCAGTACCCGTACCGGCCCGTTGGTCGTGACCGTCGGGTCCGAGGTCGACAAGCGTTCGCGGCTGTCCTGGTGGGAGAGCCGGCCGCTGTTCGGCTGGCGGGTGCTCGTCCCGCGGACCCGTGAGCAGGCCGGCGACATGAGCGAACGCCTGCGCTCCTACGGAGCGGTGCCGGTGGAGGTTCCGACGATCGCCGTCGAGCCGCCACGCACTCCGGCCCAGATGGATCGCGCGATCCGCGGTCTTGTCACCGGACGGTACGGCTGGATCGTGTTCACCTCGGTCAACGCCGTGCGTGCCGTACGCGAGAAGTTCGCCGAACTGGGTCTGGATGCGCGGGCTTTCGCCGGCGTCAAGGTTGCCTGTGTGGGCGAGATGACCGCCGAGGCGGTACGGGGCTTCGGGATCACTCCGGAGTTGGTGCCCTCCGGTGACCAGTCCAGTCTTGGTCTGCTCGAGGACTTCCCGCCCTATGACGACGTTCTCGATCCGATCGACCGGGTGCTGTTGCCGCGAGCCGACATTGCCACCGAGACGCTGACCGCCGGCCTGCAGGAACGCGGCTGGGAGGTCGACGACGTGACGGCCTACCGGACGGTGCGAGCGGCCCCGCCACCGGCGTCCATCCGCGAGGCGATCAAGGGCGGCGGCTTCGACGCGGTGTGCTTCACCTCGTCTTCGACGGTTCGCAACCTGGTCGGGATCGCCGGTAAGCCTAACGGCCGCACGGTCGTGGCCTGCATCGGTCCGCAGACCGCAGCGACCGCAACCGAATTCGGCCTGCGCGTTGACGTCCGGCCAGACGTGGCGGGTGTGCTTCAGCTCGTCGACGCGCTGGCCGAGCATGCGTTGGCCGAGCGGGAGAACGGCGGCAGCGGCGACGGCGGCAGGGACAACGCCCCACCGCCGCGCAGCCGGGGCCGCTCAGCTTCGCGAGGTTGAGCCAGGGCGAGAAGAACCAGTGACTCCGAGACGAGCGGCCCCGCCAGCGCCTGGCTTCCCGGCTTGGCGCGGGCGCCGGCTGCGGGGTACGGCGGGGCTGCGCCGGTTGGTGGCTCAGACCAGCCTTGCGCCGTCGGACCTGGTCCTGCCGTTGTTCGTCAAGGAGGGGATCGATGAGGTCTCCGCGGTCACTTCCATGCCGGGGGTCTACCAGCACACAGTGGATTCGTTGCGCAAAGCGGCGAACGAGGCGGTCGAATCCGGCGTAGGCGGCCTGTTGCTGTTCGGCATACCGTCGGTCAAGGACGGTTCGGGGTCGCAGGCTGACGCGGACGAGGGCATCGTCAACCGTGCCCTGCGCGCTCTGCGCTCGGACCTGGGCGACTCGACGGTCCTGATCGCTGACCTGTGCCTGTGCGAATACACCGACCACGGACACTGCGGTCTGCTCGGTTCGGACGAAGTCGTCGACAACGACGCCACCCTGGTCCGGTACGCGTCGATCGCCGCCGCGCAGTCCGAGGCCGGGGCTCACATGATCGCGCCGAGCGGGATGATGGACGGCCAGGTCTCGGCAATCAGAGCCGCGCTCGACTCCGCCGATCGAGTGGACGTCGCGGTGCTCGCCTACGCAGTCAAGTACGCGTCGGCATTCTACGGTCCGTTCCGCGACGCAGCCGAGGGCGCACCACAATTCGGCGATCGGGCCGGCTACCAGATGGATCCGGCCAACAGCGACGAAGCTTTGCGAGAGGTCGCCCAAGATCTCGCCGAAGGGGCGGACGCGATCATCGTCAAGCCGGCCCTGCCCTACCTGGACATCGTCAGTCGGGTCGCCGACGCGGTGCACGTACCCGTTGCCGGGTACCAGGTCTCCGGGGAGTACGCGATGATCGAGGCGGCCGCCGAGCGGGGCTGGGTCGACCGGGATCGGGCGATTCTGGAGACTGTGACCGGGATTCGCCGGGCAGGTGCTGACATCGTGATCACCTACTGGGCCGCCGAACTGGCGCGTCGGCTTGCGAGACTGAGTCCGTGAGACGAGAGCGAGTGAGCATCGCAGCGAGGAACGAGCGAGGAGCGGAGCGAGCGGTGCGCGGAGCGCACGAGGCGGGGTGGCCGTGAGACGAGAGC
>Ga0136630_1000621_pt1 | contig 13915 bp, 12 predicted proteins | sample AntDrymUQ5682106_2_FD_105496 | JGI IMG/M metagenome (GOLD analysis project Ga0136630, IMG submission 105496) | Polar desert sand microbial communities from Dry Valleys, Antarctica - metaG UQ568 (21.06) | ecosystem: Environmental > Terrestrial > Soil > Desert | place: Antarctica: Dry Valley...
CGAAATCCACGCCCCACTCGTCGCGGCACGGGACGACCTGCGCGGCGAACGCCTCGTTCAGCTCGATCACGTCGATGTCGTCGATCGTCATGCCGGCCTGCTCGAGCACCAGCTTGACCGCCGGGATCGGACCGAGGCCCATGATCTCCGGCCGGATCGCCGCCACGGAGGACGCGAGGATCCGCGCGCGCGGCGCGAGACCCAGCTCTTGGGACTTCTCGGCGGACATGACCAGGACCGCGGCGGCACCGTCGTTGAGCGGGCAGGCGTTGCCCGCGGTGACCGTGCCTTCGGGGTCGAACGCCGGCTTGAGCTGGGCGAGGACCTCCACCGTCGTGCCGGGCCGCGGGCCGTCGTCCCTGGCCACCCGCGTGCCGTCCGCGAGCGTGACGGGAACGATCTCCCGGTCGAAATGGCCGCTCTCCTGTGCCGCCACCGCCCGCTGCTGGGAGCTCGCCGCCCACTCGTCCTGCATGGTGCGCGAGACCTCGCAGCGCTTGGCGACGTTCTCGGCCGTCACGCCCATCGGGATGTAGACGTCGTAGGGGGCGCCCTCCGAGCCGTCGAGCCGGGAATGAGGATCGAACGGCGGATGGGCAGGGAAGCGCGAGACGGCCTCGACACCCGCGGCGATGTACTGGTCGCCCTCGCCGGCGCGGACCGCGTGGAAGGCCATGCGCAGCGTCTGCAGCGACGAGGAGCAGAAGCGGCTGACCGTCACGGCCGGGACGTGATGGTCGATGCCGGCCAGGAGCTGCGCGTTGCGGCCGACGTTGTAACCCTGCTCGCCGATCGGAAAGCCGCAGCCCATCAGGATGTCGGCGGTCTGGGCGAAGTCGACCTCGGGATTGCGCTCCACCAGCGCCCGCAGCGGCACGGCGGCGAGGTCGTCGGCTCGCACGTCCTTCAGCGAGCCCTTGCCCGCGCGCCCGATCGGTGTGCGGACCGCGTCGACGATGACGGCGTCGGGCATGGGTCAGTCTCCTTCTTCAACCATCCGGGCGGACGATGCTACCGCCGGCGCGGCGCTCACCAGCCCGCCCGCACGGGGACTCGGAGCTCGATTTCGCCGTCAGCCGAGCGAGCGCTGCCGGAGGCTCCTCTAGGCTGCCGCGATGCCTCAGCTCCTCCTCAGGCGGATGGCGAGTCCTGCCATCCGCCGCGGCTCGCGCTGAGGAACGAGCCGTGCGCAGACTGGTCCCGATCGCGAGCGTCGTGGTGATCGTCCTGGCCCTCGGCCAGTGGACCCTGCCTTCCGCCCTCAAGGACGGGCTCGCCCACGTCCGCCGCGCCCTGGAGGACATCACGGCCGACCGGGACGCCACCGGCCCGCCGAGCGGCCGCCGCGGCGCCTACGAGGCGAAGCGCGGACGGATCGTCCGCGTCGTCGATGGTGACACGGTGCGCGTGCGCCTGAGAGGCGGCGGCCGGGAAGTGACCGTCCGGCTCATCGGAATCGACACGCCCGAGACCAAACGGCCCGGCAGCCCGATCGAGTGCGGCGGGCCCGAGGCCACCGCGAACCTCGAGCGCCTCGCGCTGATCAGCGCCGGACGCGTCACCCTCGACACCGACGAGACGCAGGACGTCACGGACCGCTACGGCCGGCTGCTCGCCTACGTCCGGAACGGCCACGGCGTCGACCTCGCGGCCGCGCAACTGCGCGCGGGCTGGGCGGGCACCTACGTCTACGGGAACGAGCCGTTCCAGCGCCACGGCGCCTACGCCACAGCCCAGGCGGCCGCCAGAGCGCGCAACACCGGCGTGTGGAACGCCTGCGACGGCGACTTCCACACACGCTGAGAGGTCAGCTCAACTCCCGCCCGTCGAGCGCCGCGTGGGCCGCGACACGGCCGGCGAACGCCGGGAAGTCGCGCGCGTAGAGCGCCTGCGGGCCATCGCACAGCGCGCGCTCGGGATCGTCGTGAACCTCCACGATGATCCCGTCCGCGCCGACGGCGGCGGCTCCGCGCGCAAGCGGCTCGACCAGGCGCCGGTCGCCCGACGCGTGGCTGGGATCGACGACCACCGGCAGGTGCGAGTGCAGCTTCAGCCACGGCACCGCGCTGAGGTCGAGCGTGAAGCGGGTCGCGGTCTCGAACGTCCGGATGCCCCGCTCGCACAGGATCACCCGTTCGTTGCCCTCCTTGAGCACGTAGTCCGCGGCCATCAGCAGCTCGTCGAGCGAGGAGGACAAGCCGCGCTTGAGCAGCACCGGCTTGCCGAGCTTCCCGGCGACCTCGAGCAGGGCGTAGTTCTGCATGTTGCGCGCACCGATTTGGATCACGTCCGCGTGCGCCGCCACGAGCTCGGCGTGCGCGGCGTCCAACAGCTCCGTGACGATCGGGAGGCCGGTCGCCTGCCGCGCCTCGACGAGCAGCTCGAGTCCCGCCGTGCCCAGGCCCTTGAAGGCGAACGGTGACGTGCGCGGCTTGAAGGCGCCGCCGCGCAGCATGCACGCGCCCGCCGCAGCCACCGTGCGGGCGACGCTCAGCGTCTGCTCGCGCGACTCGACGGTGCACGGCCCGGCGATCAGCGCGAACGTGTCGGGCGCGCCGATCCTGTGGCTGTCGACGGAGAAGACCGTCGGCTCGTGGTGGGCCAGCTCGGAGGAGGCGAGCTTGTAGGGCCGCGAGATCGGCACCACGCGGTCCACGCCGGCCATGCCCTCCAGCCCCAGCTCCCGCACCCGCTCGGGGTCGCCGATGGCGCCGATCGCGGTGGTCAGCTCGCCCGGCAGCACGAGCACGTGCACGCCGGTGGTCTCGAGCCGCTCGCGGACCGCCTCGATCTCGGCCTCGTCCGCCTCCGGTGTCATCACGATCATCACAAGCCGAGCTCCCGGACGCCGAGCTCGTCGGCGCCCAGGTGGTGCGCCAGCTCGTGGCGCACGGTCCGCGTGACCTGCGCACGAAGCTCGTCAGGGTCGTCGCCGAAGTCGCGCCGGAGGGTGTCGCGGAAGATCACGATCCGGTCGGCGACGTCGTCGCGCGCGACTCCGTCGCCGATGTAGAGACCGTAGGCGTGGTGGCGCCGGCCCTTGTCGGAGATCACCACGGCCACGTGGTCGAGGGCGCGCAGCAGCAGGTCGGGCAGGTCGTCGAGCGCCTCGCGCACCAGTGCCTCGAAGTCCTCGGGGTTACGGGGGTCGAGCTCCATGAACTCGATCTCGTCGGGCTCGGCGGCGAGGTTCTCGCGCGCAAGCCGCTCGCTGTTGCGCACCAGCAGCTCGAACTCGTCGTCGTCGGCCGGATCGGTGTAGTGGGCGAGGCGGCCGGTGATCGCGCCCATCACCATCCCGAGCAGTCCGACGGCGGCCACCGCGATGGCGAGCGTCTGCGCCGCGCGGACGAGGAAGCTGTCCGACATCCCGTTGGCGACGGTCGCGATCAGCACCGCCACGCACAGGCACAGCGCGGCCGACGCGACGATCCGCCGTCCGCTGGACCAATGTGCGAGCATCGGGAAGAGCGTAGTCGACGGGCGTTTGTCGGTTACCAGACATGGGGATGCTCGTGCCATGGGCATAGGAACCTCCATCTTCTTGATCGCCGTCGGCGCGATCCTCTACTTCGCCGTCGACGCGAGCGTGTCCGGGCTGGACATCGCCACGGTCGGCCTGATCCTGATGATCTGCGGGATCATCGGGCTCGTCCTCTCGTTCTTCCTCATGAACTCGTCTCGCCGCGGGCCGGCCACAGACCGCACCGTCGTGCGCGACCGCGAGCCGTAAGCGGCCTGACTCGGCCGCCGGCGCCATCCGGCGGCCGACCGTCAGATCAGAGTGTCGTCCCGGTCAGAGCCCGGCGGGATGCCGCACCGAGCCCGGCGGGATGCCGCACCGTATAGCCGCGAGCGGAGCGCATGTCGGGGTGCCAGCGCGTGTTGGCCGCAGCGCGCCCGCTCGTGTCGAAGCGCAGGCCGGCGACGACCATGTAGGAGTGGCCGGCGTTCGCGTAGGTGGTCACCCATTCGCCCTTGCCCGCGCCGCCCCAGCTCATGAAGCCGGTCGAGTTCATCGCCCGCTCGAGCAGACCGGCGCGGTGCAGCGCGTAGGACATCGAGCCGGAGCAGTCATAGCCGGTGTCCTTCCACCTTCCGTGGCCGCCTCCGTACTTGTAGGGCATGGCGTGGATCTCGTTGCCGGCGGCGATGATCGCCTTGACCGCCTGCGGCGCCCCCGCGGGTGCGATGGCGAGGCCGTCTGAGCCGATCCTCGCCCGCTCGCCCGGTACCGAGCGCTCCGGCGCGGACAGCGCCTCGGTCTCCGCGTTCGGTGCGCGCTCGCCGCTCTCGACCGCCGCACGCAGCCTCGCCGCCTCGCGGATCCCCACCCGGCCGTCGACCCGGCGGGCGTTCGACGCCTCCCAGGCACGCACCTGCCGGCGGGTATGGCGGCCGAAGTGGCCGTCGGCCGCGGTGGGCAGGCCCCAGGCGGTCAGCAGTCGCTGCAGGACGCGGACGTCCGGGCCCTTCATCGGCCGCGCGAGCGTTCGAGACCCGAAGCTGCGCTCGGCCGCCGCCTCGGCGACCGGCATGAGCACGCATATGGCCGATACGGCCAGCGCGATCGTTCGACGGCGTGACAACAAGTCCCCCTTGTTCTTTTCGGAGCGCCTACGGGGTTAGCTGTCGGGCTCGCGCGGAAAAGATCGCGCTACGCCGTCGCTGCGGACGGCGATTCGCCCCTGGGCCGGCTTTCCGGCCCCTTGGGTCCCCCGCTCCCCCGGCGATCGGCCGCCGGAGGATTCGGCTTATGTCACCTGCGGCGCGCAGCATACAACGCCGGCCCGTTGCGAGTCGCGCGGTCGCCGAGCTCCGAGCGTGTAGCGTCCACCGTCGATGGCCCATCCCTTCCATGCCGCCGACGTCGACGTCGATGCCGAACGCGCCGGCGAGCTCGTCGCGGCTGGAGACGTCCAGCTCGTGGACGTCCGCGAGACCTACGAGTGGGACGCCGGCCGGATCGCCGGCGCGCGTCACATCGAGCTGGAGCGTCTCGCCTCAGAGGCCGACTCGCTGGACAAGGCCCGTTCCGTGCTGTTCTACTGCCGGGTGGGCGCCCGCTCCGGGATGGCGGCCAACGCCTTCCGCCGCGCGGGTTTCGACGCCTACTCGATCGACGGCGGGCTCACGGAATGGGACCGGCGGGGACTCCCTCTGGAGCCGGAGGACGGCACCGTCGCCGACCACTGATGCTGCCGGGCGCGGACGACCGAGGATCACGACGTCGACCACGACCGGGCACGCTGAACGAGCGAAGGGCGGCGGCGCGAGCATCCTGATCGCGCCGCCGCCGTTCAGCGAATCCTTCCGCGTCCCCTCCGTGAGTCGGGACTGCCCCGTTCCTAGGCGCCTCCAGCGGACATGAGCGTCTCATCAACGACGGGCCCGGTCGATCGGACAAACGTCCAGAAGGACGGACGCCGGACCTTCGGCGTTACGAGCGCCCTGCGGACAGCAGCGGCTCGCGCATCGCCTTCGTCTCCGGCGCGCGCCGGTATGGCTGCTGATCCTCCTCGTCGGTCTCGTGGTACACCGACTCGGCGTTGACGGCCCACAGGTCGTGGTCGGCGCCGCTGACGATGTTGTCCACCGCACGGATCGCGGTCAGCATCGAGTGGTCCGAGTTGTTGTAGCGGTGCAAGCCGTTGCGCCCGACCTGCTGGAGGTTGCCCAGCGTGTCGAGCCAGCCGCGGATCGTGTCCACGCGCTCGGAGTAGTCGGCGTCGTACATCGGATAGGCGAGCGGCACCCGCGTCACGAAGCCGCGCTCGACCTTCTCGCGCGCCACTAGGCCGAGCTGCGCGAGCTCGTCCTTGGCGAGCTCGACCAGCTGCTCGTCGTCCATGGTCCACAGGTCGTCGCCCTGGAAGCAGAAGTACTCGAGGCCGACGCACGCCTTGGACTGGTCAGGAACCATCCACGGGCTCCAGGAGCGGTAGTTCTGGATGCGGCCGACCCGGACGCCGGGCTCGTGGATGTAGATCCAGTTGTCGGGAAACAGGTCCTCGCCGTCGATCACGAGCGCGACGGTGAGGAAGTCGCGGTAGCGCAGGCCACGGGCGGCGGCCTGGACCTTGCCGCCGGCGGCGGCGCCGGCGAGGCCGACGGTGGCGCGCAACGGCAGCGAGGAGATGACCTCGCCGGGCTCGATCCGCTCGCCACCCGCCTCGAACGCCACGATGCGGCCGTCGCGGACCTCGAGCTTCTCGACCGGCGCGTTGAGCCGCACCTCGCCCCCGTTGGCGATGATCTCGTCGGCCATCGTCTCCCACATCTGCCCCGGTCCGAAGCGCGGGTAGTGGAACTCGGAGATCAGCGACTTGATCTTGTTGCCGCGATTTCCGAAGAAGGCGGCCTTGGCGGCGGAGAAGAAGGAGAGGCCCTTGATGCGCTGGGCCGCCCACTCCGCCCGCAGCTCCGTGGTCGGAACGCCCCAGACCTTCTCCGTGTACGTCTTGAAGAAGTGGTTGTAGAGCCGCTTGCCGAAGCGGTTCGAGACCCACTGCTCGAAGTTGTCTTCGGCGCCCTTCGGCTTGACGGCGGCCCACAGGTAGGAGAGGAGCGAGCGGGTGAGCTCGACGGGCCCGAGCTTGCGGACGACGTCCATGCCCTGCAGGGGATAGTCGAGGAACTTGCCGTTCCAGTAGATCCGCGACATGCGCGGGCGCTTGAGGAACTCCTCCTTCATCACCTCGTGCCAGAGGTCGTCCACTTCCTGGGACTTCGTGAAGAAGCGGTGGCCGCCGAGGTCGAAGCGGTAGCCGTCGCGCACCTCCGTCTTCGCGAGGCCGCCGACCTGGTCCTCGGCTTCGAACACGATCACCGGCCGCCCCTGCTGGGCGAGGAGGTAGCCCGCGGTCAGCCCGGCCGGGCCGCCGCCGAGCACGGCGACGGGCTTGCGCGCGGCGCCCGCGCCGCGGTGCTGGAGCGTAGGGCGATCGAATTCGACTGTCGACATGGCTCTCACCATGCCCGCGAACCTGCGCGCGCGGACCCGTTCCTAATCGCAGCTAACACGCCTTAACCACGGCCGATACCCTCCGCCGGGTGCTCATGACCGCGGCACTCGAGATCCTGCTCGTCGACGACGACGACCCCCTGCGGGAGATGCTGTCGCGCTCGTTCGAGCGCGAGGGGCACCGCGTGACGGCGGTCGCCGACGGGCAGTCGGCGCTCGAAGCGGCGGCCGAGCGCCCGTACGACATCGTGCTGCTCGACGTCGCGCTCGGCGCCGGTCCGACCGGGCACGACGTGGCCCGCATGCTGCGCTCCCGCCGCGACGTGGTGCCGATCATCATGCTGACGGCGCTGGATTCGGAGGCCGATGCGGTCCAGGGCCTCGAGTCGGGCGCCGACGACTACATCACCAAGCCGTTCGGGCTGGCCGAGCTGCGCAGCCGCATCCGGGCCGTCCTGCGCCGCGCTCAGGGCCGCGTGGTGGAGGGGAGCCTCCAGGTCGGCCCCGTGGCGCTGGACCGCGACCTGCGGCGCGTCAGCACCGAAGGGGCGACCGTCAAGCTCACCTTCTCGGAGTTCGAGCTGCTCGGCTGCCTGATGAGCCGCCCGGGGTACGCCTTCAACCGCCAGGAGCTGCTGCGCGCGATCTGGGGTGACAGCGCGTATCGCGACCCGCGCGCCATCGATGTCCACATCCGCCACTTGCGGGAGAAACTGGAGCCGCGTCCCGAGGAGCCGAACCTGATCCTCACGGTGCCGGGCACGGGCTACCGCTTCCGCGAGGCATGAGGCGCCGGCTCCCGGCCGGCCTGCGCTGGCGGCTGCTGCTCGCCCTGGTGGCGACGAGCGCGGTCACGCTCGGCGCCACCGCCCTCGTCGTGCTGCCGCCGCTGCAGGACCGGCTGCGGGACCAGAGCGTCGAGAGCCTGGAGACGGCAGTCCTGGACACCGAGAGCGCGTTCGAGGAGGTGTTCGCCCGGCTGGACAAGAGCGGCGCGCCGCTGGATGCCTACGAGTTCGAGTTCTTCGAGCCGTCGGACCTGCTCAGGACCAGGAGCCCGAACGCCCGCGTGCTGGTGCAGGATGACTCGACGGTCCCCAGCGACCCGGAGGAGGGGCCGCCCGGCTTCCTCTACGACAGCGAGTTCTCCGACGAGCTCGCCCGACCGCTGCACATGGCGAATCGCGGCGCCTACGGGCCGGTCACCGAGATGAACGGCGCCTCGGTGCTCGTCGCCCGGCCGCTCGAGGTGGACGGGCGGCTGGCCGGGGTGGTGGTGGCCGAGCGCGAGCTCAGCGAGGTGACCGCCCTGGTCGATCTCGTCCGCACCCGCTTCCTGATCGCTGCCGGGGTCGGCCTGTTCATCGCCGCCCTGCTCGCGATCGCGCTCTCCTCCACGCTGCTGCGCCGGTTGGGGCGCTTGCGCGCGGTTGCGCTCCGGATCACCGACGAGGGACCCGACGCGCCCACGCCCCGCGACGAGCGGCGCGACGAGGTGGGCGACCTCGCACGGGCGCTCGGGCGCATGCAGGAGGAGCTGCGCCGGCAAGAGGCGGCGCGGCGAGCGTTCGTCTCGACCGCTTCGCACGAGCTGCGCACGCCGCTGACGATGCTCCAGGGCACGATGGAGTTGCTCGAGGAGGACATCCGCAGCGGCCGGCTCGACGAGCTGGCGGCCCTGCGCCAGGTCACCGACGCGCGCCGCGAGCTCGACCGCCTCTCCGCCCTGTCGGGTGAGCTGCTCGACCTCTCGCGCCTGGACGCCGCTGTGCCGTTGCGCTCGGAGCCCGTGGAGCTGAGCGAGATAGTCCGCGCCGTGGCGGCTGAGTTCGAGCTGCGCGCCCGCGGTCGCGGCACCTCGGTGGGGGTCATCCTGCCCGAGGGGCCGTGCTGGGGGCGCGGCGATCCCGATGCCGTCGCGCGCGTGGTCCGGATCCTGCTCGACAACGCGCTGCGCCACGGTCCGCGCGGCGCGCCGGTGCGGGTCGAGGCGCACTCCGCTGCGGGCGGCGCCGTGATCACCGTCGCGGATCAGGGCGCCGGCATTCCTGCCGAGGAGCGCGACCACATCTTCGAGCGCTTCCACCGCGGGAGCGCGGCGGGCTCGGCGGGCGGCTTCGGCCTCGGCCTCGCGATCGGGCGCGAGCTGGCCCGCCGCATGGGCGGCGACGTCGACGTCGATGCCGACGCCGCCCGCGGGACGCGCTTCGCGCTCACGCTGCACGCGGCGCGCTCACCAGCCGACGGCCGCTCGGGCCGAGATCGCGTCAGCGCTTGACGTAGACCCGCGCCCGCACCGGGTTGGGACTGGACGGCAGCGGACTGGCGGGCTCGATCGAGATCAGGGCGAAGCGCGGATCGTTGGAGACGTGCTGGAGCCACTCCTCCGAGCGCAGCCTCACCTGCTCGGTCCACGGAGCGCTCCAGCGCCCGACGGCGTAGATCGTCGGGACGATCAGCGCCAGCCGCCGCCCAGGCGCGAGCGAGTCGAGCACGGGCCGGAGGTCACGCGCGGGCGAGGTGGCGCGCAGCCGCTCCACGCCATCGCGCCAGTCGGCCACCCCGACGTCGGGCACCGGGCCGGTCAGCGAGGCGTAGCGCAGTCCCTCGGGCAGGTAGTAGTGGAGCACCGGGACCTGCTCGGGCCAGGTGGCGACCACGAGGTCGCCCGAACGCAGCGAGGGACCGATCGACTGGGCGACGGCGCGCACGTTGCTCTTCACCTCCGGCGCGCCGTCGAGCGCCCATAGCGCGGCGACGAGCAGCAGCCCGAGCAGCCCGAGCCGCCCGGCGTGCGCCAGTCCGGCGGCGGTGAGCAGCACGAACGGCGCCACGCCCACGGCGAGGTAGCGGTTGGCCCAGGCCGGCGCGAGCTGGGAGCCGATCCAGGCGAGCACGATCGTCAGCACCGCCATGGCCAGCAGCGCGACCACCGCCCGGGCGGGCGCCGTGAGCCGCCCGCGCTCGCGCCGTGCGAGCAGCGCGGCGAACCCAACCCCGCCGGCCAGCAGCACCGCGATCTCCGCCGCCTCGCCCAGGATCCGCGAGGGCACGGAGGCGAGCGCGGCGAGCGACGGCGCCTTGGCCCAGGGCGCCCCGGTGTGGGCGGCTTGGTAGAGCAGGCTCGGGACCCACGGGGCGTAGAGGAGCACGGCGCAGCCGTAGGCGAGCGCGCCCGTGCGCAGCAATCGCCGGCGCTCCTGGCCGCGGGCGCGCCACACGAGCGCCAACCACGCGACGCCGCTCGCAGCGCCGAAGAACAATGCCCAATTGTGGGTGTAGAGCATCGCGGCGAACGCGGCGGCGAAGCCAATCGCGGGCGCCGCCCGGATCCCGCCTCCGGCCGGTGGGTCGGCGGTGAACGCCTGGAGCCAGCAGGTCGTGCTCACCATTCCGAGCAGGATCACGAGCGCGTACATGCGGCCTTCCTGCGCGTACTGCGTGATGAACGGGTTCACGGCGGCGAGCAGTCCCGCGACCCAAGCGGTACGGCGACCGAAGAGCGTCCAGCCCGCCCAGAAGGCGACGGGCACGCACAGCACGGCGAACAGCACCGACAACCCATGAACGCTCTCTTCCGAGCGGCCGGCGACGCCCATCCAGAGGTGCAGCAGCATGTAGTAGAGGGGCGGCGAGCCGTCCTGGCGCAGCACGCCCGGTATGTCGGCGAGCGGCCGGTCGGCGATTCCCACCGAGAGCCCCTCGTCGATCCAGAAGCCCACGTCGAGCTGGCGCGTGCGCAGCAGGACGGAGACGGCGAGCAGCACGCCGATCCCCAGCGGCGCGGCGACCCGCGCGTGGCCGGCCGCCCGTGCCCGCAGCTCCCACGCCGGCCGCGAGGCGTAGGTGGCCATCGGCATCAGGTTACGGCGTCCCGCCGCGGCAGTTGCGACCGACGAACCAGCGCCGGTTCTTGTTGATCTCCGGGAAGCGCGGATCGTGGCCGAGCGCCGAGAAGTGCCCCGCGAGCACCGTTCCCGGCGGGCTGGCGAAGATGCCGACCTGCGCGGAGTGCACATGCATCGCCCAGGCGACGGCCTGGACCTCGAACGGCGGGGCGTACACGGGCCCGCAGCGCAGCAGCGCCTCCGCGCCGCCCGAATCCGCCACGATCGGCGGCAAGCGATCGTAGAGTTCGGATTCCGCGCGCACGACGTCGAGGTCGAAGCGCAGCTTCTCCACGTCGGCCACCACGAACGGCGCCACGCACGCCAGCAGCACCGCGGCCAGGGCCGCGGCGCCCGCCCGCCCGAAGCGCACGACGGCGTCGCCCACGAGGTCGACCCAGCCGGCGCCGGCCAGGACACACACCAGCGCGGCCGGCAGCGCGACGTAGCGAAGGTTGCCGGCGAATCCGGCCTGCGTCATCGCCGCCACGGCGACCATCAGCGCCGCGGCGACCGCGCCGAGGGTCAGGCGCACGCGCTCGCGCGCGTTCCACGCCCGCGCCAGCGCGATCACCGCCCCGAGCAGCACGGGCGCCATCAGCACCGCGCCCGAGCGCCGGAACGTCTCCAAGAAGGGAAAGTCGGCGAACGCAGCCGAGTCGGGGTTGGGCTCTCGCGCACGCTCGGCGGCCCGCATCCAGTCGCCCGAGCCGAAGTACTCCGGCACGAACCACAGCACGATCGTCAGCCCGCCGCAGCCCACGACGAGCAGCCGCGTCCGCGGCTCGCTCCACATCAGCCAGAGGCCGTACGCGAGCAGGAACGGCCACAGCTCCGGTCGCAGCAGCCCGGCGGCGACACCGAGCAGGAAGGCGTCGCGGCGCCGGCCGTCGAGGTGGCGCTCGACCGCCCACAGGCACAAGCCCACGAGCAGCCCCTCGGAATTGCCGCGCGCGAAGTTGCGGATGAACTCGTCGGCCAGGAAGAGGCCGGCGGCGGCGATCAGGCCGGCCGGCCAGCCGGCCAGCCGCGCCGCGAGCCGGTAGGTGTAGGCGAACGCGAGCAGCCCGCCCGCCTGCGCAACAACCAGCCAGAGCTCCGGTGCGGCCGTCTCGCCGGCGAGCGCGAACGGCGTCGTGAACAGCACCGGCAGCGGCTTCCACGAGGGGCCCGAGCGGGTGTCGAGGTTCCACTCGGTGATCTCACGACCCCAGATGACCCACGCCCACGGGTCGTAGGTCGGACCCGCGGGCAGGAGGTGCGCAAGCGTCGCGAGCAGTATGCAGCCGAGGACCAGCCCCTGCCACGGCCGCGGGGCCGCGGAGGGCCTCACCGCAGCGCGAGCGCCGAGCGCATCGCCGCGGGAGGCTCCTCGGCGAGCTCGACGTCCGCTTCCGGATCGCCCCACAGCGCGAAGCCGCGGTCGAGCGCCACGAGCGGCACCTCGCAGGCGGCGGCCAGGTCGCGCGCACGGCGCTCGAGCAGCATCTTGTCGCCCGACAGCAACACCCGCTTGGCAGCCTGCGTGGTCTCGTCCTCCTCGACGCCGAGCTGCAACTGGTCGGCCTCGAGCTCGTAGAGCCCGGCGGCGCCGAGCGTCGCGAGCAGCTCGAAGCGCGCCGCCCGCCCGAGGCCCGGCAGCGCAAGCCGCTCGAAGACGCGAGCGAAGCGGCGATGCGGCGACCAGTCGGCCTCCCCCCTGAAGCCGGCGGCCTGGGTGCCCGAGCGGTCGGCCCATTGGCGGTAGGCGGCGATGGCTCGCGCCTGCGCCCCCGGCACGTCGGGAACCTCCCCGTCCGCGAACCGCGGAGGGGCGGCCGCGACGGCGTCCTGGCGCTCGGGCGCATCCGGCCCGATCAGGGCCAGGAGGAACGCGAGCCAGCTCGCCTGCTCGCGATCGGGCTCCGCGGCCACCGCCTCGTAGGGGCCGGGCGGCTCGAGGCGCTCGGCCGCGAGGACCAGCGCACCGGCCAGGCGCTCGGCGTCGGCCGTCGCCCGAAGCCCCGGAACGAGCGGGTTGCGGTAGCCGTCGTCCTCGGCGCGGGCCAGCTTGCGCGTGACGAGCCCACCCGCGCGTGGAGAGGTCGCCCGCCGCGCGCGCGGAGCGGCCGGAGCGCGCCGGATCCCCGCCGGACGCGGCGGCGCCTCGGCGCGCAGCTCGGCCTCCAGCTCCTCGGAGCAGATGGGGCACTTGGCCGTCATGCGGTTGTGGCGGCAGAACAGCGAGGTCATGCGAGGCGGCAGACGCTAGAACATGCGACACGGGTGAGCAGCGTCTCGGGGACCACGCGCCCGCCGCGGGCAGGCGTCAGCGTGACGCCGCGCCGGCGCATCCGCTCGCCCTCCGGCCGGTCGGGCCGCAGCTCCCAGCGGCGCACCACGGCGCGCAGAACCTCGCGGAGCTCCATCGTCGCGAACGCGGCTCCGATGCACCGGCGCACGCCGCCGCCGAACGGCAGCCACGTGTACGGGGCCGGGGCGCCGTCGAGGAAGCGCTCGGGGCGGAAGGCGGTGGGATCGGGCCACAGCTCGGGGCGGCGGTGTGCGAGGTACAGGCAGGGCGTCACGTGCACGCCCGGCGGCAGGGTCCACTCGCCGATGCAAAACGGCTCGACGACCTTGCGCGGCGTGATCGACAGCACCGGCCGCACGCGAAGCACCTCCTGGACGGTGGCGTCGAGATAGAAGTCCTCGTCCTCGCGCAGCCGGGCGGCGACGTCCGGGTGCCTCGCGAGCCGCTCGAGCGCCCAGGCGAGCGAGGCGGCGGTCGTCTCGTGGCCCGCGGCGAGCAGCGTGACGACCTGATCGCGCAGCTCGTCCTCCGTCGCACCAGCGGCGATCAGCTCGTCGAGCACGGCGGCGCCTCCCGGCCGCCGGCGGCGGATCGCGGAGCGCAGCAGCGCGTCGACCCGCGCGACTGCCCGCAGGAACCGGCGCCACGGCGCCGATCCGCGCGGGGCGAGCGACAGGGCGACGAGCCGCGACAGCGATGTAGCCATGTCCAGCGCGGCCCGGAGCTCCGCACGCAGCTGGGGATCGGGCACGCCGAGCACGACACGCAGGA
>Ga0136630_1000623_pt1 | contig 13898 bp, 13 predicted proteins | sample AntDrymUQ5682106_2_FD_105496 | JGI IMG/M metagenome (GOLD analysis project Ga0136630, IMG submission 105496) | Polar desert sand microbial communities from Dry Valleys, Antarctica - metaG UQ568 (21.06) | ecosystem: Environmental > Terrestrial > Soil > Desert | place: Antarctica: Dry Valley...
CGAGGCGCGCGAAGTCCGCGGCCAGGACGGAGGGAGCGACGCCGGCCGGCCGGGCCGCCATCAGATCGGCTGGAGCATCGAGCTCCGGCAGTGGTTGCAGGCGTACAGGGCGGTGCTCGACATCCGCACGATCGTCGAGTGCTCGCCGCAGTTCGGGCATACGGACGCGAGCTCGAAGCGGCGCAGGCAGTTCACGCAGCGGTAGCGGCCGGGCACGTTGGAGGGCCGGAGCCACGGCTCGTGGCAGGCGGGACAGACGTCGCCGAGGTCGACCGCCTCCTCGCTCACGACGAAGCCCCACGCCGCAGGCGCGCGATGAAGAAGCCCTCGGTGCGATCCCGGTGGGGAAGGCTCTGCGCGAAGCTCGGCACGCGCGCATGCTCCCACAGCGGCACGTCGGTGCGCAGGTCATCAGCGGTGAAGTCGTCGCGCTCGGCCAGGAAGCCATGCACCACGGCCTCGTTCTCGACGGGCGAGATCGTGCAGGTCGCGTACACGAGCGTGCCGCCCGGGCGCACCGCCTCGGCGCCCGCGCGCAGGATCGCCGCCTGCTCGCCGGCCAGCCGCGCAGGCAGATCCGGCGCCTTGCGCCAGCGCGCGTCCGGACGCGAGGCGAGCGTGCCTAGATCCGAGCAAGGCGGGTCGACGAGGACCCGGTCGTAGGCGGCCGCCTCGTGGGCGGCCGCTGCGTCGCCCGTGCGCACCGCCACCATGGCGGCGGCGCCCATGCGCGCGGCGGTGCGGCGCAGCGCCTCCGCACGCCCGGGATGCCGCTCCACCGCGACGACCTCTCCGCGGCCGCCCATCAGCGCGGCAAGATGCGTCGTCTTGCCGCCCGGTGCGGCGCACAGGTCGAGCACCCGCTCGCCGGGACGCGGCCCCAACAGCCGCGCCACGGTCATCGCGGCGCGCGACTGCGGCATGAAGCATCCAGCCGCCCACAGCGGCGAGTCGAACGCGTCGAACGGCCCCTCGAGCACCAGCCCCTCGGGCAGCCCCGCGGCGGGGTGCGAGCCGATCGGCAGCCGGGCCGCCAGCTCGGCGGAAGACGCGCGCAGCGTGTTCACGCGGACCGCACCCTCGGCCGGCTCGTTGTCGGCCGCCATCAGCGCACGGGCGGCGTCCGGCCCCAGTGCGTCCCACCACAGGGCGGCTATCCACTCCGGGTGCGAGTGGCGCAAGGCGGCTTCGGCGGCCGTCGCATCGCCGAGCGCCGCGACGCGCGCGGCGGCTTCGCGTGCGCCCCGGCGCAACACGGCGTTGACCAACTTCGCGCCGCCGGGAGACCCGCGCTTGACCAGCTCCACCGACTCGTGCACGGCGGCGTAGGCGGGGACGCGATCGAGATAGGCGAGCTGGTAGAGCCCGAGGCGCAGACCGGCGACCACCAGCGGCTCGAGCCGGTCGACGGGGCGGCGCGCGAACGCCTCGATCAGGTGGTCGAGCGTCGCCAGTCGCTGCACGGTGCCATAGGCCAGCCGCATGGCCAGTGCGCGCTCGCGCGGGTCGAGCCCCAGGCGCGCCGCCTCGCCGTGCAGAGCGCGATCCGCCCACGCCCCTTCCTCGCACACGCGACGAACGACCGCAAGAGCGCATGCGCGTCCTTGACCACCACAATCCGGCGTGGCTGTTCCTACGCGATCTACCACTTTAGTGGCTCGCATCGGATGTACGAAGGTGGTCCACTGGCATCGAACAATCGTCCAGAGTGGCTCAAGCTTTCTACATTCGGGCCTAGAACTTGCCGATAGGCCCGCTGAACAGGGAGCCACCGGGGGAGGCCTTGACACCGGACCACGACAGTCCGAGTAGCAGGAGGAGCGCGCGGGACCTCCGGTTCGCCGGGGCGCTCTCGGCGGGCCTGGTTTCGGCGATCCTCGTCGGCGGCGCGCTGCTTGCGCCCGTAACGGACTGGGACGGCCTCTCGTCGACACGCGAGACCCAGGGCGCCCAGATCGTCCGCCTGGCTCCCGCGCCGGCGCCGGTGAGCCGGCCCCGCTCGAGCACCCGTCCCGCGATCATCACGCTCGCTCCCGGCTCTGACGCCCGCCCGCGCGCGGCCGTGGCGGCCGCGTCCACTGCCCTCGCGACCCCGGTGCCGGCTTTCGCCGCTCCCCGCCCTCCTGACGGGGGCGCCGGTGGGCCGAGCGAAGGCGCCGGCGACCGCGCGGGCGCGGGAACCACGATCGACGGCTTGGGCGCCATCGCCGACGCGGTCGGCAACGAGCTGGAGCGGGACTCCGACCAGGACGGCATCCGCGACCAGGTGTGGAGCGCGTACGGCCTGCCCAGCACCACACGCCCCGACGACGACGCCGACGCCGACGGCATCAGCAACGCGCAGGAGATCGGGGTCAGCCTCGTGCCGACCAGCGGCCAGACCACCCCGGGGGTGGCCGACGGCGACATCGACTCGGATCTGGACGGCTTGCGCAACGGCGTCGAGCTCAGCGCGGGGACGAACCTCGGCATCGCCGACACGAACGCCGACGGGGTCCTGGACAGCGAGGACGACAGCGACGGCGACGGGCTCCCCAACGCGACCGAGCAGATGATCAACTCCAACCCCGGCGTCGTGGACTCCAACGCCGATGGCGTGGCCGACGGCAGTGACGACCCGGACGGCGACGGCTCCACGAACCTCGCCGAGCTCGCGGCCGGCACCGATCCCGGCACGGCGGCGTCGACCCCGCCGGCTCCGGCGGAGACGCCGGTCCCCACACCCGCCGGAGGTGCAGACGGCGATGGCCAGGCGCCCACCGAGCCTCCGGCGCCCGAACCGGCTCCGGCGCCCGAGCCGGCTCCCGAGCCGGCGCCGGCTGCGCCGCCCGCGTAGCCGGCGCCGCCCGCGGACACCACCGCCCCGCCCTGGTCCCTCACCCGAGCCGGTAGTCGGTCAGCGCAGGGTCGGGCCGCCCGCGCAGCCAGGCCTCGGCGGGCATCGGCCGTCCGCCCGGCGGCTGGACGTCCACGAGCTCGAGCGCGCCGCCGCGGCAGTCCATCAGCAGGCGGAACCCGTCCGCGCGTACCCGGCCGGGGGCGGGGGCGGGGGTCGGTGGGGTCGGGATCCGAGCGCTGAGCACGCCGAGGAAGCTCCCGCCCGGAAGCGGCAGGCGAGCACCGATGTGGGGGCGCAGCGCCCGCACCGTGCGCTCGAGCTCCGCAGGCGTGCGCGTCGGGTCCAGCGCCCGGTCGCCCGGGGCGATCTTGATCGCGTAGGTGACCCCGTGCTCGGCCTGCTCGATCCACGGCGGTCGCTCGTCGAGCGCCCGCACGAGCAGCCGCCCGCCGAGCCCCTGCAGCCGCTGGGCCAGCGCGCCGTAGTCATCGTCGGGCCGGATCGGCTCGCTCGCGCGCAGGCAGACCGGCCCCGAGTCCAGCCCGGCCGCCAAGCGCATGATCGACACACCGGTCTCGTCGTCGCCGGCCATGATCGCCCGCTCCACCGGCGCGGCCCCGCGCCAGCGCGGCAGCAGCGACGGGTGCAGGTTGAAGATCTCGTATCTGGACAGCAGCGGCTCCTCGACGAGCACGCCGTAGGCGCACACCACCAGCGCGTCGGGCACCGCTGCCGCGATCCGCTCGAACACGTCGGGACCGTGCAGAACCTCGGGCTGGATCAGGTCGATCACGAGAGCGCGCGCCATGTCGGCCACCGCGGGCGACTGCAACGCACGTCCGCGGCCGCGCGGACGATCCGGGCGGGTGACGACCAGCGCGGGACGGTGTGCGCCGCCGGCCAGGCGCTCCAGGACGTCGGCCGCGAACGGCGAGGTCCCCAGGTACACGGTGCGCATCGACGACTACCGGCCTCGGCCGGAGTCAGGCGGAGGCGCCGAGCGGCGCCAGAGCGAACTCGCGCAACGTGCGCATGGCCTCCTTGCGCTGATCCCGCGACGTGCGATCCACGATGAGGACGCCGTCGAGATGATCCATCTCGTGCTGGATCACCCGCGCCTCCAGTCCGGAGGCCTCGATCAGGATCGCCCCGCCGCGCTCGTCGAGCGCGCGGACGCGGACATGCACCGGGCGATCGACCTCGACCAGCACGCCGGGCAGGCTCAGGCAGCCCTCCTCCAGCGGCTCGCGCTCGTCACTCGCCCACTCGAGCACCGGGTTGACGAGCGCCGCGATGGCGGCCTCGGCTTCCACGCGGTAGACGAGCACGCGGTGCATGACGCCGACCTGCGTCGCGGCGAGGCCGATGCCGAGCGCATCGCTCATCAACTGCCCCATCCGCCGGACCTCCTCGCCCAGCGTCTCGTCGAAGCGTTCGATCGGGAGCGCACGGCTGCGCAGAACCGGGTCGCCGTGCTTGCGCACGAGACGCAGGGCAGCGTCGCGGCGGGCGCGGGTCTCGGGGTCCACCGGCGGCTCGGGCGACTCCCCGGCGACCTCGGTGGGCTCGTCGTCGTGGCGGTGGGCCATCGGCGCAGATCCTACCGCCGCCTCACTGCGGGTCGACGTCGACGGAGAACGCGACGTCGCGATGCGCGCGGCGATTGGCGGCGCGGTCGACGGCTTCCCGCACCGCGGCAACCGCCGCCGCCCGGTCGTGGGCCTTGACCACCACCTGGGAGCGGTGGCGACCGCGCAAGCGGAAGAGCGGCGCGGGCCCCAGCACGGCGGCGCGCGGCGCGGCGGCGGCCGCCTCGGCGATCTCTCCGGCCGCCGCGCGCGGCCCGGCCGGCTCCTCGCCCGAGCAGACGATCCGGATCAGGTCGGCGAACGGCGGGTAGTCCAGCGCGCGCCGCCGCACCAGCTCGCCGGAAACGAACCCGCGCGTGTCGTGCCGGCTGGCCGCGACGATGGCGGGCGCGTCCGGCGCCGCCGTCTGGACGAGCACCCGGCCGCCGCCCGGCCCCCGGCCCGCCCGGCCGGCGAGCTGGGCGATGAGAGCGAACGTGCGCTCCTCCGCGCGAAAGTCGGGGAACCGCAGCGTCGCGTCGGCGTCGACCACGACGCCGAGGGTGACGTCGGGAAAGTCATGGCCCTTGGCCACCATCTGCGTCCCGATCAACAGCCCGGCGGGCGCCGCGGCGAAGCGGGCCAGCAGCGCCGAAACCGCATTCTTCTGACCGGCGGTGTCCGCGTCCAGTCGGAACACCGGCACGTCCAGGGCCTCGCCCAGCTCTGACTCCAGGCGCTCGGTGCCGGCGCCATGGCGCGCGACGGACGGCGACCCGCACGCGTCGCAGCGCTCGGGTACCCGCTCGCGGTGGCCGCAGTGGTGGCACGCGACGACACGCTCGGCGCGATGAAGAACCAACGCGACGTCGCACTGGGGGCACTCCCACACCTTTCCGCAGGCCCGGCAGGTGAGGAAGTTCGACCATCCACGCCGGTTGAGCAGGAGGATCGCCTTGCGGGCGTCGCCGAGCGCTCGCCGCGTGTCGGGATGCAGCGGATGCCGCGCACCGCGCATGTCGAGCACCCGCACGGGCGGCAGCGGCCGGCTGTCGACGCGCTCGGGAAGCGTGAGGTGCGCCATGGCCTGCCACGTCTCGGGACGCGGCGTGGCGGAGCCGGCGAGCAGCCGCCCGCCGGCCGCGCCCGAGGCCGCGGCCGGCCGCACGCGCTCCTCGGCGACCCGGCGGGCGTCGTAGCGGGGGTCTCCCTCGTGCTTGTAGGACGGGTCGTGCTCCTCGTCGACGACGATCAGCCCGAGGTCGCGAACCGGGGCGAAGACCGCCGAGCGAGGGCCGACCGCGATGCGCGCCTCGCCCGTGCGCAATCGCCGCCACTCGTCGTAGCGCTCGCCCTCGCCCAGCGCCGAGTGCAACAGGGCCACCGTGTCGCCGAACCGGGCCTGGAAGCGCCCCACGGTCTGCGGGGTCAGGGCGATCTCGGGCACGAGCACGATCACCCCCTCCCCCCGCTCCAGCGCCGCGGCGGCGGCCCGCAGGTAGACCTCGGTCTTGCCCGAGCCGGTGACGCCATGCAGCAGCCATGCGCCGCCGCGCTCGACCGCCGCGACCGCCTCTGCCTGATCGGCCGAGAGGGTCACGGTCCGGTCGGCGTGTGCGACCGTGAGCGGCACCCGGCGACGGCCGCGCGGGGCGATCGACACAAGCCCGCGCGCTTCGAGCCGTCGCAGCGCCCCCAAGTCGCTTCCGGCCGCGCGCGGCAGCCCGTCGAGCAGCGCACGCTGGTTCGCGGTCAGTCGCGCGCCCGCGCCTGTCCCGCGTGCGCCGGCGTAGCCGGCTTGATCGGGGCGCTCCGCGGCGGTCCGGACCGCCCACAGCTCGGTGCGCGGCCTGCCCTTGGGCGGGAGCACCAGTGAGAGCGCCCGGGCCGGCGTGGAGCAGTACTCCGCCGCCATCCACAGCGCCAGCCGTACGAGCTCCGCCGGCACGGAGTCCGTCCTCACCGCGGTGGGAGTGAGGAGCTTGCCGGCCGGAACGTCCGTGGCGTCGGCGAGCCCCACGACCACCCCGTCGAGCACCTGGCGCCCGAACGGGATTCGCACGATCGACCCGACCTCGACCGGCGCCGCCGGCAACGCGTAGTCGAACGGCCCGGCCAGCCGGCGGGTCGTGGTGAGTGGCTCGACGCGGGCGATCACGGGGGCAGGACGCTAGCCGGGCACGGGGACGAGTCCGCCGGCGCTTCCATCAACAGCGGCATCGAGGGGAAGGGTTCGGCGTCGCGGCTGGCTCGATTACGACTTCGCGTCGGATAGCGACGTCGAGTCGTAATCGAGCCTCGGCGGCGGCATTCTCCCCTCGACGGCGCCGTTGACGGTAGGCGCTGAAAGGTCGCCGCCCGCGCCGGTAGCCTCGCCGAGCACATGGACCGGATCCTGCTGGGAGACAACCTCCCGCTCCTGCGTGCCGAGCCGGACGGATCGGTGACGATGGCCTACCTCGACCCGCCGTTCAACACCGGCCGCGCGCAGAGCCGCCGCACCCTGGCGACCGTCGCCGCCGCCCGCGGCGACCGGACCGGGTTCGGCGGGCGCCGCTACGTCACGCGCCTGCTGGAGGAGTCCTCCTACCGCGACGCCTTCGACGACTATCTCGGCTTCCTCGTGCCGCGCCTCCGCGAGGTCCGGCGGCTGCTCTCCCCCGAGGGGACGCTGTACTTCCACATCGACTATCGCGAGGCGCACTACTGCAAGCTGGCGCTCGACGAGCTGTTCGGCCGCGAGTGCTTCCTCAACGAGCTGATCTGGGCCTACGACTACGGCGCCAAGCCGCGCAGCCGCTGGCCGGCCAAGCACGACACGATCCTCGTCTACGTCAAGGATCCGGCGCGCTACATCTTCGACGCCGACGCGGTCGACCGCGAGCCCTACATGGCGCCCGGCCTCGTGACCCCCGAGCAGCGCGCGCGCGGCAAGCGCCCCACCGACACGTGGTGGCACACGATCGTCTCCCCGACGGGCCACGAGAAGACCGGCTATCCGACGCAGAAGCCGGAGGGGATCGTGCGCCGCATGGTCCAGGCCTCCTCGCGGCCCGGTGACCTCTGCCTTGACCCGTTCGCGGGATCGGGCACGGTCGGCGCAGTGGCGGCCAAGCTCGGGCGCCGCTACCTGCTGATGGACGAGTCGCCGCAGGCGTTGCGGGTCATGCGCGAGCGGCTCGGGGGTCAGGCCGCGGCTTGGCGCCCCGACCAGAAGTCGTGCTCGGCCACGCCCAGCGGCGTGGAGGGCGCGTCGGCCGCGTAGAACTCGCGGGCGATCGCGTTCCAGTCCGCGCAAGCGCGCACCTCGCCGAGCGTCGAGAGCACGAGTCCCTCCATGCGGCGCAGGAGCAGTGCCTGGGGCGGCAGCGTCTGGCGGCGCATCTGCGCGAACCAGGGCGAGCGCGGCCCGCTCGTGGAATCGAGCAGCTCGGCGACGTAGCCGGGAGTGAAGCGGCGCGCCCCGGGCTCCAGGTACCACGCGCCCATCGCCGAGATCTGCGCCATCAGCGCCTCCGGCGCGAACTCGTCGGGCGCGGGCAGGTATCCCAGCTCGGAGAGCGCGGCGTGCACGCCGGCCGCGTCGCCGGCGTCCACCGCCGCGGCGACCGAGCTCTCGCGGTCGAGGTAGGCGCGGTCGAGGACGCGCATCAGCCCGAAGTCCAGGAAGCCGACGCGGCCGTCGTCGAGCAGCAGGTAGTTGCCGGGATGCGGGTCCCCCGATACGCGACCCATGTGCCGCACGAGTCCGAAGTAGAAGCGGAAGACCGTCTCGCCGAACCGGTCGCGCGTGGCCTCGTCGCGGCTCTTCACCTCCTCGAAGCGAGCGCCCTCCAGCAGGTCGGTAACAAGCACCCGCCGGCCCGAGAGCTCCGTGTGGACCTCGGGCACATGGGCGAACGGGTGTCCGCGGTGCGCGCGGGCGACAGCGCGCTGGTTCTGGGCCTCGAGCTCGTAGTCGAGCTCCTCGGCGATTCGCTCGCGCAGCTCCCCGTAGACCGCCTTGACGTCGAGGCCGGGCGCGAGGCGCTTGACGAGCGGAAGCAGCAGCGTGAGGTTGCGCAGGTCGGTGTCGACCGCCTCGGCCACGCCGGGATACTGGACCTTGACCGCCACGGCGTGACCGTCGCTCGTACCGGCACGGTGGACCTGGCCGATCGACGCGGCCGCGAACGCCTTCTCGTCGAACGACGAGAAGATCTTCGAGGGCCTCTCCCCCAGCTCCTCCCGCAGCAGCTTCTCGACCTGCTTGAACGGTAGCGGCGGCACGTCGTCGCGCAGCGTGGCGAGCGTCTGCTTGAAGTTCTCGCGCTCATCCTCGGGCAGCGCGGTGAAGTCGATCGTCGAGAGCACCTGCCCGACCTTCATCGCCGCACCGCGCATCTGGCCGAGCTGCTCGACCAGCTCGCGGGCCAGCGCGGCGGTCCGCTCGCCGGTGGCGGCATCGGCGCGCTCCGGCGAGCGCACGACGTTGACGGCGCGCGTCCCGACCCAGCGCGCGGACTGGCCCGCGACGAGGCCCCCGAGTCGCGCGGAGCGCGCGATACGCGAGGTCGGCGGCTGGCGCGGGGACTCCCCCGACCCCCGTGCCGCCGAAGGCGAAGAGTCGGTGGGCATCCCATTAGGCTACGAGGCCGTCGACGGCCGACGAGCAGGGCACCGGCACGGGTAGGCGCGAAACATGTTCTGCGACAGTGGCGGCGTGATCCGCACCTTCGGTCCCGGTCGCGTCAACCTGATCGGCGAGCACACGGACTACAACGGCGGCCTCGCGCTTCCCTTCGCGATCGATCGCGGCGTGACGGTGGAGGCCGAGCGGATCGACGGCGACGATATCCACGCCGAAGCCGGCGACCTGGCCGAAACCGACGTCTTTCCCGCCACCGCGCCTGAGCCGGCCGACGGCTGGCGGGCGTTCGTACGGGGCACCGTGGCCGAGCTGGGGGCGAGCGGCGTCGCGATCCCGGGCACACGGCTGACGTTCGCGGGCGACGTCCCGCGCGGCTCTGGCCTCTCCTCCTCGGCCGCGCTGGAGGCCGCGCTGTGCCTGGCGCTGCTGGCGGTCGCGGATGCCGCGGAGCCCGACCGCACGGAGCTGGCGAAATTGTGCTCGCGCGTCGAGAACGACTGGGTGGGCGCGGAGACGGGCCTGCTCGACCAGCTGGCCGCGCTGTGCAGCCGCGACGGCGAGGCGATCCGGATCGACTTCAGCACGCTCGCCATCGAGCCCGTGTCGCTCGACCTGCGCGGCTGGCAGCTCGTCACGCTCGAGTCCGGCGCGGAGCACACCCACGCGGAGGGCGGCTACAACGAGCGCCGCGCCGAGTGCCGCGCCGCCTGCGAGGCGCTTGGCGTCGAGCAACTGTCCGCGGCCGGCCGCCACGACGCCGATCGGCTCCCCGAGCCACTGCGCCGCCGCGCGCGCCACGTGCTGTCCGAGAACGCGCGCGTGGACGCCATGGTCGCCGCGCTGCGTGCGGGCGACCTGCCCGGGGCGGGACGGCTGCTGGACGCCTCGCACGCCAGCCTGCGCGACGACTACGAGGCGAGCGTGCCGGAGGTCGAGGCCACGGTGGCGACGCTCAAGCGCGCGGGCGCGGCCGGCGCCCGCATGGTGGGGGGAGGGTTCGGCGGCTCCGTGCTCGGCCTGCTGGAGCCCGGAGCCGACCTGCCCGCCGGATCAGTCGCGGTTGCGCCGGGCGCGCCGGCGCGTCGTCTCTGAGCCACCGAGCGCCGCGGCGTCAGGGCCCGTGGGAGCGTGCGCGCCGCGCACCGTGCGGTCGCCCTCGGGCGGCTCGTCCTCGCCCAGCTCGTCCGCCAGCGGGCGGGTGAACGCCCAGACCAGGAAGATCGCGGCGACCACGAGCATCGCGACGCCGGTCCACAGGTTGAGGTTCCAGCCCGCGGCCTTGTCGATGTCGGCGTCGGAGGCGCCGATCCCCAGGATCAGCAAGATCACGCCGTAGATCAGGAACAGCCCGCCGATCAGGCGGCGCAGGTCGAACAGGTTGGCGGCGCGACGGGCGCGCTCGCCGGTCGGGGCTTCTTCGATCCGGTCGGACATGGTCTCGGCTCCTAGGCGAACACGACGTTGAGGACGAGGATCAGCGCCAGCAGGCCGGCTGCGAGCGTCCACGGTCGCCGGTACCAGACGTGCTCGGATGCGGGGTCGTCCTCGTCGACGTTGGCCATGCCGTACACGAGCCCCTGCAGCTCTTCCACCGGCCTCGGCCTGGTGAACAAGGTGACGACGACGGACACGATCGCGTCGGCGACGAACGCCATGACCGCGCCCCAGAACGCGGCGGCCTGCGCCGAGCCGAGGTCGAACCAGCCCCACTTGTTGCCGTAGTGCCCGAACGCCGCGCCGGCGGTGCCGGCCACGAGACCCCAGAAGCCCGCCCACGGCGTCATCCGCTTCCAGAACATGCCGATGATGAAGGTCGCGAACAGCGGCGCGTTGAAGAACGAGAACAGCAACTGGATGTAGTCCATGATGTTGCTGTAGCCCGAGGCGATCAGCGCCGTGCCGATGCCCACGAGGATGCCGCCGATGGTGGCGATCCGGCCGAAGCGGATGTAGTACTCGTCGCTCTGGCCCGGCTTGACGTAGGGCTCCCACAGGTCGTAGGTGACGACCGTGTTGAACGCCGAGACGTTGGCCGCGACCCCCGCCATGAAGGCCGCGATCAGCCCCGCGAGGGCGACGCCCATCATGCCGTTGGGCAGGTACCTGTTCATCACCAGCGGGATCGCGTTGTTGGGCTCCATGTTCGGCGCGCCGGAGCCGAGCCCGGGGATGACCCCAGCGCCACGAGGCCGGGGATGACCGTCACGAAGGGGATGAAGATCTTCGGATAGGCGCCGATCAGCGGCGTGCGCCGCGCGGCGCCGAGGGTCTTCGCCGACAGGGCGCGCTGGACTTCGGCGAAGTTCGTCGTCCAGTAGCCGAAGCTCAGCACGAAGCCGAGCCCGAACACGATCGGGATCCACGACGCTTCGAGCGGGTTGGTGACGTTGCCGACGCCCGTGCCCTCCCACGCGTGCAGCAGCGGCTCGCCGCCCTCGGTCGCCCGCACCGCCTCTTTGAGGCCCTCCCAGCCGCCGACGTCGTGCAGGCCGACGAGCGTGAGCGGGATCAGCGCGGCGAGGATCACGAAGAACTGCAGCACCTCGTTGTAGATCGCCGACGTGAGGCCGCCCAGCGTGATGTAGACGAGGACGATGAACGCGGCCACGACGATGCCGACGAGGATCGGCCAGCCCAGCAGCAGCTCGAGCACGAGTGCCAGCGCGAAGAGGTTCACGCCGGCGATCAACACCGTCGCGAGCGCGAACGAGAGCGCGTTGAGAACGTGGGTCGGCTTGTTGAAGCGCCTGCGCAGGTACTCGGGGACGCTGCGCACCTTCGAGCCGTAGTAGAACGGCATCATCACGATGCCGAGGAAGATCATGGCCGGAACCGCGCCGATCCAGTAGTAGTGGACGGTGGCGGCGCCGAACTGGGAGCCGTTGGCCGCCATGCCGAGGATCTCGAGCGCCCCGAGGTTGGCGGAGATGAACGCGAGGCCGGTGATCCACGCGGGCAGCGAGCGGCCCGAGAGGAAGTAGTCGAGGCTCGTCTTGATGTAGCGCTTCGCCGCGAACCCGATGCCGAGGACCGCCACGAAGTAGATCACCAGGATCAGGTAGTCCGCGACGTTGGTGTCCAGCCTCAGCTCTTCCATCGAACCTCCCCGGTCCTCGGCGCCCGGCCACTCATCGGCGGGCTGCCTCTACCCCGATTCGCGCGAAGTCAACGCACTGAGAGCGCCCGTGCGTGCGACGGCGCCGTAGGCGCGCGCGCTCGGCCGCACGTCGCGCCGTAGGCCATCACCGCGGTCGATCCCGATCAGGCCGAACGTGGGTCGGTAGCCCTCGGCCCACTCGAAGTTGTCGAAGGAGCTCCAGTAGTGGAAGGAGCGCACGTCCACGCCGTCGGCGAGGGCGCGCAGCACCTGCTCGAGGTGCGTGCGGATGTACTCGATGCGCTCGGCGTCGTCGGCCGTCGCGATGCCGTTCTCGGTCACGTGCACCGGGAGCCCGCTGCGAGCGGCGCTGGTGAGCGCCCGGTGCAGCCCCTCGGGATGCAGCTCCCAGCCCATCTGCGTGACCGGCGCGGCCTCCGGCGCAGGAGCGAAGCCCTCGGCCCGCGCCGGGTCGACGCGCATGCGGCTGTAGTACTGCACGCCGACCCAGTCGCCCTGCAGATCAGCCAGGTAGCAGTCCTCCATCTCGTGACGCAGCTCGGCGAACGCGGCCACGCACGCCGGGTCGTCGGGGCGGGCGGGCTCGAGCGCCGGCAGTTGCAGGCACACGCCCGCCTGCGGGCTCCCGCGTCCCGACTTGACCGCCGGCAGCGCTGCCTCGTGCGCGGCGATGAGCCGCCGCGTGACCTGCTTCCACAGCGCCGGGTGGCGCAGGCCGGGCGGGAACTTGCCGTCGCGGTAGCCGAAGTAGGCGACGATCTGCGGCTCGTTGATCGTCCCGGCGAACGGCATCAGGTCTCCCAGCGCTCTCGCTACGCGCTCCGCGTAGCGGGCGAAGCACTCGATGGCGTCGGGCGCCAGCCAGCCGCCGCGCTCGCTCAGCCAGCGCGGCAGCGTGAAGTGGTGGAGCGTCACGAAGGCGGTCAGGCCGTGCTCGGCCAGGCTGCCGAGCACGCGGCGGTAGTGCTCGAGCGCCGCCTCGCTGTACTCGCCGGGCGCCGGCTCGATCCGCGACCACTCGAGCGAGAGGCGGTGCGCGGTCTGGCCGAGCCCGGCCAGGAGCGCGAAGTCCTCCTCGTAGCGGTGCCACTGGTCGATCGCATCGCCCGAGGACTCGATGCAGGTGGTGACCGAGGCGTGCTCCCACCCCCACCAGTCGTTGTTGACGTTGCCGCCCTCGACCTGGTGGGCCGCGGTCGATGAGCCGAAGAGGAAGCCTTCCGGGAAGTCGCGCACGCAGCCGTCGTACCCGAAACGCCCGCTTCAGCGTCGCGTGATTCAGGCTACGGCGCCGGCGCCGGCGCCGGCGCCGAGACCGGCGGCGGCGCGCAGCGCCTCGGCCTTGTCCGTGCGCTCCCAGGTGAAGTCGGCGTCCTCGCGGCCGAAGTGCCCGTAGGCCGCCGTCTTCTGATAGATCGGCCGGTGCAGCTTCAGGATCTCGCGGAACGCGCCCGGGCGCAGGTCGAAGTGCTCGTCCACGAGTTGGGCGATCTGCGCACGGCCGACCTTCTCGGTCCCGAATGTCTCGACGAGCACCGACACCGGATGCGCCACGCCGATCGCGTAGGCGACCTGCACCTCACAGCGGTCGGCCAGGCCGGCTGCCACCACGTTCTTGGCCACGTGGCGCGCGGCGTAGGCGGCCGAGCGGTCGACCTTGCTCGGATCCTTGCCCGAGAACGCGCCGCCGCCGTGGCGGGCCATGCCGCCGTAGGTGTCGACGATGATCTTGCGTCCGGTCAG
>Ga0136630_1000624_pt1 | contig 13892 bp, 7 predicted proteins | sample AntDrymUQ5682106_2_FD_105496 | JGI IMG/M metagenome (GOLD analysis project Ga0136630, IMG submission 105496) | Polar desert sand microbial communities from Dry Valleys, Antarctica - metaG UQ568 (21.06) | ecosystem: Environmental > Terrestrial > Soil > Desert | place: Antarctica: Dry Valley...
ACACGATACTCATCCCGTCGCTCGCGCGTCCCGGGACCTGAAACCAGGGCATCAATCCAGCGGTGCGGCGCGACGGGGGCCCTTTCTCTTCCAAGGCCAGGGTCCCGTCCGCGCCGCAATAGCGCAGTCGCGTGAGGCAGTTGGTGATGAATCTCAGGCGGTCCCAGCCGGCCAAGCGCTCGGACCAGCGCTTCGGCGCATCGCCATACATGCACCCCAGAAATTCCCGAAACCCATCCCCGCGCAAGCTGGCCTCGACCTCGGCGGCACAACGGCACGCCTGCGCCACATCCCACTCTGGTGGGAGGCCAGCATGGAGGAGGGCATAGCCCAGCGCCGGATCATGGTGCATCAAGGGTCGGCGCCGCAGCCAGTCGAGCAGCTCGTCCCGGTCGTTGGCCGCCAGCACCGGCGCCAGGGCACCCGAGCGGTCCTTCCCCTTATTTATTATATTAGGGGCGGCCAGGTCCTCGGCCACGGCCAGGAGGTGCAGGTCGTGATTGCCGAGCACGGTCAGCGCGGCCTCTCCGAGCCCCTTCACGAAGCGCAACACCTCGAGCGAGCGGGGTCCGCGGTTGACCAAGTCCCCGGTCAACCACAAGCGAGCACTACCCGGGTCGAAACCGATGCGGTCCAAGAGGGACCGCAGCTCGTCATAACAACCCTGGACATCACCGATGGCGTAGGTGAGCACGATGGACGATCTGGACCGAGGGTATTACGTCTCCGGCCCGTGCTTCAACCGTCCCGGCCGGCCGGGCGTGCGACGCCGGGGCTTGGGCGCCCCGCGGCCGTGTCCGCCGGCTTCTCGAAGAAGGTGTAGGCCAGGGTCAGGGTGGACACGTCCCGCGGGATCCGCGGAGACACCGAGAAGCGCACCGGTAAGGTGCGCGCTTCGCCGGGCTTGAGGCGCTGGTCGCTGAAGCAGAAGCACTCGAGCTTGCTCAGGAACTGCGCCGCCGGCCCCGGCGTGACGCTCGGGACGGCCCGTGCGGTGATGGTGCCCGGCGAGCGGTTCTGCGCGTAGAAACGGACCTCGCGAAGCTCGCCGGGGTGGAGACGGATGCGCGCCGTCAACGGCCGAAATGCCCACGGCAGCTTGGCCCCGGTCCCACCGACGAGTTCCACGGTGACGAAGCGCGAGCGATCGACCTCCCCGCCAGCCGTCACGGCGGCCTCTGCGCCGGTCTTCCCGCCGAGCCCGGTCAGCTCGCAGAACACGTCGTAGAGCGGGACCAGCGCGTAGCCGAAGGCGAACATTCCCAGCGCCGCGCCCGCGAGCCTTGTCGCCAGGCGTCGGTTGGCCCGGTCTGTTTCCGCATCGCGAATAGTCATTTTCTTCCGATCCTCGGCGCGCATGTCTCTAGTGTAGTGCCTCGTGTTTCACGTTCCTATCGCCGTCCGTCGCCGGTTGGCGCCGAGGACCGGAACTCAAGACAGGGGCGCGCACCGCCGGCGCAGTGGCCATCCGTCCGGCACCCGGTTGAAGAGTGCGAGGGGCGGCGCTACCATCGCCACCGCTCGGATCCAGGACCGAGAACACGATGCGTGGCAGAAACAAATCGAACCGCGGGTGTGCCGGCGCATTCGGCGCCGGACTGGCCTCACTCGGGCCGGCGTCCGCATGGGCGGAGATGCGGGTGAACCTCCCGGAGGGCGTGACCTCCATCTCGCATGAGGTCTACGACCTGCACATGCTGATCCTCACGATCTGCGCCGCGATCGGCGTCCTCTTGTTCGCGGTGATGTTCTATTCGATCTACGCCCACCGCAGATCCAAGGGGGCGGTGGCGGTGCAGTTCCACGAGCACGCGCTGGTGGAGATCCTGTGGACCGTGGTGCCGTTCGTGATCCTGGTGGCCATGGCGGTGCCGGCGACCAAGTCCATGATTGCCCTGCACGATACGGCCGACGCCGACGTGACCGTCAAGGTCACGGGCTATCAGTGGAAATGGCAGTACGAGTATCTGGAGGACGGGATCAAGTTCGTGAGCAACCTCAAGACCCCCAGCGAACAGATCTATGACGGTGCCGCGAAGGGCGAGAATTACCTGCTGGAGGTCGACAACCCGCTGGTGCTGCCCGTGAACAAGAAGGTCCGCTTCCTGATCACGGCCGCGGACGTGCTGCACGCGTGGTGGGTGCCGGAGTTCGGGTGGAAACAGGACGCGACCCCCGGATTCGTCAACGAAGGCTGGGCGCGCATCGAAAAAGCCGGGACCTATCGCGGCCAGTGCACCGAGCTGTGCGGCCGCGGGCATGGCTTCATGCCCATCGTCGTCGAGGCCAGGAGCGAAGCGGAGTACGCCGAGTGGGTCGGGGAACGCAAGGAGGAACGGGCCGCGGCGGAGGCGGCCAGCGCAGAGACCTTCACCATGGAGCAGCTCATGGAGGAAGGGGCCAAGGTCTACAACGCGAGCTGCGCCGCCTGTCATCAGGCCAAAGGGGAGGGGGTGCCCGGTGCGTTTCCGCCGATCGCGGGCAGCGCCATCGCCAAGGGACCGGTGGGCGCTCATATCTACATCGTCCTGAACGGAAGGCCCAATACCGCCATGATGCCGTTCGGCGGGCAGCTGGACGATCTGCACATCGCCGCGGTCGTGACCTACCAGCGCAATGCCTTCGGGAACGCCGTAGGCGATCGGGTCCAGCCCGCGGACGTCAAGGCCGCTCGTGGGCGTTGAGCAACCTATTCCGTGATAAAGCCATTCGGTGATAAAGCCATTAGGTGATCAGAGGATCCTGGTGGGAGGTACGACGATGACTCACGCGGCACACGACGAGCACCCAACGGGGCTCAGGCGTTGGGTGTTCACCACCAACCACAAGGACATCGGGACCCTGTATCTCGTCTTCGCCGCGCTCATGTTCGTGTTCGCGGGCAGCCAGGCGATGGCCTTTCGACTGGAGCTCTTCGCGCCGGGGATCCAGTTCATCGACCCCCTGGCCTTCAATCAGTTCGTGACCATCCATGGGCTCGTGATGGTCTTCGGTGCCGTCATGCCGGCCTTCGCGGGGCTCGCCAACTGGCTCATCCCCATGATGATCGGCGCACCAGACATGGCGCTGCCGCGCATCAACAACTGGGGGTTCTGGATCCTGCCCTTCGCCGCTTCCCTACTGTTGCTCAGCATCGTGGTTCCCGGCACGCCGGAGGCCGGCTGGACCATGTACCCGCCGCTCTCCATCGTCGGCAGCTCGGGCAAGGTCCAACTCGGGGGCGATCTGCTGATCTTCGCCGTGCACCTCCTCGGGATGTCCTCGATCCTCGGTGCCATCAATATCATCGTCACCATATTGAACATGCGCTGCCCGGGGATGTCGCTCATGAAGCTCCCGATGTTCTGCTGGGCGTGGCTCATCACGGCCTTCCTGATCATCGGCGCCATGCCGGTGCTCGCCGGTGGCATCACCATGCTCCTGACCGACCGCCATTTCGGCACCAGCTTCTTCGACGCCGCCGGGGGCGGCGACCCGGTCCTGTTCCAGCATATCTTCTGGTTCTTCGGGCACCCGGAGGTCTATATCATTATCTTGCCGGCCTTCGGGATCATCTCTCATATCGTCCCGGCGTTCTCGAGAAAGCCGCTGTTCGGTTACGCCTCGATGATCTACGCGCTCGTCGGCATCGCGTTCCTGTCCTTCATCGTCTGGGCCCACCACATGTACACGACCGGGATGCCGCTCGCGGGAAACCTCTTCTTCATGTACGCGACGATCCTCATCGCGGTCCCGACCGGCGTCAAGATCTTCAACTGGGTCAGCACCATGTGGAAGGGCTCGCTGAGCTTCGAGGCGCCTATGCTGTGCGCCCTGGCGTTCATCATGATCTTCACCGTCGGTGGCTTCACGGGGATGATGCTGGCCATGGCGCCGGCCGACTACCAGTACCACGACACCTATTTCGTGGTCTCCCATTTCCACTATACGATGGGGATCAGCGCCATCTACGCCATCGTGGGCGCCATCTATTTCTGGCTGCCGAAGTGGAGCGGGCGCCTATACGACGAGCGCCTGGCCAGGATCCAGTTCTGGATCTCCATCGTGGCGGTCAACGTGACCTTCTTCCCGCAGTTCTTCCTGGGGCTCGCCGGCATGCCGCGGCGGATCCCGGACTACGCGTTGCAGTTCGCCGACTTCAACATGCTTTCGTCCCTCGGGGCCTGGGTGTTCGGCTGCGCCCAACTCCTGTTCCTCTACATCGTGCTCAAGACCGTGTTCGCCGGCAGGCGTACGGCCGAGGCCCGGGTCTGGGACGGTGCCACTGGCCTCGAATGGACCCTGCCCTCGCCGGCCCCCTATCACAGCTTCGCCACCCCGCCCGTGGTGCACTAGGGCCCCTGATCCATTAGGGGACTGTTGGAAACGCCAGGGCCCGGTCGCCCGGACAGAGCGCGGAGGAAGGGAGTGACGAACGGCATACTGGCAGGATTGCTGGGGCTCCTGGCCGCGCTGTCTTATGCGATATTCATTTGGACGCACCTCTACTAGACCCACCGCACCAGCACCTTGGGGGACCGCCGATGTCCGGACAGCCACACAGTTACTATCTACCCGAACCCAGCCCCTGGCCCCTCATCGGGAGCTTCGGTCTCTTCTTCATGTTGGGGGGACTGGCCCTCCTCGTCAACGACATCAGCGGCGCGCCTTACCTCATGGGCTTCGGCTTCGTCGTGCTGCTGGTCATGGTGTTCGGATGGTTCGGTACCGTGATCCGCGAGGGGGAGGCCGGGAGATACAACGAGCAGGTCGATAAGAGCTTCCGGTGGGGGATGCTATGGTTCATCTTCTCCGAGGTCATGTTCTTTGCCGGTTTCTTCGGCGCGCTGTTCTATGCCCGCATGTATTCGGTACCGTGGCTCGGCGGAGTGGGTGAGAAGCTCTCGACCCACGCGCTCTTATGGCCCGGGTTCGAGTCCGCCTGGCCGCTGCTCACGCTGCCCTCGGCGGAGGGTTATACGCCGGCCCTGGAGCCCATGGGGCCCTGGGGCCTGCCGGCCATCAATACCCTGATCCTGCTCTCCAGCGGGGTGACCGTGACCGCCGCGCACTGGGGCCTCGTGCACGCCAACCGCCGCCAGCTCATCGTCGGGCTCGCGCTCACGGTGGCCTTGGGGATCCTGTTCCTGGTGTTGCAGGGCCTGGAATACACCCATGCCTACCGCGAGCTGGGGCTCAAGATGACCTCTGGGATCTACGGTGCTACCTTCTACATGCTGACCGGCTTTCACGGCTTCCATGTCACGCTCGGCGCCATCATGCTCGCGGTGATCCTGTTCCGCGCCATGGCCGGCCATTTCACCCCCGACAGCCACTTCGCCTTCGAGGCCGTCGCGTGGTACTGGCATTTCGTGGACGTGGTGTGGCTCCTGTTGTTCGTGTTTGTCTACTGGCTCTAGGGTCTTTTCCAGAGCACGGGCGCACCCGCGATATCGTGAGAAATCCCCGTGCATTGTCTTGACCCTTCGCCCATTCGACGAGTAGCCGCCTTGCATCGGTCTGGGTCGTTGCAGCCTCGGTCATTCGGACACCCGAAACACCTTCATCACCTCGTCGCCGAGGTGGTTGATTACCTTGACCGCAATCCTGCCAGACTTAGGCTTGTCGAAGGGTCGGGAGGTGTCGCTGTGCAACGTCTCCCATGCCTCCTCGTTGATCTCGGCTTTGAGGGTGGTCTTGAGGGCCTTGTAGGGGTCATTGGCGCCGAGGAAGTACGCATGGCGGACGAAGAAGCTTTCTTCGTTGTAGTCGGTGTCGATGAACCAGCAGGCGATACCGTCGGGCCCGTCGCTGCGGACTTCGCCGGTGTTGGGGTGGAAAACATCCACACCGTTGATCTTGACCCGGATCTGGCCATCATCGGCCCGCACGATGTCGATGTCCGGCTCGCCGAAGATGACGAAGAGATTGCCCTTACCGGTGTTCTTCAGGTCGTCGGCCATGTGCAGGTCGGCGTTCATGCGCGCCTTGAGCACCGGGACGCGGCCGAGCTTGTCGAACTCCGTAGAGCGGGCGTCGTAGTTGAAGGCGCAGGCGATCAGCACGTCGAAGCCGGCGTCGCCCGCTTCGCGGGCGGCGGCGACGAGGTCTGGGCGCGAGACGGTGCCGAACTCCGGACCGATAAAGATGGCGGCACGCCTTTCCGTGCCGGTTTCTTCGTTACCCTCGATATATCGCCCTTCGGCGCAAACCAGGTCTCCAGGCCACGGAGTAATCGAGGAGAAGACGATCTTGTCGTCCTTGTGCGCTTGCTGCACGCCGGCGGTCTTGAGGTTCTCCAGGATCATGGTCGGGAAATCCTGCTTCTCGCCGTAGCCGGCCTTCGATTCTGCAAGGCTGTCGATCAACTCGTCGTTCTCGTCCACCCCCAGCACGCGGTGCGGCGAGAGGCTTTCGACCGTGAATGGCCCGGAGACGCGGACCTTCTTGTTGTCCTCGTAGGGCTTGTCGTAGAGGTATTCGAAGTCAGCCTTGGCGGCGATGGAGGCGTCGATCTCTTTCTGCCGGGCGATCCGCTGTTCCCACCACTGAGCGTGCAGCTCCTTCGCCTTTACCGCCCAACCGTCCTCGGTGTCGCGGGGAATCTCCCATTCCTCCCAGGTCTTGCGAAGCGCCGCGTTGATCTGCACCCGCACCGGTTCGAGCGCTATTTGGAACTTTTCCCAAATGACATCGATCTCTGCGTTGTTGGCGATCGCGCCCGATGTGGTGTAAGCGCACCTCCTGTAGACGAATCCCTGTCGGACGTCGCCATGCGTCGGCGCTCCAGAACGAGCCGTGCGCCTGACATCAGCTTCCTTGCGGTCTGCGTCGCGACTGTCAGCCAACAAGTAGTAGAGATACCGAGCCCCCATGATGCGAGCACGGGCTAGCGCCAGGGCTACGCGCGACGTGTCGACGGTGATCCAACGTCGCCCCCACTGCTCGGCCACGTACGCCGTCGTCCCGCTCCCGCACGTCGGGTCCAGCACCAGATCGCCAGGGTCGCTCGCCATAAGTATGCATCGCTCGACGATGCGCTCATTCGTTTGCACTACGTAAACTTGATTCGACGCTCCGCCAAGCCCGTCCCACCAGTTGGAAATAGACTTGTACGGGAAGTCGTCCAGGTATCTCTTGAAATCCAGGCTTGTCTTCGACATCACAAGGCGAGACGCCGCACGGTTCCGCTCCATGCCACTTAGACCTGTTTTCTGCGGCACTGATGTGTGACTCCAACACCTCCCTTTCGGCGGCCTAATGTGCTCACCATTAAGGAATACTGGCTCCATCTGGTTTGCGCGTTCTCCCCCATTGGTGATGGGCCAAGGTCGGAATAATCGTCCTCCCGGAAACTCAGTTTCGACTCGCTTGGGATAGACTCGAAAGTCCAGCTTCTCGCCATCTGCACCGTAGTAGTCCTTGAGATTGATCTGTTCTCCGGTTGTGAGTTCGATCCGAGAGAATTCATCTACCGTCTCTGCGTCGAGTGTCCTTGCCTCGAAGAGAGATCGGTATTTTGGCCTTCCGGTGCTACGCGGCGTTTTGGAGTACCAGAGAATGTAATCGTTGACCGGGTCAATGAAAGAGGACTTCTGACTCCCCTTCTTCTTTACGAGGATCTCCGTCACAGCGTTCTCTTCGCCGAAGACTTCATCGAGTAGCGCCCTCACCCTATGCACGTTGTCGTCCCCCATCTGGACGAAGACCGACCCGGCGTCCGACAACAGGTCTCTCGCTAGCGTAAGCCGATCGCGCAAGTACGTGAGGTATGAGTGAATGCCATCGCGCCACGTATCGCGGAAAGCGCGCACTTGCTCAGGTTCGCGGCTAATCTCGGTAACTTTATCAGCGTCACTGACCTTGGGACTGGTCGTTGACCATTGGAAATTTGATCGAAACTTGATGCCGTAGGGCGGATCGATGTAGATGCACTGCACCTGACCGCGAAGACCCTCTCGCTCGGCCAGCGACGCCATCACCTGCAGGCTGTCGCCGAGGATCATACGGTTGGACCAGCTGGCGTCGTGCTGGTAGAACTCGGTCGAGCGCGCCTCGTCGGGCAGGCCGTTGAAGTCGACGAAGAGGTCGGGCTGGAAGCCGGGCTCGGTGGCGGCCTTCTCGGCCCTTGCGCGCTCGCTACGGCGGAGCAGGTCGTCGATCAGCACCTTGGGGTGCACCTTCTCCTGGATGTAGAGCGGCGGGGCATGAACGACGAGGTCCGACCAGTCCTGCTCGTCCTTACCACGCCAGACGAGTTGGGGATCGAGGTCGCGATTGCGGCGCTGGTAAGCAAGCTGGATTGGACTCTGGTCGTCCTTGTCCATCACCGACTGATATTCGGCCGTGGGGATGTTCTTCCGCGACGCCTCGTCGTGGGTGAGCGTCTCGACCTGCTTTGGCGTCGTCTTCCGGGTCTTCTTAGCCATGCGTGCGTCCTCAGCGTCTCGAGCCAGCGAAACCCCGAAGGATCACGCCTTGACCCCTTCGCGCGGCATTCGGGCGGGCAGCAGCTCGGGGCATATGGGTCATTTGTGAGGCATTGCGGTGGCGGGTATCGTTCCTACGCCGTTTCCCTCGGTAACCGGTCGATCATCTCACCGAACTTGGCCTCCACCTTGGCCTCGAAGCCGGACTCGATCTCGTACACGTCGCAGAACTCGGCGAAGACCCATCGGCCGTAGGCGCCGAGGTGATTCACGCCTGGCACCCAGTAGGTCTCCATCGTCGCCTTCTTCTCCTTCGCGTCCTCGCGGCGATAACCCTTGATCTCGACGACGAGGTGGAGCAGATCGTTATCGCCGTGGCCATCGTCCACCAACACGATGAAGTCGGGCAGGTACTTGCGGGCCTCGGAGCCGTACCGGTACGGCACCTCGAGGCCGAGGTTCTGGTTCTTCACGTATGCCCGCACGCGGGGATGGGCCTCCGCGACCCGGCAGAGCTCCGCCTCCCGGTCGCTGTCGCAGATGACCCAGTTGACGTGGCAGCGGCGTGCGTCCGTCCGCCAGCGGGTCTTCTTCGAGGTGTTGAAGTTGACGTGGATGGTCGAACCGCTGGGGTTGTACGGGTCGAGCACGGTCTTGATCGGGCTCTCGCCCACGAGCTTGCTGACGATGCCGCGGGTGATCCGCTCACAAGCCATGTCGGCAAGCTCCTGGTACATGAGCTGGGCCGGGTAGGTGCCGCCCTTGCAGACGAGGTGGCCGTCGAGCCACTGGCGCGTGATCCGCTTGAGCTGACCGAATAGGTGGAGCTTGGGCTCCTCGCCCGGGTCGCGCCACTTGGTGTAGAGCAGCCGCTGGGTGAGGTGGAAGAGGAGCGTCGAGCGACGCAGGTCGCCGGTGTGGATGAGGTTCAGGTCGACGGACTCACCTAGGATGCCTTCATTGCGGGTGACCGAGGGGCCGATGAGGTCCGGGGTGAGCATGAGCGTCGAGTCGTCGTTGAACTCGGCCGAGAGGCGCTCCTCCGGCAGCTCGACGCGGTAACCCTCAACGCGCGGGAACCGGATCTCGCAGTCGTCGCGGTCCGGCGTGATCGCCTTGACCTGGATCGTCTCGCGCGGCGGCTGGGGCGGAGCGATGACCGGCTTGGCCGTGAAGTCGAAGGGGATGCCGAGGACGTCGGCGTACTCGACGTTGAAGAGCCCTTCTTCGTTGAGGTCGTAGGACTGACGCCGAAGCGCTCGGCCGATCACCTGCTCGCAGAGGAGCTGCGTGCCGAAGGCACGGACGCCGAGGACATGGGTCACCGTGTTGGCATCCCAGCCCTCCGTCAGCATCGAGACGGACACGACGCAGCGCGTGGATCCGCCGAGACGGCCCTTCTTGCCGACGGTGTTCATCACCTCGCGGAGCAGGTCCTGATCGGAGATGTTCTCGGCCTGCCGGCGGTCGCCGGTTCGTTCGATGATCTCGCGGCGGAAGCGGTCGATCTCGTCGGATGCCATGTTACGGAAGTTGTCGTCGAGTGCTTCGCCGGACTCGAGTTGCTCGCTGTCGATGAGCAGCGTGCGGGGGCGAGCGAGCGGGTTGCCGTGCTCGTCGAAATTGCGGAAGAGCGCGAGCCGGCCGTTTTCCAGCGTGGTGGAGCCGTCCTCGTTCTCGCGGTGGAAGCCGGAGATGTAGTCGTAGACGAGCTTCGAGGTCGAGGTGTTGTTGCAGACGACGATGAAACAAGGCGGGACGTCGATGCCCGCGTTCTCCCATAGCTCGAAGGTCTTGTCGTAGTGGCCATAGAGAGCTTCGAGCGCGGTCTGAAGCTCGACGGGGATGCTAAGCGGGTCGAGCTGGGCGACCTTGCCGCGGCCCTTCCTTGGCATCTTCTTGCCGATGTGCTCCCAGAGATTGTGGAACTTGGGCATGTCGCCGCCGGGGATGTTGTCGGCAACCGGAACGCGGGGGAGCTTCACGATGCCGCACTCGATGGCGTCCATCAGCGAGAAGTCGCTCATCGTCCACGGGAAGAGGGTGCCCTCTGCGTAGCCGGAGCCGCGGAGGAAAAAAGGCGTGGCGGACAGATCGACCACGGGCTGAACGCCGAGCTTTCGCTTGACCGCTGCGAGCCCGGAGATCCACAGCCGGGCGGCCTCCCGGTTCTTTTCGGCCTCCTTCCTGTCGTCTCCCTTCAGAGCACCCTCGTCGTCGTCACCGGGCTTCTCGCGGTAACAGTGGTGCGCCTCGTCGTTGAGCACCAGGATATCGCTCATGCCCAAGAGGTCGGGCATGACCCGCTGCAGCATCTGGCCGTCGGTTTCGAGCGTCTGGAGCTGCGGGCCTCGACCCTGCAGCAGAGAGCGTCCACCTTTCGACAGATCCATGGTCTCCCGCGGCTTGAATGCGTGGAAGTTGGTGATAACGATCTTTGCCCGATCCAGATCGCCGAGCACGTCGCCCGGCACCAGCTCGCGGCTCTGATAGTAGCTGTCGGGGTCGTTCGGCTGGAGCACCCGAAGCCGATCGCGGATGGTCAGCCCCGGCGTGACCACCAGGAACCCGCGCGTAAACTTCTTGCTGTTCGGTCGCCTGACCGCGTTGATCGTCTGCCAGGCGATGAGCATCGCCATCACCGTGGTCTTGCCGGCGCCTGTGGCGAGCTTGAGGGCCAACCTCGACAGTCCCGGATTGGACAGCTCGTTCGCGACCTCGAGATGATCGAGGAATCTGCGGCCCTCTTTGCCGAGCTTCGGAGCGACTTCGGTCAGCCAGATGGCCGTCTCGACGGCTTCCACCTGGCAGAAGAACGGCCGGATGCTGCTGAATTTGTGGTGGCGCCAATGCTGGAGCAGCCGGGCCGTCTCGGGCGTAACGTGCCACTGGCTTGGGTGCGGCAGCTCGCGCCAGAGGTCGATGCGGCGGCGCAGCTCGTTGATGATGGACGTCGGGTCATACTGCTGGCTTTCGGTCAACAGCCCCTTTCCCTCGTCGAAGACAAACTGGCGCTGCCCTTGCCGGCGCTTCTTCGGCTTGGGGATCGGGGTGATGAACTCGGCGCGCCGTCGGCGATCGATGACCCGGTTGGTGGGCTGACCGCTCTCGTCGAGCTCCCAGTATCGAGCGGGGTACTCGTAGGGAGAGTTCAGGATCGGCTGTTCGAAGAATCGATCGGTCATGCTCGCCCCATGCTCGTTCCGGATCGTGCTGGGCGCTGTGCCGGGGTGCGCCTAACGATAGCGGTGAGCGGTCCGCCAACGCAACCTACCCGAAGGACCCTTTGTTGAGCAGGTAGCGCTGTTGAGCCGCACGCCCCCCGAGCAGTACCGGAGCGCCTCCGCCGAGATCCTTGCCGATGAATTGACGGCCGCGCCCTGTGCGGTGATGAATCCCAGCTCCGCGTCGGCCTCCCCGGCGAGTAGAGGTGCGATTCCTTGAGCACCACGTCACCAGGCAATCCATCTGCGAATCGCACGGCCAACCGGAGGTGTTCCAAAGGTCTACCACTCACCACCCTATAAGGCAACATCGGCTTCACTCCAACGGCTGAATACTGTCGGGCTGTTGGTGTCGGCGGATTACAGCCCCTTCGCCGCCAACCCCCCGGCGACGTCAAACCCGAGTAGCACCGGGGCCGCGTAATAGATGAACAGCGTGATGACTAGAATGGATAAGAGGTTCAATAGAAAACCCGCCTTGGCCATGTCGGGGACGTGCAGGTGGCCGGAGGCGAAGGCCAGCGCGTTCGGTGGCGTGCCCATGGGCATCATGAAGGCATAGCTCGCGGCGAGCGCGGTGGGGAAGATGAGGAGATAGGGGTGGACCCCGAGATCGACCGCCGCGGCCGCGACGATCGGCAGGAAGATGTTGACGACGGCGGTGTTGCTGCCGAACTCCGTGGTGAACACGACGATCGCAGTCACGATGCCGACCACGGCCAGCACCGGGAGCCCCGAGAGTGCCTCGAACCCCGCGCCGATGTAGCGATCGACGCCGTTGGCCCCGAACGCCGCCGCGAGCGTGAGCCCGCCGCCCAGTAGGATCAGGACGCCCCACGGCAGGCGTGCGGCGTCCTTCCATTCGAGCAGAAACGTGCGGCTACGCGCATCCACCGGGATGGTGAACAGCAAGAGGGCCGCGATCATCGCGATCCCCGCATCGGTCAGGAGATACTCCGCCGGCGCCCCCGCTGGTCTATCGACCAGGCCGAGCATACCGGCGAGCGGCTGCCGCAACACCCAGGCAGCCGCGGCCAGGAGAAACACGATGCCGGTCAGCACCTCGCCGCGGGAGGGCGGACCGAGGGCCCGTAGCTCCTCCTGGATCAGGGCCCGCGCCCCGGAAACGGCCGTCCCCGGACACGGAAACACGAGCTTGACGAGGCAAAGCCACGCCAGCGGCAAAAACACGATCAGGATCGGCAGGCCGATCTTGAGCCAACCCAAAAAGCCGATCTCGACCCCATAGCGGCGCTCGATGAAGCCGATCGCCACGGCATTGGGCGGGGTACCGATGACCGTACCGATCCCCCCGATGGTCGCCGCGTAGGCGATGCCGAGCATCATGCACTTCGCGAAGTTGGTGGCCGACTGCCCTCGACCGCTCGCGAATTGCACCAGGCTCATCCCGATCGGCAGCATCATGACGGCCGTCGCGGTGTTCGAGACCCACATGCTGATCGCCGCGGTGGCCAGCATGATGCCGCCGACGAGCTGTGCCGGCCGGGTCCCGACGGCCAGCATGGTCAGGAGGGCGAGCCGCCGGTGCAGACCCCAACGCTCCATGGCGGCGCCCAGCATCACCCCGCCGAGGAACAGGAAGATCACCGGATCGGCATAGGGCGCCGCGGTCGCCTCCATGTCGGCGATCCCGAGGAGCGGGAACACGCAAAGCGGGAGGAGCGCCGTGGCCTCGATCGGCAGGGCCTCCGTGATCCACCAGACCGCCATCCATGCGGCCGCGGCCAGCGTCCTGCGCCCGGCCTCCGAGAGCCCGTCGGCTTCCGCCAAGAACGCGTACAACCCGAGCGCGGCGAGGGGGCCGGCGGCGAGTCCCAGCCAGCGCAGGAGGGCGCTCGCCGGCACCACGGTGTCGCCCGCCGATGGAAGGGGCCTCCCGGCGCGGGACGGGACGGGGATCCGTCCGGTGCCCTCAGCCGGGCGCTTCACGCCGATCGAAGATTTCAGCCACCCGTCTCTGCCGGTCTCGAGTGCCCCATCACAGCCAGCGATTGACCTTGATGAACACCAAGAGGCCCCCCGTGATCACCAGAGCAAGCACCCAGAAAAACAGGTAGCCATATTCCCACTCGAGCTCGGGCAGGATCCGGAAGTTCATTCCGTACACACCGCAGAGGAACGTGAGGGGCAGAAAGATGGCGCTCAGCACGGTGAGCCGGTTGACGATCCGGCTGGTGCGGTGGCTCACCATACTGAGGTAGAGGTTCAGGGCCTCGGCGAGGATCTCACGCTCGGTGGA